>Ga0208789_1000171_pt1 | contig 85713 bp, 78 predicted proteins | sample Methanotroph_Enr_FD_187368 | JGI IMG/M metagenome (GOLD analysis project Ga0208789, IMG submission 187368) | Enriched soil microbial communities from Old Woman Creek wetland in Ohio, USA - Methanotroph_Enrichment_5 (SPAdes) (version 2) | ecosystem: Environmental > Terrestrial > Soil > Wetlands... | reverse complement strand
CCTTTAATGCCAAAATAAAAGCATTCAGGCAACATCACAGAGGTGTTACGGATGTCAATTTCTTCCTTTTTAGGTTATCGAATCTTTATGCTTAAAAATTTTGCTCCACAGGTTTTGAGCATGATCCCATTGAAGTGTATCATTGAGATTGAAAAGTTCAAAAAATAAAAAAGAAGGTTGACTATAAAAAGACAACCTTCTTTTAAGAATGCTATTACAATTATTATTTGCGTTTTTCCTTGATACGAGCTTTTTTACCTTTGAGATCGCGCAGATAGAAAATTCTGGCACGGCGCACAGCTCCACGTTTGTTTAATTCAATTTTATCAATAAATGGTGAACAAACAGGGATTATCCTTTCAACACCAACAGTTCCTGAAACCTTACGTATTGTGAATGTTTCGGTAACTCCTTCGCCTGAACGCTGCAGAACTACACCCTGAAAAAGCTGTATACGTTCTTTTTCACCTTCCTTGATTTTATAGTGCACTGTAATAGTATCACCAGCTTTAAAAGCGGGTAATTCATTCTTTACTACAAAATGCTCTTCAACGTACTGAATTAACTCCTTCTTACTCATTAGTTTATGTATTAGATGTGCGTTTTTCTCAAAAATGAGTGCAAATTTACGCTAAAAATTTGATACAAAACAAGTTTGTGCCAGTTTTTTTAACATTAACGTGTTGATAACCTTAAATAAGCACAATATGACATATTTCGGGTTTCTGGTTCAACATTGGTCAAATTAGAGAATATGAATTGTTCTAAATTGTAAATGTCTGTAAATTAAATTATTGTATTGAAATACTCAAGGATTCAAAGGAGATTATTCAGGAGTTGCCCTATAATGAAGAGGGTTTTATTTTAAGATATTTCTTCAAAACATCAACCTGTATTATGGTAAATGAACAGTCCCCGGAACTGTTAACCTGGGGGCTGATTGTTAAAACAACTCAAGGATATTAACTAGATTTTGGGTACCTCACTATCAGGAACTTCCTCAGTAGATGGATTTGGGAATTCTGCCGACGGACTTTCAGCTTTTGCAACCGGAATTTCTTCAGTAGCAGTAACAATTTCTTCAAAAGGTTTTGCCGCATTCTCAACATGAACCTCTGCAGCACCTCTTATCTTTTCTTCCAGTTTGTCAACAAGGCTGGCTGCTTTATCATCCAGTTTTTCGAGTATATCCTCTGCCTTATCCTTCATGCTTTCGCCGAAATCAGTAACTTTTTCCGAAACTTCTTTAGCTGCAGTTTTCATATCATCAACCACTACATCAAACTTTTCGGCAGCTACTTTAGAATATTCCTTAGCCGATTCAACGCTTTGAACAGCTTTTTCTTTCAGTTCGGCTGCTTTAGCTGAACCAACCTCTTTTATTTCTGCTGCTTTCTCAGTAGCTGACTCTTTCAACTCCGCTGCTTTGATTGCCGATATTTCTTTCGAAGTGCCAAAAAGCCTTTTCAACGATTCTTTAAGTCCCATAATATTGTTTATTAGTGTTTTGTATCCGCAAAAATACAAAATTCAGATGAAGAAGACAATGGTTTTATTTCAATTCTGAAATTTGATGAGACCGTTTTATATATCTGTCATATCCGGCCTGCGAGCTCTGGTGCGTTCCACAGCTTTTTCATACTGCCATTTTTTTATTTCTTTTTCATTACCCGACATTAAAACATCGGGTACCAACCACCCGTTAAAATCTGATGGTCGTGTGTAGACAGGTGGAGATAATAAATTGTCCTGAAAAGAGTCGGATAAAGCTGATGTTTCATCACTGAGAACTCCTGGTATCAGGCGAATGATGGCATCAGAAACTACGGCTGCCGCAAGTTCACCTCCGGTAAGCACATAATTGCCAATTGAAATTTCACTTGTAAAATAATTTTCCCTTAACCTTTCATCAATTCCTTTATAATGACCACACATTAAAATAATGTTTTTACACATTGAAAGCTTATTGGCAAGAGGCTGGTCAAATAATACTCCGTCAGGAGTCATAAATATAATCTCATCGTAGGTTCGTTCTGATTTAAGCTTATCAATACATGAAGCAATAGGCTGAATCATCATAACCATGCCGGCTCCTCCGCCAAAGGGATAGTCATCCACTTTCCGGTGTTTATTGTCAGTATAATCCCGCAGATTATGAATGCAGATTTCAGTCAGACCTTTGGACTGTGCACGTTTCACCATCGAATGACTGAAGGGGCTGTCAAACATTTCAGGAAAAATCGTAATAATATCGATTCGCATAAGCACTAATTCAGGTTCGGGCAAAATTACAATTTTTAACGATCAGGACCCTGTATTGCTTTTGTGATAGGATTAGTTGAGATGATATTATCACATTTTAAACTATATAAGTTATTGATTGTTATCTTTGCAATTAAATTTGTCACTGTATGAAATCACTCTTTATTTCAATAGCTGCATTGCTATTCTCTGTATTTTTATTTGCCCAGCAGTCAGACCACAATGTTTACGTTGTTCAATTTAAGGATAAAGGCGTAAATATGGATGCCGGCATCAATCCCTCATCCTACCTATCCGAAAAGTCGGTGGAAAGGCGTTTAAAACATCAGATAGCCTTTGATGAATCGGATTTACCTGTAAATGAGCTTTATATAAAAACAATAACTGATCAGGGAGGAAAAATATTAACCCGTTCACGTTGGTTAAATTCAGTGGTTATTGAAGCAGATGTGGAGATTTTGCTTTGGGTCGAGAAATTACCTTTTGTAGGTAGTGTTAATGTGTTGAATACACAGTCAGCTAGTAATAAGGCAGGTATAAAACCCTATTTTGCTAATGAAGAGATTATTTCATCTAATCAGCATATTTCCAAAAAAGTATCAACTGACGTATACGACTATGGAGGTGCCTACAACCAGATAAGCCAAATGAATGGTCAGTTTCTGCATAATAATGGCTATAGCGGTCAGGGTATGACAATTGCAGTAATTGATGCCGGGTTTAATTCAGTTGATGTCATGACTTGTTTTGACAGTCTCAGAGCAAATGACCAGATTAAAGGTACCCGCGACTTTGCAGTACCTGGCAATAATGTTTATGCTACAACAATGCATTCGCATGGTACTAGCGTTCTTTCATGCATGGGGGCTTATACCAGTGGAATTATGGTTGGAACTGCTCCAAAAGCAGATTACTGGCTTTTACGTTCAGAAGTTGGTGAAAGTGAAAGCTTGATTGAAGAGTATTATTGGGTTAGTGCTGCAGAATTTGCTGACAGTATAGGTGCTGATCTTATCAATTCATCACTTGGTTATACTGAGTTTGATGATCCTTCAACCAATCACACTTATGCGGATATGGATGGAAACACAACAGTTGTAACTATAGGTGCTGATAAAGCGGCATCAAAGGGCATATTAGTAGTTAACAGTGCGGGAAACTCCGGCGGGGGTGGTTGGTGGTACATAGGAGCACCTGCTGATGGAGATAGTGTTTTTTCTATTGGTGCTGTTGATGCAGGCGGTTTCAGGGCAGGATATAGCTCAGTAGGACCTACTTATGATGGAAGAATAAAACCCACAGTGTCGGCACAAGGATCAGGTTCAGCTCTCTTTTTTCCGGGAGGATTCGGATATGGAAGTGGCACATCTTTCTCATCACCAATAACTTGTGGAATAACTGCTTGCTTTTGGCAGGCATTTCCTGAACTTAATAATATGGAAATAATTGATTTCGTTAAGGCTTCAGGCAGCCAGGCTAATCAGCCGGATTCACTGCTGGGATGGGGTATCCCAAATTTTCAATCGGCATTTACTGACCTTACAGTATTGAATGAAAAAGCTGAATCGGAACTTATTGCATATCCAAACCCGGTATCAGATATACTCACTATTGGTTTCCCATCACCTCTTTTGGGGCAGTATAAGGTTGAAATTGTCGACCTTCAGGGTAGAATTGTCTACACTAAAGTGGCAAATGAAGGCTCTGTGCAAAGTCTGGTAATAAGTAATATTGACTTCCTCCCATCAGGCATTTACCTGATTAAGGTTACAAATAGTAAATTTAATTTTACCGGAAGAATTGTAAAAGAGTAATAAATTTTCAAAAAACCTGTTTTGTTCAGCCGGCTAACTCAGCCGGCTTTTTTTTCGCATGAATACTTCATGTCTATATCCGGAATTGAGAACGTAAAATTATATCCGTATTTTTAAAAGGAAAACAAATTGAAATATTGCAGATAGATATTGCAGAACCGAATATTTGGAATAAATACAATGTAATATATTAGATAGATAAATATATAATTTTTTAAACAAATAGAGTAACTGCCTTATAAATTATAATAGATCAGAATATTACGCCTGAATTTCCGAAATTTAAAGACCTGAGAATTTGAAAATTAAATTCATACGGATAAAGTATGACAAATTTTTAATCTGGAAAGAGTTAAGCAAAATAGGAATTGAAAGCGAATATTAGTTTGCATAGAAAAGACTCTTTTCGATCATAAAAATCCGACTGATTAATTACATAAGTGAGGGTAGGATGGAGGCTTCAAATAATTCTGAATAATACTTAATGTTCGATTCACACAGTGGCATATTCATTTACAAATGTAGACAAATCAAGTTTAATAATATAAATCAAAACAAATCACATAAGTGAACCCTCATATATACAAATGTAACAGTTAGCATCACAAATGTATACAAGTATTGAAATACAATTACTTATAAAAATATTGAGTTGTAATTACATTTGTAACAATATACATATGTAATTGTTCGAAAAAAAATGTTGAATGTTCAATTTATCTAGTTAAATACCAGATATATATAACACTTATTTGATTAGTTACTATAAGTAATTGGAGAAATAGTAAGGAATGCTTTTCGCAAATAGAAATTATTATAAATAGTTTATAATCAACTTAATAAAATCACTTATCCTAATTAAATATTTAAATGTAAACTATTGAATTTTGATTTTGAAAACTGACTCAAAAATTTTGAAATTGATTACAAACATTGTATTACATTTGTAGTCAGTTTACAAATATTTAGTTTACAAATGAAAGATAGAATCATTCTACTGATCAAGGCTAAAAATCTGACGGCTGCTCAGTTTGCCGATGAGATTGGTGTTCAGAAATCAAGCATCTCTCACATCATTTCAGGACGAAATAATGCAAGCCTCGATTTTATACAGAAAGTTCTGATTTGTTACCCTGATGTAAGTATTGACTGGCTTATGTTTGGAAAAGGTCCTGTTTTTAAGGGTATGGCAATAGCTGCTGAACCTAACAATGATGGGCATTCGGAAACAAAAGGTACACCTGTTCCGGCCCCTGTGGATCTGTTTTCCGGGCTAAACCCTGAAAGAGGTACGGAATTTTCGAAGGAAAATAACTTGAGCATATCTGATACTGTACCGGAAAAGACTAAAATTCCAGGCACAGAAAATGATGTTTCACTTTCTGCTGGAGAAAATAAAACATTGCATGATGATGAAGCAGAAGTAAAGGATGAAAGAAAACAAATGGTAACTGCAGGGCACACCAATTCTTCTACGAAAATAATACTGAAAATCGTAGAGTTTTATTCAGATAATACCTACAGGGAATTTTTCCCGGAGTGATTAGTGTCTGTCGAACTGTGAAAAGAAGAAATCAGATTCTATCTTTGCATTTTCGTCGCTATCGGAACCATGAACCGCATTTCTTTCGATTGATGTTGCAAATTGTTTCCTGATAGTTCCTTCTGAAGCTTCAGCAGGATTAGTAGCTCCAATAAGTTTACGAAATTCTTCCACTGCATTTTCTTTCTCGAGAATAGCAGCTACAATTGGTCCTGACGACATAAAAGATACTAAGGCACTGAAGAAAGGCCTTGCACTATGCACTGCATAAAATGCTTCTGCATTCTCTTTTCTGAGAAAGGTAAGCTTTAAAGCTTTAATTTTGAAACCGTTATCGGTAATTTTTTGTAAGATCGCTCCTGTATTTCCAGCTTCAAAAGCATCAGGTTTGATCATTGTAAAAGTGGTACTTCCGGACATAAATAGGCGTGTATAATAGTTGCAACAAAAGTAAGTTTTTAATTAAACAACAATACTATTATAAAGTTTAAAATGGTAATTTTGCAAAAAAATAATTCCTCAATAAATACTATTTTGAGTTTACCGGAATCTTCACTTTCTTATTTTAAAAAACTACTTGCTGAAAAGTCAGATGTGCTGATTACTACGCATTACAATCCTGATGGAGATGCAGTAGGCTCTTCAATGGCATTATATCATTTTCTTGCCTCACAGGGTATAAATGCTAAAGTTTTATTACCAAATGAATTGCCTTCATTCTTAGAATGGATTCCAGGTACCAGACAGGCTGTCATCTACCAGGATGATCCTGATTACGGGGATACTTTGCTGGCTTCTGCTGAGTTGATTTTCTGCATGGATTATAATTCGCTGGGAAGAGTCAAAAATTTCACTGAACCTCTTAAAGCAGCCACTGCTACAAAAATAATTATTGACCATCATATACAGCCTGAAAATGAATTTGATCTGGTTTTTTCAATTACCAGTGTTTCATCTACTTCAGAGTTATTGTATCAGATACTTTCCGAAACAGATCTGCTTTCTTCGTTAACCAAAGAAATGGCTGAATGTTTCTTTGTAGGGATAATGACAGATACCGGCTCATTCAGCTTTTCCTGCAACCGCTTCGAAACTTTTCAGATTGCGGCAAACCTGATTAAAACAGGAATGGATGTGGAGAAAGTTCACAGGATGGTTTACGATACCTATTCCGAAAGCAGGATGAGACTTCTAGGTCATTGCCTAGGTCCAAACCTGAAGGTTTTGCCTGAGTTCTCTGTCGCCTACATCTGGCTGAGTAAAGAAGATCTTGATAAATACAATTACCAGCAAGGGGACACTGAAGGTGTTGTAAATTATGCTCTCAGTATGCAGAATGTGGCTGTTGCGGCCTTATTTACCGAAAGAGATGACCGGATCAGAGTTTCTTTACGGAGCAAGGGGGAGTTTTCGGTAAATGAATTTGCCAGAGCTCATTTTAACGGAGGAGGCCACCGGAATGCGGCCGGAGGTGATATTTTTAAATCTATGGCCGAAACTCTTACCTGGTTCGAATCGATTTTACCTGCTTATAGCTCTGAAATTCATAAATCACTAGCTAATTATAAATGAGAGTAGCATGATACGTTGCTGTTATTTACTATCCTGCCTGCTGGTTTTTGGTGTACTTTCGTGCCGGCAGAAACAGCAATCGGGTAAAACCAATACGCTGAGTCAGAAACAAATAAACGAGCAATTGGTGGAAGCCAATAAAGCAGTTCTTGATACTGAAAATGAACAGATTGATAATTTTATTGCTTCAAATGGTTGGAATGTAATAACTACAGGTACCGGTCTCAGGTATCAGATACTTGAGAAGGGTTCCGGTTCAAAAGCAAAATTCGGGAAACTGGTTCGTTTTGAATATGAAATTAAGCTTATTTCAGGTGAAACTATTTATTCATCTTTAATTTCAGGGCCAAAGGAATTCACGATTGGCAGTGGGGGTGTTGAAAGTGGTCTCGAAGAAGGGATTCTTCAGTTGAAGGTTGGTGACAGTGCTAGGTTTATCATTCCGTCGTATCTGGCACATGGTCTTTCGGGCGATCAGGATAAAATACCCTCAAAAGCAACACTGTTATACAGCCTAAAACTCATTGATTTAAAATAAATTAACACAATTCTAATTAAAGTAACAAACGAATGAAAATGAGAACAATTATTACCTTAGGAGTCGCATTTGCTGCACTAATGATAGCTTCATGCTCCAAATACCCCGGATTTAAAAAATCCGAGAGTGGTATTATGTACAAATTTTATGTTGAAAATAAAGATTCTCTTAAGCCAGCCGAGGGAAATATTCTCACAATGAGCATTCGGTACAGGATCAAAATTGGAGACAAAGATTCAACCTTTTTCAACTCAGCCGATATGGCAAGGCCTTTTGAGATCAGTTTATCAAAATCAGAATTTAAAGGCGATATCTATGAGGCGTTTGGAATGCTTCACAAGGGCGATAGTGCTACTTTCATCATTAATGCCAACGATTTTTTCACCAAAACAGCCAAATATCCTAACCTGCCTGAAGGTATTGACAGTACATCCATGATGTTCTTTGATGTAAAACTTCTGAATGCTGAATCGATGGAAGCACGTCAGAAAGCAGAAATGGAGAAAGCTGAGAAATTTAAAAGTGAAGAACCTGGAAAAATAAAAGCTTATCTTACAAAGAATAATGTTACAACCGTTCCGACTGCTTCAGGAATTTATGTTACTGTTTCAAATCCAGGAGCCGGACGCGCAATAGCTAAAACAGATTTTGTAAAAATGAATCTTACCGTTTTATCTATCGATGGAAAAAAGATTTTTTCAACTATAGACAAAGGCCGTCCTATAACCATGGAATACGGACAACAATTTGATACTAAGGGTATTGAAGAAGCTATTGGTATGCTGAAAAAGGGAAGCAAGGCAACTGTTCTTGTACCTTCAGCAATGGGATTTGGCGAAAGAGGAAAAAAAGATATGAACGGACAGGATATCATAGCTCCTTATTCGCCTGTAGTCTACGAAATTGAAATTCTTGATCTGAAAACAAAAGCAGAAAACGATAAAGCTAAGAAAGAAGAAGAAGCAAATGCCAAGAAAGCCTCAACTGAAGCAATGTCGAAAGAACCTTCTCTTATTCAGCAATATCTGAAAGACAATAAAATTACTACTAAGCCAAACGGTAACGGATTATACTATGTTGAAAAAGTTAAAGGTAAAGGTGCAAGAGCTAGCGCAGGTAAAAAAGTAAAAGTTCATTACACCGGGAAACTTCTGAATGGACAAGTATTTGATTCATCTTTGGATAGAAAACCATCCAAACCGTTTGAGTTTACTCTCGGACAGGGCGAGGTTATTCCCGGATGGGACGAAGGAATTGCTATGATGAGCGCAGGTGGAAAAGCAACACTCGTTATTCCTTCGAAATTGGGTTATGGCGAGCGTGGCTCAGGAGAAAAAATTCCTGCTTATTCACCACTCGTATTCGATGTTGAGCTGGTAAGTGTAAGTGATAAATAACCAGAATTTAAATGATTTTAAAGTGGGGTTACAGCAATGTTGCCCCATTTTTTTTGCTTCTCTTTGCAATAAAAAAAGGATTGAGAAGCGAAGGTTTGTTGTATTCAAGGGGCAATCCATCTGAAACTTGATTTACTGAGCATCCTGCAAAATAGGCAACGGCATGTCCGGCAGCCGTATCCCATTCCATGGTGGGGCCAAACCTGGGATACACATCTGCACTTCCTTCAGCCAGGCTGCAAAACTTCAAAGAACTACCCCGCGAAATAAGCCCAAGATCAGGATGTAATAGTTGTAGATTTTCAATATAAGCTTCTGTTTCAGCATTCATATGCGATCTGCTTCCCAAAACAAGGAATCCATCGCTGATTGTGCAGGGTAGAGGTTCAGCATTCTGCCTGATCTGTTCAAAATTAATGATGTCAGCATTATTTAAAGCATTCGTATTTAGTCGAAAGGAGCCTGAACTGCTTCCCCAATACAGAAACCCCTGAACAGGTGCGTACACAACCCCAAAAACTGGTTGACCACTGTTGATAAGAGCAATATTTACGGTGAAATCTCCATTTTTTTTAATGAATTCTTTTGTTCCGTCCAGCGGATCAATCAACCAAAACTGCTTCCAGTTCTTACGGATTTCATAACTCATCTGGAAGCCTTCTTCACTGAGAAGTGGAAAACCTGTTTCTGCAAGCCTTTCAGATATTATAGTGTGTGACTTTTTATCTGCAATGGTAAGAGGACTGTTATCAGTCTTTAATTCCACATCAAAAGGCTCGCTGTATATTTCCAGAATCGCTTTCCCAGCTTCAAGAGCAGTCAGTAAAGCAGTAAATACCAGATTTTCAGTTATTTTCATTTTATTTACCCTTTTTTCTGTTGTCAATCATTTCTTTATATCCCAGCATTTCGTCACGTAACCGGGCTGCTTCAATAAAATCAAGCTCTTTTGCGGCCTTCTCCATCGATTTTCGTGCCTGATCATATAGTTTTTTGAGCTGTTCGTCGTTGAGATATTTTACGATCGGATCAGCAGCGGTCGTTATATTTTCATTTTCAACATAAGCTTTTGGATTGGTTTTATATTCAACATTTCCCGTAAATCCCGAAGCTTCAATAGTTTTGATAATCTGGGTAGGGATGATGTTGTGTTTCAGGTTGTATGCAATCTGTATTGAACGTTTTCTGTTGGTTTCATCAATTGTACGCTGCATCGAAAAAGTGATTTTATCAGCGTAAAAAATAACTTTGCTGTTTATATTCCGGGCAGCTCTGCCAGCTGTTTGTGTCAGTGATTTCTCTGACCGGAGGAAACCTTCTTTATCAGCATCAAGGATGGCAACAAGCGAAACCTCCGGCAGATCAAGTCCTTCGCGCAGTAGATTTACACCTATCAGTACATCGATGGACCCTAAACGTAAATCGCGGAGTATCTCAACCCTGTCGAGTGTATCTACTTCTGAATGGATGTATTTACACCGAATTCCCAGGCGTAGAAGGTATTTAGAAAGCTCCTCTGCCATCCTTTTTGTGAGGGTAGTAACGAGAATTCTTTCATTTTTTACAGTCCGCAGTTCTATCTCATTCAGCAAATCATCAATCTGATTAAGGCTGGGTTTTACTTCAATCTGAGGATCAAGAAGTCCGGTTGGACGGATAAGCTGCTCAACTACAACTCCTTGTGACTGATTAAGTTCATAATCCGAAGGGGTAGCACTTACGTAAATAACCTGGCTAAGCAAGGTTTCGAATTCTTCGAATTTTAAAGGTCTGTTATCCAATGCTGAGGGTAGCCTGAAGCCATATTCAACCAGGTTCTGTTTCCGCGAACGATCGCCTCCGTACATTGCCCTGATTTGTGGTACTGTTGCATGGCTTTCGTCGATAACCATCAGGAAATCAGATGGAAAAAAGTCGATAAGACAAAAAGGACGCGAACCAGTAGTGCGACCATCAAAATACCGGCTGTAGTTTTCAATCCCAGAGCAGTAACCTAGTTCACGCATCATTTCGATATCGTACGTTACCCTGTCCTCGAGTCTTTTCGCTTCGAGATGGCGGCCAATTTCTTTGAAATAATCAACCTGCTTTACCATATCTGCCTGTATTTCCCATATAGCTTCTTTCATCTTTTCCTTGGAAGTAACGAAGATATTAGCTGGGAAAATGGTAATTTCAGACAGAGTTTCAATGGTGATTCCATCGGCTGGATTAAAAGAAGAGAGGGTTTCTATTTCGTCACCAAAAAAGATGACCCGGTAAGCAATATCAGCCGAGGCAGGATATACATCAATAGTATCACCTTTTACTCTGAATTTTCCACGGGTGAGCTCAAGTTCTGTTCGTGAATAAAGGCTTTCGACAAGGGCATGCAAAAGTTTGTTCCTGCTAAGTTTGTCACCGGCAGCAATATGTATAACTTTATTATTGAAATCGTCGGGGTTACCAATGCCATAAATACATGATACTGAAGAAACTACTATTACATCCCTTCGTCCCGAAAGTAAGGCAGAAGTAGCACTTAAGCGCAGTTTTTCAATCTCTTCATTTATTGATAGATCTTTCTCAATATATGTATTGGTCACAGGAATGAATGCCTCAGGCTGATAGTAATCATAGTAAGAAATAAAGAACTCCACTGAATTTTCAGGAAAGAACTGTTTAAACTCACTATACAACTGGGCTGCCAGTGTCTTATTATGACTTAATACAAGCGTGGGTCGTTGAACTTGATGAATCAGGTTTGCGATGGAAAACGTCTTTCCGGAGCCTGTTACCCCTAGAAGAACCTGGGCCTGATCACCTCTTTCGATACCCTCCGAAAGTTGCTTAATAGCTTCGGGTTGGTCGCCAGTGGGAATATAATCGGAAGTAAGTTTAAAGTTCATTTGGTATAAAAAATTTAAAACACAAGTCGAACGTTGGAGGGATTCTGAATTAATTATTCAGGCATCATAAAGCGGGCAACTATCGGAAAATGATCGGAATAGTCCTTATATATGGTTTTATAATCCACAGTTTTCAGAACCGAAGAATGGAAAATATAGTCAATGCGCAGCATTGGAAAAATCTGGCTATGTGTTTGTCCCAACCCATTACCTGCATCAACAAAAGAGTCATCCAATTCGTTATTGATTTGCCTGTAGCTATAGGAAACTGGCGTATCATTGAAATCACCGGTCAGAATCAAAGGATAAGGAGATTCCTTTATGAATGCAGCTACCGTTTCAACCTGAGGAGCACGTTTTATATATGCATACCTCATCTTTGCTGCAATTGCCGTAAACCCGTCCTTAAATTTCTCGTTGCCGGAAGAGGTATTGGTAAGTTCATTTACAAACGTGTAATCTTCCTTTCCGAATTTTATTGATTCCAGATGCAGGTTCAATATACGAACCGTGTCCTTCCCGATTTTTATATCTACCGCCTGGCAAAAATTTACCCTGCTGTTAGGGAAATCTATTTTTTGTGTATTCACAATCGGAAACTTGCTGAATAATGCCAGTCCATATGGAAGTCCCTTCCCTGATTTATTGATCAGCTCAATACTACGGTATTTATAGCCGGTCCTGCTACAAATAGTATCAGCGAAATCAGCTTTTTTGCCAGCACCGCCATAATAATCCTGAATGCTGAGAATATCAGGAGACTCTGATTGAAGAAGATCAAAAATAGCTAATTGCGTTTTTTTACTGGATTCGTTTCGCCAGTTATACAAATCAAACAACCTGACGTTATAGCTCATCACTTTAATACTATTTTCAAAAGACAGTGTATTCGCGGTTCCTGAGAATTTTACGTAGGTTTTAATGTGATTAAATCCGAGTAGTATTATTACAAGTGACAGGACGAAGTACTTTTTGAGAAAAACCAACCAGAATAATACAAAAAAGACATTCAGCAGAATGAACACAGGGTATGCTAACCCTGAAAAGGCTAATGGCCAGAATTTTTCAGGAGATATATACAAAGATATATAGGAAGATAGTAAAAGAAAAACGGAGAGCAAGTTTACAAGCACAAGAAATTTTGTGCCTGCTGATATCCTGCTTATTGATTTGCTGGCTGGTTTCTTCTTTGCTGTTGCCACTTTATCCGCCTATTATTAAAACCTATTCAGTATGAATGATTGCTAATTTTTACTGCTATTGAATAGTATATCTTTTTCTTCTGACGAAAGACTCGAATACCCGCTTCTTGATATTTTGTCGAGTATAAGGTCAATTTTCTGCTGTTTAAGAACTTTCTGTTTGTTGTATTCCTCATCACTAAGCGGACGTTGGGTACTGTGAACTTTACGCATCTGCTTTCGCCTGAATACACGTGTAATAATAGCTTCAATATTCGACAAACCCGATACTCCTCTAACGTTATAACGAATGAAATATATATATAATGCTCCGGATAGTGCACCGCCAATATGTGCAAAATGACCGCCGGCATTGCCTGATCGTATCATAAGTATATCAAGAACTACTGTGAAAACAGCGATATACTTGATTTTTACAGGTCCTATGAACATCAGATTCACTGAATAATCAGGTACCAGAACTGCTGTGGCAATAGTGATCGCCAGCACAGAAGCTGAGGCTCCAATGGTGGTGGCCAGTGAAATTGATTCCTGAAATACAGGGAACAGATTGTATGCCATTATAAATGCAACTGCTCCGGAAATCCCACCAATCAGATAGATGAAATATATGCTGCGCCCTGGTTTGAATTCCATAAAAATTTTACCAAACCAGAATAGCCAGATCATATTAAAAAACAGATGCCAGAAGCCTTCCTGAACAAACATATAAGTCATAATTGTCCATGGTCGCTGCAACAAGGTAGGTATTGATGCCGGAACGCCTATCCATGAAAGAACATTTGCAAGCCAAAGCTGATCGCCTGCTGTTCCCGGAGGCTCCGACAGGAATCCGGCAAGCTGAACCAAAGCCAGCAAGAACCAAACTACAATATTTACAGCAATTAGCTGCAAAAGAGCAGGTTGCAAATGAACCAAGCTCCTGAAGCGATCGCCGGCTGATTGATTGTATTTCATTGTATTGATATATTCTGTTTCTGTATCTCTGTATCAGGGCGTAGTAGGTCCCGGTAGGTTTTCGGATTCAAAAATTATTGCCAGTTGTTAAACCGATGCTTATCAGCCTTTTTTTTCCAGTAAAGTATCAGGAAAAATCCAAATATCATACCACCAAGATGAGCAAAATGAGCAACATTGCTACCCTGATCGTAAAACCCGGAAAACAGTTCAATAGCTCCGAAAAAAACTACAAACCATTTTGCCTTTATTGGAATAAAGAAGTAAAGGTATATTAACGAATTTGGGAAAAGCATTCCGAAGGCAAGCAACAAGCCATAAACCGCACCGGAAGCACCTATAACCACCGGTAGATTCAGGAAATGTTCTCTGTAAGCAGCCACAAAATTTAAAGAGTTCTGCATGGCCTGCATATCTCCAGGATTCTGCTGCAGATAATCGTAGTTTTGTCTGAAGACATCATATGATTGATATATTTCCTTATGATCTGAAACAAGTTGGTTTAAGCTTGTAATATCTGGTTTTGCAAGAAAAGCATCTATGGTTTCCAGTACAGGAGTGATCTGAAAATAAAAAACAAGATAATGTACCAATGCTGCGCCAATGCCTGTAATTATGAAGTAGAGCAGGAACTTTTTCGGACCCCATACCTGTTCCAAAACACTGCCAAACATCCATAAAGCAAACATATTGAAGAATATATGTGAAAAATTACCGTGCATAAACATGTAGGTTATGAACTGGTAAGGGGCAAACTTCTCTGAAGCAAAGTAGTGCAAACCGAGTAAATCGGTAAGATCAATATTCATAGCCTCGCCAAGAACTATCGTAGCAAGGAAGAATAAACCGTTTATAATGACCAGGTTTTTTACTACCGGTGGCAGAAATCCAAAACCAGAAGGACTATATCGTTCGTAACTCATTGAATGGGGTATGTTCAGTAAAAAAAGCAGATGACCAGGTTGTAAATAATTGGATTAAAGTAACTTTTCCTGCATTATTTATAAATCCTTCCTGCTATTTTGATTATCGGATTAGTTTGTCAATTTCTGAAACCTGAATGATTTTAAGGACTTTACTTCCATCGGGTGATACATCGGGCATATGACAGGTAAATAGTTCATCAATTAACTGCTGCATTTCTTCGTTTTTTAGAGTTTTTCCCGCCTTTACCGACATATTACCGGCAATTATTCTGGCAAGTTTAATCCTTTGATCCTCAGAAGAATCAGTTCTGCTTTTCTTGAAGTCTTCCAATAAGCCATCAATAAAATTAACAATTTCGTCAGAAGGCATATTCGAGGGAATCGTATTGATAACATATGTTCCGCTACCCATCAATGATATTTCAAATCCAAGATTCTCCAGATCATTTGTTATTTCAGAGAGGATATCAGCATCGGATGCAGACAATTGAATAGTTAAAGGAAAAAGTAGCCTCTGGCTGGTAATTGGCTGTCCTTCAGCATGTATACTGATCCGTTCAAATATAATCCGTTCATATGCTTTCTGCTGGTCCACAATTAAAAGTCCGGACTTTACATTGGCAACAATAAAACGGTTTTGTATCTGAAAAAGTTTATTCGATTCAAAAGAACTATTTTCAGGAATAAGGGAAGATGCCGGTTGCTGGTTTTGTTGTGGAATGAAACTTTCCCGATTTTCTTTGTCATCACTATTAGTTTCAGGCTGTCGTGAAATTCCATCATACATCTTTTCCCATCCACTTCGGTTTGGAGCCATTCCAGCATTGGATTTCAAGTAGTTTTGTGGTTTTTTGAAAGGATTATAATCAGGATTAACCGTAATAGTCGGCTCTTTTGGTTCGTACCCTTTGGGTGCAACAAAATCAAAAGTTGGTTCAGAATCAAAATCCAGGGTAGGACTGAGGCTGAACATTCCCAATGCATGTTTTACTGAAGCTCTTACCGAGGCGTATAATAACTGACCGTTCTGGAAATTTACCTCAGTTTTTGTTGGATGGATGTTAATATCAATTGTAGCCGGGTCAACTTCAATATAGAGAAAATAAGAGGGAATGGCCGAATCAGGGATTAACTCTTCGAAAGCTTGTTCCACGGCATGATGGAGGTACGGATGCCTGATGAACCTGCCATTAGCAAAAAAATACTGTTCTCCCCTTGTTTTCCTTGCTGTTTCAGGCTTTCCGATATACCCCTTCACGGATACCAGCTCGGTTTTTGCTTCAACAGGCAGGAGTTTTTCATTCATCTGATTGCCAAAGATATGCACAATCCTTTGCTTGATATTTCCCTTTGTAAGCTGAAAAACAGGTTTATCGTTATTTAACAGGGTGAATTCTATATCAGGATGAACCAGAGCCACGCGCTGAAATTCTTCAAGTATATGCCGGAATTCAACATTATCTGATTTCAGGAAATAACGTCTGGCAGGGACATTATAGAAAAGATTTTTTATAATAAATGTCGTGCCTTGCTGGCAAGCCACAGGTTCCTGACTTTTCACTTTCGACCCTTCAATTACAATACTGGTCCCAATTTCTTCGTCAGCTTTTTTTGTTTTAAGTTCAACCTGTGCAATAGCCGCAATCGAAGCCAGTGCTTCTCCCCGAAAACCCAGTGTGCGAATGGAAAAGAGGTCGTTAGCTTCACGTATTTTTGAGGTGGCATGACGTTCGAAACACATTCGGGCATCAGTTTCTGACATCCCTATGCCATTATCGATAACCTGTATCAGGGTTTTTCCTGCATCCTTCACCAGTAATTTTACCTGAGTTGCTCCTGCATCTACAGCATTCTCCAGTAATTCCTTCACTGCTGAAGCCGGTCGTTGAATTACCTCACCTGCAGCAATCTGATTTGCAACAGAATCGGGGAGGAGCCTGATCAGGTCTGACATATCTATGCAATATTGAGTTTAAATGAGTTAATTTTATTACGCTGATCTGAAACCAGGAGTAATCCAATTTTGTATATTTAGTGCAAAAGTACCTTAAAAAAATCATACTTTTGCAGCCTTTAGCTGCTTTTTGGAAATCCATTTCATAACCTTGTATTTCAGAGTGATACTATGAAAATAACTGAAGATAATCTGGATAACCTGATAGTTATAGGAGATAAGGTACTTGTTAAACCGTTTTCAGTTAAATCCAAGACTAAAAGCGGACTCTTTTTGCCGCCTGGCTATTCCGAACGGGAGGAAATTCAAAAGGGATTTGTTGTAAAAGTAGGACCAGGATTTCCTATTCCTGCACTACCTGATGATGATTCAGAACCATGGAAACCCAAAAGTACCGAACGGATCAGGTATATACCTTTACAGCCTGTAATTGGTGATGTGGCTGTTTTTTTACAAAAAAATTCAATCGAGATAATTTACAACGATCAGAAGTATTTTATTGTTGCTCAGCATTCTATACTACTTCTCGAAAGGACTGATTCCATCTGATATGTTTAGAGTGCAAAAAAAAGCCAATTCCTATGGAATTGACTTTTAAGATTTCTTTAAACCAGTCAGATTTTACTTTATAAAAGCAGCCTGACGGTTTGTAATCAGGTAAAGAGATCCGAATAAAACTGAATTGTAAAACAAATCACCAAGTATTCCATTAAAGAAGAATGGGAGTCCGGCAATATAGGATTGCACTAATCCACCTGCATTCATGGGATAAGGCATTATTCCTGAGTACCAGCTTGCGAAATTGGTAACCAGATAAAATAGGATTGATGATGCAAGCGAGGCCGAAAGGGTATTAACGACTGTTAATCGTTGTTTCAGAATGAGTCCAAGACCGACAATTGCGATAAAACTTGCGTAAACAGGCAACATGGTTGTATGAAATCCTATGATTAAATCGCTCAGCAGCATTGCAGCAACCGGAATAAGGAATGCAAGCTCTTTGCGCCTGACGAATGTTCCGCCAAACAATGCAATTGCAGCAATAGGAGTGAAGTTGGGCCAGTGTGGAATAAGCCGCATCATAGCTCCAGCAATGATCATTGTCAGCACCAGATAAAATTTAGGGGAAATTTCAATTCTTTTCATGTTGAAGGCGGTTTCTTGATTAAGTGTTCGGCAAAAATAACAAAAAGCTGTGGATTTCTTCAATTCCTCAGAACTACTAACTAACAAATTTATGTTTAAAAAGTTTCTGTTTTACCATCAGAGAATAATAATGTGTTTTGGCAATCATATTCAACTGGTACAGCTTACCAATGTTTTTGACCTTGAAATGAGATTGAAAATTGTTAGCTATATTCTTTTCGAAACCAGAAATGTGAAAGAAATAGTACTTTTACACAGTCATTACACTCCAAAACAGCCAGGATGAAAATTTCTACCTTTCCATTAATTATATTTTCAATCATTATATTGGTAGCAGGTATCAGTTCCTGTCATGATATGAAAAAAAAAGCGGACCTGATCATTTATAATGCAACCATTTATTCACCTGATTCAGTGGTGCATGTTGTAAATTGTATTGCGGTAACTAACGGAAAAATAGCCGGAATTGGAACTGATTCAGAAATCAGAAGCCGCTACTGGGCACCTGAGAATATCAATGCAAAAGGTGCCTTTGTTTACCCGGGGTTTACTGATGCACATTCACACTTTACAGGCTTTGCATTAAGCCTGAGGTACGCTGATCTGTCGCAGGCACACTCTTTCGAGGAAGTTCTTACAATAGTTGAAGGTTACAGGAAACAACATCCTGATGGCTGGATAGTTGGAAAAGGTTGGGATCAGAATAACTGGCCTCAGAAAGTATTCCCGGATAATACACTACTGAATAAACTTTACCCGGGAGTTCCTATAGTACTTACCAGGGTCGATGGGCATGCTTTGTTGGCAAGCGATGCTGCTATAGAGGCTGCAGGAATTACCTTTCCGGGTAAGACCGGTGAGGCTGTAATTAAAAACGGGGCTTTTACAGGTATTTTCCTCGAAGGTATGACTGATAAAATAAGGAATTCAATCCCTTCACCTACTGACGATGAAATTACGGATTTACTGTTAACAGCTGCAAAACTGTGCCATGCTGCAGGTCTTACTGCTGTTACTGATGCAGGGCTAAACAAAAGAGAAATTCTATTGTTGGATTCGCTTCAAAAAAATGGAAAAATATCCTTACGAATTGATGCATGGCTAAACCCGAATGAAGAAAACTATGAATATTTTCTGAAGGATTCCATATATCATACACCTTTTTTACGGGTAGGTGCAATAAAAATGTACGCTGACGGAGCTCTTGGATCGAGGGGTGCATGCCTGTTAGATCCATATTTTGATGATGACCATAACCATGGCCTCATGGTTACCACAGCCGAAGAGCTTAGGGCTGTTTGCTCCAAAGCCTATCAACTTGGATTTCAGATTAATACCCATGCAATCGGAGATTCTGCAATAAGGATGGTATTAAGGACATATAGTGAATTTCTGAAACCCGATGATGATCGTCGTTGGCGTATTGAACATGCACAGGTAGTAAACGAAGACGACTTTGATACTTTCGGTAAATATCATATTATACCATCAGTTCAGGCAACTCATGCAACCTCTGATATGGATTGGGCCCGTCAACGGGTTGGATATCTCAGGGTTAAGAATGCATATGCTTACAACCGTTTACTAAAGCAAAACGGATGGATTCCGAACGGAACTGATTTCCCGATTGAAAGAATTGAACCTTTGCATACTTTTTATGCAGCAGTTGTACGCAAAAATCTTCAGGGTGAGCCTGAAGAAGGCTACATGATGGAGAATGCTCTTTCCCGAATGGATGCCTTGAAAAGTATCACATATTGGGCAGCAAAATCTTCGTTTACTGAAACAGAAAGAGGTAGTATTGAAGTAGGTAAATATGCCGATTTTACAATATTAAATACGGATATTATAAAATCAGATGCCAATAAAATATTGCAGACCAAGGTATTATATACTATTGTAAATGGAAAAATAGTTTACAATGGGAAATAACATCTTCAATATCAATAAGTATAAAAGTGAATTTCAGTAATCAATAAACCAACACAGCATGACACAGAAAGCAATAGTAACATGGAAAAGCAATATGGCCTTTGATGCCGAAATAAATGGGCATAAGCTTATTATGGATACCGATTCAGCAGGTGGTGGAGATAATCTGGGGCCCAGACCTAAGATATTATTACTCGCAGGATTGGGAGGGTGCACAGGTATGGATGTAATCTCAATTCTGGCAAAAATGAAAATTGTTCCTGACAACTTCTGGATGGAAATTTCAGCGGAGCTTTGTGAAGATCATCCGAAAGTTTTCAATGCAATAAAGCTGGTATACTGCTTTAAGGGTGCAAATCTGCCTTTCGAAAATCTGGAGAAAGCTGTTAATCTTTCAAAAGAAAAGTATTGTGCAGTTTCGGCCATGTTATCGAAAACAGCTAAAATTGAATCACAAATTAAAGTTGTAGAATAACTATCTAGTGCTTACTTGAAATACGCCCTAGTATATGAATTAATTCGCTGAATATCATAGCTGTAGCTCCCCACATAAATTCATTATCAACTACAAACCCCGGGGCTTTAATCTGAATAGTGTTGGAAAAGGTAAGTGTTCTATAAACTATTTTATCAGCATGTAATTCTTTAAAGAGCTCAATTTCAATTACTCGCTGAACTTCGGTTGGATCGGGTACAAATAGGGGTCGTGTTGGTTGATAAGCTACGAAAGGATAAATAATGAAATTGCTAGGCATCACATAAAAAGGACTCAACTGGCCAATAATCTCCAAATTGTCAGGATTTATTCCAATTTCCTCCTGTGCTTCTCGGAGTGCAGTAAATGAAACATCAGAATCTGAGCTCTCTCTTTTACCACCAGGCAGGCTAATCTGACCAGAGTGAACACCATTGTATTCATTACGCAATATCACTACTGTGTTCAATTCGCCATCACGAGGATACAGAAGGATAAGAACCGCACTTTCAAATGCTTTTTCAGGTAGCTTCCCTGCATTCAGATCTTTAATACGTATATCTGGAGCTAAAAGCAGATGAGCCTCGACGCCGGGAAGATTTATCAAAAGTTCTTCTTTCAGTTTTTCAATAAATCCCCTGTTTGTATTATCAGGAATGTAATTGTAACTCATTTCTTATTATTTGGTATGATCAATTAAACCTTAACAGGCATATTATTGTTTTATTGCATCAAAATATATTTACTATAGAATTAATTTCAGTAAGTAGTATCTTTGCAGAATCAAATTCAACTATGAAAAAACAACAACTTCATTCAATCGGATCAGCATCTGAATTACTTACAAGCAGGATGGAACTTGTATTATTCAATGATGATGTCAATTCCTTTGATTTTATAATTGAAAGTCTAATTGAAGTATGCGATCACGAACCTGAACAAGCAGAACAATGCGCGCTTATCGCACATTTTAATGGAAAATGTGGAATTAAATTCGGTACCTATACCGAACTTTCAGTGATGAATAATGAACTCAACACCAGAGGGATATCTACCGTACTGGCATAACTTTTATAAAGATGATCAAGAACTTCAGAACAATTAGTATTATCCTGCTTAGCATTTACATAATTGCCTGTTCAAAAGTTCCTATTACAGGACGCAAACAGTTAAAACTACTGCCAAACAGTATGATGATGGAGATGGGACAATCGAACTATTCTGCATTTTTAAAAGAAAACCCAGCAGTAAATCCTCCTACAAGAGCATCATCAGAAGTCACATCAGTTGGCTTGCGAATCAGCAAAGCTGTTGAAAAATATATGCTGGATAACGGATTAGCAAAAAAGATTGAAGGGTATAAATGGGAATTCAATGTTGTTGACAGTCCCGATGCCAACGCATGGTGCATGCCAGGAGGTAAAGTGGTTGTCTATACCGGTATTTTACCACTTACTAAGGATGATGCAGGGCTGGCGGTAGTATTAGGTCACGAAATAGCCCATGCTATTGCAGAGCATGGAAACGAACGCATGAGCCAGCAGCTGGCTGTGCAGGCTGCCGGTGTTGGACTTGATCTATACATGCAACAACAGCCACAGAAAACCAGGGATATATTTCTTACATCGTTCGGAGTGGGTTCTCAACTTGGAATGCTTGGGTATTCGCGTCAACACGAGCTGGAAGCAGATAAACTAGGATTGGTTTTCATGGCTATGGCAGGTTACAACCCCGAGAGGGCCGTTACTTTCTGGCAGGATATGTCAAAAATGGGAGGAAATAAGCCTCCTGAGATTTTGAGTACCCATCCGAGCGACGAACGCCGTATTGCCCAGGTACAGGCTTTTTTACCTGAAGCGAAGAAATACTATATTGCAAATAATGCAGGAACCGGTGCAAATCCAACTGGTAAGAACGCAACAACTCCTGCACCACAAAATCCTCAGTCGCCGGCTGGAACCAAGAAACTGGGAGTAAAGGCAAAATAAGCTATTTCAAGATTTTTACTTTTCTTTGAACATCTCTCATTAAAATTCATAACTTAGCAGAGATTCTTTCATGCTGCTGAAAGCAATATAAAATTTAAGAAAAAAAATGTCCTGGTTATTAATAATAATGCTCATCTTTCTTGGAATATTATTTCTTCTTCTCGAAGTTTTGGTAATTCCGGGTATTACTGTGGCCATGATATTGGGTTTTGGACTCCTTTTTGTTGGTTTATGGCAGGCTTATGCTTCTCATGGCATTATGGCTGGCCATATTACTCTGGGGTCAACATTGGTTATAACAGTTGCCATTCTTTACTTTTCTTTTAAAGCCGGAACCTGGAAACGTATGGCATTAAAAACGACAGTTGATGGGAAAATGGATCAGCTCGAAGGAATTGAAATTAATAAAGGTGATACAGGAATAGCAATTTCCAGGCTTGCACCCTCCGGTAAAGCCATGATTAAGGATGATATTGTTGAAGTGCATACTAATGGTGAATTTATTGATCAGGAACAACAGATCATAGTTTTGTCAACCCGCGATAACAAAATAATAGTAACCTTAAATAAAACAAATTTATGACCCCATTATTTTCAATTGTAGCCATTGGCATAGCCTGTTTAGTTGGGTTATGGATCATTTTTTATTTTATTCCGGTTGGCTTGTGGTTTACCGCACTGCTTTCGGGTGTCAGAATTTCGCTGCTTCAGCTCGTTTTCATGCGTTGGCGTAAAGTTCCGCCATCCGTAATTGTCTCAGCACTTATTACATCCACTAAGGCAGGATTATCCCTTTCACGCGATCAGCTCGAAGCTCATTATCTGGCAGGAGGTAGGGTTAAATCAGTAGTTAACGCATTAATTTCAGCCGATAAAGCTAACATCCCTCTCGATTATAAATCCGCTACTGCAATTGACCTTGCCGGACGCGATGTATTCGAAGCAGTTCAGATGTCAGTTAATCCTAAGATTCTGGATACTCCACCGGTAGCAGCTGTTGCAAAGGATGGTATTCAGCTTATTGCCAAAGCTCGGGTAACAGTTCGTGCCAATATCAAGCAACTCGTCGGAGGAGCTGGTGAGGAAACTGTGCTTGCCAGAGTAGGAGAGGGTATTGTTTCTTCAATCGGTTCAGCCGAAAACCACAAACATGTACTTGCCAATCCTGACACAATCTCGAAAGTTGTTCTTGCAAAGGGACTCGATTCAGGTACCGCTTTCGAAATTCTATCTATTGATATTGCCGACATTGATGTGGGTAAAAATATCGGAGCTATGCTCCAGATGGATCAGGCTAATGCAGATAAAAACATTGCTCAGGCCAGGGCAGAAGAGCGCAGGGCAATGGCCGTAGCCAATGAGCAGGAAATGAAAGCCAAGGCGCAGGAAGCCCGTGCTGCTGTGATTCTTGCTGAAGCTGAAATTCCTAAGGCAATTGCTGAAGCATTCAGGTCAGGTAACCTTGGAATTATGGATTATTATAAGTTCCAGAATGTACAGGCCGATACCCGCATGCGTGATTCTATAAGTGATCCAAATCAGCATCGTACCGGACAATCTGGCAAACCAGGTGAATAAAGCAAGTCGTAAATAGTACATTGTTTTAATAAGCCCGGTAAAAAAACCGGGCTTTTTTTATCTCTTTTAATGAGATCTATGTTATACTTTACTGGCAATCAAATAGTGATGAAAAATCAGGAATCTACTGAAATAGTTAATTTAAAACAACGATACAAAGAGTTGATAGGTTCGTGCAGATATATTTCTGAACGCAAAAACCGATTATTAATTAAAGATGCTTTTGTAAAAGCATTACAGTTTCCAGGTAATGCAGAAAATAATCACGCTCAATTTACACATTCAGTATCAGTAGCCTGCATTATTGCAGAAGAATTGCGGCTGGATACCACCAGTATCTTGTCAGTTTTATTGCAGTATGCACCGGTTACAACTGCAACTGAAGCGGATATGATAAAGAAACTGTTTGGCACTGATACTCTGGATATAATTAAAAAACTTCAGCAGATCTCAGTTATACGCATGGATAAGGTAACTATCATGCCCGAGAATTTCATTCAGTTGCTTTTGAGTATATCGAATGATGTGAGAGTATTACTGATAAAATTGGCTGACAGGATTTATCTGATGCGGCACATCAATGCACTTCCTGAACTGAAACAAAAGCAGGTTTCGGTCGAAACATCGAATCTATACTCTCCCCTGGCACACAGGCTTGGACTGTACAAAGTAAAATCGGAGCTTGACGATCTGGCCATGAAACACTCAATGCCGGAGGTTTACTATAGTATTGAAAAAAAGATCAGGGATACGGCTAAGGAACAAAAAAAGTACTTCGACGAATTTATTATTCCAATTCGAAAAAATCTGTCAGCAGCTGGTATGGATTTCGAAATTAAAGCCAGAACCAAGGCGATTCCCTCTATCTATTCGAAAATGAAGAAGCAGGAGATTGAATTCGACGAGGTTTTCGATTTCTTTGCCATACGTATTATATTGAACAGCCGTCCCGAAAATGAAAAATCTGATTGTTGGAAGGCATATTCACATGTAACCGATATATATCCTCCCAATACTTCCCGGTTACGCGACTGGATTTCGGCGCCCCGTTCCAATGGATACGAATCCCTGCATGTTACTGTTGAATCGCCAGGCAATAACTGGGTTGAAGTGCAGATACGTACTAAGCGGATGGATGATCATGCCGAAAAAGGCATGGCTGCTCATTGGAGGTATAAAGAGCAGAAAGGATTAAAAACCAGTTCGGATGAATGGTTAAGGAACATCCGCAACATGCTCGAAAACTACACTCCCGGTGACGATGAGATAGCTCGTACTGCCGGATTAAAAGTTACATCAGATCATATTTTTGTTTTTACTCCAGAAGGGCATCTGAAAAAACTACGAACTGGTGCCACCATACTGGATTTTGCATTCGATATCCATACGGAAATTGGTCAACGATGCAATGGAGCTAAAGTCAACAACCTGTTTGTGCCTCTGAAACATGTACTTAAAACCGGTGATCATATTGAAATTATTACTTCAAAGAATCAAAAGCCCAATATCGACTGGCTCAATTGGGTTACCTCTTCAAAAGCAATAACCAAAATTAAACGCATTCTTAAGGATGCGGAATTTTCGCAGTCGGAAGCAGGCAAGGACCTGTTAATGCGGAAATTAGGACAACTAAAAGTTGATTTTAACGATGATATCGGTAATAAACTAGTATTGTTCTATAAAGCTTCCAGTGCACTTGATCTCTTCCATGGACTGGCAGAAGGCAAATATGAAATTCAGAAAGTTAAGGAAGCGTTGTTGCCTGCTGGAAAAACCGAGGAGTTGCGACCAGTTTTGAAACCTTTCACCAAGGTGGAGGCTACACAGAATAAAACCGGAAAGCAAAAGAATCTGGTAATAATCAATGATAATACTCCTTTATCCGATGTTAAATTTGCCCGATGCTGCCAGCCTGTTTTTGGTGACGAAATTTTTGGATTTGTTACTGTTTCGGAAGGTATTAAAATTCACCGGGCTATCTGTACCAATGCCTCACAGATGCTTGACCGCTACGCTTACCGGGTAGTTGCGGCCAGATGGGCTGATATGACTGAGTTAACTTCCTATGTGGCTACTATAAGGATCAGTGGTAACGATCAGGCAGGAATACTCAATGATATTACAGCAGTGGTATCCGGTGATATGAAAGCAAATATCAGATCGATCAATATTAATTCGAAGAATGGAAAATTTGATGGATCAATTATGGTAAATGTCGATGGCAAAGCTCACCTAAATCTGATTATTGGCCGGCTGGTGAAGTTGAAAGGAATAAAGAAAGTGAGCAGAGAAAGCTAATCTGTATTTTCAACCAAATCCTGGCAAACAGTAAAATGTTCCCTTGTAAAGCGTAACTTTGGCATTCCCAGATTAAAAGAATGCAATATCCAGGCTACAATTCAGGTAAAACCAATCTTGCTGAAGGTCAATCTTTTCCATTTAAGATATGCAAACATCTGCAATTGCAGGATGGCGAATGGTATTATATTCTCCAGGATGTAAACGGTTTCAAACATTTTTTGCCTTCGGAATTTTACAGAGATTATTCCTTAAGCATAGGGGATGAGATAATCTGCAGGATCGATAAAATAAACTGTACAGGCAGAATTTTCTTAGAGCCCAAACATCCTTTTTATCAGGAAGGCGAAAATTATCTTTTTAGTATTGCAAAACCTTCAGATTGCGATAATACCCAGGTGATCTATGTTCACGATATGTATAGAAATTGCATTCAAGTACCAATTTACGAAAAATTAAAACCTGAGTTATTTGAAACAAATGAAATATGGTGTCATGTAAAAACAATCAGAAAAGGTACACCCATTCTTGAATTGCATAGAACTAATTGTTAATTTATTTTATATCGTATTGTTTCAGTTTGAATTATATACTATTATGGTTATTAACAATTGTTCATAACTCTTGTGAAAGGATTGTGTAATGATTTTGCAATAATTACTTGACATAGGGCACTAAAAAGTTGTAATTTTAATTCACCGGACGAGATCATGGTAACTGGCCCCGGAGAGGCAACCGGACTTCTGAAAAGAGGAAACGAGTTAATCCCAAAAGAGTGGAGTTAAAATCTTGAAAAAGAATTCAACAAAGCCGATTTGAAAGCCGGAATGCAGGAAAAAGTCGAAGGTCGTGCAACACCCTGGAAAGTTTGACCGCAAGGAAAAACATACAGGAACATCGTAAGATGTATTGGGTAAAATAATTGCAACAGTTGATTGGTAACAAAAAGCTATTAAAATTATGATACTGCTGAAAGTCAGTCTGTAAAGCCTGATAAGTAAAACGTAAAGCCCCTGTTGCTATAAGTACCATAAGATACTATTCATGCAGGAGTATAACTTAAGTTCGCTTCACTGCAGCTGAAAGTGAAATTCCCCTGATCGCCGAAGCGCGGCACACGGCAGAAATAATGAAACTGGAAACAGGATTATTAAATCAGGCCGAAGCTGGAAGTGCATCAAGCCGCAAGGCAGGAGGTTAATCTGGCGAGTCGGGGTTCCCTGAAGTGTAAAAACTTCTGATACCTACAGAAATTACAACATCTACGGGTGATGTAGCTTCGAACGCTTCGAGTACAGAGACCGACAACGCGTGAGCGTAGCTTGAACTGAAATTCCGAGAGGGACAAGGAGAAAGCAGGTATCCAGCATGAGAGTCTTCCTTGTGAAGTACTGGAATGCCGGTATCCAATGTCGGAAAAAACAAAGTATGGTGCCAGTCATCTGCTTTGAACAAAAACAGGGCACTGCTATTTGGTTTTGCCAATCTGTGAATTCTGTGAAGCAAACGCCGGTCACAATTAACAGCTAAGGCTGTTGAAAGTGAAGTGGGGAACAATCCGACAGGACTGTTCCCCATTGCTTTTTCAGACAATACAATATTTAAACATTATTATGTGATATAATAGTATTCAATGTAAATTTGCAAATACGAGAAAAAATAGAATATGGCTGGAAATAAATATGCTGTAATTGGAATTGGACAGTTTGGTAAAGCTATTGCAAAAGCAATTTCAGCTAAGGGTTACGAAGTAATGGCAATAGATAGTGATCCTGAAATAATAGATAGTATTGGTGATGATGTTGCTTATGCTGTTACTCTTGATGCCACTGATAAGCGTGCCCTGCAAGGTCAGAGTATAGATGAATTTGATGCTGTGGTTGTTGCTATTGGCTCCGATTTTGAGCAACGCCTTCTTTGTGCTTCTATACTTCTTGATTTGAATGTAAAACGGATTATTACCCGTGCAAATGGTGAAGCTCAGCGAATTATCCTCGAAAAAATGGGAATCACTGAAGTGTTGTCACCCGAAGAAGAAGTAGGAATAATTGTAGCTGAGCGAATGCTTAATCCAAGTATAGTGAGCTATTTGCAGCTCCCTGATAATCACCGTGTTGTTGAACTTATCAGCCCTAAAAACTGCATAAATAAGACCTTTGGCGAAATTGACCTTCGTGATAAATATAAACTCAGTCTGATTACGGTAAAGGAAGAACTTCGCATCATAAAAGATGGCAAGGAAATCATTGAGCATCATATAATCGGAGTTCCTGATTCCAAACAATCGCTACAGGCTACTGACAGACTTGTAATATTTGGACATGTTCAGGATATCGACCGTTTTCTTGAAATCAACACATAGTGTCAATGTTTAAAGACAAGGTATTCAGGATCAGGGAATTTATTAATATCAGGCTCTATACACACAGGTCGTATGTCGTAAAAGCTTTGCATTTTCTGAGTATTGCTGTTTCCCTGGTTGCAATAGCGGCAATAATTTATCAGCATGGATATCCTCAATCTATTGGCAGTAAGCGTATAACTGATTCAATAATCGAAATCAGCCTTTTATTTTACATTCTTAAATTCCTGATAAGGATTTTCTACGAATTTCACCCGGTTGATTTTATCAAAGAAAACAAATTCGAAAGCATACTTCTTTCACTAATAGCTTTTGATCAGCTGATAAGTTTTTTTACCGGTACTCACCTGGTCCAGCAGCTTATGCAAGCCATCGGTTTTCCGGGTATTCATACATATTATAATCTCTTTATTCAGTTTTTTTTCTTTCTTATTATTGCTCTCGAACTCGGTAAGGCCGGCAGGTTCATTGATTACGTTCACATTGGGCCTTCAGGGTTATTGGCACTGAGTTTTATTTTCATTATTGTGGCAGGAGCCGGACTTTTGCTTTTACCTGAAATGACTGTTTCCGGAATAAGCTTAATCGATGCCTTGTTTACATCAACAAGTGCCTGTTGTGTTACGGGGCTGGTAGTAGTTGATACAGCTTATTGCTTCACCCTGAAAGGAAAAACAATCATTATGCTGTTAATTCAGGTAGGTGGTTTGAATATTATTTCTTTTGCAACGCTATTTGCAACCTTTAATCGCAGTTCATCAGGAATCAGAATGCAATCACTGATAAAAGATATGGTTTCGTCAGATAAATTAAGCAATACCAAAGGGTTGCTACGTAAGATCTTCCTGTATAGTATATTTATCGAAATTTCAGGAGCTTTATTGCTTTATATAACATGGCCTAATGAAATGATATTTAAAGGGATAGGTGAAAAAATATATTTCTCGCTTTTTCATTCGGTTTCAGCATTCAACAACGCAGGTTTTGGTCTGTTTACTGATAATCTGTATGATATAACCGTTCGTCACGCTTATAATCTGCAACTTGTGATTGCTACACTTATCTTTCTTGGGGGGATTGGATTTATTGTGCTTGAGGATGTTTTTGGAATCCGGAATATCCGTGAGCGGCGTGCTGTGAGGTGGAAAAAACTTCAGGCACATTCGCGGATATCTATATACACTTCAGCAATTCTGATTGCGGCAGGAGCAATCGTTTTTTACCTTGTTGAGTATAAAAATACCATTTCTGGATACAGTGTATATGGTAGTATAGTTTCCTCTGTTTTTCAATCAGTTACCTGCCGTACAGCCGGTTACAACACAGTTGATTTTAGCCGCCTTGGACAGCCAATATTAATTTTTATGATGTTCCTTATGTTTGTAGGTGCATCGCCGGGCTCTACGGGAGGAGGGATAAAAACTACTACATTCTCAGTAATACTTCGTTCAGCAATAAGTACAATTAAAGGCCGAAAAAATGTTGAAATTGTGAAGCATACCATTTCTAACGATACAATCAGCAAAGCCTATTCAATTGCTTTATTCTCGATTTCCTTGATTTTTATTGCGACTTTTATACTAACCATAACTGAGCCGGATAAATCCTTCCTTAGCCTTTTATTCGAAGAAATATCTGCTTTTGGTACAGTAGGCCTGTCTACTGGGATTACATCATCTTTAAGCATTGCCGGTAAAACAATTATTATCCTAACAATGTATATTGGCAGAATTGGAACTCTCACCCTGGCAATAGCCATTACCAAGCGAATAGTATACTCTAAATATCGTTATTCGGAAATAAATGTTTTAGTAGGATAAAAGGGTTTGCTTTATGAATTAATCTACTTTACTTTTAATAAGTGCATACAAAAAGAAAAGAGAGGTGCAATGCCTCCCTTTTCAGTGTTTTTTAATTATTTGCAAGAAAATTTTTGCCGTTTGATTATTACAGGGGCTAAAGTATTATTATCTAACTTATAAACTGTAAAAATCATTGTTAAAAGATGTTAACAGAAATAAAACACTACTCCTCTGTATCTTTTTCCTGTGTTTTTTCTTTTTCATCATCATCGTCCTCCCTTTCATCAGTTTCTTTTAAGTCGAGAGCTGAGTCAAAGAAATCTTCATCCTTGTCTGATTTAGTATCAATTTTCACGGGTACCTTTATAAGATAACTTGCTTCATCAGTATCAAGAGTGATGGCGAAGAAAAAAGTACCACCTGACTGAGGAACTTTAATAGTATGGTTTACCCAACCTAATGGATATTTTTTGCGAATAGCTTCCATTAATTCAGGAGAGACGTTCGCATAATTGATTATCAGTTTTTTACGGTTCGTTTGCATTGTAATGACAGTTTTTATTCTAAATGCGCTACAATTATACGGAAGAAAATGAAAAAAACATACTCTTTTCTGATAAATTAACGAAATTTATCACTTCATATGGTTACTATGAAACTTTTTTCAAAACTATGGCAGTGCGGCTTGTGAAATATACACTCAACCAATTTGCTGACGAATCTTTATCTGATTTTGTCGAGTAAGTCATTTCCTCGTTTACCCTGCCATGTCCCCCAAAGTTCACATGGTCAGTGTTCAGAATAATTTTATAATCACCAGGTTCGGGTACCATAAATTCATAACCAGGAATGGAGCCATCTGTGTGAAAGTTAAACAGAAATATAAGACCAGCCCGTTCGAAAATCAGGCATTTGTTATTTTCATCGCAATTAATCTGGTTTGCATATAAGGTACTTAACAACCTGGCATCCTTGGTGGTTTTGATCATGGCCCGGTCAAAATCGGCCAGATAGTGATACTTTAGCAATGGATTATCCATTAGTGACCACTGTCTTCGTGCATGTTTGTAACTCCAGTTGTTGCCTTCACGTGGAAAATCGATCCATTCCGGATGTCCAAATTCATTTCCCATGAAATTGAGATAGGCCTGTCCCCCAAGTGCGATTGTAATTAAACGTATCATTTTATGTAAGGCAATACCACGTTCAACTACATAATTCTCATCCGACGACTGCATATTGTAATACATTTCCTTATCCATCAGCCGGAAGGCTATAGTTTTATCACCGACTAAAGCCTGATCATGCGACTCGCAATAAGTAACTGTTTTAACATAGGGAAGCCTGTCGTTAAGAACCTGCCACATTTCCTGCATACTCCATTGTTCATCAGGCACATCTTTGAGGTACTTGATCCAGAAATCTGGAATTCCCATTCCCAGCCTGAAATTGAAGCCTATACCGCCATCGTCGATAGGGGAGGTGAGACCAGGCATTCCTGAAACATCCTCAGCAATCGTAACAGCAGCAGGATTCAATAAATGGGTTAGGTGGTTAGCCAGTTGCAAGTAGGTAACAGCATCAAATTCAACTCCTTGATTGAAGAATTTGTCAATATAATCGATAGGCTCGTCACCATGATGAAAATAGAGCATCGAACCAACTCCGTCGAATCGGAAACCGTCAAAATGAAATTCCTCAATCCAATACCGGATGTTCGATAACAGAAATTGCAATACTTCCGTTTTCCCATAATCGAATAGTTTCGAATCCCAATTTGGATGTTCACCACGGGCTCCTGAATGAAAATATTGTGCCTCAGAACCGTCGAACAGGTTGAGACCTTCGTTCAGATTTTTGACGGTATGCGAGTGAACCAGATCCATTATTACTGCAATTCCCATGCTGTGAGCTGTACGGATAAGGGTTTTCAATTCATCAGGAGTACCGAACCTTGACGAAGGAGCATAGAAACTTGAAACATGATAGCCAAATGAGCCATAATATGGATGTTCCTGTATGGCCATAAGTTGTACGGCATTGTATCCAGCCTTTTTTATTCGAGGAAGTATTTTTTCGGTAAATTCGGCATAGGTACCAAGGCCTTCCTTTTCCTGGGCCATACCTACATGGGCCTCGTAAATAAAAAAATCTCCAAGTTTTTTAATATTAAATTTATCAGAAGTCCAATTATACTCTTCAGCAAACCAAAGCTGACCGCTGAAATTCTTTGTGTCTTCATCCTGAACCACTCTGCGGATATAGGCAGGAATACGAAGCTGATCACCAATTGCACTCTGTACAAATACTTTTATTTTACTTCCATGAGTGAAAACAGAATGATACAGTTCAGCATTCAATTTTATTTCCCAAACCCCGTTTTCCATTCTTTGTAACGGATGCGAATATTGATTCCACCTGTTAAAGTCGCCGGTCAGAAAAAGTCCATGCGCAGCCGGGGCCCATTCGCGATACACCCAGCAATTTTCGATTTGTAGAAAGTGTATGCCGAAAAATTGGTATGCATTGGCAAAATTTTCAATACTGCCGGAGTGGTTTTTGATAAAATCTAGCTTTGTTGAAAATCTGTCATGCCGGGCAATTATATCTTCAGTGGCTTGTTCCAGCCAGGGATCCAGTTCAATAATCCGGGGTAACTTACCTGTATTGTCAGCCATATATCAATAAATCATTAGTAATGGGTTGAAACTATATTCCTGCAAATTAATAAATATTCTCTTTATTTTCTTACTATCATAAAGGATTGATTTATTATTTTTTTATTGCAGGTATTCTGCAATGATCCCTTCTGAAAATACAAAAAGGAAAGTAAGGCTTAGTGTTGTTTTATTGAATGCACTTAAAGAATCTATTTTCAGCTCTATAAAACCAATCGCAAAATCCAGGTTAATATTTATAATGCTGAATTACCGGATAATATACATTTGTATAAATTGCAATACTATCCGAAGAAATTTCAGTATCCGTAATATATTCCTCCCAGGGTGAACCTGAAATGTCGATGCTTCTTTCTTTAATTTCTGCCTGCATTGCCGAGTATGCACCTGCGATCTGATTGTATGATCCTTTGAAGCTGACCATCAGTGCACTTTGACTTTTTAATTCATAACAGAGCATGCCTGAAGGTGGAATAATAGTTGAACTAATTGGTATACAGGCTTCAAGGTCAATACTGCTGGTTGAAAAACTATGGAAAATAGTCATTGGAGGGCCAATAGGAGAGTGGTGTTTCCTTTTTAAAAACATGGAAATCTGGTTGAACATCAGGGCCATTTTATGTGAAACTGTCGCCGGTGAAGCTGTATCGCGAACCGCTAGCAATATTCTTGCAGGCACCTCAATTTCAACAATTTCAAACCCATTCTGAGTGAAGTTTTCTTCCAAAAGGCTGGCTAGGTTATGTAACCCTCTTTCAATGTCGGGTCCTGTCATCCGATCAGTAAATAACCCGAACCATCTTGTAAGAGGATTAATCCCCATATCGCTTTCGAGTCTCCAGATAAGTCTGGTGTTACGTCCTTCCTTTTGTAAAATAAACTTTGAGGTTGATTTGCCGTTTTTTCCATAATCAATCAATACCTGGATTGAATCAGGTTGAATATCGGAAATAATGGAAATCTTGCCTGAACCGGTATTATAATTGCTGCTAATCCAGGAAAATGAAGCTCCTATTCCTGTTTTTATTTCAGAGTACTGCACCTTAATCGAGCTATCTGATTGAATTCCAGGCCACCAGTTTAACCAATTTTGCATTGTGTTGATCTGAGTATAAACTGCATTCCTTGATCCGTGGATAATAATACTACGTTCAACCCTGACTTGTCTGGGTAACAGAAACCCTGAGCCGGCGATAACAGCAGCAAGGCATATAATAATAATGAGTATGATCCTCAGGGTTTTCAAAACTCAGGTACAATATGAATTGTAAAAATACAAAATATAAATAAGACTGTACTTTTTGAGATTTTTTAGCCTCTTATGATCATTGTCAGTAAGACCACTTCATTATGGAATGGTTTTTGTATTTATTTCAACAATACATAATCCAATAAACTATGAAAAAGCTATTTTTTATTACAATTATTGCCACTGCATTGTTTTCGATTTCGTGCCAGAAAGATATGGGTGGTAATGCAGATGTGTCATCAATTGAATTCGTAGTACTAACTTCGGATTGGTTTCCAATAGGAACTGAAGGCACTCCGGGATATGGTTTTGCCGTGGATCTTGACTTTCCGGAAATTACTGATAATGTTGTGCAGAACGGTATGGCAACGTTGTATATCAAAACCGGTGATGCCTGGGCCCCGGTACCCTTGTATTACTATAAAGATGGGTACCAGGGAGGTTATTTGTGCATGATGCAAAGGGGGGTATTTTCGATAGAGTATTACGAAAGTGATCATCTTACAGTCAGGCCTGAGACGCATGTTTTCAAACTTGTGATTGTACAGCCAATCTAGGAATTTTAATATTTTAAGAAATGGCTCCGGTATACGGGGCTTTTTTTTTTGTAAGTTAGTAAGTTCATACTCAAGCTAATTAAAAAATTAAATTATTTAGATAAACATCACATAGACAATACGATGGAGAGAGAAACGAAGATTGAATGTCCGAATTGCGGCACCGAAATCAATGTTAACGAAATACTTTATCATCAGTTGGAGGATGATTTTAAGAAACGGTTTACATCTCAACTCGCTGAAGAAAAGAAAAAGTTTGATGAGGGATTTGAGCAATTGAATATTCAGAAAGAGGAATTCGAGAGGAAAAAACAAAAGGAAAATGAATTGTTTCAGGAAAAGCTTCAGTCAAAACTTAAGGAAGAGCGACTGGTTCTTGAGAAACAATTAAAATTGAAGATGGATGAGCAGCAGGCTGATCAGTTTGCAGCCATGCAAAAGGAACTCAGTGAACAATCAGAGAAGTTGAAGGAATTGAACAGGAGTAAAGCTGAAATAGAAAGGTTGAAACGCGAAAAGGATGAATTGAAAGAGACAGTTACTGCTGAAGCTGAACGAATACTCAGCCAGAAACTGATTGAAGAGAAAGAAAAGATCAGGAAGTCGGAACAGGATCGTAATGAATTGGCCTTTAAAGAATTATACAAACAACTTGAAGATCAGAAGCGCCTTACCGAAGAGATGAAACGCAAGCAGGAGCAAGGCTCCATGCAATTGCAGGGTGAGGTACAGGAACTGGCTATCGAAGAGTGGCTCGTTGCTAATTTCCCTCTAGATACAATTGAAGAAATCAAAAAAGGTGCCAGGGGCGGCGATTGCATACAAACCGTGAATACCCGAAGCCGTCAGAATTGCGGTACCATTTATTATGAAAGTAAACGAACCAAGGACTTTCAACCAAGCTGGATCGAAAAGTTTAAGAGCGATATCAGGGATAAAGGTGCAAATATTGGCGTGCTCGTAACTGAAGTTTTGCCTTCGGACCTGGATCGGATGGGACTCAAAGAAGGTATCTGGATATGTACATATGAAGAGTTTAAAGGATTATGCAAGGTTTTGCGCGAATCTATTGTTCAGATAAGCAATGCAATTGTCACCCAGGAAAATAAAGGAGATAAGATGAGTCTGCTTTACGATTTTCTGACAAGCAATACGTTCCATATGCAGGTTGAAGCCATTGTAGAGGGATTTACTCAAATGAAGCTTGATCTGGATAGTGAAAAGCGAGCCATGCAAAAAATATGGAAAATGCGCGAAAAACAACTTGAAAAAGTTATTGATAATACGATTGATATGCATGGATCAATAAAAGGAATTGCAGGAAATGCGATTCAGAGCATTAAACAACTGGAATTGCCTTATACTAATCTGCTTCCGGAAAACGCGGATTAGTCAGTGAAAGATGATATCGATGACTTTGTTTCCCTTTGTTTATCTGCATCAGAATTAGACCCCAAGATTCTATTATTTATATAATTTGTTGCTTTCCATCAATTAGTCCCATAATTAATATTATGTTAAGTAGAAAATGTAAAATAAAAGGACCGGTGTTAAACCGACCCTTCTATGCTTAAACCATAGTAATACTACAGGTTGCTGAGTTTTGCATTTACAGTGCTGAGTTTATCATTCATTTTTAATCTGGTATAGATTTCTTTCAATGAAACCAGTGTAGGTTTATCCTGGGGTTGTATTGTTTCACATTTTTCGAGATATGGTAAAGCCAGATTCAGAAAATCGTTACCATCTTTCATCATAGCATCGTATTTTGCAGTTTCGCTAAATGGCAGTTTATTAGCTTCGTTAATAACTTCTCCACCTTTATTAAAGTATATTGCACCTAAATTGAATAAAGCATCAAAATAATTTTCATCAGCTGCAATTGTTTCTTTATAGGCGGCAATTGCCTCATCAAAGTATTTAGCTCTGTCAGCATCAGGCAATTTGGAGTCGTTTTTCATCAAATCATAGGTTACCCCTACTGCATATAAAACCGAAACATTTTTAGGCTCTTTTTCCTTTGCAGCCATGAGGCTTGCAATTGCCTTTGCATGGTTATTTGTTGAAATATACATGTTTGCTTCGGTAATAATGAGATCTGTATTTCCAGGGAACATTGTTTTACCAATAGCCAGTATTTCCGAAGCTTTATCGAGATTTTCGTTGTCTTTGTACAAGTTAGCCAGCGAAGTGTAAACACTTACTTCATTCATCTTTATATCAACCAGAAACTGATATTTTTCAATTGCTTTTCCAAGAAATGCTTTGTCGACGGCCGCCTTTTTCTCAAGACAAAGAGCAGCACCATAATTGGCTAGTGTATCGATAGTTTTATTGTCGTTGCTGATACCAATCGCTCTGTCGAACAATGGAATTGCACTATCTATATCGTTCTGAGTAAAAAACGCGATTCCCTGGTTAAAGAATTCACCACCTATAGCTGACAAGCGCAATGTAATATCACTTTTGTATTCTTCTTTGGTATCTAATTCACGGGCCTTAATGTAAGCTTCGTAAGCAACATTCAGCGCATCAGGAGCTAAAATAGCTTTAACTTCCGAAATCTGGATATCAAGATAAATCCCACCCTTGTAGTACCAGACTTTTGCATCGGTCGCTGCTTCAGGATATGCCACAGCTTTGTCAATAAATTCTTTGGCTTTCACCAAATCCTTTTTCATCCAATAGTTGTATGCTGACGTGCGGTCTTTCTTCAATTGTGCGAAAGCAGCAGTTACAAGCATAATTAGGGCAAATAAAATAAGAGTTCTTTTCATTTCCTTAACTTTTTACGTTTTAAATACTTATTTGTTTAATGTTAATTGTTTTATTGTCAGTGTTTTATTCTTCGGTTTTGGTATCTGGCGTATCTGGAGTCTCTGTTTGATCATTCAAATCAGTAGTTTCATTTTCATCCATCGGTTCAATCCCTTCGGGTCCATCGAGTAATTCAGCGTCCTCAGTTTCTTCCAGTTCACATTCAACCTTTGCTACAGCAGCAATACCATCTTCATCTTTCAGGTTAATAAGTCTTACTCCCTGTGTTGCCCGACCCATCACTCTCAGATCACTTACTCCCATGCGAATAATAATTCCGGAGAGATTAATAATCATCAAATCATCTGTATCGGTAACATTTTTTATGGCTATCAGACTTCCTGTTTTCTCAGTAACATTAATTGTCTTAACCCCTTTTCCTCCGCGGTTTGTAACCCGGTAGTCATCCAGATCCGAACGTTTGCCATATCCTTTTTCCGATACAACAAGAATGGACTCTTCTGAGCTATTAACACATATCATGCCAATTACCTCATCATTCTTCCCTCCCAGTGTTATACCCCTTACTCCTGTGGCATTACGACCCATAGGTCGAACTGTGGATTCGTTGAAGCGGATAGCCCGGCCACTGCGCAGAGCCATTAATACTTCGCTGCTTCCGCTTGTAAGCCTGGCCTCGAGTAACTGATCGCCCTCATTTATATTTATGGCATTAATACCATTCAAGCGTGGGCGCGAATATGCTTCGAGTGAGGTCTTTTTAATTGTGCCTTTTTTGGTACAAAGAATAATGTAGTTATTGTTTACATATTCCTCATTCTTAATATCTTTCAGATTAATGATAGCTCTTACCTTATCGTCCGATTCAATATTAAGCATATTCTGTATAGCCCGGCCTTTTGAGGTTTTTCCACCTTCAGGTATTTCGAATACCCTTAGCCAGAAGCATTTGCCTTTCTCGGTAAAGAAAAGCATATAATTATGAGCTGTTGCTATGTACAAATGTTCGAGAAAATCCTCATCGCGGATATCCGAACCACGGGCTCCACGTCCTCCCCTGCTCTGACGGCGATATTCCGAAAGTGGTGTACGCTTCATATAACCCATATGCGAAATAGTAATTACTACGGCTTCGTCGGCTATGGTATCTTCGATTCTGAAATCCTTGGCACTCAGCTCAATACGGGTCATACGTTCGTCGCCGTATTTTTCCCTTATCTCAGTAAGTTCTGTTTTAATTATACCAAATTGCAATGATTCATCTGCCAGAACTGAGCGATAATAAGCAATAATCTTCATCAGTTCGTTATACTCTTCTTTCAGTTTCTCGCGTTCGAGACCTGTAAGGCGCTGCAACCGCATATCGAGTATGGCTTTTGCCTGAATTTCGCTCAGCGAAAAACGCTCCATAAGTTTAACCCGGGCTTCGTCAGGAGAAGCCGCAGCTCTGATGATGGCGATTACTTCATCGATATTATCAAGTGCAATAAGCAATCCTTCAAGGATATGAGCGCGTTTTTCAGCTTCAGCAAGTTCGAAACGGGTACGTCGGAGTATTACCTCATGACGGTGATCGATAAAATGGCCGATGAGTTGTTTCAGATTCAGCTGATAAGGACGTCCTTTCACCAAAGCAATTGCATTGGTGCTGAAGGATGTTTGCAAAGCAGTGTATTGGTATAGTTTATTTAAAACTACATTTGAAACAGCATCCTTTTTGAGTTCGTAAACGATACGCAATCCATTACGGTCGCTTTCGTCGCGTATATCGTGAATGCCTTCAATTTTTTTCTCATTTACGAGGTCGGCTGTTTTTTTAATCATTTCAGCCTTATTGACCTGATAAGGAATGGAGGTAAAAACAATAGCTTCACGACCTTTCTCATCGGTTTCGAATGTGGACTCGCCGCGCATGACCAATCGTCCGCGCCCTGTTTCATAGGCTTCGCGTACTCCCTCATAGCCATATATTATACCACCGGTAGGAAAATCAGGAGCCTTGATGTATTTCATCAGACCCTCAATAGTTATATCCCTGTCGTCGATATAGGCAATACATCCGTTAATAATTTCAGTAAGATTATGTGGTGGGATATTGGTAGCCATACCCACAGCAATTCCTGAAGTCCCATTTATAAGAAGATTTGGGATTTTAGCAGGTAATACAGTAGGTTCTTCGAGTGTATCATCAAAATTCAGCTTAAAATCGACGGTATCCTTGTCAATATCAGCCAGCAATTCTTCTGCTAATTTCCTGAGTCTTACTTCGGTATAACGCATGGCAGCAGGGCTGTCACCATCAATAGATCCGAAGTTTCCCTGGCCATCGACCAGAGGATATCTTAAAGACCATTCCTGGGCCATACGCACCATGGCATCGTATACTGAAGTATCTCCATGTGGGTGATACTTACCCAATACTTCACCGACAATACGGGCTGATTTCTTATACGAACGGTTTGAAAGTACGCCCAAATCGAGCATACCATACAAAACTCTTCTGTGAACTGGTTTCAATCCATCGCGCACATCGGGAAGTGCACGCGAAACAATTACCGACATCGCATAATCGATGTAGGCCCCTTTCATTTGTGTTTCAATATTTACAGGTACAATTCTTTCCCCGTCCTGAATGTTATCCATTTATTAACCCCTTCATTTATAACAACTTAAGTTATTGCCTACAGAACTACGAAAGTACAGAATTTTTCAATACAAAAAAGGCATTTCTAAGCTTTTTAGTGCCTGTTTCTAACATTTAACTGTTGATAATATCAAATAACTGATAATGAACAGATAAGCTATTTTTGATGAATCATTTAAGCAAACTATTTACGGACTTGTGCGTTTATGTTGTAATTTTGAACAGATTTTAATAAATAACAAATTAGTAAGTAAAGGACACATATATACATGGAAGCAAAGTTCTCACAAAGAGTTAAAGATGTGTTGTCTTATAGTCGTGAAGAAGCTATAAGGCTCGGAAACGAGTATATAGGTGTTGAACACCTGCTTTTGGGAATGATACGTGAAGGTGAAGGCTTGGCAATCAGGATTTTAGGCTACCTGAATGTTGATATGACTGAGTTGAGGCGTACCATTGAGACAGCGATCTCAAATCCAATCAATCTGAATAAAGTTAATGACAATTTACCATTGGTAAAACAAGCTGAACGCGCTCTTAAGCTGACCTATCTGGAAGCGAAACTTTTTAATAGTGAATTAATTGGAACAGAGCATCTTATGCTAGCTATTCTGAAAGATGAAGATAATCTTGTTACCAAATCGGTTAAAAAGTACAGTGTTGATTACGATCTATTCAAAGAAGAAGTTAAGTCGTACCTGATAACTGGTGAGGATTCTTCACAGATGCCAGGCGATAAAGGGAAGCTTTTTGGTGAAACCGATTCTGATCCTAAAGATGAATTGCCAGGAGGGTCGCAGGATGATGATCCGGATGAAGGCAGTGGTGGTATTGAAAACCTTAAGAAAACGGCTGACAGCAAGTCGAAAACGCCTGTACTGGACAATTTTGGCCGTGATCTTACCAAGGCAGCCGAAGAAAACCGTCTGGATCCTATCGTAGGACGCGAAAAGGAGCTGGAGAGGATTTCACAGATATTGAGCCGTCGCAAAAAAAACAATCCTATTTTGATTGGTGAGCCTGGTGTTGGGAAGTCGGCAATTGCCGAAGGACTAGCTCTCAGAATTGTTCAGAGGAAAGTTTCCCGTGCGCTTTTCAACAAACGGGTATATACGCTTGACCTTGCCTCGTTGGTTGCCGGCACAAAATACCGTGGCCAGTTTGAGGAAAGGATGAAGGCAGTTTTAAATGAACTAGAGAAAAACCGGGATATTATTCTGTTTATTGACGAAATTCATACGATCGTCGGAGCCGGCAATGCCAGTGGATCGCTTGATGCAAGCAATATGTTCAAACCTGCACTTGCCCGTGGCGAAATACAATGTATTGGAGCTACTACTCTCGACGAATACCGTCAGTACATTGAAAAAGATGGTGCTTTGGAGCGCAGGTTCCAGAAAATAATTGTTGACCCTACATCACCGGATGAAACAGTTATAATTCTGAATCAGATTAAGGAAAAATATGAAGATCATCACCTTGTAAAATACACCCCTGAAGCGATTAATGCCTGTGTTAGTCTTACAAACCGATATCTGACTGACCGTTGCCTTCCTGATAAAGCCATTGATGCCCTGGATGAGTCAGGAGCCCGTGTACATATTTCGAATATGCATGTACCGGTTGAGATAGTAACTACTGAAAGTCTGATAGAAGATATCCGTCAGAAAAAAATGAAGGCTATAAAAAGCCAGAAATACGAAGAGGCCGCACGTTACCGTGATGATGAGCGTAAAGCGCAGGGACAGCTTGAAACACTGAAGCAAACCTGGGAGGAAGATTCGAAAATTAACCGCCAATTGGTTACCGAAGATAATGTAGCTGAAGTAGTTGCAATGATGACCGGTGTTCCGGTTCAGCGAATTGCCGAAAATGAAGGTTCCCGTTTAATGAATATGGAACAGGAATTGGGCGGTTCAGTTATCGGTCAGGAAGATGCCATCAAAAAAGTGGTGAAAGCCATCCGAAGAAACCGTGCCGGACTTAAAGATCCCAATAAGCCGATAGGAACATTTATTTTCCTTGGCCCAACCGGAGTTGGAAAAACACATCTTGCCAAAATACTGTCGCGCTACCTTTTCGATACCGAGGATGCTCTAATCCGTATTGATATGAGCGAGTATATGGAAAAATTTGCTGTTTCCCGACTTGTTGGTGCTCCTCCGGGCTATGTTGGCTACGAAGAAGGTGGACAGCTTACCGAAAAAGTCCGCCGCCGCCCCTACTCTATTGTGTTGCTTGATGAAATTGAAAAAGCTCACCCTGATATTTTTCACATACTGCTACAAGTACTTGATGATGGGCAACTTACTGACAGCCTTGGCCGTAGAGTAGATTTTAAGAATACCATAGTTATCATGACCTCCAACATAGGATCGAGACAGCTAAAAGACTTCGGGGCTGGTGTTGGGTTCAGTACAAACGCACGGCAGTCGCAAAGCTCAAGTATAGCGCAGAGTGTTATTGAAAATGCCCTGAAAAAATCGTTTGCCCCTGAATTTCTGAACAGGATTGATGACGTGATTATTTTCGACTCACTGGAGCGTGAAGATATTCATAAAATTATCGACATTGAGCTTTCGAATCTTTTTGCACGGATACGTACGATGGGATTTGAACCTAGAATAACTGAAAGGGCTAAAGATTATATCCTCGAAAAAGGCTGGGATGAGCAGTTCGGTGCCCGTCCACTAAAAAGGGCGATCCAGAAATATGTAGAAGATATTTTAGCAGAGGAAATTATTCTGACAAAACTTCTTCCCGGCGATATAATCAATATCGATTTCAATCCTGAAATTAAGGATATGCAGATTATTGTAGAAAAACCACAGCTTCCGCCTAATGCAGAAGTTGAAAATAGCGACCCGGGAGTTTAGGACTCATTGTATATTTTTAGAAAGGCGCATTTAAATGTGCCTTTTTTTTATTTTTCACCTTCCCATTCCCTGTAAAACTGATCAAGATATATTTCCATGAACTTATGTCGCTCTTCAGCCATTATCCGGCCTGATTGAGTATTCATCAGATCTTTCAGCAGCAGAAGTTTTTCGTAGAAATGGTTTATAGTCGGAGCTGTACTATTTTTATATTGCTCTTTTGTGAGGTTCAGATCAGGTTTGATTTCTGGGTTATAAATAGCTCTGCCTTTAAAGCCCCCGTAATTAAAAGTACGTGCTATACCGATGGCACCTAGTGCATCGAGCCTGTCAGCATCCTGCACAATGTCGAGTTCAATTGATTTGAAGTCTTTTTCGTGTTTTCCACCTTTAAACGAAACATTGGCAATTATTTTCACAACATGAGCTATGACCTTTTCTTCCACTTGCATGGATTGGAGAAATTCACTGGCTATGGCAGGACCTTTTTCTTCGTCACCATCATGGAATTTAGAATCTGCAATATCATGGAGCAGTGCTGCTAATTCAACCACAAGCAGATCGGAATTTTCATGTTCAGCTATGTGCTTTGCAGTTTTCCAGACCCGGTAAATATGCCACCAATCGTGTCCTCCTTCAGCATCGGCAAGTGTTACTTTTACAAAATCAATCGTTTTTTCAATCAGAATTGTTTGGGATACCATATCAGTTATTTTTCTTGGATAAAGCATTAGTTGCAATTCCACCAGGTCTAACTCATTTTGAATATTGCGAGGAGTCAGGTGTAGTTTTGTCTTAAAATAAAAACGCCCGGTTTCCGGGCGTTTTCTGTTTATTTCAGTGCATTCCTTATCCGGAATAGTAATTTTCAGGAATAAGAAATCGTTTGTGTAAGAACTACATTTTAAAGTCATTAACATCCTTAGGATGAAAATTATTAATAAAGCTAACGCAAGCAATATTCTCAGCTCTGCCTTTTCGGATAAAAATATCAGCTGATTTGGTGTACACATCGCTTCTGTCAGCATCGTAAAGTAACAGATAGCCTATCAGAACATTACCTGCCATTTCAACCAATCGGCGCGAATGGAAGTCAAAATATTCATTATCGCTGAACTCGTTTACTTTCTCAACGGTTTTTGCAAACTGTTCAGTCATTTTTTCGAGGGTATTGCGAAGATATTCCAGTTCAGGTTTTACTATTAGTTTGCCGCGCTCGCGCATGGCCGACAGGTATGCGCCACTTCCAACATTGCGGATGGCAGCAACAACCTGTAGTTGCGAGGTTCCTTCGTATATGGTAGTGATGCGGGCATCGCGGTATATGCGTTCGATAGGAAAGTCCTTCATATAACCGGTTCCTCCGAAAATTTGTATCGCATCGTAAGCAATCTGGTTACATCCTTCGCTTGAATAAAGCTTAACCAGCGGAGTGAACATATCAGCTAATTTCTGATACGCTTTAGCTTCCTGACGTTCTTCCGGTTCGAGTTTGCGATCGTGCGAAGTGTAGTTATATGCCTTGTAAATATCGACATACCTGGCTGTTTCGTAAAGCAAAGTGCGCATGGCGTCAATCTTTACTTTCATGTTGGTAAGCATTTCGTAAACTGCAGCGTACTTGATAATTGACTTGCCAAACTGCTCGCGTTCGGTAGCATATTTATATGCTTCCCTGTAAGCAGCTTCGGCTATACCCACTGATTGTGATCCTACGCCAAGGCGTGCAGAATTCATCAGCGACATTACGTATTTTATCAAACCTAATTTGGTATCACCTATCAGTTTTGCAGGCGCATTGCGAAATACAAGTTCGCAGGTTGGTGATCCTTTGATCCCCAGTTTATTCTCAATACGACGAACAGTTACAGCATTGTCATTGCGATCGTAAACGAATAGTGAAAGCCCGCGAGCATCTGAAGTTCCTTCTTCGGAACGTGCCAGAACCAGTGAAATGTCGGCATCACCATTTGTGATAAACCTTTTTACACCATCCAGAATCCAAACCTGTTTCTGAGCATCAAAAGTTGCTTTTAGCTGAACAGCCTGCAAGTCAGAACCTGCATCAGGTTCAGTAAGATCCATTGCAGCGGTTGCCCCTTTGTGGAACCTGGGCAGAAATTCTTTTTTTATTTCGTCGGAAGCAAACTCGTGAATGGTTTCTGCACAATCCTGCAGTCCCCAGATATTAGCGAAACCGGCATCAGCCCGCGATACAATTTCACCCGACATTACGTAGGGTACTATAGGAACATTAAGTCCATCATACTCGCGCGGGAGTGTAAATCCGACAAGACCTGCTTTTACAAGCGAATCGTAGTTCTGTTGAGTGCCGCGGGCATATTTTACCTCATTATTGATAAGTTCAGGACCTTCTTTATCAACAGATTCAGCATTGGGAGCAATGATTTCGCCACTGATCTCACCAATGATTTCCATTAATTTATCGTAGTTATCAATAGCATCCTCAAAATCGAGTGGAGCAAAATCGTATTTCTCTTTTTCGGTATAGCCTGACTCTTTAAGTTTCACTATTTTCTCCATCAAAGGATGAGTAAGATGAAACCTGAGATGTGGATTGTCGTTATAAAAATTTTCCATTATGGTCAGTAGATTTACTTCGAGTTTTTCTTGTAATATTTGATCATTTTCGGAATCACATCAGCTACATTTCCAATAATGGTGTAATCAGCAATATGATTTATAGGGGCACTGATATCGGTGTTGATGGAAATAATCTGAGCTGATTGATCCATTCCTGCTCTGTGCTGAACAGCACCCGAAATTCCGCAGGCGATGTATAATTTGGGTCTTACGGTAACACCTGTTTGTCCAATCTGACGCTCATGTTCAACAAAACCTGCATCCACGGCAGCACGGGAAGCACCAACCTGAGCTCCCAGTATTTCGGCAAGATCGAACAGCAGGTTAAAGTTTTCCTTTGAACCTACACCATATCCTCCTGAAATTATAACCTGTGAGTTTTTGATGTCGATTTTGCTTTTTTCCATATGACGCTCAATGATGCTAACTGCAAAGTCATCATCTTTGAGAATGCTTCCGGCATCAATTTTCTTGAGCTTTCCTTTGGCTTTGGCCGAAAAAATTTCTTTTTTCATTACACCTTCCCTAACAGTAGCCATTTGCGGGCGGGTTTCGGGATTTATGATGGTGGCAATAATATTTCCACCAAAAGCAGGTCGGATCTGGTACAAAAGGTTTTTGTACTCAGTTTGTGTCTTGTTTTCGAAATGATCGCCAATTTCGAGACTGGTACAATCGGCGGTAAGACCACAACGGAGTGCTGAAGCCACCCGCGGCGCAATATCGCGGCCTATACTGGTAGCCCCGAACAAGGCGATTTCCGGTTTCTCCTTTGTAAACAGATCAATTATTATTGATGCATGCGGAAGCGTTGTATATGGGAAAAGCCGGTCATCGTCAGCGTAATGAATTACATCGACTCCGAAAGGGTATAACTGCTCTTCCAGATTTGATACTTTACTTCCTATGACAACTGCTTCCAGTTTTACATTCAGATCTCCTGCAAGTTTTTTCCCTTTCGATAAAAGTTCGAGGCTGACATCAGCAATCAATCCCTCCTCGGTAACTTCGCAATAAACAAAGATGTTGTTCACGTGCTGTAAATATTAGTCAGTAATTTTTAATTGCTACACTTTTTAGCCAATGATGTGGCTGTTGATCAGATCCTGCATAAGGGTATCGATTTCCTTGTCGGAACTTCCCATAACTTTTGAATCCTTATGTTGAAAAACAACATTCTCAATTTTCTTAACCTTGGTTGGCGAACCCGACAAACCAAGCATTTCGCCCTGGGCCTTCAGATCATCTGCGGTCCATTCGTCGATAAGAAGGTAAGGCCGGTCGTTGTATAATTCCGTATAATCCTTTGTTTCGTTCTGCAGTTCAGTTACAGTGCGGGCATGTTTATTTTTCATTAACAATTTAGCCACACGCTGACGGCAAACCGGTGCCGAACTGTGTACCGTGATCGCCACAGGCAATGAAGAGCTGACCACCTCAACCCCTCTTTCGAGACGTCGCTTTACAGTAATTTTGTTTTCATCTACCGAAAGAATATCCTCAGCATAGGTAATCTGTGGGATTCCAAGTTTTTCAGCAGTCTGAGGTCCTACCTGAGCTGTATCTCCATCAATAGCCTGACGGCCAGAAATAACAAGATGATAAGGTGCAAGCTTTTTAACTGCCAGAGATAAAGCATAAGAAGTAGCCAAAGTATCAGAACCGGCAAATTTGCGGTCGGTGATCAGATATCCTCTGTCAGCTCCGCGATACATGGCTTCCCTGATTATCTCCGCTGCCCGGAAAGGTCCCATTGTGAGAAGAATTACCTCAGCATCAGGAATTTTATCCTTGATACTCAAAGCCTGCTCAAGCGCATGTAGATCTTCAGGGTTAAAAATGGCAGGCAAAGCTGCTCTGTTTACTGTGCCATCAGCTTTCATGGCATCTTTTCCAACATTCCGGGTATCCGGAACCTGTTTGGCTAGCACAATTATTCTAAAACGCATAGATTTTTATTCAGATTATGAACTACAAGATTGCTCTGAGTAGGTCAAGTGCATCTAGTGACTGGATATTAGGATCGCAAAATTACACTTTTAGGTCAAAACTGCAAGAAAAAATCTGTAATGCGGCATCAATCAAGGATTTAAATATTCAGCTTAGGACATATCTTCTTATATATGAATATGTTATCAACTATATATATAGGAAACTGATGAAAAAAGAGAAACTGACTCCGGTTTCGAAATGGTGTAAAAATGAATAGTTGGATGTGGATTCAGATATTCAAATTTATCCAAACCCAAATAATGGGTCAGGTGAAAGTCAATTCTGATTACACTTATTAATGCTTCTCAATCAACAATAAAAAATTATAGATCCAAAACCTGAACAATCAGTTCTGCAATATCATAATTTTTAACGTTTTCACTGTTTTTGTATTTAAGACCATCAGTAAGCATTGTCATACAGAAGGGACAGGCAGTGGCAAGGATTTTGGCATCGCTTCGTAAAACTTCTTCGGTTCTCTCAATAAATACCTCTTTGTTGCCAGGTTCTGCTTCTTTAAACATCTGGGCTCCTCCTGCCCCGCAACAGAATGAAAAGCTTTTATTCCGCTCCAATTCAACGAAATCATTGGTAAGTTTTTTAAGAATACTGCGTGGTTCGGCATACACATCGTTTCCGCGGCCCAGGTAGCAGGGATCATGATAAGTGATGCGGGTATTGCCCAACATAGTGGAATCCAGTTTAATGCTTCCGTTTTCAATGTATTTATCAAGAAACTGAATATAGTTTATCACTTCGTAGCTCCCACCGAGATCAGGATACTCGTTTTTGAAAATGTTAAAACAGTGAGGGCAGATTGTAAGTATCTTTTTCACTTCATATCCTTTGAGAATTTCAATATTCTGTAAGGCTTGCATCTGGTAAAGCATCTCGTTACCGGCTCTACGTGCGGGATCACCGGTGCAGGATTCCTCTTTGCCCAGTACGGCATAACTTACGTTAAGGTGTGTGAGAATTTTAGCAAACGCACGGGTTACTTTTTTATATCTGTCGTCGAAAGCTCCGGCACATCCCACCCAGAATAAATATTCTGGTTTTTCGCCCCTGGCGTATAATTCAGCCATTGCCGGGATATCTATTTTCTTGGTTTCCATTCTACTATAAGTTTGATTACTGATAAACTTCAAATAAGTACTTTGCTGATTAAGAAAGAATTTTCATTTCCAGGTTCTCAGCCCAGAGCAAGCGATCTTCTGAAGAGTACTGCCAGGGAGCACCGTTGTTTTCAATGTTGCTGAACATGGTTTTAAGTCCACTCGGAGCAGAATTTTCTTCCATAACCAGGTAGCGCCTCATATCTAATATTAGTGTAGGATGGTTGATGTTAACCGGGCATTCCTGAGCACAGGCATTGCAGGTGGTGCAGGCCCAGAGTTCTTCATCAGAAATGTAATCGTGCAGGTATGACTTGTTGTCAGAATAATCTCTACCATTCCTAACCAACCCAGGTCCTTTTTCCTTCATTCGCGCCCTTAGATCCATGAAAATCTTGCGTGGGGATAATTTTTTACCTGTAGTATTTGCAGGACATACAGAAGTGCATCGTCCACATTCAGTGCAGGAAAGTGAGTCGAAATAGTTTTTCCAGGAAACATCCTCCACATCTTTAACTCCAAAACGGCTTATTGCCGCGTTAGCTGCCGGTACATCAAATACAGCATTAGGATCGAGCATAAGCTTTACCTCACGCGTGATATCGTCCATGTTGGTCAGTTTGCCAAGCGGCTCGAGGCGCGTTAGAAAAGTATTGGGAACCGAAAGAAAAACATGGAAGTGCTTTGAATAAGGTAAAATGTTTGCAAAAGCAAAAATCAGCAGAATGTGGGCCCACCAGAATATTTCATATGCAACTTTTAATTCATCAGGGGATAACCCTTGTAACATATTTGCAAGTATAGCTGCAACCGGGAAAATGCCATATAGCGGCTCGGCTGTTGCCATTTTAAGTTGAAAATATGCGGCATTCATCCCTAATAATGAAAGCATCAGCAGTAAAATCATGCTCAAGGCAATATTGGCATCCTGATGCGATTTCTTCTTCATTTCAATTCCTTCGAATCTGCTGATGTGCATAAACAGCCTGCGAACAAGGAAAACAACAATTGAAAGTGCCACTATCAGCGCAAAAACATCACCCGAAGCCATGATCAGATTATAAAAAGATCCCAGAACTTTTAAGGATCGCTCGGCGCCGGATAAGCCGTCAACAACCATCTCGACACTTCCCAGAAGGATTACACAAAACCCCCAGAAAACCAAGGCATGCACGAACCCTATCATGGGTCGGCGGAAGATTTTTGTCTGCCCGATTGCAACATCAAGTGTTACAATTAACCTTTTTCCAAAATCGCGGATGGCAAAATTGGCTTTTGTAAATTTAAAATAGCTGATGAGTCTGAGAATGGTGAAACTAAAGACACCCAGAGTGAACAGCAGGGTAATCGCAAAAACGACTTGCTTTGCCATAGAAGTATTTTTATAGAATTAAAATATCCTTAAACCCATCCAATATGAATATGTGTTTAAGGATATTCCTGATAAAGTTAATGAGAAAGATTTATTTCGATTTCATTTCTTTCACTGCTTCCACCAGTTTTGGAAGCACCTTCAGAGCATCGCCAATTATTCCATACTGCGCTGCTTCGAAAATCGGTGCATCCTTATCGGAGTTTATAGCCACAATAAATTTTGAAGAACTGATTCCTGCCAGATGTTGTGTTGCTCCTGAAATACCTATCGCAAAGTACAGGTTAGGAGCAATTATTTTACCTGTTTGACCAGTATGTTCTTCGTGCGAACGCCAACCTTCGTCGGAAACAGGGCGTGAACAAGCAGTTGCAGCACCAAGCAATCCAGCCAGTTCCTCAAGAGGGCTCCAGTTATCAGGGGACTTCATCCCACGACCACCAGAAACAACAATGTCAGCATCTGAAATCAATATTTTGCCTGATTGCTTGTGTACTTCCTTAACCTGAGTCTTTAACAGGGAGATGTCAGCTTTAATGTCGATAGTTTCACATATCAGTGGCTTTGGTGATTCGACCAGATCGAAAGAGTTCTGAGCCAGTGTAAGAATTTTGGTTTCTGTTTTTATCAGAACATTCGCAAATGCTTTACCTGAATAAACCTTTTTATAAACCACAAAAGGAGAAATACTGACTGGCAATTTGCTCACACAGGAAGCTACTCCTGCTTTAAGACGGACTGAAAGACGCGGAGCCAGAGCCTTTCCGGAATTGTTGTTGGCAAGAACAATAATGTTTGCTTCGTTTTGCCTGGCTATATCGGCTATGATGCCTGTATAAGCCTGCTCATCGAAATCTTTGAATGTGCTATTATCAATCAGGAGGATTTTATCTGCTCCAAATACTGCAAGCTTTTCAAGTTCGGGTTTTTCGCTATTTGCATTTGTTAAAACTATTGCTTTTTCACCTAGCACTTCGGCCAGTTTCGAAGCATAGCAAACTAATTCGAAAGATATTTTTTTGAATTTGCCGTTCCAATTCTCGAGGTATATTAATACTGACATTTGAATATGAATTTTAAAAAAAAATTAGATTGAGTTTAGAACACTTTTGCTTCATTCTGCAGAAGCGAAATGAGTTGACCTGCATTATCAGCATCAACAAATTTGCATGCTGCCCGCGGTTTTGGCATTTCGAAGCTGGTAACTTCAGTCAGGCTGTCGGAACTCACAGGTTCAACAACTTTGATGGGTTTTGAGCGGGCCATCATTATGCCACGCATGGCAGCTATGCGTGGTTCCTTAGAAATACCTTTCTGAACTATTGCTACAAAGGGCGAAGGTACAGTAAGGACTTCCTTTCCGCCATCAATTTCGCGGGTTATAGAAGGATTTCCATTTTCAAAAGTTACACTTGAAACACCCGTTACAGAAGGACATTCTAAAAATTCGGCCAGCATCCCTCCTACTGTTGAACCATTATGATCACTTGATTCAATTCCGCAGAAAATAATATCGTAGTTTTCGGACCGAACTGCTGACGCCAGATTTGCAGCAATTGAGTAGGCATCATTTGGCTCAGTATTAATGCGGATTGCATCATCAGCACCTATAGCCAATGCTTTTCTGATTGTTGGCTCCGAAGTAACAGTTCCTACATGAGCAACCGTAACCATTTGAACACTATTTGAGGCATCATCCCTGAGCTCGAGAGCCCGGGTAAGTGCAAGTTCGTCCCATGGGTTTATAACCCACTGAATACCAGAAATATCAAGCTTCGATGAATTGTCAATAAATTTCACTTTTGTTGTGGTATCGGGTACATTACTGATACAAACTAAAATTTTCATGATTCAATGAATTGTTTATTTGAATTTATCCCGGAATAGCCTGCCCTGGAATTACTTTTCCAGAAGCTAAAATAAAACTAATTCCTTCATTAGTTATGGTGACGCACAAATTTATGCTGACAAATATAGCATTATTTGCATACAAATCAGAAATTGTAGTTTCTGAACAATTGAATTTGAGAAACACAGATGCTAACGCTTTCTGTAACAGTATTTTATAGTCTTAATCAAAAAGATTAACGCATATATTTAATGGGTACTCCTAAAAAAATTAGTTTTGCATTATGAAACACAATGAATCCAGAAATCCTAAAAAAAACAATTTTATGCGGATCCCGACCTATCCTGGCGGGAAAGAGGCATACTTAAAATTTATACGCGAAAATATAGTGTATCCCGAATCTGCAATTCTTAATAAAGCTGAGGGATTCGTTCATGTACAATATACTGTTGATAATATCGGGCAGATAGAGGATGTTGAAATACTGAAAGGAATCGGGCATGGTTGTGATGAGGAAGCAATAAGAGTTATCCGATTAATGAAGTATGAGGCTGCGCGTAATCGGGGTGTCAAGATGAAAGTTCAGATGAAGACAAGGATTCACTTTAAACTGCCTGATTCTGACATTAACAGTTCTCAGGCTGGAATTCAGTTAAACTATTCATCAGTAAATAGTAAAAAAAATAACAGCCCGGAGCAGAAGCCCCAGGCCGTATATAATTACACAATTAATCTTGGGTAAACGTTATTCCGGTGTTTAAAATACTTACCGGATAAATTGATTATTATACTTTGCAACTTCCGTTTTCCTCATCTGGATTACATGGCTGCTCAGCACAATTGCGGCAATCAAGGCTTTTGTTATACATCTCCATAGCCCGGGCACTCATACCCATACTTGAAAAACCACCATCATTAAAAAGGTTCTGCATGGTAACTTTGCGGGTGAGATCACTGAAAAGTGTAAGACAGTAATCGGCACATTCTTCAGCAGTTGCATTGCCAAGTGGCGACATACGCTCAGTAAAATCCATCAAACCACCAATTCCTTTTACTCCGCTTCCGGCCGTTGTCATGGTTGGTGATTGCGAAACAGTATTGATTCGTATGTGCTTTTCGCGGCCATAGATGTAACCAAAACTTCTGGCAATACTCTCAAGAGTTGCCTTTGCATCGGCCATGTCATTGTACTCGTATAAAGTCCTTTGAGCAGCAACGTACGATAATGCAACAATAGAACCCCATTCATTAAGAGCATCGAATTTTTTAGCTGTTTGAATAACTTTATGAAAAGAAATTGCAGAGATATCAAGAGTTTTCAGATAATTCTCGTAGCTCAGAGCATCATAAGGGATTTTCTTACGCACGTTAGGTGACATTCCTATTGAATGCAGGATAAAATCTATTTTCCCTCCAAAATGTTCCATTGCTTTAGTGAAAACATTTTCAAGATCAGGAATGCTGGTTGCGTCAGCAGCCACAATGATGGATCCTGTTGCTTCAGCAAGTTTATCAGTATCTCCAAGACGAAGTGCCATTGGAGTGTTGGTAAGTACAAATTGAGCGCCTTCTTCATATGCTTTTTCTGCCACTTTCCAAGCGATCGACATGTCATTCAACGCACCGAAAATGATGCCCTTTTTGCCTTTGAGTAAGTTGTAAGCCATTGTATTTGTTTTAATTAATAATTCAATTTATGGTGATAGCCAGGTACTATCGGGTAAATGTGGTAAGATTTGCAAAGACAAGCTGAACAAACCAAATCTATGATTCCGTTGTCTGAGAGGAAGATAAATCAATTCGTGTAGTTCAGCAACTCTCTGGCAGTTACTTTAGCTGATTCAGTAATTATTTCATCACTAAGCATACGTGCAATTTCATTTACACGTTCATCATCAGATAAAACTTTTAAACTCGAAATGGTAGAAGTGTCGCCATCCTGCTTAAAGGCAAGAAGATGGCTATCAGCTTTACCGGCAATCTGTGGAAGGTGTGTGATGGCAATCACCTGCATATGCGCTGACATATCACGCATAATAGTACCTACTTTCCCGGCAATATCGCCCGAGACACCACTGTCAATCTCATCGAAAAGAATTGTTGGAAGCAGACTACGGTTGAGTACAAGTGATTTCAATGCAAGCATAAGTCTCGATAATTCACCTCCGGAGGCTACTTTTTGAATCTCACGAATCTCCCCTCCCTTATTTGCTGAGAATAGAAAACTGATCTTATCTCTTCCGGTTGCTGAAAAATGGGATAATGATTCAAGTTTTATTGTAAATCTTGCTGATGGCATACCCAGATTTTCCAAAACTTTCAGCATTTCTTTTTCAATATTGGGTATTACAGCATTTCTTTGCTTTGAAATAACATCAGAGAGCTTTAAAAGTTCACTTTCAATGGTATCCAGCGATGTGGTTAATTCAAGAATACGATTTTCGAGAGAACCAATTGCAAGCAATTTATCTGATATAGAGTTCATTATCTGCAAAAGTTCAGATACTGACTGAACCCTGTGTTTCTGCTGAAGATGGTAAATCAGGTCAAGCCGCAAACCCAGCTTTTCAATTCGTTCAGCATCAAAATGAATCTGGTCATTAAAGTTCCGTAATTCATTTACGATATCTTTAATTTCGATGAGGCTACCTGCAATTCGCTCCGCCATTGGTGTTATCATGTGGCTGAATCTTGATGCCTGTTCGAGCAGTTGTCGGATCTCTGAGAGTTTATCTAATACATTCACTTCCTCATCAGCTAGTAATCCAAGTGCCGAGAAAGTTTTTGTCTTTATTTCTTCTGCATGAGTTAATATCTCAAGTTCTTGTTCAGCTTCCTGTTGTTCATTTAATTGCAGATTTGCTTTCCCGAGTTCATCAAACTGAAAATTCAGAAACTCTTTTTCATTCACACTTTGTTGCTCAAGTGTAATACACTGCTGCAATTCGGCTTTCAGCATATTGTATTGCCCGTACATAGCGGTATATGTCCTGAGAGTTTGTGGTTGTGCAGTATACGAATCTACCATTCCCAGTTGAAAGCCAGCATCATTCAATTCAAGTGTCTGGTGCTGCGAATGAATATCAACAAGCCTTTCGCCTATTTCCTTAAGAATATTCAGATTAACAGGTGTGTCGTTGATAAAAGCTCTAGACTTGCCTTGTGGATTTATTTCGCGCCTAAAAACTGATATGGTTTCATAATCAAGGTCGTTTGACTCGAAAATGGAGTTCAGGTTATATCCATCGATTAAAAAACTTCCTTCAACAATACACTTCTGGGTTTTATCCCTTAGCACGTTTGTATCAGCACGTTGCCCCAGTATAAGTGATAATGCCCCAACCAGTATCGACTTACCGGCACCGGTTTCGCCGGTAATGCAAGTAAATCCTTTGTGGATGTTTATTTCCAGCTTTGGAATGAGGATGAAGTTTTCGACTGACAAATGCTGCAACATGTCCTGCTGATTAGCTTAGGTAAGCAAATATAAGAAATTGTAATGAAATAGCTTACTTGGGTTGCTGCATGATTTGCTGATACTTCGACGAATTTGCAGGATCTATTTCTTTAAGAGTATTAACGGCCTTGGTTTTATCCATTGGAGCAGCCTGGGAATAAATGTTAATAAGTTCATCTCTTTTTGCATCAATAAACAACTGCACAACATAAAGTCCGTTCTTTTCACGGTTAACCCTCTGTAAACTTTCGAGGCAATCGTTTACACCACTGCGTCCCAGATCCATATTTTCTGACATCATATCCAGACCTGTTCTGTGATATGCATAGAGGCCTTCGCGAAATGGGCTGTATGTATTATTCATCATGTTTTCAACAAGCCAGTACCTGTTTTTCAGACTTTCGAATGCTTTCCAACCACGGTCAGGTGAATTTTGAGCTGCATTTACCACAGAACGTGCTTTTTCGAAGTATGGTGTTCCCCCAAAGCGGGTAAAAGAATCAGCATCCATTCCCAGCATGACATATATATAATAAGCAACCAATGAGGTCAAATTTGAAGTGTAGGCATCGTCATTATAGTCGAGTGGCTCGTATTCAGTATATTTAAAATCAAAATCCTTGTCAACCAGGTTGAGAAGATTGGTATTATACGATGTTTTGTAGACCGGCCGCTGAAGAATGACGTTAACTTTTCCTTTAAACTGATCACTCGAAGGCCTGTCAGTAATCGTTATCATGATTGAGCATTCTATCCTTTCTTCAGTCTTATACAAATAATTAGTCCACTTACGGTTATTAATAAACTCATACAGTTCTGATTGCAAAGTCTGAAATACCTTTTTTTCTGTTCCTTCCACCTGTGGTGAATTAACAGTAACCTGACACATAAATTCCTGCGCACTTACAAAGGCGGGTAAGCATATAACCAGAATTAGAAGCAGTTTGCGTATCATAGGTTTAAGAAACAAAAATGTATGATTTATATAAATTTCTTCTGAATAACATCAAAAATATCTGAAGCTACACCTGTCTTAGGTTTGAGCTCAAATTCAGTTACAGTTTGGTACTTGTCTATTATCCTTATTTTATTGGTATTGTAACCAAAACCTGCACCTTCATCATTCAGTGTATTAAGAACGATAAAATCGAGGTTTTTCGTATTTAGCTTTACTATGGCATTATCTATTTCATTATTCGTTTCCAGGGCAAACCCAACCAATACCTGATCTGTTCTCTTCTGTTTCCCCATTAAATAGAGGATATCCCTGGTTTTTACCAGATTTAAAGAAAATGAACTTTCGCTCTTTTTTATTTTTTCAACTTCAGGATTTTGTGGAGTATAGTCTGCCACTGCAGCTGCCATAATTGCGATATCACTTTTTGAAAAGTGCTCCATACACTCATTATGCATTTCGAAAGCCGAGTTCACCCTTATAATCTGAATTAAAGAATGATTTGGATACTCATTAACAGGGCCCGATACAAAAGTAACTTTTGCACCTCGTGAGGCTGCTTCCAATGCCAGAGCATATCCCATCCTACCTGAAGAATGATTACTGATAAAACGCACAGGGTCAATAGGTTCAATTGTGGGACCACTCGATATCAGGATATTTTTACCCGCTAATGTCTGTTGTCCGGCAAAATAATTATGCAGAATAGCAACAATATTTTGTGGTTCCTCTAAGCGTCCCATCCCGGTCAGACCGCTGGCAAGTTCGCCAACGTGAGGGGCAATTAAAATATTGCCATTCAATTGCAATGCTGAAATGCTTTGTTGTGTGGTTTTATGATGGTACATATCCACATCCATGGAAGGAGCATAAAAAACAGGACAACGGGCTGCTAAATATGTGGCTAGCAATAGATTGTCAGTTATTCCTGTGGCCATCTTTGCCATAGTATTGGCGGTAAGAGGAGCAATTACAAACGCATCAGCCCAACTTCCCAATTCAATATGGCTGTGCCAGGTACCATCGTTCTGGTTAAAAGGCTCAATCGAAACAGGATTTTGAGAGAGTGCTGCCAGGGTAAGAGGTGTTACGAAATTACATGCTTCCGATGTCATAACAACTTTTACAAAAGCTCCTTCCCTGATCAGAAGTCTGATTAGAAAAGGAATTTTATAAGCAGCTATTCCACCGGTAATTCCCAGCAGTATTTTTTTACCTTTAAGCATCAGTTAATTGAAAGATATTACCAGAGATTTTCTTTTTCCTTCACGGGATTGCGGGAGAAAATCTGATCCTTCAGAAATTCATTGGTAGCAATAAGCGTTGGTTTTGGAAGATTTTCGTAATACTTGGCCAACTCAATTTGCTCGCGGTTTTCGAAAACTTCTTCGAGGTTATCACTTGGTGTTGCAAACTCCTCAATTTTCGAATTCAATTCTTCCTTTATCTCCTGTGCAATCTGGTTTGCGCGCTTTGCAATAATGGCAACCGATTCGTAAATATTTTCGGTCGGATCGTTAAGCTCCGACATATTACGGGTAATGGTTGTTGTTTCAATTTTCAACTTTTTGATATCCATATGTCTGGTTGTTGTTTGCTTGTTACTGGTTTAATTCCTTGAGAATATTTTTTTTGATTGCCAGTGCTTCATCACTGTAATCACCTACCGGGAAGCCTGCAATCAGTTCATCAAATGAGTCCATTGCCTGGCCAAGCCGCTCCTTTTTCTTATCATATATACTGTTGACAGCATATTGATATTTCGCATCCAGAATTGAATATAGTATTAATTCCTTGGATTTAGTATCGGGATAATCCTTTAAAACATTGGTAAGTGAGACTATCGATGCTTTGTAATCTGACATTTTGTAATACAACAATGCTATTTCGATGTCCTTTTTTTCAAGTTTCGCACGTAGTTCGTCAATAAGTTTATTACAATCTGCAACCCGTTCACTTTTAGGGTATTGATTAATAAATATCTGGAGTGATGAAATTGCTTCAGAGGTCGACGTTTGGTCGAGCGACGAACGGGGTGAATCCAGATAACTGCAATAAGCACTCAAATACAGAGCCTCTTCTGCATAAGTGCTTGTAGAAAAATTGGTGGAAAACGCCCTGAAATAATATCCTGCAAGGATATAATCTTTTTGTTTGTAATAGCAATATGCGTTGTAATAGGAAATTTTTTCAGCTTTATCAGTACCTTTAAAAAACGCCTGAATCTGCTCGAAAAGTTGTTGTGATTTCAGATAATCACCTTTTTCGTAATACTCGAGAGCTTTTGTATATTTAAGTTCATTATCCGAACTTTTAACAAGTTTCTGGTATTGACTACATGACATTATCACTGAGGATAATATCAAAACTAAAAAAATAACCGGTTTTCTAATCATGCTGCAAAAGTAAACATTTTAACCTAAACTATGAAACGAATTTACATATCTCGTAGTACAGATATTTAGTTAATTATTATTAAAAGATGCTTGCAGGCCTGCTTTAAATACCTCAAGACAGCGATTCCGTGCAAAATTATGGTCAACTATTGGTTTAACGTAACTGCTACTATTATATTCTGGAACCCACTTTTTTATGTATATGTTTTCGTTGTCGAATTTTTCAGCTTGTGCGGTGGGATTAAAAATCCTGAAATAGGGTGCTGCATCACATCCTGTACCAGCTACCCATTGCCAGTTTCCATTATTGGATGAAAGCTCGAAATCAAGTAGCTTTTCGGCAAAATATGCTTCTCCCCACTGCCAGTTAACCAATAAATGCTTTACCAAAAAACTGGCAGTTACCATCCGTACCCTGTTATGCATAAATCCGGTGGCATTTAATTCGCGCATTCCTGCATCAACAAGTTTATAACCAGTTTGTCCATTGCACCAGGCATAAAAATCGTTATCGCTGTTTCTCCAGTTGATAAACCGGTATTTTGATTTAAACGGATGTTCAGTTACATGGGGAAAGTTCCATAAAATCTGCATGAAAAACTCCCGCCATATCAATTCATTTAGCCAAACTTTATTAACATCCAATGCAAAAGCAACCAATTTCCGGATGCTGACTGTCCCGAAACGCAAATGCACAGAAGCCCGGCTTGTACTATTCAATGCCGGATAATTCCGCGTAACTTCGTACGATTCCAGATCAGAAGAATATATATCGAAGGGCTGGAATATGCCTGGTGATTCTGTAAACCCGATTTCTTTTATTGACAGCGCTGGTTTTGCATCCCTTTTAATCAGATTAAAGAGATAATCTTCAGATTTATAAGTATTAAGGACTGATTTATCAGTGGATAGTTTACCAAGCCAGCTCTTGCTGTACGGAGTAAAAACAGTATAGGGCTCACCATCTGATTTAAGTATTTCGCTCTTTTCAAAAATTACCTGATCCTTGTATGTAAGGAACTTTATTCCTTTAGCATTCAGAATAATACCTATTTCCTGATCACGTTTTACTGCATAAGGTTCATAATCATGATTGGCAAATACCTTTGACACATTATAGAGAGAAATCAAGTGTTCAAATACTTGTTTCGGAATGCCTTTGAATACTACAATCCGTGAATCAAATGGGATTAACTGTTGGTTTAAAGAATCAATTGCCTGGAATATATAATTGATACGTTTATCTTCCTGACTAAGTTCTGTAAGAATTGAATCATCAAAAATAAAGATGGGCAGGACTTTAAAGCCGGAGGTCAAAGCAGATAAAAAAGCTGCATTGTCGTCGAGCCGCAGATCGCGCCGGAACCAAAAAACAGCTATGGGTTCAGCATTATTCATTACAGGTAATTATTGTGGCAAGTTATAATATTTAGGTCTGACAGGCAAATTGTTCATCTTAAACAACGAACAATCTTATAAAGTTTAGTAGTTTTGCATCTCGAAAATAACATATTAACTAAAAAACTGAGGTTGTGGATCTTTTTGAAAAACGTGTTCGGAATCTGGGTCCTCTTGGCATGTATGCCAAGCAGGCAGATGGATATTTTATGTTTCCAAAATTGGAAGGTGAGATTGGAAATAAAATGATTTTTAGGGGTAAAGAGCGACTTGTATGGAGTTTAAACAATTATCTTGGGTTGGCAAATCATCCTGAAGTTCGTAAAGCTGATGCTGAAGGTGCCGCTAAATGGGGATTGGCTTATCCGATGGGTGCCCGTATGATGAGTGGTCAGACTGTTTATCACGAACAATTGGAACGGGAGCTTGCTGCATTTGTCAACAAAGAATCTGCTTATCTCTTCAATTTTGGTTACCAGGGAATGATTTCAGTAATTGATTCGATGGTGGACCGCAATGATGTAATTGTATATGACAGCGAGGCTCATGCATGCATTCTTGATGGTATGCGATTGCATATTGGAAAGCGTTTCGTATATCCTCACAACAATATGGAAAACCTGCGTAAGGGTCTCGAAAGAGCAACCAGGCTTACCGAGCAATCAGGTGGAGGAATACTTGTTATTACCGAAGGTGTTTACGGAATGTCAGGCGATCTGGGAAAAATCAGAGAAATTGTTGAACTGAAAAAGGAATTTAATTTCAGATTACTTATTGATGACGCACATGGTTTCGGTACTATGGGCCCGACAGGAGCAGGAACAGATGAGCATTTTGGCGTTCAGGATGGAGTCGATATGTACTTTGGAACTTTTGCCAAATCAATGGCAGGAATTGGAGGTTTTATTGCCTCGAGTGAACCTATTATTGATTTCCTCAAACATAACATGCGGTCGCAGATTTTTGCCAAATCACTACCCATGCCAATGGTAATAGGCGCATTAAAAAGGCTTGAACTTGTACGTACCCGACCTGAACTCAGGAAAAACCTTTGGATCATTGTTGAAGCACTGCAAAAAGGACTTCGCGAGGCAGGGTTTAATATTGGAAATACTGAATCTCCTGTTACTCCTGTTATGCTGAATGGAACAATACCGGAAGCTACAAATATTACAGTTGAGATGCGTGAAAAATACAATATTTTCTGTTCAATAGTTACCTACCCGGTTGTACCTAAGGGTGTTATCATGCTTAGGATTATTCCTACCGCTGTTCATACTCTTGAAGATGTGAAATACACAATAGAAGCATTTAAGGAAATAAACGCTAAACTCCTTAATGGAGAATACGCAGATATTGCCTTCGCTGATATATCAAATTTATAATTCGGAAGAGTAGTATTTTCAAATCAAAGTGCCTGGTTACCAACCAGGCACTTTGTTATTTTGAAGCACTTGTAATAGCTTTGTCAAATCAACTTAAAAACTCTATGCAACCTCAAAAACATGATTCGTTGAGTATTATCGTTAATTCAACGGCATACTGCCTGATTTCGTACCTTACTGTTTACATGTTGTTTCAATTAACAACCATTATTGCTTCCAGTGCATTCGACATACCTAATACCCTGTTTTATAATAAAATATGGTTTAATATCAGACCCGAATCATGGACATTCGATTCAGTAAAAGTCATTTACAGCTCTGGAAATGTGATCTTATTTCTTATTTCTGTTACATTTCTGGTTGTAATAGTAAAAGCATTGGAATTTAATGGTCTGCTCCGGTTATTCTTTATATGGGGATTCATCCATGCTATATCTATGTTATTTGGATCTTTCGTGATGGGATCCTTTAATTTTGAAGGATTTGGGATTGTGCTCGCTTATCTTTATCTTGGCGACACCATCAAAATGATGTTATTGTTTATAGGATTAATAGTAATATTAGCAATTGGCATGGCAATGGTAAAACCCATGCTATTTACTGCAAATACATACTATAATTTTCTCTCACCCGAAATGAGACCTGCCTTCAGGCGCGATCAGTTTGTTTTGCCTTTTGTATTATCGACATTCATTCTATTAGCTGTAAAATTCCCGCTGTCACTCTACGATACGCTTATTTTATTTATTCCGGTTTTTATACTAATGCCTCTTTTCTGGGGAATCGGGAAATACCCTGTTTTCTATTTTGAAGAAGATAAGAAAGAAATAAATATAAGTTTCAGAGTAGTATTTATAACAATAATAGCATTTATACTCTTCCGTATAATTTTAGGAAAAGGAATCAATATTGGCTGAAAAATTGATTATAAAATTGGCATGGAAGGCTCAATTTCTGTTGCCCACTGATATATACCACCTTCAAGAACAAAAATGTTTCTGAACTTATGTTTCTCTGTCAGAAACAAATAAGGAGCCTGGCTCTTGACCCCATATAAACAATATGTTACTACCGGTATATCCCTTTGAATGAGATGGAGTGAGTCAGGGAGATCGATCTGAGGTATATTTATTGCGCCATCAATATGGCACTCATTATATTTTTCAGTCTCACGTGTATCAATAATCTGAAGAGGCTCTTTCCGGTTAATTTTCTCTTTCAGTTCAAGTGGTGTTATATGCTTCATGAGTAAAGCTTGTCCGGTATATTATACAAGTAATGTCTGAGCAAAGGTAAGCAAAGATAATGCAAATAAAAAAGGAGTGCAAAGCACTCCTTTTTTCAAAGTCGAACAAGTAATAAATTACTTGGCTTTAGCGATTGAATCAGCTTTAGCTAACGAATCAGCAACAACAGCTGCCTGAGCTGCTGAATCAGCTAAACGGGTTTGTTCAGCGGCTACGTTAGCCAATGAATCAGCCTGAGCTATTGAATCCTGACGAGCTTTTTCAGCTTTCTCTTCTGCACTGGGTCCGCAAGCTACGAAAGCTACCATACCAGCTACTACAAACATTGCAAATAATTTTTTCATGACGTAAGTTTAATTAAAAAACGGTGCAAAATTACATTGAATTTTGATACTATTCAAACTTTAATTCAAATAATATTAAGATTTTTTAACAAATATTTTAAAATATTGATAAACAGTCAGATATCTATAATAAAAAATGAAAAAAGATATTAACACCCTCATAAAAAATGTTAATAATCAAATAATTTAGCAGTTTTAGGGCTGAAAAAAGTTGAAGATCATCCATTTTTCGGGAAAATATAGACGTAAAATAAGAGAAAATAAAAACTAAATATTGAAATTGAAACCTTTTTGCGCCTAAAATAGCTACTCAATTCCTGACTACATCCGATCAATTCGCGTACATTTGCAATTCTTCTTCCGAATAAACCCATGCTGCCAATAAAACTTCCTGATCTTCCATTTACAGAGCCTGTGATTGTTTTTACTCTGCTGATCACAATCATTCTGATTGCACCCATTGTGTTCAGGAAATTCCGGATACCGGGGATTGTCGGTCTCATTGTATCTGGTATCCTTATAGGACCTCATGGATTAAATCTGGTTGAATTTGGTGATAGTATCAAACTTCTGAGTACTGCTGGTTTGCTCTATCTTATGTTTTTAGCAGGTCTTGAGTTGAATTCAAATGATATGCTCCGAAACAGAAATAAAAGCCTTGTTTTCGGTGCATTAACTTTTTTTGTACCACTTATTTTTGGTTTTATTGTAGCGCACTTTTTCCTTTCATATAACTTACTTGCTTCACTGTTGGTTGCAAGCATGTTTTCGACACATACACTAATCTCCTACCCTATCGCGAGCCGACTCGGTATAACAAAAAGTGAAGCCGTTTCCATTACAATAGGAGGAACTATTATTACTGATACTGCTGTTCTAGTATTGCTGGCTTTTATATCGGCTGCCACCCAGGGTTCACTGGATATCTATTTCTGGATCAGAATGATATTTTCTCTCACTGCATTTTCATTTATTATTCTTTGGGGAGTGCCTAAAATCAGCATTTGGTTTTTTAAAAATCTTGAAGGTGAAAGTGGTTCTCAATATGTATTTGTACTTGCAATTCTATTCATTTCGGGGCTTCTGGCCCGTGCCGCTGGGATTGAGCCTATCATAGGTGCATTCCTTGCCGGATTGGCTATAAGCAACCTGATACCCCATACTTCAGCTTTAATGAACAGAATATCGTTTATCGGAAATAACTTTTTCATTCCGATATTTCTTATCAGTGTAGGTCTGATGGTTGACTTTACTGTTTTTTTCAATGGCTTCGAAGCACTGGTATTTGCAGGTGCGCTTGTAGTAGTAGCTTTAGCAAGCAAATTCGGAGCAGCCTGGGCAATGCAGAAGATATACAGGTATACCAATACAGAGCGCCAGGTTATTTTTGGTTTAAGTGTTTCGCATGCTGCTGCTATTATAGCAGTAGTTGTTGTTGGGTACGATCTTAAACTTATTGGTTTGGAAGTCCTCAATGGGGCAATTATGATCATTCTTATTTCGTGCCTTATAGGATCATTTGTAACTGAACGCTACGGAAGAATGCTGGCTGTTGAGCAATCGGATGAAATTCCGGAAAAGGTGTTTTTACCTGAAAGAATTCTTGTTTCGGTTTCGAATCCGGCTACGATTGCAGGACTAATTGATTTTGCTTTATTAATCCGTGAAATTAATGCGTTACATCCGGTTTATATGCTCTCAGTTGTTCCTGACGATGCATTTGCTCAGGATCAGATTCAAAAAAACAACAGAATGTTTGAATCAGCCATTTCACACGCTGCAGCTGCCGATACCCCTTTAACCCTTGTTTCGCGTGTCGATCTTAATGTTGCCAATGGAATTACAAGAGCAGTTAAAGAATTGATGATCAGTAAAATAGTTCTTGGATGGAATGGCAAAATTACCACTACCAATTTCTTCTTCGGTAGTTTAATCGAAAACCTGATCGACGGTACTGAGCAGATGGTTATAGTAGTGAAAGCAATAAAACCACTGAATACAATCAACCGAATTGTGGTTTCCATTCCTGAAAATGCTGAATGTGAAGCAGGTTTTAATTCGTGGCTCGAAACAATTAAAACTCTTGCTATACGTACAAGTTCAATGTTGCTGTTTACAGGACATAAAAAAGCACTCACCGATATTGAGACTATTTTTTCTGCTGAATCGGTCAATCTGAAAACCGAATTTCACGTTACAAACTCATTGCATCCGATTACCGACATGAATCAGAAAGTAAATTCTGATGATTTGCTCGTAGTAATTGCTGCACGAAGGCGCACCCTTTCGTTCAGTCATTATTTTGATCATATGCCACGTGATCTTGCACGTAATTACGAAAAAAGTAATTTTATTATCATTTATCCTGAGCAGAGAACAATTGATTCAGCAGTTGTCTCCTCAACTCTCGATGGACTCGAAGTTTCACCTTTTGTTGAAAACATCGATCGTTTTTCGCAACCTGGTAATATGAAAAGAAGCTCGCCTGACAGCAGACATAACTCAGTAACTGAATAGAATACAAGACAAATAAACCGTCAAAATGAAAAATCAGATCCCTTTAGCAGAACTTCTGAGGCCCAAAACTGCCGGTGAATACATCGGTCAGCAGCACCTGATGGCTGAAGGAACTGCTTTCAGGAGAATTGTTGATGGTCAGTCAATTCACTCAATGATTTTCTGGGGGCCTCCTGGTGTAGGCAAAACCACCCTGGCACTGATCATTGCCAATGCAACCGGCCGACAATTCTATACACTAAGCGCTGTAAATGCCGGAGTGAAGGACGTACGTGAGGTAATAGAAAAAGCAGGAAAGGAATCATCGCAACCTGTTCTTTTTATCGATGAAATTCATCGCTTCAGCAAATCACAGCAAGATTCACTTCTAGGAGCTGTCGAAAAAGGTATAGTTATTCTAATTGGAGCAACAACCGAGAATCCTTCGTTCGAGGTAATATCTCCCCTGCTTTCACGCTGTCAGGTATATATACTCAAGCCGCTGGAAGAAAATGATTTGCTTAAAATAATCCATACTGCAATTGAAACGCTAAGCAGGATTAATGATGTTAAAATCAAAGTCACTGAACATGAAGCACTGATGCGGATTTCGGGAGGAGATGCCCGAAAACTATTAAATGCGATTGATATCATCGTTTCATCATTGCTGTCCACCGGCACAGATATTGAAATCGGGAATGAAAACACCCTAAGCATCATTCAGCAAAACCTCGCCCTGTATGATAAATCTGGCGAAATGCATTATGATATTATTTCTGCATTTATAAAATCGATGCGGGGAAGTGATCCGAATGCCTCGGTTTACTGGCTGGCGCGTATGATTTCTGCGGGTGAAGATCCATTGTTTATTGCCCGAAGAATGGTTATACTGGCATCAGAAGATATCGGGAATGCCAATCCAACAGCTCTTGTACTTGCAAATAGTTGTTTTGATGCAGTGAATAAAATAGGTTTTCCTGAAAGCAGGATACTGTTATCGCAAACAGCAATATACCTTGCCTGTTCTCCCAAAAGCAATGCCTCTTATATGGCTATTGAAGATGCGCTGGCATCTATTCAGCGATCCGGCGACCTACCGGTGCCATTACACCTTCGAAACGCCCCAACCAAACTTATGAAGAATATAGGTTATGGCAAGGAATACAAATATGCGCACCAGTATGATGGCAATTTTGTAAATATTGAATTTTTACCTGAAAAATTATCCGGAACCAGATTTTTTGATCCGGGAAAAAATGCACGAGAAAACGAAGCCCGCGAAAAGTTGCGAAAAAACTGGGGCGAGAAATACGGATATTAATACAATTAATGAAAACTGCTTTTTTTACATAAACTAAAGGTTTTTATCAGGCACTCTGAATTCACAAAAGAAAAAAATGATGAAAATGAATATTATCAGCGAAATCCCATTTATCAAGTTTACTGGAACCGGAAATTTCTTTCTTATTGCCGGTCCTTGTGTTGTTGAAGACACTACCAGTCCTTTCGAAATAGCCAGCGAATTAGCCAGGTTATCAGAGAAATATGAAATACCCTTTATCTTCAAGGCTTCGTACAGAAAAGCAAACAGATCGAAGAGTTCATCATTTACAGGCATTGGCGACGAAAAAGCACTTGAAGTGCTGGCTCTTATCCGGCAAAAATTCCAGGTGCCTGTAGTGAGCGATATCCACAGTGAAAATGATGCCCGGCTTGCAGCGCAATATGTTGATGTGCTGCAGATTCCGGCTTTTCTTTGCAGGCAAAGCGAGTTATTGTACGCAGCCGGTGAGACGGGGAAATGTGTCAATATCAAAAAAGGTCAGTTTTCCTCGGCCGAAACCATGCATTTTGCAGTTGAAAAAGTGAGGGAAACTGGAAATACCAAAATAATGCTTACTGAACGCGGAACCACTTTTGGATATACCGATCTGGTTGTTGATTTCAGGAATATACCCGTAATGCAAAAGGCAGGTGTTCCGGTTGTTCTTGACGTAACACATTCGCTGCAGCAGCCTAATCAGCCTGCAGGTGTAACTGGTGGACGCCCTGATCTTATACCCTTAATGGCTAAGCTTGGAGTTACTTCAGGTGTTGAAGGATTATTTATGGAAACGCATCCTGAACCGGCCAAAGCAAAATCGGATGGGGCAAACATGCTTCGATTGAGTATGATGGATGATCTGCTGGCGGAACTTGTCATATTAAAAAAGGCTCTGCTTTAACCCCTATTTTACATAAGCTTCCATACCTGGCATCACCCAGCCCAACAAAAGTGCATAAAGATGTTGTGAAAGGAAAATAACCAGAAATCCAACCAGGATTGTAATTACTATGAAACGAAGTTTTTTCTCGAGGGTTATCTGAAAGAGTTCCTGTACACCATACCAAAACACATACAGTGTATAAGCTATAAAAATATAGATTCCAATAGGAATCAGAATTCTTAGTAAAGGGTGAAAATACACAAAGAATGTAACTATAAAAAGTGGTGTGAAAGTGTATAAAACAAGCTTTAAAATGCGGATATAATCTGTTTCAATGCCAAGTTTTGGCAGCGAAAAATTTAGCATGTAGGCTGCAATAAGAATGAGAAGATAAGGAATTACCACCCAGGATACCAGATTGAACGTTAGCAAAATTGCCAGATTAAGTGAGTATCCAAGTACCGCTTTTGTCGCAAAAAACACACCGAAATCACGGCCGATTGCACTGAAAAGTATGATAGGAAAGGCAAAATTCCACATCAGTTCTTTAGGTGTGTCTACTTCATTTTTGATAATCTTCCACTCTTCACTCGGAATAAGGGAAATGCGCAGTGCCTTAATAACCAGCTCTTTAAATTTCATTCAGTAAGTAAAAGTGAGTATTGTATTTTTAGAAAAATGTTACTTATTCAAGCACTACCCGCCTGATTGTTCCGGTAGTGTTATCGATTCCAACATTTCGAATGCTAGTGCTGGGAAGTGAAGTTACAACTCCGAATTGATTGATTACAAATTGCGATTCGAGTTTAACAAGCCCTCCTATTTTTACTGAAACAGTTGCTTTATCGGGAATACGGTAGAACAAACCATGAGAGGGGCGTTGGGTTGCACTCATTTTATCGGTTTCTGATTTCAGGACACTGGTCTTATTTAAACTCGTTGCCTGAATTTGAATAAGATCACCCGAGGCGGTCGTTTTCGGTAAAATGCCTTTGCTGATGGAGAATTTACAAAGAGTCTCAACCGTATTGTTTTTATCAGCAACAAAGTAATATGTATAAGTTTCGCTCGATATGCTTGTAACGCCTTTGAACAACTCAAGATAATCCTGTTTCATGCTGTTCATCTGGTTATACATAAACTCCATGGTTCCTTTTTCGTAGTTCACTTCCTGATAACCATTTATCAGGTTGTACATGCTTTCATCCAGTTTCAGGATAAACTCTGACGCTTCCCTGGCCTTCTGTTCAATTGATTTCACAGCTGAGGTCTTTCTGAAAAACTTTTGTTCTATAATAGTTGTATCCAGGCTTATTCTTTTAATAACTGTATCCATTCGTTCGAAAACACTTGGGTTCGCAAATTCAGGAATATCAATATTGGATGTAGTAAGATCTATGGATTGCTGTTTTTTTTCCTTCTGGGGTTGGTTCAACGAACCGACCCCGGAAATTATACCTTCGCCTGATAAAAACAATTCAATAGCCTTCCTGTCTTTAGTCTTTTCGGGCATCTGAATGAAATAGCATTCGGCAGGATCAGGCTCATTATATGCTGTTAAACGAATGTCCTTTAGTTCATACTCGGTACTGTTAACTGAAGTTACTTGCGACAAACCTAGCATTTGATCAGCATATTCAGAATATGGACCTTTGACTTTCTGAATTTTTTTAACAATGATATCAACCTGAAGTACAGTTTGAGGCAATGAATAAAACAATCCATCCGAGATGCTTGGAATAGCGGTTGAACCAACCTTGCTAACATTAATTTGCGCTTTTAATTCTGAAACAGAAAACAGTAGCAGTAGAGCCAGAGCAAGTTTATATACCATAAAGATTAATTAAATTGACATTTCAAAGTTACATTAAAAATACCTTACAAGCTAGAACGGATCGTGTTTTCATTTATTGTTTGTAATTCTCTACTGATTGGTACTACAAATTGCTATTATTGATATATTTGCTACAAATAATCAGTATATGATAAAATTTCACAAAGCACACTTAATCATCTGTTTAAGCATTATTGCAGTTGCTTTTTACTCCTGCAGTCAACCATCAAAAGTCAACAATATTTCTATTTCGGGAGCATTTGCACTTTATCCAGTTACAGTAAAATGGGCTGAAGAATATCAGAAGCTTCATCCAGATGTAGTGATTGATATTTCTGCCGGAGGTGCCGGAAAAGGAATGACTGATGTATTGTCAGGAATGGTTGACCTTGCTATGTTTTCGCGAACAGTTACAGATCAGGAAGTTGAGAAAGGTGCTTGGTCAGTAGCCGTTGCAAGGGATGCAGTTGTTCCAACCGTTAATGCTTCCAATCCATTCATTGATATATTGATGATGCAGGGAATAACCCGTTTGCAATTTGCCGACCTTTATGTAAACAGGAAAATAACTTTATGGAACCAGCTGATTTCTTCAGCAAAAGCTGAAAAGATCAATATTTATACCCGTTCGGATGCATGCGGAGCGGCAGAGATGTGGGCGAAATATCTGGAAAGTAACCAGGAATCATTAACGGGTACCGGTGTTTTCGGAGATCCGGGCATTGCTGATGCCGTTAGAAATGACAAAATGGGAATAGGCTACAACAATGTAATATATGCTTATGATATTAAGAGCCGCAAGCCTTATAACGGTATTAAAGTTATTCCAATAGATACAAATGGTGATGGTCAGATTAACGAAGAGGAAAACTTCTATTCTACACTTGATGATATGATGAAAGCCATTGCCGAAGATAAATTTCCTTCTCCTCCGGCACGCGATCTGTACCTGATATCAAAGGGAAAACCCGTAAAAAAAGCTACTCTCGACTTCCTGAACTGGATACTAACCGATGGGCAGAAATTTGTTAGTGAAGCGGGCTATGTGCAGTTAAAAGCTGAAAAAGTTGCGGAGCAAAAAGTAAAACTTTCAAATTAGTACAGAATTGAACATATTCCGGATAAAACGACTTTTCAGGGATAAGCTACATTCGATATGGATGCTTGCGGCTCTGATATTTTCGATGACATTGCCCGTTTTGCTGGCTATTGGGTTGTATTACAAAGCTTCCGGATTACTGATGGACCAGCCGTTCTTTAACCTCATTTTTTCAAAAGACTGGCGACCACTTTCAGGTCATTTTGGCCTTTTTCCCTTTATAATAAGTTCCCTTTGGGTAACAATACTTGCGCTGATCATTGCCGGCCCTATTTGCTTATTTTCAGCCATTCATCTGACTCAGTATGCAAAAACATATGTATTGAAAATAATGCATCCGGTGATTGATATTCTGGCAGGATTACCCTCAGTAATATTTGGTGTGTGGGGTGTTGTTATTGTTGTTCCTTTTGTGAGCGAACACATTGCTCCATTATTCGGTAAGCAGACATCAGGATATACCATTATGAGCGGTGGAATTGTGCTGGCGATTATGATTATTCCTTTTGTTCTAAACATACTGATAGAGGTTTTTAAATCAATACCTGAAGAACTGACTGAAGTAACACTTTCGCTTGGAGCAACCAGATGGATGGTAATCAAGAATATTCTTATGCGCAAAGCCTACCCCGGAATAGTATCAGCTTTTGGATTAGGTCTTTCGCGGGCCTTCGGTGAAACTATTGCTGTGCTCATGGTTGTTGGCAATGTTACATTAATTCCTCACGGAGCACTTCAACCAGGATATCCACTGCCTGCATTGATTGCAAATAATTACGGAGAAATGCTATCGATCCCGATGTATGATTCAGCATTGATGTTCGCTGCTTTTGTGCTGCTGATAATCGTGATTCTTTTTAATTTTATTTCACGTATGGTCATACACCGCATGTTCAAAACAATGTAAATGAAGAGATCGAAACTCAGAAATGCTGAAGAACTTTTTTTTCGGGGAGTGATGATTATCTCAACCTCAGTTATTGGTTTTGCATTGTTCTTAATTCTTTGGAGCATTATTAAACGTGGATTGCCTGCTTTATCATGGGAAATGTTGACTCAAACTCCAAAAGGCGGATTCTATTTTGGCAAAGAAGGAGGTATTGCCAATGCAATTGTGGGTTCTTTATACCTTGCATCAGGTGCAACACTACTCGCTATGATAATAGGTATACCGGTTTCACTTTACATGAATGTGAATCTTCACAAGCGCAAGAAACTGGTAAATTCCATACGGTTTCTGCTTGATGTTATGTGGGGAATACCGTCAATAGTTTATGGTGCTTTCGGATTTACATTCATGATTTATTTCGGAATGCAATCGTCCTTACTGGCAGGTATTATAACGGTTACACTTTTCATTATTCCTATAATGATACGTTCAATCGATGAGGTACTTGTATCGGTACCAAATGGATTAATGGAGGCTTCGTATTCCTTGGGTTCTACCAGATCAGAAACATCCTATAAAGTTTTTTTTCGGCAATGTATCTCGGGCGTTACCACCGCTGTGCTGCTTTCGTTCGGAAGAGCGATTGGTGATGCAGCCTCTGTACTTTTTACGACCGGGTATACTGACCATATGCCGACATCCCTTTCACAACCTACAGCCACGCTGCCACTGGCCATTTTTTTCCAGATGAGTTCTCCCATTGCTGAGGTAAAAGAAAGAGCCTATGCATCTGCGTTGATACTAACTCTAATCATACTTTTCATCAGTATTGTATCACGCATTATATCAAGCAAATACCAGAAAAATAAAATAAAACTCTAAATGTCAGGGAATCCTAAAATAGTAATTAAAGACGTTAACCTTCATTTTGGGAAGCAGCATGTGCTTAAGAATGTAACTGCAAATATTCCTGAGAAGAAGATAACCGTTATTCTTGGACCATCAGGCTGTGGGAAAACAACATTGCTGAAGACGATGAACAGGCTTACTGATTTGTATCACAATGTTAAAATCACCGGTTCGATTCATATCGGGAATGATGATGTATTGAATACAAAGAAGGATATTACCGAAATACGACGTCACATGGGTCTTTTGTCGCAAAGACCCTATCCCCTGCCTATGAATATTTTCAACAACGTAGCTTACGGTTTGCGCATTAGTGGCAGGAAGAGTAAAAAGTACCTGAAACCCAGGGTAAAACACTATCTCGAAATGGCAAATTTATGGGAAGAAGTTAAGGACAGGCTGAATGATCCTGCCTCGTCTCTTTCCATTGGTCAGCAGCAACGTCTTTGTCTGGCACGCGGGCTATCAGTTGATCCTGATATTATTCTTGCTGATGAGCCTACTTCTGCTCTCGATCCATTATCAAGCGAAGCCATCGAGAATAAATTCATTGAACTCAAAAATCAGTATACCATTGTTATGGTTACCCATAGCCTTCAGCAGGCACGCCGCATTGCTGATTATGTAATCTTCATGTATCTGGGGGAAATCATTGAGCAAGGTCCGGCTAAAGAGTTTTTTAACAACCCTAAAGAGGATCTGACCAGAAAATACATTAAGGGATTATTTAATTAGACTTAAATAATCACTCTATTTCTTCGATGATTTCTCAGTGCACAATACAGAAGGGGTTAGGTCATGGGTGTTAGGAGTTAGGGGGCCGGGTGGTATTTGGCAATTTGGTGGTTTTAATTCTACCTTTTATAACTTAATATACTTAAAACTTTAGGAAGTTTTTTCAGTGCTTAGTGCTAAGTACTCATGGGATTTAGGTACAACTATATGTACTCCAGGCACTTTTTTTCAGTGCACAGTGCTCAGTGGTTGGTGGGTAAAAGTTGTTTTAGTGCGTTAAACTCTTGGCACTCTAGGCACTTTTAACCTCAGGCACTGATCAGGTACAACTACACATATAATCCGGAATATCCCGAAATATTTTGCAAGCAAACAAATAACAATACAATAAATACTGTGGGTTTAAGCACTATTTAATAAATAGCAACTCCCTGTATTTTGGCAAAGGCCACAACTCATCATCGACGAGTAGTTCAAGTTTGTCGACATGGTACCTGATCTTCTCAAAAAACGGCAGAATTTCCATATTGTATAAAGAAGCTTTTTCAGGAGTATCTTCTATTTTATTAGCCTTTTTCCGTTTGTCTATCATATCAGAAACCAGTTGCCTTACAATCGAAATATGTTCGGAAATCTCCTTGATATTTTGCATCTGGCTGTTCGATAACTTTACAAATGTTTTATTATCAAGAACTTCCTTCAGACCTTTCACATTTTCGACAAGGGTATTCTGATAGCGTATGGCAGTTGGAATAATATGGTTGTGCGATAGATCTCCTATAATACGCGATTCGATCTGAATTTTCTTGATATAGTTTTCAAGGTCAATTTCATAACGGGCAAGAACTTCGCGCCTGGTAAGCACATCATGATCCTCAAATAACCTGATCACATCTTCACTAGTCATTATTTTCAATGCTTCGGGAGTGGATGGAATATTGGCAAGTCCCCTGCTCATGGCCTCAGCTACCCATTCATCACCATAGCTGTTTCCTTCGAAACGAATCCTTTTTGATTCCCTAATATACTTTCTCAGTATTTTATAGATTGCATCCTCTTTATTAGCCCCCTTTTCAATCAAAGCATCAACATCCGATCGGAATACTTTCAACTGTTCAGCCAGAGCAAGATTTAGGGCAATCATCGGTTTTGCGCAGTTTGAAGAGGATCCTACCGCCCTGAATTCAAATTTATTGCCGGTAAAAGCGAACGGAGAAGTTCTGTTACGGTCGGTATTGTCGAGAAATATTTCAGGAATTTTCGGGATATTCAGTGAAAACTCTTCCTTTACACCTTCAATCTGATCAGAATTTGAATTACTCTTCTCTATTTCATCGAGTGTTTGCGACAATTGAGATCCGATAAATACCGACATGATTGCCGGAGGAGCTTCGTGTGCACCCAGACGCAGATCGTTGCCGGCTGAGGCTACGACTGACCTGATCAGTTCCGAATGAGTATCAACAGCTTTAACAATATTTACCAGGAAAGTTAGGAACCTCAGATTGGCTTTGGGTGTTTTTCCAGGCGAAAGCAGGTTATCCCCGGTATTTGTCATTAGCGACCAGTTGTTATGTTTACCTGAGCCGTTCACTCCCTGATAGGGCTTTTCGTGCAGAAGCAAAGTAAGATGATGGCGCTTGGCGACTTTCTCAAGAATATGCATCAGCAGCTGATTATGGTCCACAGCCACATTGGCTTCTTCAAAAACCGGAGCGCATTCGTACTGACTTGGGGCGACCTCATTATGGCGTGTTTTTACAGGAATTCCTAATCGGTGAGCTTCAAACTCAAACTCACGCATAAAATCCATAACACTTTCAGGAATTGTTCCGAAATAATGATCTGATAGCTGTTGATCCTTTGCCGAAGCGTATCCGAAAAGTGTTCTTCCCGACAAAGCCATATCTGGCCTTGCATGGTAAAGAGCTGTATCGACCAGGAAATACTCCTGTTCCCAACCCAGTGTTGCAATAACTTTGCTTGTGGTGCGGTCAAAATACTTACACACAGCTGTGGCTTCTTTGTCAAGAGAATGTAAAGCCTTCAGCATAGGTGTTTTGTAATCAAGTGCTTCGCCTGTATAGGAAATAAAAATTGTTGGAATACAAAGGGTATCGTCCATTATAAAAGCCGTAGAAGTAGGATCCCAGGCTGTATAACCTCTGGCTTCGAATGTATTGCGAATACCGCCGCTTGGAAAACTTGAGGCATCAGGCTCCTGCTGAATAAGCTCCCCTGCACCGAAATGTTCAATAGCCTTTCCTTCGGAAGTAGGCGAAAGGAAAGAGTCATGCTTTTCGGCCGTTGCACCGGTTAAAGGATGAAACCAATGCGTATAATGAGTAGCCCCTTTTGAAATAGCCCAGGATTTGATTGCTGTAGCCACCTGATCGGCAATACGGCGGTCAATCTTTTCACCCTTGTTAATAACATTCTGCAACTGCTGAAAGGCTTCTTTCGACAAGTATTGATGCATAACAGCCTGGTTAAAAGTATTTTCACCAAAATAGTCGGATACTTTACCATGGGTTTCGATAGTACGTTTTGGACGTGAAATAGCTAATTCGAGAGCTTTGAACCTGATGTTTGACATAGGATTTAATATTGTACCAGTTTAATGGCAAAATTACCGATTAATTGAGCAGCAATGGGTTGACGGATGATTTTTTTGAGCATATATTCAACAGCTCACTTTTTTACTCTATGCAGCCAAAGCCCTATAAATGTGAACAGTCCGTTTATTATTAAAAGCTCGAAACCAAACTTATACCCATTCATCAGAATAACTGAATACTCACTCAGTATAAAACAAAATACAGGCGAACTCAGTGCCACCCAGGGCACATACTTGTCTTTAACCTGTAAGCGGGTAAACAGCCCAAAGGCATAAAGCCCCAGCAACGGACCATAAGTATATCCGGCAACGGTAAAAAGCTTATCAATAACAGCCCTGTCATTAATAGCCCTGAAAAGAACTATTACAAGCAGAAGCAGAATAGCAAAAGAAAAATGAACCATATACCTGGTTTTTTTCTTCTCATCGTCAGTGAGGTCTTTTCTTTTATCTAATCCAAGAAAGTCGATTGTAAAAGAAGTAGTAAGAGAGGTAAGTGCACCGTCAGCACTGGGATAGGCGGCCGAAATCAAACCGATTATGAAAACAAGTCCTGCCAGCGGACCAAGATATTTTATGGCAATCAAAGGGAATAAATCGTCAGTTCGTGACGGTAATTCAATTCCATGACTTGTTGAGTAAATGTACAAGGTAGCACCCAGAAAAAGGAACATCAGGTTCACGAACACAAGAACCAAACTAAATGAGAACATGTTTTTCTGAGCATCCCCGATGTTGCGGCAACTCAGGTTCTTCTGCATCATTTCCTGATCGAGACCTGTCATAACAATAGCTATAAAAGCCCCGCTTATGATCTGTTTCAGGTAAAACTGCTTGCTGTGCCAGTCAGTAACCACTATATTGGAATAATCACTATTCCATACTGTTGATATTAAATGACTTAAATCGAATTGAAGATCTTTGCTAATCAGATATATTGATAATCCAACTGCTAAAAGCATGAAGGTAGTCTGCAAGGTATCTGTCCAGATAATGGTTTTTATCCCACCTTTTAAAGTATATAGGATAATGAGTGCAATAAAAATGCTCACCGTAACAACAAAAGGGATGTTCCATGCATCGAATACAAAAACCTGCAGCACATTTACAACCAGAAACATACGGAACGATGCCCCGATCGTACGCGAAAGTAAAAAGAAAAATGCACCGGTTTTGTACGACCAGAACCCAAATCGCTGGTCAAGGTATGAATATATTGATGTGAGATTAAGTTTGTAATACATTGGCATCAGGACTGTTGCAATAACTGTATAGCCTATCAGGTAACCAACTACCACCAGCAGATAACTGAACTGTGTCGCTCCTACCCAACCAGGAACCGACATAAATGTGACACCTGAAAGTGAGGCACCTATCATTCCGTAGGCGACAACAAACCATGGAGAAGACTTGTTCCCAATATAGAATGATTCGCTGTTTGCCTTTCGGGTAGTAATCCATGTAACTACGAAAAGCAAAATAGTATAGGCCAGAAAACTGATGAAGATTAGTGTAGGTGTCAAAATTTGGCTTGTTTAAGGTATTGTAATAAAATCAGTTATAGTATCTTATTTGAATCTGTAACTGAATATTCTGATTCAGTGAATCTGGCAAAAGAAAGCAGATCGGGAAAAGAAAAATCCAGCATGTCAGCACATTTGAAAGCAAGGTCTTTATCATTTCCTATCAGAACTGTAATCATTCCCAGCCTGTGACCAAACAATATATCGGTATAAGAATCACCAGCCATAAAGCTTTTTTTGAAATTTATTGACGGGAACTTTTTCTTAGCTCTGAGTCCCAAGCCAATGGCAGGTTTCCGGGTAAAACTATTCCCATTTTTTAAATCAGGACTACAAAAAACGGCATCGATCCGGCCACCTGCTTTATTGATTTCAGCCAGCATAGTTTCATGAACCAGATTCAATTCTGCTTCGGTCATCAATCCTTTACCTATACCCTGCTGATTTGTGATTACTACAATGGGATTAAAAAGTTTGGCAAAAATCACCATGGCATCGGTTACACCGTCTATGAAGTTAAATTCTTCAGGTATCCTCACATAATTATCCGGAATACGCTGATTTATAACTCCATCCCTGTCCAGAAACAAGCTCCATCCTTTTTCGTTTGTAATTTTTCTGATCATATTTCAATGAATGAAGGCAAAAGTAACTGAGCTCTTGTATAATCCTCAGGAATCCCCATATCGAGAAAAAAGGCTTCAGTTTGGAATGAATACATGGGTATACCATGGCATGAAATGGCTAAAAAATCTTTTTCAAGGGAAAATTTCCTTGGTGCACCGGCAAGAGATTTTTTGTTAATCAGGTATATGCCACCATTAATCCATCCATTGCCAGATGCCGGAACTTTTTCCCTGAATTCGGTTATTCTGCCATTCTGGTCTGTCAGAACCAGTCCATATCTGTCTGAATCACTCATATATTTAGTTGCAATTGTAACTGATGAAATCATGCGATGATGAAATTCTTCCATTTCAATAAGATCTGGTATAAAATAAGTATCACCATTTATTATATAACAATCTTGCTGTGAGCAAAAATCAAGTGCATTCTTAACAGCACCACCTGTTCCTAACGGTTCTGTTTCAATTGCATAATCAATTGTAATAGAATTGAATGCTGAGCCATAGTAATTGATTATTTGATCTTTAAGATAACCAACCGAAAGTATTACTTTAGAAACAGATTGTTTTTCCAGGTATCGGAGAACGTAGGTTAAAAAAGGCACACCTTTTACCAAAGCCATACATTTAGGAACATCGTGCAAAACTTCCTGCATCCGTGTGCCCAGCCCTCCGGCAAGAATAATAGCTTCTTTATTGCTCATCTGGATCTCGGTCCTTAAAAAGCTTTTCTTCCACCAGTTCACAGATAATATGCCCTAGTAGAATATGCACTTCCTGAATCCTTGGAGTGTCAGAGGAAGGAATATTCAGTAGGTAACAGCACTTTTCTTTAAGAAGCCCCCCTGTATGACCGGTAAGACCAATAGTTTTCATTCCCAGAAGGTTAGCTTCATCAAAGGCTCTCAGAATGTTTGTTGAATTTCCAGATGTACTTAATCCTATCAAAATATCATTTTTCCGCCCCATCGCGAGCACAAGCCTTGCAAAAACCTCATCATATCCATAATCATTCGAAACCGCAGTGGTATATGAGGAATTAACATGCAAAGCTTCGGCATACAGCGGATGCCTGTCAAAATAAAAACGACCCGATAGTTCGGCTGCCAGGTGCTGAGCATCAGCAGCACTACCTCCGTTGCCACACAACAGAACTTTGCCTCCACCTTTATAGCATTGTATGATTTCTTCAACTATTTTGCTGATAGTTTCCACCAGATGAGAGTCACCCAGCACCTTGGTCTTCAGTTCAATTGAGGATTGAATAATTGATTTTATTTTTGATTCCATCGCGTTGATTATCATGTTTTCAATACCAAATATCCGCTGAATTTACAGTGTCCAGGTTGCCAGTCCTCCTTCGGTAAACTCATATCGTTCACTATAGCCTCCAAATTGTTTAAGAGATTCAATTACCCGGTAACGGGAATTTCCAGGGCAATAGAAAAACATATAACCACCGCCACCGGCACCTGATATTTTTCCTCCTGTAGCACCATTTTCTATAGCCATATTGTATAGTTTGTCCAATGAATCATTGGATATACCTGATGCCATCTGCTTTTTGAATTTCCATCCGAAATCGAGTATTTTACCGATTTCGTCAAGATTACCCTGCAACAAAGCTTCTTTCATCATAATTGCCTGTTTCTTTAGCTGATGCATTGCTTCAATTGCAACACTATTTTCGTCCAGTACATTCTGCTGTTGTTTCTGAATTATGACCGAAGATAAACGACTGGTATCGGTGTAATAAAGAACCAGATTGTGAGAGAGCTCATCCAGATAGGAAGGTTTTATTCTCAATGGGTTAACAATAACCTTGTCCTTATAGAATTCCATAAAATTAATCCCGCCAAATGTCGCGGAATAATGGTCTTGCTTCCCTCCTGCCATACCCAGATCGAAACGTTCAATTTCATAGGCCAGATGCGCAATATCATATTCCCCTAATGGCAACTTGAGCCATTCGACAAAAGCACCCAGAATAGCGACGGCCAGCGTAGATGATGTCCCCAGACCCGATTGGGCAGGTGCATCAATAGAAGTTATAAGCTTAAATGACAAGGGTTTATCAAAGTAATTTTCTCTGATTCTGTTATAGATACCAGCATGAATATCAAAGATACCTTCAGGCTTTATCTCACTATTTGTATCAATAACAATACTATTGCTGCCATCTGCCGTTTCAAAATAAATTTTACCATCGTCGGTAGGTTCTATCGTAGCATACGCAAAAAGGTTAATGGTTGCGTTTAGAATTCCACCTCCGAATATATCAGAATAGGGTGATACATCTGTACCACCGCCCGCCAGGCCTAATCGTAAGGGAGCTTTACTTCTGATAAGCATGTTTTTCGCAATTAATTGTTAAACAATATTCCGGCAGAGTTAAGCTGTTATTTTTTTTAAAACCTCGTCAATCCGATCAAGTAACAGTTCCCAGCTGAACCGTTTTTTTTCAATAGCAGCATTTGCCGAAAACTCGGCTTCTTTATTTTCATTGAAGAAACGCAGGAGTGCTTCGCTTATTTCAGCAATGTCAGGCGATACAACAAAACCAACTTTTCCATCAGGCACCATTTCGGAAAGTCCGCCGACATTGGTTGTAAGCATAGGCTTTTCAAAATGATATGCAATTTGGGTCACTCCGCTTTGTGTTGCATCTTTATAAGGCTGTGCAACAATATCCGAAGCACAGAAATAATTTACAATGTCATCATTCTCAATAAATTCAGTACGAAGCACAACCAATTCTTTTAACCCAAGTTTATCAATCAAATCAAAATAGGGTTTTCCATCAACATAAAACTCCCCTGCAATCAGCAACTTAACAGGCAAATTCCGGAAACGTTTATCAGCAAAGGCCTGGATAAGAAGGTCAAGTCCTTTGTAATCGCGTATAAACCCAAAAAAGAGTATGTATCTGGATTTTTCTTCAAGGCCTAACCTTGTTTTTGCCTCTGTTTTCGAAATAGCTTCACCAAAATTATCGTACAATGGGTGTGGTGAAAATGCCCTCGGACGAATTTTATCGAATTTCCCTAAATCGTCAAGCACAGCTCTGGACATGGCAATAAAACCATCACAGCTCTTCACAAAATAGCTTGAAAGCAGGTTGCCACCAGGCATTTTTTCGTGTGGAATAATATTATCAGTAATAGCAATTACTTTGCTATACTTATTCCTGCGAATGATTCGGGCAATAGAACCCAGGCATGGAGCCATAAAAGGCATCCAGTACCTTATAATCACAATATCGGGACTTAGTTTTTTTATTTCGAATCCGATTTTAATCCAGTTTAACGGATTTACTGAATTAACTGACACCTTTATTTCCAGATCCTTTGGTGCTGGATCTGTAGAATATTGCGTTTTGCCGGGGAAAAGGAAGCCTGGATATTGAAGGCTGAATGTATAGATGGTAACTTCATCACCACGCTTTTGAAAAGCTCTGGCTAGCCTTTCGTTGTATGTTGACATTCCTCCTCCCCTGAATGGATAAGCCGTACCAAGAATGATTACTTTCCGTTTTTCCATTCAGACTGAGGCAAGTACAGTTACGATTAATTTAAAAAAGTTCTTTTTCTATCAGGTAGTGATTTCTTTCCGGCGAATTACGGGCAACCATTTCAGCAAGAAAACCCGTAAGAAAAAGTTGAGTCCCCATCACCATACAAAGCAATCCAAAATAGAAAAGTGGACGATCAGTCATTCGGTATTCAGCAAGAAAAAACTTTGAATATGCCAGAATTACTGCGATAACAAATCCTACAATAAAAAGGAACATACCAAGCATACCAAACAAGTGCATAGGCTTTTTCCCGAATTTCGACACAAACATGATCGAAATCAGATCGAGCGGACCGTTAACAAAGCGGTTTACACCAAATTTAGTTACACCAAACTTGCGTTTCCTGTGTTCTACAACCTTTTCTCCTATTTTTTTAAAACCGTTCCATTTTGCTATTACCGGAATGTATCGGTGCATTTCACCATATACTTCAATACACTTGATAACATCCTTTTTGTACGCCTTTAAACCACAGTTATGGTCGTGAAGTTTTACCCCCGACATCCAGCTTGTCATGGAGTTATAAAATTTGGATGGTATATTTTTGGTCAGCGATGGATCGTGACGAACTTTTTTCCAACCTGAGACCAGATCAAATCCCTGCTCCTTAATCATTGTATATAGCCCGGGAATTTCATCAGGACTGTCCTGCAGGTCAGCATCCATTGTAATTACAACATCACCAACTGCTGTCTTAAAACCAGTGTTCAGTGCTGCTGACTTACCGTAATTTCTCCTGAATTTGATACCTTTAATCTCTGGGTTCATCTGATGCAGTTGCTGAATCACATTCCACGAGTTATCGGTACTACCATCATCAATGAGTAGAATTTCGTATGAATAATCATTCTCCTTCATTACCTTACCAATCCATTGGCAAAGCTCAGGTAAGGATTCTTCTTCATTAAGTAATGGAACTAAAACCGAAATATCCATTTATTCAACATTTTTAAACTGTCCATCGAAGGACGTATCTTCTTTTTTAACAAAAATGGCCGCAATCAAAGAAACAATAGCACCAACTACTGCAGAACTTAAAAAAGCCATGATGGATAAAGCTGATGGACTCATCATTTTGCGTGTCATAGCCAAGGCAGCTTCAATCTGTTCTTCGCTAAGCCCTTTCGAAGTAAGGTCAGTCTCAGTTTTCTCCATAGTCATTTCAACAATTTTTTCAAGAAATGCAGGGTCGATAAAACTGGTGAAAACGTAGTTGTACAGTGCTGATATAAAAGCAGCAACCAATACAATTATAAAACCGGATAAAAATGCATTTCCAAATGATATATATCCACCAGCAAAATTATTACGATACTGTATAGTCCCATACAGCATGCCCCCCAGAAGAATAACAAAACCAAAATACATAACAGGGCTCCCATAAGGAAGGTCTATTATGTAGGTGACAATACTGAATACGACTGATACAACAGCAGTTAACAATCCGTAAATCAGCGCATTATTAAATAGAGAGCGACTTTTTGTTTCCATATCTGTTCTGGTTTTTATAAAAGGTTCGTTTAGTGCAAAGATAAGAAACTTGATGAAAGACTATGAAAAATCTGGATGTTGTTTTTTTTTACACATAAAGTTGTACATTTGCAGCCGGGTAAGTCTTATACGACCAGCTCCTATTGAACTCCCCCAGGACAGGAATGTAGCAAGGGTAAATGGTTGAGCGGTGCGATATAAGTAGCTTACCCTTTTTTTATGCATTCTATTTTCCAAATATTTTGATTCTTTTTATTACTTACCAATTGTACCCCCACAACTCATTGTTTTGTTAACCTTAAGCTGGAGAAAACAATTTTATTGAACCAATTCACGTTTTGGTTAGGTTAGTAGTTAACAAATCCTCTAACTTTGTAAAAAAAACTTTCAAAAACTAAAAATCACTTCCATGCAGTTTTTCATTGATACCGCCAATCTGGCACAGATCCGTGAGGCCAACGAACTTGGTATTCTCGATGGTGTTACCACCAACCCTTCATTAATGGCTAAAGAAGGAATAAAAGGCCGCGACAAAATTCTGAAACATTATATTGACATCTGCGAAATTGTAGATGGCCCTGTAAGTGCTGAAGTTTTATCAACAGATTTTGATGGCATGATTGCCGAAGCACATGAACTTGCAGGTCTTCATAATAATATCATAGTCAAAATACCGATGATCAAGGATGGCATAAAAGCAATAAGGTATTTAACTGATAATGGGATTCCTACAAACTGTACTCTTGTATTCTCTGCAGGACAAGCAATTCTGGCTGCTAAAGCCGGGGCAACCTATGTTTCGCCATTCATTGGAAGAGTGGACGATACCAGCTACGATGGTCTATTGCTTGTTGAGCAGATCGTAAATATATACAGGTATCACGGCTATGAAACACAGGTTTTGGCTGCTTCCATCCGCAATGTAAATCATATTGTGAAATGTGCTGAACTAGGCGCTGATGTAATTACGAGCCCCTTATCATCAATCCTCGGATTGTTATACCACCCTCTTACTGATCTGGGTATGGCGAAGTTCATTGAGGATACCCGTAAAATGGATTTATAGTTTTTCTGATGGCCTTACTGATTAAAATATATCCTGATAATCCAAGCGAAAGACAACTACGCACTGTTGTAGAATGCCTGCGTGATGGTGGGATCATTGTTTATCCGACTGATACAATTTACGGTATAGGATGCGATATATTTAAAAGTAAATCTGTTGAGAAAATCTGTGACCTGAGAGGGATAGTATCGGCTAAAGCAATGTTTTCATTTATTTGCTCTGATCTGAGTCAATTGTCGGATTATTGTAAACCAATAGAAAACAATATTTTTAAGGCAATGAAAGCTAATTTACCGGGTCCGTTTACTTTTATCCTGAATGCTGGTAATAATGTCCCCCGTCATATTCAAAGCAAGCGGAAGACTGTTGGAATAAGAATTCCTGACAATCCGATAACTCTTGAAATAGTTCGGATGCTTGGAAATCCTATCATGTCAACCTCAGTGCATGATGATGACGAAATAATTGAATATACCACTGATCCGGAATTGATTTACGAAAAGTTTGCTAATAACATCGACCTGGTTATCGATGCTGGATTTGGTGGTAATATACCTTCTACGGTGCTGGATTGTACTGAAGGCGAAGTAAATATCGTTCGTGAAGGGAAAGGGATTTTAAGGTATTGATAGCTGAATTCTGTTTAAAACTGCCTTCTGATCACTGTGAATGTTCATTTGTTGTGAATTAATCCATCCGGATCTCTGATCAACCAAATTTACACCGATGCAATTATCTGAAATTCAAGGAAAAGAAAATTATTTTACTTTTTTGTTGCAGAAGTGAGGAAAACATGTACCTTTGCACCCTCAAAATAATGGATCGATTCGCTAGCTCAGCAGGTAGAGCACATCCCTTTTAAGGATGGGGTCTTGGGTTCGAATCCCAAGCGGATCACTGGATTGATAGCTAACCACTTGTAAATTGAATATTTGCAGGTGGTTTTTTCTTTTTTCTCAAACCGTTTTACATACGTATATTGGGGATCAGGGATCAGGGACAAAAGTTGTGGAGAACGGATAAAATTCTGATTTTTGCAGAAAAATAGATTTTTGCAATGAACGACTCGTTTGACGTATTAATGAAACTGATTCTCCCAGAATCCATCGAAGAGTAT
>Ga0208789_1000170_pt1 | contig 85935 bp, 58 predicted proteins | sample Methanotroph_Enr_FD_187368 | JGI IMG/M metagenome (GOLD analysis project Ga0208789, IMG submission 187368) | Enriched soil microbial communities from Old Woman Creek wetland in Ohio, USA - Methanotroph_Enrichment_5 (SPAdes) (version 2) | ecosystem: Environmental > Terrestrial > Soil > Wetlands... | reverse complement strand
GGCGATGTCCCGATATCCCCATAAACGATGCCCAGCGTCATGATAACACTGAGAAAAGTAACTTTCGTTTTTACCTGTTTGTTATCCATTTTTCGAGATGAATCGGCAAATATATAACAACTTACAGCTTAATACATCATTATTAGCTAATATTTTTCTAAATAGAAAAACATCCTTGTATTGTTGGAATACATTATATTTATATAGAAATAAATTAGTTTCCGGGAAAATATACAGCTCCGCCGCAATTGTCTTTTCGTGCCCCCGTGACACTTTTCAGACAGTTGTTTTCGTTCCTGATTCTGAGAACACCCAGGAATGCAAAAATCAATGCCTCTTTGTAGTTGATAATTTCTTTGTCAGGTAGTACAATTTCAGCGTTGCATTTTTTTCTGATAAGTTCGAGCAAAAAAGTGTTAAAAGCGCCCCCACCTGTCACCAAAACTTTTTTAGCCTTGGTTTGGTTAACAGTATTAGCAATTTGGGTGGCAATATGTCCTGTAACTGTATGTAATACATCGTTGACCTGATGTTCCTGATATCGTTCCACTATTGGAATAAATTTACTTTCGAGCCATTCACGCCCCAAAGATTTGGGTGGTTTCAATTTGTAAAATTCAAGACAGTTCAATTGTGCCAGTAATTCTTCGAGAATAATACCTTTTCTTGCATTTCTTCCACCGGAATCATAATCCAATCCTATTTTTCCTGCCAGATGGTTTAAAATGATATTTGCCGGGCAAACATCAAAAGCAACACGTTTGGTTTTGTTTTTATAAGATAGATTCGCGAACCCGCCAATGTTCAGACAGATATCAAAATTTCCGAACAACAGTTCATCGCCGACAGGCACCAGAGGTGCTCCCTGTCCGCCGAAAGCCACATCAGTGGTCCTGAAATCGCAGATGGTGGTATATCCTGTTGCGGAGGCAATAGCTGCGCCATTGCCAATCTGAACAGTTAGCATTTTATCGGGCTGATGAAAAATCGTGTGCCCGTGGCTGCAAATAAAATCTGGAATGAATTTATTTTTTGATATAATTTTTTTTACAATTTTTCCCAAATACTCCCCGTATTCAACATGCAGAAAAGAAAAATCCAGCGCGGTTAAGCTGCCGGCTTCAGAAAGCCTCTTTTTCCAGGACACCGGATATTTAAATGTGGCTGCCTTTATAATATGGTATTGCCATTTTTTTTCCGAATATTCAAAACGGCAGAAAGCCACATCGGTTCCGTCCAGCGAGGTGCCCGACATGATACCGATTACATTATATACTGTTGTCATTGTTATTATAATGTTTCAAGCACATGTTCCATTTGTGTGCCGCGTGAGCCTTTAACCAGGATCAACGCATCTTTTACCGGGTTGGCTTTTAAAAAGTCCCTGAGTTCGATGGAATTTTTGAATGTTTTGAATTCGCCGCGGGAGTTTACTGATTTGAAAATTGAGCCCACCAGAAATACTTGTTTGTAATTTGAATTGACCAGGAATTCAATAATTTTTTCGTGCTCAGATTCTTTATAAGCGCCTAATTCCAGCATATCGCCCAACATCACCACTTTGTTAACCGACTGCATCAGGTTGAAATTCTCCAGAGCTGCAATCATGCTGGTGGGGTTGGCATTATAAGCATCAAGTATTATTGTGTTGGTAGCTTTATTGATAAATTCGGAGCGCGCGTTCTGCGGAAAATATTCTTCAATAGCATGTTTTATCTTTTCAGGTTCCACCTTAAAATAATCACCGACAGCAATAGCGCTCAAAATGTTTTCAAAGTTGTATTTTCCAATGAGTTTTGACTGGATGATCGTTTTTTTATTTTCCCAGTAAAGTTTAACGTAAGGGTTGGCCACCATAAACGTCGTATGAATATCCGCATTTTGATTGGTTCCATAAGAATATTGGCGGATATTCTGGGCGTTGATCTTGAGCGTATTGTTATTGTTGTTGATAAACACCAGTCCTGCGTTTTGTTCAATATGCCGGTAAAGTTCTGTTTTGGCTTTTATTACATTTTCATAATTCCCGAAACCTTCAAGATGTGCTTTGCCTATATTGGTAATCAAACCGTAATCAGGGCGCGAAATCTGGCACAGGTCATGTATTTCACCCATGTGGTTTGCGCCCATCTCAATAACAGCGATTTCATGCTGTGGAGTGATTTGTAAAATGGAGAGAGGAACCCCGATATGGTTGTTTAAATTGCCCTCGGTTGAGAATGTGTTGTATTTTTCAGAAAGTACCGCATGTACCAGTTCCTTGGTTGTTGTTTTTCCGTTACTTCCTGATATTCCGATAATAGGTATTTGCAATTTTGACCGGTGGAGGGCTGCGAGTTTTTGCAGGCATTCCAGAACGTTATCAACCAGGATGGTGTTCTTCCCGGTGTCATATTCTTTGTTATCAATGATGGCATATGCCACGCCATTTTCAACAGCCTGCCCTGCAAATTTATTACCGTCAAAGTTTTGCCCTTTCAGCGCAAAAAACAAAGAACCCCTGGTGAGTTTACGCGTATCGGTTGATATTATCGGATGCTGAAGGAAAATATTATATAATTCTTCAATTTTCATAGTTGTAATAAATAAAAAACCCCGCTAACAAAGTAAGCGGGGTTTTTTGAATTAAAAAAGTATTTTTTCTAATAGTTACCAACAGGGCTGCCAACACGTGTCATAGCACACCTGAATCCGATAAAATCAGTAGATTGATTTTCATCCAGGAATTTTCTGTTACCGGGGCTCATCCAGTATTGTCTGTCTCTCCAGGAACCGCCTTTATAAACGCGTGCTTTGTCATCAATCATTGAGTTATTGCCAAAGTCGTACATAATAGGTTTTTCGTCTTCCATAGCAGTCCAGTCATCACCCATCAGCAAGCTTGAGGTAACATCTCCGTCGAGATAGTTTTTGTTATCAGCCTGGCGATAATTTCTTCTGTTTTTACTTTCTTCAACAGTAACATCGCGCATCTGGATACGTCCGAGACTATCTTTATCTTCAAGAATGCCATCAGCGTCTCTGACCTGTGTTTGAAATACATTACCCCTGAATGATCTGAAATCGGAATAATCTTCAAATGACAAAGGCCTGTAAACATCCATTACCCATTCGGCAACATTTCCAGCCATACAGTATAAACCATAATCGTTAGGCCAGTATGCAAAAACGGGAGCTGTAATATCAGCAGCATCGTTCAGGTTTCCTGCAACCCCCATGTTGTCGCCACGTCCTCTTTTGAAGTTGGCTACAAAATCACCGAGGTTGTTTGTACGGTCGTTACGTGAGATATGTCCGTTCCATGGATAAATTCTGCGTTCAAGAACGCGTTCGAAAATGGTGTTTCCAATTAGGCCGAGAGCGGCAAATTCCCATTCCGCTTCGGTCGGGAGCCTGTATTTTGGCAGGAGGATACCATCTTCCATGCGGACTTTACGTGTGCCAGAACCATTGGGATCCATATCATAAAGGTCATTTTTAACCATGCCTTCATATTGTCCTGCAAGATATGCATCAGTATTGAAGTTTTCTTCATTCTGCTGGTTGGGATCCATTTTCAGGATACCTTCACGCATCAGGATATATTCATTAACGCGGTCTGTTCTCCAGTTGCAATAATCTGCAGCCTGCACCCAGCTTACTCCTACAACGGGATAATCGCGATAAGCGGGATGGCGTAAATAATAATCTACATAAGGTTCGTTATAAGCCAGACGATCACGCCATACAAGCGTATCGGGAAGACGTTTCTGCAATACTTCAGGATAATCAACGCTGAAAACCCTTCTGGTCCAATATAAAAATTCGCAGTAGTCAAGGTTACGAACTTCAGTCTGGTCCATATAAAAAGAAGATACAGTAATTCTTCTGGGGAAATTATCCCAATCATAAAGAACATCCTGTTCTGTGCGGCCCATAATAAAAGTACCGCCTTCAATCAATACCAAACCAGGTCCGGTTTCCTGTTCTTCATAAGGAACCACTTCAAATCCGCCGTTTTTCGGATTGTTGTATTCCCATGCTGTCGTATTAGACAAATCTTTCTTGCAGGATGTCAGAAATAATGCTGCAGTAGCTGTTACTGCCATTAAACCGATTAATCTTTTAATATACATTGTATGGTTGTTTTTTGTTTCTATTTATAACTAAAATGAAGGGCAATTTATTGCTCTTACTCTTTTTGAAGGTGGTTTGCAATTGAACTGAAGCGCGAAAGAAACTTCATGAGCTCCGCCAGTAGCATTGGTTAACTTAGAAATGGTAAGGTCATAACTGTATCCGATTTTAAACATGTTTGCCTGAATACCAACCATGAAAATTACTGCGTCGGAATTTTTAAAGTTTTGTCTGAACCAAAGTCCGCCGACAAAAGGATATCTGTTGAAATATAATCCGTAATTGATTTGCTGGAAGTTCTGCTGTTGCATGAACAGAATGTTCGGTGACAGGGTAGGTGTATGCTCATTACTTCTTCTGCGGACTTTTTTTACAAGATTGATGATACCTCCTGCATGAACCGTAAATTTCATTGGCATACGGCTTTTGCTGATAAAACCTTCATCAGGTCTGGTTAAGTGATGAACGGCAAAACCAACAAAGTATTTTTCACCATACCCCAGTAAACCTGCTGAAAAGTCGGCGTTGGCTTTTGTAAGGCGCTTAGGTGGCAGTTCATTCGTGTTGAAGACAAAACCATGTCTTTTGTCGATCATGTCAGGGAACGTAAGTTTTTGCCAATCCAGGTGTTTCTGAAAATATGTTGCCTGTATGGCCATTTTCATAGAAAAAGTACGGTTGACTTCCAGCCGGAAAGAATACATGAACGATGCCGTTGTCGTGTTGAGAATGCCTTGCCCGGCTCTGTCGGTATTAAGAAGCACGCCGATACCACCTGATATTTTTTCAATGTGCTGGTCATAGGAAGCATTGTAAGTAACATAAGTTCCCGAAATGGAAGGCCACTGGTCACGGAAATTAAGAATGACTCTCGGGCATAACGCTGTTCCGGCAAACGCTGGATTCAGGTACAAGGGGTTGGCATAATATTGCGAAAAGTGAGGATCCTGAGCAAAACTAGTACTTCCCAAGGTTATCAGAACAAATAAAATTCCTGTATAAATTTTTTTCATATTAATTTTTATTAAAGTCTGAACATAATAACGAAACTAATAGTGTCAGTATTGGCAAAAGTAAAAAAAAAAATTAAGATCCCTCATTAACAATATAAATAGCTCTGATTCGTTATCATGAAAATATTTCAATAAGCAAAAATAGCATAATTTTTATTATCCAAAATACTTGAAACCTTTTTTTTTTACTTTTTTACTCAATTTTAATACTCAAGGTTACAAAAATGTTATTTTTTTTGGCAGAAATGATGCATAATAAAAATTTGGTATTTTTACACTTTTCAAAAAATAGAATGATGTTGAAAAAAATCGGACTGTTAATTATCTTTATTTTCTCATTTTCAATTCTTTTCGGGCAGCAAAAAGAGTTAAAAACAAAAAATCAATTTGTAATTCACTGGTTTACACCTGAAAAGATGTTTATTAGTGAACTTACCAAAAAAGAATTTATTCGGTTTGAGGGAGCTGTATACCCTGATACTTCTGATATACCATGTTTTTTTACATTGCTGGATGTGGTTAAGTCGAATACAGTTCCTGATGTGAAAATTGTTAACGCGGTTTTTGAAGATTTACCTCAGGCAGATCTTGAAATCATCGGGAAACAGAAAACGTTCATTTCTGAAAATATTGCGATTACCACCAAAGTATCCTATCAGAACAAAAAGCCTTTGCTTACGATGAGTTTTGTTCCCTTGCGTAAAAATAATTTCACCGGAAAGGTTGAGCGCCTGGTTTCATTCTCGCTTGATTATTCATACAGCACCTCAAATGTTATTCCTGTGCTAAAAAAAGCACATACGTATGCAGCGCATTCTGTGCTTCAATCCGGAGATTGGTACCGGGTAGATGTTTCTAAAAGTGGTATTTATGTTATTACATACAATGACCTGATTACCCTCGGCATGAATCCTGCAGGAATTGACCCGAGAAATATTCGTTTGTATGGAAATGGAGGCGCCATGCTTCCTGAAGATAACTCGAAATTCAGATATGACGATCTTACGGAAAATGCCATTTACATTTATGGTGAGAATGACGGCACTTTTGACCCGAATGATTATATTATCTTTTATGCCAAAGGTGTTGAAAACTGGATTGTAGATACTGTTAATAATGTCTACCACCATTCCATAAATAAATATACCCAGCGATCAGGCTATTTTTTAACAGCCAGCCTAGGTGCCGGAAAGAGGATAGGCACCGAGGCATCATCACCATTGCCTGCTGATTATATTGTTACAACTTTTGAAGATCATCTTTTTTATGAAAACGATTCGTTGAACCTGATCAAATCAGGCCGGGAATTTTACGGGGAAGTTTTTGATGTAACTACTTCCTATACATTTCCATTTAATTTCCCCAATATGGTACCCGGTAAGCCACTGTACCTTAAAACGGGAGTATTGGCACGGTCTATCCTTTATTCAACAATGTTCAAATTGTTTGCAAACGGGACTCAGATCGGCAGTGTGTCTATGTTAGCTGTTTCACCGGATTACACCTCAGCGTATGCACGCGTTACGTATAGCGAATTTGATTTTACAGCATCCAGCCCGTTAAGCCTCCGGGTAGATTATAATAAAAGTTCAAATTCCTCGGCAATAGGATGGCTGGATTACCTTGAACTTAATGCAGACCGCTACCTGACTTTTGCCGGGAGCCAGATGGCTTTCCGCAACCAATATTCAATAGGTAAGGGTGTTTCCGAATTTAATCTGGGTAATGCTACATCTAATGTTACAGTTTGGGATGTAACCAATCATACTGATGTAAAAAAAATAGATGCAGCACTCAATGGCAGCAATTTAACTTTTAAGCTAAACACAGATACTTTAAGGGAATTCGTTGCCTTTGACGGATCTTCGTATTATTCTGTCATGTGTTCGGGAAAAGTGCAGAATCAGGACCTGCACGGCCTTGGACAACCAGATATGATCATTATTTCGTATCCGGATTATACGGGTGAAGCATCACGCATCGCCGACCTGCACCATACCAATGATAATATGACCGTTCTGATTACAACACCGCAGCTTATATACAACGAGTTTTCATCAGGCAACCAGGATATTACCGCTATTAAGGATTTTGTGAAAATGTTTTATGACAGGGCTGGATCAGATATCAACCGGCAGCCAAAATTCCTGATTCTTTTTGGAGATGCGTCTTATGATTGTCAGAACCGCATCGCTAATAACACAAACCAGATACCAACCTACGAAACAAATAATTCTACTGAGCCTTCCGGTTCTTTCCTGACGGATGATTATTTTGGCTTTCTTGATGATACCGATGATGGCGCATATAGCAATTTACTTGATATTGCTGTGGGCAGAATTTCTGTTCAGAATATTGATGAGGCAAGAGCGGTAACGGATAAAATTATTAATTATGCCGCAAAATACGACCTGAGTACGGGAAATACCTCCTGTTCCGGATTTTCTGATGATATTTCCAATTTTGCCGACTGGAGAAATGTGGTGTGTTTTGTTGCTGATGATTCAGATATTGCAGGTGAGGATTTTATGGGACAATCTGAAAGTATTGCTACATACGTTGACACAACCTACGATGATTATAATGTGGATAAAATATATCTGGATGCATATACTCAGATTTCTACGCCGGGCGGCCAGCGATATCCTGACGCAACCGATGCCATCAACAAGCGCGTTGCAAAAGGTACCCTTATTGTTAACTACATCGGCCATGGCGGTGAAGTAGGCTGGGCGCATGAAGCAGTTTTGGGTGTTGAGGATATTAATTCCTGGACCAATAAGAACAATACACCTTTTTTTGTAACAGCCACCTGTGAATTCAGCCGTTTTGACGACCCCGCAAGGACATCGGCCGGTGAATATGTATTAATAAACCCTGAAGGTGGTGGTATGGGGTTATTTACGACTACCCGGCTTGCTTATGCAGGCTCCAACTATTCGTTGAACTACGCTTTTTATAAAGAGGTATTCAAACTAACTTCAGATAATAAATATCCATACCTGGGAAATGTTATAAAAGCTGCAAAAAACAACATGGGTTGTAACAGTTCTATAAGTAATTTTGTTTTGCTTGGTGATCCTGCACTCAGGCTTGCTTACCCGGAATATAATATTTTAACAACTACCATTAATGGCCAGCCTTTAGCAGGCCTGTCTGATACTATCAGGGCCCTGGATAAAATTACCATTCAGGGTTATATTGCGGATATTAACGGGATTAAGCTTACAAATTACCAGGGGATAATTACCCCGGTGGTTTACGACAAAGCAACAACCGTTGTATCAAACGGCAACGACGGTGGATCACCGCAAGCATTCACCTTGCAGAAGAACATCATCTATAAAGGTAAGGCCCGCGTTATCAACGGGGATTTCAGGTTTACCTTTAATGTGCCTAAAGATATTGCTTATCAGTTCGGAAAAGGAAGAATAAGTTATTATTCTCAGAACGGCACCACAGATGCAAATGGTTTCTACGAGGATTTTATTATCGGAGGTACCAACAACAATGCAATAACGGATAATACCGGTCCGGAACTTAAGATATACATGAACGACAACCGTTTTGTTTCGGGTGGTGTGACTGATAAAAATCCTATATTGCTTGCCTATCTGAGTGATTCAGCCGGAGTTAATACGATAGGGAACAGCATAGGCCATGATATCTCAGCAGTTCTTGACGGTAATACCGACAAAACATTTGTACTGAATGATTATTATGAATCCGATCTTGATACGTATCAAAGCGGCGTGGTGAAATATCCTTTTTCGGACCTTGAAAACGGTGAGCATAAACTCCTGCTTAAAGCATGGGATGTTTATAACAATTCCACAGAAACGGAAATTGATTTTGTGGTCGCCGAATCTGCCGAACTTGCTTTGAATCATGTATTGAATTACCCGAACCCTTTTACAACATATACTGAATTCTGGTTTGAACATAACCAACCCTGCTGCGGGCTGGATGTGCAAATACAGATATTTACCATTACCGGTAAGCTCATAAAAACAATTCAAACTACGGTCGAAACCTCGGGATTCAGGGCTGCACCAATTCCCTGGGATGGAAGAGATGATTTCGGCGACGTGATTGGTAAAGGAGTGTATGTCTATATGTTAAAAGTAAAAAATAGTTCAGGCCAGTTTTCCCAGAAGACGGAGAAACTGGTGATACTGAAATAAACCACCACCTAACATATAGTGCTGTCTTATTTTTTTGTAATTTTGTACATTATCAAAAGAATGAAATACCGGATTTTATTTATTTTAATATCATTCGTTTGCTTTTTCAATTCCTCCATGGCTCAGAAAGCAGATAAGGGGAATTTTATTGCAAACTCGGTATTATCAAGCGGTGCATGGTATAAAATAGCTACAGTTCAGGATGGTGTGTACAAACTAACCTATGCTGATCTCATTCAGCTTGGTATTACTGACCCAATCAGTTCATCGGAATTCAGGCTTTATGGAAATGGTGGCGCTTTATTACCTGAGAAAAATGCTGCCTTCCGCTATGATGATCTGTTAGAAAACCCTGTGTTTGTTTATGACGGTGGTGATGAATATATTAATGATGGCGATTATATACTTTTTTATGGGCAGGGTACTGTCCGATGGAACTTTAATCAATATACCGGGACGTTTGAACATCAGCTTCATTTTTATTCGGATACGGCATATTATTTTATCACTCTTGATCTTGGTGCCGGTAAAAGAATACAGGCATTTCCCCAGATTGATTCGGTACCTGATATAATTGTGGATAGATACAATGAGCATCTGTATCATGAAACCGATTCGTTAAATCTATTAAGATCCGGAAAAAATTGGTATGGTGAAGTATTTAACGATCTTATTACAAAGAATTTTATTTTTTCAGTACCCGACATTTCACATTCCGATTCGCTTTTTGCAGAGGTCAATATTGCCGTCCGTTCTATCCAGAAAAGCGCGGTAATTTCAAACCTCAACGGAATTTTGACTTCTGTAGATACCTTATTACCTGTCGATGGCAATGTAAATTCGGATTATGCAAAAACCTCCAGCATAACCCTGGGAACTTTACCTCAGTCCGATACAGTAATCCTGAGTTTATCCTACAATAAACCTGAAACAAATTCAGCAGCCTGGCTGGACAATATTGAAATATTTGTATACAGGAATCTTATATACCGGGGAAATCAGATACATTTCAGAAATATTCAGACTGTTGGGCACCCCATAAGCCGTTTTGATATTACCAATACGGCTTCATCGGTACGAATCTGGAATATCACCGATTTTACCTCCGTCAGCGAACTGCCGCTGGATGTCAATGGCGCCGATGTTTCGTTTAAGGCTTATACAGATAGCCTCAAAGAATTTGTGGCTTTTGATGATGATAATTCATTGCAGCCATTTTTGATCGGAGGCATGCCCAATCAGAACCTCCATGGGGCCGGAAAGGCTGAGCTTGTCGTGGTAACCCATCCTGATTTTTATACCGAAGCCAATACCATAGCCGATTTTCACAGAAGCGCAGACGGGATGGATGTCGTGGTTGCCACTACTACCCAAATATTTAATGAGTTCTCTTCCGGGAAACAAGATCCAACGGCAATAAGGGACTTTCTCCGCATGTATTACGAAAGAGGCAAAACCGATACGCTGCACCAGTTAAAATACGTACTTCTTTTCGGTGATGGCTCGTATGACATGAAAAGCCGCCTTAACGTGAATTCTAATTTTGTTCCAACCTGGCAAACATTGAATGCGCTGGTGCCTACTTCTTCCTATGTTTCCGATGACTTTTATGCCATGCTTGATTCACTGGAAGGAGATAATCTGAATGGGGACCTTGATATTGGTGTGGGGCGTTTTCCTGTTCGTAATGCGGAAGAAGCCTCTGTTTTAGTTGAAAAATCATTACGTTATGGCAGCAGGGAAGATCTGTTACCAAACTCATACGAAACCGGCCAGGTGTCTAATTACGATCCCTGGCGAAATTCTGTTGCATTTATTGCCGATGATGAGGATCTGAACCTCCACCTTAAGCAGGCTGAAAAACTTGTCACTCTTGTAGATTCGCTGACAAAGATTATTAATGTGAAGAAAATTTATCTTGATGCCTATAAACAAAAAAATACTCCTTTCGGAACGAAGTATCCGGAGGTAAATGCTGAAGTGAAAAGGCAGATTCAGAAAGGTACATTAATGGTAAATTATACGGGACACGGAGGAGAATCGGGCCTTGCCGGCGAGGAAGTGATCACCATGGCAGATATTGAACAGTATGAGAACTATTATTGCCTGCCGATTTTTATTACCGCAACTTGCGAATTCAGCCGTTACGACAACCCGGCATATATGTCAGCCGGAGAAAAATTACTTTTTAACAAAAAAGGCGGGAGCATCGCTTTGTTCTCTACAACTCGTGTGGCTTATGCACATTCGAACGAGATCGTAAACCGGAATTTTCTGAGAACCGCTTTTTCTCCCATAGCCGGTGAAAAAGTAAGATTTGGTGATATGATCAAAAAAGCAAAAAACCTTTGTTCAGCAGGTGTTTATATGCAAAATTTTACACTGCTCGGCGATCCGGCATTAGCTTTTGCTATACCTGAATACAAGGTTGTTACCGACTTTATCGCTGTCGACACCGCATTATCGATTAACGATACGGTTTTTAACAACAGCGTTGTTACTGTGAGAGGCCGCATCGTTGACGGATCAGACAATTTGCAGGGTGATTTTAACGGCAAGCTCTATCCTGTTGTATATGACAAACCGGTTTTATGCAACACGCTGGTTAACGACCCGGGAGTTAGTTACTATACAACTTTTTATTCGCAGCATAATATATTATACAAAGGAAATGTGACCGTCAGCAACGGTATGTTCGAATTTTCATTTTTTGTTCCTAAAGACATTAGTTTCTCTGATGGTTTCGGAAAGATCAGCTATTATGCGAAAAGCCAGTGGCATGATGCTACCGGGGTGCTTGACAGTCTGAAATTGTTCAATGATGGCGATAATGAAAATCCCGATATTTCTGGTCCTGAAATACAAGGATACATGGAAGACCTTTCTTTTACCGATGGGGGAAATACTTCTTCAGAACCGCTGATGTTGCTGTATTTGAATGATACCAGCGGAATTAATTGCTATGGATTGGGCATCGGCCATGAAATTACAGCGGTACTGGATGATGATTTTAACAACCCCATTTGTTTAAATGATTATTTTGTGCAGGATGCCAATAAATATACTTCCGGAAGTATTTCATACAAATTCGGCACGCTGAGCTATGGCGTCCATAAACTGACCATAAAAGCCTATGACCTGCTGAACAATGATACTGAAACGGATATCATGTTCAACGTGTTAATTCCTACGGATTTAAGTTTTGGAAAGGTATTCAATTACCCGGATCCTTTTTCGGATTATACCAACTTTTACATTGAGCATAATATGGGTTTGGAGGATATCCAACTCAAGATATCCGTGTTCGAAATCACCGGGCGCTTAGCTACTGAAATAGAATACCGTATTCCCGGCGGATACTACCAACCTATTGAGATACGGTGGAATGCTTGCAACGTCGGTGGGGTGCCTTTATCCAAAGGTTTTTATACTTATACGGTTACCCTTACTGATAATGAAGGAAGACAAAAAAGGTGTTCTGAAAAAATGATCATTCTGAAATAATCATAATATAAAGGAACATAAAACAGCGGTTAAGACAAAAAATTCAGCAATACAATATAGTTTTAAATTATTCGTTATTTTTGCACTCACTTAAAAATCATATTATTTCAATGAAAAGAAACCTGTTAGTATTTGCATCGTTCATTTTGCTCGGGACCACGGTATTTGCACAAGGCAGTCAGACAAATGATTTACTGAAAAACAAGTTAAACACTATAACTACTGCCGTTCCTTTTTTGCTGATTGCTCCTGATGCCCGTGGCGGCGGTCTGGGTGATGCCGGTGGAGCTTCTTTTGCGGATGCCAATTCGCAGCATTGGAATCCTGCAAAATATGGTTTTATTGACAAAGATTTCGGATTTTCTGTTTCATACAGTCCTTGGCTGCGTAAGCTGGTAAATGATATTAATCTTGCATACCTGGGCGCCTATAAAAGAATCAATAAACGTCAGGTGATTGCCATGTCGCTGCGCTATTTTTCATTGGGTAACATTACGTTTACAAACGAAACCGGGCAGAATATCGGACAGTACAAACCTAACGAATTTGCCCTGGATGCATCCTATTCATTTAAATTTACAAACGAAGTTTCAGGCGCGATAGCTATAAGGTACATATACTCAAACCTTACAGGAGGAATCTATGTGGCCGGCGCTGAGTCAAAGGCCGGGCAAGCGGTTGCCGCCGATGTAGCTGTTTACTATGAAAAACCTATTGAAATAAAAAATATTAATACCACTTTTGGCCTCGGGGTCAATATTTCAAATATCGGGAATAAAATATCTTATACAGAAAATCTGGACCGTGATTTTATTCCAACGAATCTTAGATTGGGCTTAGCTTACAATGTACTTTTCGATAAAAACAATTCCCTCGGACTCATCGTTGATTTTAACAAGTTGCTGGTTCCGACCACACCATTGTATCAGCTCGATTCAACCGGTAAATATGTTTATGACATCGACGGGAACAAAATTATTGAAAAAGGTAGAGATCCGAATGTTGGTGTTGTAAAAGGTATTTTCCAGTCATTCTATGATGCCCCGGGCGGATTTGGCGAAGAAATCAAAGAAATCAATTTCGCGGTGGGTTTAGAATATTGGTATGCCAAGCAATTCTCCATTCGTGCGGGCTACTTCAATGAATCAGCAACCAAAGGAAACCGTAAATATTTAACCATTGGTGCAGGTTTGCGTTACAGTGTTTTTGGACTTGATTTTGCCTATCTGATCCCTGTTACACAAAGAAACCCTCTTGAAAATACCCTGCGCTTCAGCTTGCTCTTCAACTTTGATAAGGTAAAGTCCAAGAAAGAGAAAGATAGCGAAAATATCAAGAAAAATGAGTAGAATAGGGTTTGGGTTTGATACTCACAAACTCGAAACTTCCGCAGCATTATTCCTGGGCGGCATCAAAATTCCTTCAGATAAAGGTGCAACAGGCCATTCAGATGCCGATGTGCTGATCCACGCCATTTGCGATGCTTTGTTAGGCGCTGCAAACCTTGGTGATATCGGCACCCATTTTCCCGACACAGATCCGCAATATAAAGGTATAGACAGTAAAATACTACTGAAGAAAGTCGTTTCGTTATTGAACGAAAAAAATTTTCAAATTGTAAATTTAGATACCACTATCTGTATTGAAAAACCTAAGATTGCACCTTACATTGCTCAGATTCAACAGAAACTTTCCGAAGTGATCGGTATTCCTGAGTATGATATTTCCATCAAAGCAAAAACCTCCGAAAAACTAGGATTTATCGGCAGGGAAGAAGGCATTTCCGCTTATGCCGTGGTTCTTTTGGATTAAATTTAGGCTGTTAGCGGGTTAGACTTTTAGCAGGTTAGGCATTTAGCGGGTTCGCGTGCAGTTGGATGCTGAAATTTGGGAACGCTTCCATTTTGCATTGTATAATTTTCTTAAGATCACGTAAATATCGTGATAGAAAAATAAATTAAAACAGGTAACTATTTTAAAATGTTTTTATATATGCTCTAAATCTTATAATTAAGCATAATATGAAAAAAATCTACCTGACCTATGCATTCTTGCTTTTAAGCGTTGCATTAATTGCCAGTCCCGTATCTATAGAATCTGCGCAGAAAATTGCCCAAAACTATTTTATGCATTATGCAACCGGCAAGACCGATTATAACATTTCAAATGCCATTACCAGACAGCATGATTGGATAAATATTTATAATGTGTTCAATTTTTCAGCCGGTGGTTATATACTGATCGCTGCCTATGATGCTGCCATTCCTGTTCTTGGCTATTCAGAAAACGGTTGATGGAGGAGTTACATGGACTACCATAACACCTACCGGTTATTTTGTGAAAACTTCGAACATTGATTTTATTCCCGGAACAAGTGCGACCTGGGTTGACGTTTCATCGGGGTCTGGGCTTGGATCGTCATACAGCACCAATGATTGTGCAGCTTTTATCAACATCGATACAGGTTCTGTTCAATATACCTGTGTTGAAATGTTTGATATGGAAACAGTATGGGCCGGCAGTTTCAATGAAAATTCGGCAAACGGCGGAATCTATAAGTGGGTAAATCCGCTGACCGTCGGTACCGGCGATCACGATGCAATCAACAGCACTATTCAGATATATCCTAATCCGACAAGCGGGATCATCAATATTCAGTTTTCCATCTTTGCATCGCAAAAAGCGTACATCAGCGTTTATAACCTGATCGGAGACAAGGTGCTGGAAAAGGAATTTGATCCTTCATTTGAGATGCTGTTACCACTTGATCTTTCGGGTAATGTCCCTGGGATGTACCTGGTAACTGTTCAGACCGGGGATGAAGTGACCACGAAGCGTGTGATGCTGGCAAACTGATAATCGAAAGAAGTTCTTCCGGATTACCTGAAAAACCGGTCATTAAAGTTTACAAGGTACAGCTTTTTTGTGCTTCGTGTAACCGCTGTATAAAGCCAGCGCAGGTATTCCCTGTTGACCATTTCCTCGGTCAGGTAACCTTGTTCCACGAAGACATTTTCCCACTGGCCGCCCTGGGTTTTATGGCAGGTCATGGCATAGGCAAATTTTACCTGCAATGCATTCAGGTATGGGTCGTTGTAAATCAGTTTAAACCTTTTATGTTTTTCAGGAATATGTAAATAGTTTTCCGCCACAGCGTTAAAGAGCTTACGAAAATCTGCATTTGGCAGCGACGGCGATTCGGAGTTCAGTGTGTTTAATAATAATTTAGCATCTATATCTTTTTCTTCCGGGTAATCCACGAGCCGAATGGTGGCATCAGCAAACGTAAAATCATCGGTGAGTTGTTCAATTTTCCGTATGCGAAGAATTTCAGCTATGTCTCCATTGGCAATGAATCCGGCTTTAGATTTTTTCGAGATCCAGAAGTAATTATTTTTTACGACCATTATTTTGTCTCCGGCATTTATGTCGCCTTCGCGGAACAACAAACGTTTTCGTATCTCATTGTTATAAAGGTTGGCTCTTTTGTTTGACCGGCAGATCATGATGCTTTCGTTATCGCCTGATCCGCAATAAGCTGAATTCAGTGCATCTTCGAGTTCGGAACCATCGAGGCGGATCACGTCTTTAAAACCTGTTGTCTCGAAAAAATCATTTTTGAACTTTGCCGCATGAACCAGTTTTCGTATGTGCGTGGCATTAGCGAGAATGCCGGAAGCTTCTTCCTGGCGCACTACTTCGGTAAGCTCGAAACTTTGTACGTTCAGGTGAAAATTGCGTTTCAGGTGTTTTTCGTCCAGCGCCGGACTGATGTCGGTCCCGACAGGCGGTAATTGCGCTGTGTCGCCGACAAAAATCAGTGAGCAGTTTTCGTTGCTGAATACAAAGGTCAGCAGGTCGCCAAGAAGGTTTGATGCCGGAAACAGCTGGCTGGGGTTTGCGGAATCGCCTGCTATCATGGATGCTTCATCCACAATAAAGATGGTATTTTTCGACCTGTTCTCACGTATCGTTACACTGTAGGAAGAATCGTCTTCGCTGACCTTGTATATTCCTTTGTGTATGGTATAGGCAGGATTTTCGGAATAGGCCGAGAGCACTTTGGCGGCCCTTCCTGTCGGAGCAAGCAGCACCGTGCCGAGGTTCAGGCCGGGCATGATCTTCACCAGAATACTGACAATCGTTGTTTTGCCTGTTCCAGCGTATCCTTTTACCAGAAAAACCTTGTTTTGCTCTGTGGAAACGATAAATTCAGAAAGTTTTTCAATTAAAATTTTTTGATCAGAAGTAGGAGTATATGGGAAGTTCTTTGTAAAAAGTTCAGCAACATTGTTTGGCAACATATAATTTCAGAATTGGATATTCTATAGTGCAAAGGAACGCAAAGAATATGACAGAATAAAAAATTTGTTGTAATTTAAATTATTGTTTATATTTGTTAAATAATTGATAATTATTAAAATATTTTATAATCAATTTGTTCCATAATTTTCATTCAAAGGAGGATCATCATGTTTTTATATTTTAAAATTCACAAAAAAAACAAAGTCCGAAAACACTTAGGTCCACAGATATTGCTATCATTTGTTTTCACTTTTTTGTGCACTGTTGTCAGCGCTCAGGAATCTGTGAATGCTTCTGGAGGAAATGCTGCAGGGACAGGAGGAAATGTGAGTTATTCCGTTGGCCAGGTAGTTTATACTACATATTCCGGTACAAATGGTTCGGTAGCGCAGGGCGTTCAGCAACCTTATGAAATTTCGATCATTACCGGTATTGAACAAGCCATGGATATTGAACTTGTGTGCACCGCATACCCCAACCCGACTGCCGGTCTTTTGACTTTAAAAGTTTTAAATTTTAAGCTGGAAAAATTGTCTTATCAACTTTACGATATAGCGGGAAAAATTTTAGAAACCAAGGAAATAACAAGCAGTGAAACCGCTATTTCGCTGGAGAATTATACCGCTGCCATATATTTTCTGAAATTGAGAGATACCAATACAGAGATAAAAGTTTTTAAAATCATAAAAAATCAATAATCATGAAAAGACTAGTTACATTTTTAGCGGCAGTTTTTTTTATTTCAATTGTGTCTGCCCAGACCCCTGATAAAATGAGTTATCAGGCAGTAATTCGTAATAGCAGCAACCAGCTGGTAACCAATACTCAGGTTGGTATGAAAATCAGTATTTTGCAGGGATTACCGCCAGCCTATACAGCAGTTTATTGGGAAGTTCAAACGCCAACAACCAATGCCAACGGCTTGGTTTCTATAGAAATTGGCGGTACTTATTCAGGCTTTGATACCATTCACTGGTCAAATGGGCCATACTTTATTAAAACCGAGACCGATCCAAACGGCGGTGCAAATTATACAATAACGGGGGAAAGCGAGTTGTTGAGCGTTCCATATTCATTACATTCAAAAACAGCTGAAAGTTTAACGGGTGGGATCACCGAAACCGATCCTGTTTTTGGCGCATCGCCGGCTGCAGGTATCACAGGTACAAATATTACCAACTGGAATAACAATATGCTACCCGCAGGATTATCAGAGCAAACTCTTTATCATAACGGAACCTCATGGGTGCCTGCAAGTAACTTAAAAAATGATGGAGCCGTTGTGAGAATTAATGATCTTGAAGTTTTAATGGATTTAGATGTTCAAATGGCTTTAAATTTAAATGCGTTACCCGGAACATCTCCCATGTATGTATTATCAAATTACAGGGTGAATAATTTGAATGCCGATTTGCTTGATGACAAACATGCTGCGGATTTTTCGGCAGTATCCCATAGCCATTCCGATTTGTGGACACTAACGGGGAATGCCGGCACTACAGCGGGTACCAATTTTGTCGGAACAACTGATAATGTTCCACTGGAGTTTAGAGTAAACAATACACAAGCGGGAAAAATCAGCGTTGGTTCTACATTTTTTGGTTATCGGGCAGGCATAAACCAAAATGGGCCTACATACAACACGGCTATTGGAAGCCAGGCGCTTTCTCTTAATACTGTGGGAACAAATAATACGGTTATTGGCGATCAGACGATGTATCATAATAATGGAGGATACTCAAATACAGCTGTGGGCCAAATGGCGCTATTTTCAGATACTTTAGGTTATATGAATACTGCACTGGGACTTCAGGCCGGTTATTCCTGCATGGGCAACAGAAATGTATTTCTTGGCTATCAGGCCGGTTATAATGAAACCGGATCTGATAAATTGTATATTTCTAATAGCAATACATCCACACCTTTGATTTACGGGGATTTTAGCAAGAAAACAGTAACTATAAATGATACATTACATGTAAAAATGGTCGGTATCGGAACTACAACTCCCGGGCATAAACTTGATGTGTCGGGCGGATCGATACGAACAACAGGCCAGTTGATTTCCACTCAGGCAACAGGAACCGCTCCTTTGACTGTAAATTCTACCACTGCTGTTACCAACCTTAATGCCGACATGGTTGATGGCTATCATGCCGGAAATATGGAACGTATTGTTGCCAGCGGATCAGTTTTTGGCGGTAATTATGTCGATATTACTATTCCAAATTATTATCCGTTCACATTGCAGTTATCCTCAGGTTGGCCACATTTTATAACTTCTTATGCTGGTGGCCAGGCTTTGGTGCAGGGCGCAGTAAATGATGGTGCAGTTGGGCTGCTTATTTCATTTAGTAATGGCGCGGATTTAGCAGGGGCACCGGGTGTTGCAGCAGTTACATCAACATATAGATCAGCAAATATGTCTGCCTTAGTCAACCTTTTTACCTTTGGAGGAACCGGGGGAAATCTTTATACAGTGAGCACCATGGGTTCGAACCTAACGTTGCGGATAACTGCTGCTCCAAGTGCGGTAGAAGTGATGTACAAACTGGTGTATTAGGGTTGGCCATTTAAACTAATAACTTGTTCAGATCATAATTGTGGACATTTGGATGCCATGGTTATGGATAAAGTGATGGTAATATTTTATACTTTTACCAAAAGTATAAAAGAGTAATGTCGAAAACAGCATTAATAACAGGAGCATCAGGCGGCATCGGGCTTGAGCTGGCACGCATACACGGACAAAAAGGAGACAATCTGGTACTTGTGGCTCGTAACAAGATAAAACTGGATGCGATAAAATCAGAACTTGAATCAAAACACCATATCTCTGTTTTTATAATAAGCATGGACCTAGCTGTGGCTGATTCGGCAAAAGAATTATATGATGTTGTAAAAAAACAAAATATCAGCATTGATTATCTTATCAACAATGCCGGATATGGCGATTACGGATTTTTTGCCGATTCCGATTGGGAAAAAGAATCCCGGATGATACAGTTGAACATTTCAACGCTCACTCAATTAACCAGGTTGTTTTTAACCGAAATGATTCATAATGGCAGCGGCAAGATAATGAATCTGGGTTCAATTGCATCCTTCCAGCCCGGCCCGTTGATGGCTGTTTATTGTGCGACCAAGGCTTTTGTTCTCAGCTTTTCTGAAGCCCTGAATAATGAGGTTGCGGATAAAGGAATAACCGTTACAGCGTTATGTCCCAACCTGACTGAAAGCGGCTTTGTAGATGCCTCGGCCATGAATGAAAGCAAAATGGCTAAAGGCAGGAAATTGCCTACGGCAAAAGAAGTTGCTGAATATGGCTATAAATCAATGATGAAAGGCAGGGCCGTTGCCGTACACGGATTTATAACAAAAGTAATGGTGAAATCAGTGCGCTTAGTACCACGCTGGCTGGTTGTGAAAATTACACGAAAACTGATGGAAAAAAGCTAATTAATGACGGGCTTTTCGCATTCCTTTTTATCTTTGAATTGTATGGATGCACCTACAGCGTAATGGTCTGAAAGGAAATTGCGTTTTTTTGTGCATTTGTGATTCAGCAAATAAATAGAACGGGTTATTTCAAAATCCGGAGCACTGTTTTTACGAACAAAAATATAATCGATACGGTCACCGTCAAGGTTAGTGGCTTCCTCATCGTTAACATTGACTTCACCTTCTGCATCAAGTATTTTCAACATTTCTTCATACTCGATACAATTCTTATAACAGATATTCATGTCGCCACATATGAATTGCGGAACACCTTGTTTTTCGTTAGGCTTGAGCAGGTTTTCGTATAGTTGCCCCAGCTGATCTTTTCTTATATCATAACTACCGCTTGATTGCAAATGTGTTCCCACCACCTGGAATTTATGCCCGCCCCAGCAACCTTCCATAAGAAGGGCGCCTTTGTTTGCCAAAGCATCTATGCCGCTGCGGCGCGTATATTTTATTTCGTCCGGGTTATAAAGCGGGATTTTGCTGATGATCCAGATACCGCTGTTAAAACGGGTGAGCGATTTATTATTGGAAGGGCCATATTGGTATGGGAATAATTCGCGCAGTTCCCGGGCAATGGTAGCACGTGCCACCTTATGAAAAGCCTCCTGAAAAACAATGATCTGACAGTTTAATTTTTTTATTTCTTCGGCTATGCCAAGCGCCCTTTTGTATTTGTATTCCGTTTCGAAAATATAGGCAGGCAATAAAAAAATATTCCACGAAAGTATGCGAAGCGGTTCAATTTCGGTTTTGTCTGTTGAAGTGTCTTTTCTGAGTGTCGAATCAGTATCAGTGGCGAAAGTTCGCCCGAAAAGGAAAAAAAGTACGGCAAACAGGGATATTCGGATCATGAAAATTTTATGTGGTAAACGCTAAGTTTTTAATTTTATTGGATGAATGCTGCTTTTTTACAGATTCTATTTGGGTTTATTTTCCAGAAAAGTTTTAAGGAAATCATCCCATTTCTGATTTTTATAATGGTTTTCTGTAAAAAATACCAGTACCGGGTACAAAGATTCGGGAGTGAGGTATTGTCCTACCTGCGAGATGAATTTCATATCTTCTTCAAAAAACAGGATGGAGGGAAGTACGATTTGTTCGCCCATCAGGATGTGAAGAAACGGGTGAAATGCTTTGTTTTCGGCCGTGTTTTTATAGATCTGATTGTTATATGAGATCGTATCCATCGACCTGGCGTCCATGGCTACAGCGTGAAAATTATCATTTATATACTTTGTAACAATGCTGTTGTTGAATGTGCTCCTTAACATGGTCTTGCCACCGTTGCACCAGTCGGTATTTATAAACAGGAGCGTTTTTTTCTTCTGGACCTTGTTTTTTTCAACTGCTTCATTAAACGATTTCATCCAGGTGATGGTGTCTTTGTTTACAAAGCCCGAATCAGGATAAAACGCTTTGAAAAAGTATTTGCTGAAATCCTGTGCACTGGTGGTGTTGAAAATATATTCCACCGTGAAAACCAGCATGGGTTCAATATCTTTAGCGGACAAATAGCCGGGCGCAATCATTTTGAACTTATAATTGTTGTTGTAAAAAACCGTGGTAGGGTAAGATAACTTTCCTTCCAGAAGAATCATGGCCAATTCGTTTGGAGACCGGTTGCCGGTGTTTTTATTGATGTATTTTTTTTCTAAAAATTCCACGGTATCAGAAGTTTCAGCGTTGAAACGGACAGGATAAAAATAATTGTTGATATAGTTTGCAATGCCCGGATTCGAAAAAGTGGTTTTCATCATGTGCTTGCACCAGCCGCACCAGTCGGTGTAGACGTCGATAAGCATCGGTTTGGGCTGTGTTTTATTCAGTTCCTGTGCTGTTTTCAGGTCCATCCATTTTACAAGGCCCTTATTTTCCGGCTCTAATTGCTGAGCAGATACTTCTAAAATCGTGAACAGAAAGATGAAGACGAAGAAAATTGTATTACGCATAAAAAAGTTGGCTTTGCAATAAATTTAAATTTGGATAACCAGTATGCAAAGATACATAAGCTTCTATTTCAAACGATATAAGACAGCCTGTTCAATGTAAAAAATTTCAACGATATCCAGCATCATAAGGTTTACCAGTATGGTTTCGGCAATGTTCTTTTTGATACCGGCAAGCTGGCAGAATTCTTTCAGTGAAATATGTGGATTGCCGGTGAGGTAATCAAGCAGTTTCTTTTCTTTTTCTGTGTAGTTGATATGCGTTGGATAAGCTTTCAGCTTGCGTTTCCATACACGCAGGTGCGCCGGTGCGGCCAAAAAGTTCTTGTCATCGACTCTTACGTATGCGAGCCATTTGCCATCATAATCCTGCGCATAACAGATCTTGTCCGTCAGTTTTGGGATAATGATCTCAAGAACCGTTTTTCCTTCTTCGGTCCACTCTTTTATTTTCAGATTCATGGACGGTTTGCAGTACATCTGGGCCGCGGCTTCAGCCATATATATTTCTTCGTCGCTGCGAACGCCTGAAATTTTTCCGTTGTCTTTAACTCCGATTAATAAAATCCCGCCGTTGGTATTGGCAAAGGCCGAGATGCTGCGGGCAATTTTCCGGGAGTCGGAAATCTCAAACTTGAAATCAAGGCATTGGTGTTCGCCCTGTTCAATGAGTTTCACGATATGCGATTTCTTTTTTATCACGATGTTCTTTTGCGTAAAATGAACAGGCCGGTGAAGGTCAACAGACCGTTGAGAATAAGCAGTTCAAAACCGAATTTATATCCGTTGAAAAGAATCTCAGAATACATACTTAAAAAATAACATAACACAGGAGAAATAATTGCCACGATCCACACATAGCCATCCTTTACAGCGTATTTTGTGAATAAGCCAAAAGCAAATAAACCAAGCAGCGGGCCGTAAGTATATCCGGCAGCAGTATAAATAGCATTAATTACAGCTTCATTATTCAATGCCCTGAAAATGAGAATTACGATCATTAGAATTGCAGCAAAACTCAAATGCACTATATAGCGTACTTTCTTTTTTTGTTTTTCATTGAGTTTACTTTTGTCTTTAAACCCTAGAAAATCAACGCAAAAGGAAGTTGTGAGCGCTGTTAAAGCCCCGTCTGCGCTGGGATAGGCAGCAGAAACCAGTCCGATCATAAATATAAGTCCGGCGATTGGCCCTAAATGGTTAAATGCGATCTCAGGAAATAAATTATCCGTTTTGCCGGGAATTTCAATTCCTTTTGTTGAGGCATACATATACAGCACTGCGCCTAATGTAAGAAACATGATATTAACAACTACCAGGATACCGCTGAAGGTGAACATGTTTTTTTGTGCCTCTTTCAAATTACGGCAACTTATATTTTTCTGCATCATTTCCTGATCAAGGCCTGTCATGACAATGGCGATGAAGGCACCGCTAAAAAACTGTTTCAGGAAAAAATTCTTACTGTGCCAGTCTGTTTCAACAACACGGGTATAGCCGGCCTCACTGATTTTTGAGAAGATATCACCTAATCCGATACCCAATTCATTAGAAATAAAATAAATCGACAGTATCACGCCAAGCAACATAAACGTGGTTTGCAAGGTATCGGTCCAGATAATTGTTTTAACGCCTCCTTCAAATGTGTATAATACTATCAGCACAATAAAAACGGTTACCACCAGCCAAAAAGGAACGCCCCAATAATCAAATACAAATACCTGCAGCACGTTTACCACTAGAAACATGCGGAATGATGCGCCAATGATCCGTGAAAGAAGAAAATAAAATGCTCCTGTTTTATAGGACCAGAACCCGAAACGCTGATTCAGATAAGAATAAATGGAAGTAAGGTTTAACCGGTAATATAAAGGCAGTAGAATTGTTGCTATGACTGTATAACCGATCAGGAATCCGAAGACCAGGCCCAGGTAGGTAAATTGCTGTGTCCCGACCAGTCCCGGCACCGACATAAACGTAACGCCGCTCAGCGAGGCTCCTATCATGCCATACGCGACTATGTACCATGGCGAACTTTTATTTCCGACGTAGTAAGAATCGTTGTTGGTCTTGCGCGACGTTATCCACGTTACAATAAACAACATGATGGTGTAAGCAATAAAACAAAGAAGAATATATATTGGTTTCATAATGTGATTGATCTTTTAATAAAAATAACAGCCTTGACCTTCCGGATTTTTTACAAATTTAGCATTTCGTAACTTTCACAAAATCCGGATAACTATTATTTATGAACACAAAGTGTTTGATTAATGTTAAAGCGTTTTCATAGGTATAAATAAAGGGTCTGCATTGCAGTGCAAATGCACCTATATTTACTGCAATGATTTGAAGATTCCTCATCCCGCAAAAGAAGCGGGATTCGGAATGACAGGAGGATTAGGTTAGGAACAGGGTGCGGGTGAGTGGCGGCGGCCTGAGCCGCCGCCACTCACCCGCACCCCAATGCGTCGAACAAAACTGTCATTCTGAGCTGAGTGCAACGTAGCGAAGAATCCAACAATTATAGATGCTGTTGACCTGGCCGGGCATTTCTAACCAACGATTTAACACTTCATAATGTTTAATTTATTTTATTTTTGTGCAAACATAGAATTGACCTTTGCTTAAACCAACATTCAAAATAATCGATGAAAAATATTATTACCGCACTGACTATCCTGTTGTGTATATCCGTATCCGCACAACATGTTTCGAAGCGGGCATTATTTATCGGCAACAGCTATACGTATGTGAATGATCTGCCTCAGATGGTCGCTGATGCCGCGGCTTCGGCAGGTGACACCCTGTTTTTCGACAGTAATTCGATAGGCGGTTATACCTTTCAGATGCATTCCGTCAATGCCACCACACTCAGCAAAATAGCTGCAGGAAACTGGGATTATGTGGTGTTACAGGAACAAAGCCAGTATCCTTCGTTTCCGATCGGACAAGTGGAAACAGACGTTTTTCCATATGCTAAAAAGCTTGACAGCATTATTAATGCTCATAATCCCTGCGGAGAGACAGTTTTTTTTATGACCTGGGGCCGTAAGAATGGCGATGCTTCCAATTGTGCCACATGGCCGCCGGTCTGCACGTACGAAGGTATGGACAGCTTGTTGAATTTGAGATACCGGATGATGGCCGACAGCAATGATGCTATATTGTCGCCTGTTGGCGCTGTCTGGCATTACATCCGGCAGAACTATCCGGCTATTGAATTGTATAATGCTGATGAAAGCCATCCTTCCGTGGCGGGTTCTTATGCTGCTGCCTGTAGTTTTTATGCTGCAATATTCAGAAAGGATCCGGCAATGATTACTTTTAATTCAACCCTTAACGCCACCGATGCAGAAAACATAAGAAATGCCGTAAAGCTGATCGTTTATGACAGCCTGATGAACTGGCATATCGGGGAGTATGATCCTGTTGCCGATTTTTCATATTTCGTATCCGGCGAAAACCAAATTACATTTTCGAACAATTCATCATACGCAAGCTCTTACCTCTGGGATTTTGGCGACGGCGATACTTCCACTGCGGTCAGCCCCATACATATATACGCTAATACAGGTTCATACACGGTTACACTTATTGCCGCACATTGCGGTATAGCAGATACGGCAGCATTTGAAATCATTGTAATACCGATGGGCATTGCTCAGCAAATGAATAAGCGGCAGCTGTCGTGGCGCATTTATCCCAATCCGGTAACTGCTGTTGTTTCTATTGAAATAAATGATGCCGGGAATTTTTATTACAGGATTTTTAGCCTGACCGGTTCGGAAATTCAGGGTGGTACGATTAACAGTAAAGACAATCAAATAGATATTTCCTTACTTAATGAAGGCTTATATCTTTTTCAGTTATTCAGCGGGCAAATGCCGGCCGGGCTTGAGAGGTTTGTTAAAATATCAGACCAATAGTTTTTAAAAATGTACTACAAGGTCAACGAGTACTGAACAGCGATGTTGCGTGGCGCTTCAATGATACCGGGTCGCGCCATATATTCATTGTTCAGCAGGTTTTTAACAATAATTCCAATTCGCATCTTTTCAGTTATATCATAGGATGCGCGAATATCCAAAACACAATAGCCTTTATTATGTTTTTCACGGTATTCGTTCAAGCCAGGCATAATGCTCGTGCTGGGCATTCCCGGGATAAGTTCTTCACCAAACATTTTGTCAATATTGACCATGTTGCTGGTATATTGGAAGCTAACGCCAAAGTTTACATTGTAGAACGACATTTCAAAATCAGCCTTTATAGAATGATAGTACCTGTACTTCAAAACATGGCTGTTGGTAGTTCCATTCGTATCGGTGGAAGGGTCGTAATTGAGATCTACCGGATTGGTGTATGTATAACCCAGTGTGAAAGAAGCCGGGAAATCCCATATCCGTCCTTCCGCACCGACAGAAATGTCAACACCTGTAATACGGGCGTGCCCCACATTGACGGATTTAAAACCAATATCGTTCAATGTTGGGTATAGAGCAGTATCCGGCTTATAAACCCCGAAAGTGAATTCCACCATATTCTTATATTCTGTCCAGAAACCTGCAGCATCGGCAAAGCCATTCCATGAGCCTAATTTAAAGCCTTGTTTAACTCCCAGTTCAGCATTCCATCCGGTTTCGGGTTTTAATTTTGTATTTGGAAAAATGTTCATGCCACCCATACTTGTGTGGACATAGCGCTCGGCGATGGAAGGAAACCTGTATCCCTGTCCATACGAAGCCCTGATAAAAGTGAACTTTGCTGCCTGGTAATTGACGCCGGCCCTGATCACGGGCCTGACCGGCAATGTAATGGTGTCCTTCGAGGTAATAATGTCGAATGTTGATACGGCATCGTTTTTATCAAGCCGGTAATATTCGCACCGGATACCTAATGAAACCGCAAACTTTTTCCAAAATTTTGCATCAACCTGGCCGTATAATGACAGGTTGATACCATAATGATCACCGAACAATTCAGCGGAACTTTTGTTATAGGAACCGGAAACACCTGCTGTCAGGTTATATTTGTTTTTTAGATTTTTCTGATACTGGTAATCCGCATAGAACAAGTCGGACGTATTATCTTTATCGGAGCTGTCGGCAAACACATTTACAGACCTGAAATAGCGTGTTTTTAAACTATACCGGCTTCCTTTTTTATTAAAATATAGAATGTAAGGATCGGTGTTAATACGATATCCCTGTGTCGGGTTCAGGGTAGTGGGATTTGGTTTCCAGGCTCCTGAATCTGCATCCTGCCAGAAAAAGAAATCAGTGTTCTTCACATACATGAAGTTGGTGTTCAGCCCGAACGAAAGCCCCGGCACTTTTTTGGGCCTGTAGCGGAGGTTCAGGTTTACGCGGCCATGCAGTTCCTTTACGTATTGCTTATAGTCCTGGTTGGTGAACCCATTTGCGCCCAGCACAAAATCGAGGTTTTTGATCTTGCGTGAATGAAGCAGGTCCAGGCCGGCAAACCATGGCTGATCGTCAACCATAAATAAATACCAGGGTTTTCGGTCACCCCACCAGATCAGCTCTTCCCGTTTGGGATTCATATAAACTCCTGAATTGAAAAGTATTTTGGTCTTAGGCTTATCTGTAGGAAAAGCCGTGCGTACGTTGATCACGCCGTTAAGCGCCGAAGAGCCGAATAGTGCGGAGGACGCGCCTTTCAGCACCTCTATCTGAGAAATATTTTCTGTCGGGATAAAATTCCACTTGGCATCACCCGCATCGCCGGATAATATGGGCAGATCATCTACCATGACAAGGACACGGTTTCCCGTGCCGTAACTGTAACCACTTCCGCCGCGGATGCTGGGCTGGCCTGCCATGATGTCGACTCCGGGAACCTTATTCAGTATTTCAGTAATGACATTAGTGTTCTGGTTCTCGATCTGCTGAGGCTTTATCACATCCATCGACACGGTGATATCAGATATCTTCTGTTCAAATTTTCCCGCACTTACCACGATACCGTCTATGATAAGCGATTGTTCCGACATCGACACGTTTACGGAAATTGATTGTCCGGCATTTGCGCTGATTGTTCTTGTCTCCGTAGTAAAGCCTATATATTTATAGGTTAATTTGATTTTACCGGGGTCCACCTTAATTGAATAATTGCCGTCAATATCGGAAACGATACCTGTGACTGAATCCAGTATGATGTTAACACCCGGAAGTGTTTCTTTCGTCTTGTCGTTGATGATTTTTCCTTTAATGGTCGCTTGTTGAGCAATAGCTTGTGAAAAAAATGCAAGAGAAATAATTAAAATGAAGAATACTTTTCGCATAACAAAATGTTTATATGTTTTTATTATTGGTACTTCACAGAATAGAGTGAAAAGCTTGATATTAAAGGTGAAAGCGTGCTGATATAAATTATTATTTTCTTTTTTAAGAGCACAAAAGTAAACTTTTTAGTATTCAATCCGAAATAATTTATACTTATGGTTTATGGAACGGCGTTATTAACGTTACTGTGAAGCTGATGGTTCAAATTTGAGAATTTTCTAATTCAGATTTCAGAAATGCACCAACTGACATCATGTTTTCGAATGCCGGATTCATTTTTTTTCTAATTTTAAAGAAAATACAGTAGCTAAATATTCATCCGAAAATTCTATTGATAATTGTTCAGCTCAAGCGGAATTGTTTCTATATTTTTTTTTAAAAAAAATAATTTTATAGATTGAATTAATATGTAGTTTTGTTATGTAATAGTTATAACTGAATTATTATTTTTTGCCGATCTGACAAATAGAATAATTATGAAAAAGATAGTATTGTTTTTATTCGTCATCTTTTCACAGGGTTTGTCGGCACAGATACCAGAAATCAAATGGATCAAAACATTACCCTTTGGAATTATCAGCCAGGCTACCGATGCTGAGGATAATATTTATATTGCCGGCGATTTTTCCGATACCATTTCTTTTGGAGATGAAACGTTGGTCGCCAAAGGCGGGTATTGGACTGACGTACTGATTGCTAAGTATGACAGTGCGGGGAATATCTTGTGGTTTAAACAAATTGGAGGCTTGGATAGCGATAATACCGCAGAAATCGGGGTTGATAATAATAACGATGTTTACCTGTTGAGTTGTTTTAATAACAATACGATAATTGAAGGTGACACCATACCAACTCAGGAAAATAATCATCGCCCGTTACTCGTGAAATATTCAAAGGATGGTGATTATCTCTGGTCGATGGTTCCGGCATATAATCCGTTTGGTTGCGTTCATCCTGTAAAGTTAAAAGTGGATGATAACAATAATGTTATAATCATGGGTAATACATTTTATGGTACAAATACAATTTTTCCTGACTCCACCATTGCCGATAGCCTGGCATCTTATTTTATTGCAAAATATAATGCTGATGGAGCCTTTAAATGGGCACGTGGCTTTAAAACTGACATATATCAGTTGACATTGGATAAGTCAGATAACATCGTTTTTTTTAAATATCCGGATACTTCTTATAATGTTGTTGATTTTATAAAACTTTCGCCTGAAGGCAATTTGCTTTGGACCCGAAAAATCGACATTGATGTGATTTATTATGATATAATGTATTCTCAGCGTTTTTTACCTTTACTTGATGCTGACCGTTATGATAATATTTATCTGGCAACAAGTTATTCCGATACATTAACAATAGGCGGTGAAACATATATTTCCAGGGGAAATTCAGATATAATTCTGATAAAATTCGATACTGCAGGTTATTTCGATTGGGGAATTTCAGCAGGTGGGCCTAAAACTGATTATCCCAGATCGGTTTTTATTAATGACGATAAAATATTGATGACAGGACAGTTTGTGAATAAAATATTTTTTAATACCGATAGCATTATAGCTTCAAAATATTTGTCTAATGGTTTTATCGTTGAGTATGATCAGGACGGCCAAAATGAACAAATAAAAAAAGTTACCGCAAAAAATAGCGCCAGAACCGATCTGATCACCATGAATAACTCATTATATCTGAGCGGCGTAATTGGTGATTCTACCTACTTCGGGAACTATTTATGGACATACAATATTAATGATTACAACGGGAACTGCTTTCTTGCAAGATTCTATAATGATCCGCCTCCTCCTGAAAAAATAATTGAGGACTTCGAAATCTACCCCAATCCAACAAAAGGGGTTATTAACGTCAACTTCAATTCCGCATATCAAAATGTTACCCTTGAATTGTATAATATGCAGGGCGCCCGTATAAAGGCTTATAGCTTTAGTACTCCCTTCAACAGTATTGATGTGGTTTTTTTATCTAACGGCATATATTTCCTTAAGTTAATTAACGATAATTCGGCTAAGAGCTTGAAATTTGTAAAAATTTAGCTGCTGCCTTGTTATGATGTTATGAATTTTTCCTTCCGAATTCTGACTTCCAAGTCCTGATTTTTCGTAATTTTGTAAAAAAATTCCGGTGGCCAACTATCCTTCAAAACTCTTCGAACAAACGGTCAATGAATTTGCCAAACTGCCGGGTATCGGGCGCAAATCAGCTGTGCGTATGGTGCTGCACCTGCTGCGCGAGAACAACGAAACGGCGGATGCTCTTGGGAATTCCATCGTAAAACTTCGTAAAGAGATCCGTTACTGCAAGCACTGCTACAACATTACCGAAAATGAGTTGTGTGATATCTGCGCCAATGTCAAACGCGACAAATCCGTCATCTGCGTGGTTGAAGATATCAGGGATGTTATTGCTATTGAAAATACCAACCAGTACAACGGGGTGTACCATATTCTTGGAGGCATTATTTCACCTATGGACGGCATCGGCCCGAACGACCTGAATATACGACAGCTGCTGGAACGCTTGGCTAACGAGGATTGTGGAGAAATTATCCTTGCTTTGCCGCCGACCATGGAAGGCGACACCACCAATTTTTTTCTTTACCGGAAATTATGCGATTTTGATGTCTGCATCTCGACTATTGCCCGCGGCATTTCTTTTGGCGACGAGCTGGAGTATGCCGATGAAGTTACGCTGGGGCGTTCCATACTGAACCGGACACCTTACCAGTCTGAATTTCAGAAAAACATCAAGTAATTTTTTACTGTATTTAAACCCGTTGAGGCTGTCTCAAAAGCACTTTGTGCGCCTTTGTGAAACCCTTTGAGTTACTTTGTGGTAAAGATAATTAGTTGAACCACAAAGGAACTAAGTACACACTAAGGAAATCACGAAGGTAGACTTCAATAATTTAAACTTTTGTGAATGTCTCTTTCTAATTTATAGTTTCTAACTACATTTTTCGGACAACTTAGGTTGGTGATTTATTCGTTCTTCTTCAAAAAATAGGTCATGGCATCAACTGTGAATTTCGCCGTGCCATTTTCCATAATTTCAAAAATTCCGGATTTCTTTTCAAAATCAATAATGTATTTATTTTTTTCAGCTTTTTTGATTTTCGAAATTTTATCAGATTTACGGTCTGAAATACTACAAAGCTGAATAGAGTCCTTTGTGATAATGATATTTGCCGGCTTTGAAGTTTCACCCAGCACGAAAAGGCCCAAAGCTGTTGGTATATCTGTTTTATCGGGTATTAAATTAGTGTCAACTATAACATTGGTTATTTTCCAATTACCAATCAGCACGTTTGATTGGTTACAGGCAATCGCAAAAAATGCTATAAACAAATAAAATAGTATGTTCTTTTTCATTTATATAAGTTTTTGTGGGTTGGTATCAATGTAACTTAGAAAAACTTAATGTTTATATAATTGATGTGCTAGATTTTATATACGTTTCCTTCTATTGCCAGATCAGCATCAGGAAATACGCTGCGCGTTTCTTTAATAACTTCTGTTAATTCGTCGTAGCGTGCTGAAAAATGCCCGATAAGTAATTTGTTGGCCTGGGCCTTCTTAGCCATCGTAGCGGCATTAACGGTGGTGGAATGTTGCTTTGAATCGGCGTTGTCCTGCATATCCTGCATAAATGTGGCTTCGTGATAAAGCAACGAAGCATTTTTTATGTACGGCACTATCTTCGGGCTGAAGCCGGTGTCCGAGCAGTAGGCATACATTTTTGCAGGCGGCGGCTCAAAAGTTAGTTCTGAGTTTGGATGTACCTTGCCGTTTTTATCTGTAAAATCAGCGCCGCCTTTGATGGCTGCCATTTGCCTCATGGGAATTTCAAGTTCTTCGATCTTTTCTTTGATGATATTGCGTTCGGTAAATTTCTGCCTGAAGATAAAACCATGAGTAGGCACCCTGTGCAGCAATGGAAAGCAACTGATACTCATTTTTGCGTCATCAAAAAGGTTGGCTGGCTGGTTTTCTGGTAAGTCGTGAAATTCCAACGGATAAACCAGTGTTGTTTCAGAAGCTTTTAACTGCAGACTGATGATTTCCTTAAGTGCGGCATTGGCATAAACGTGTAATTTTTTGGTGCGCCCGAACAGATGATAGGTAAACAACAGCCCGGCTAAACCCAGGTAGTGGTCGCCGTGCAGATGCGAAATAAAAATATGGTCGATCCGCTGAAATTTTATCTTGTATTTTCTCATCTGCATCTGTGTGCCTTCACCGCAGTCGATCAGGAAAAGCCTGTCACCGCAATTGAGTACCTGCGCGCTGGGATTGCGTTCATTGGTAGGAGTGGCAGAACTGCTTCCCAATATGGTCAGTTCAAATTTCATGACATTGCATTAATGTGTTGCTAAGGTAGTGAAATTATAAGTGATAATTTTTTGAATAATTTTAAATTGATTATTATTGTAATTAATTTAAACATTTAATAAGTGGCTATCCTAAATTTAATCACCTGCAACTCAGAAATTGAAGCTACTCATTTGAAAAATATTTTGTATAATGAAGGTGTTGAATCCTATTTGACGAATGTTAATGCAACAAACTTGGCCTATGGTTATATTGGAAATCAAGGAATTCAAGTAATGATTGATGAGAAAGACACTGTTACTGCCTTGGAAGTTATTAGTAGATTGGGATATTTAAATGAGCTATGCTGCCCTATATGTCATTCGAAAAATATCAGTTTGCGAATGGGTGATAAAAAATTTGGAAAAATAATTCTGACTATATTGTCACTTATGTTATTTATTCCGTTTGCAAACTTCAGAAAAACATACTACTGCAAAGATTGTAATGCAAAATTCAAAGAATAAATTTTTTTTTAGATAATGATTCCTTACAAAATATAGATATCTAATTATTTCTTGTTTTGATCATAGGTGAAAATCGTCGGCTTCACGCATAGCATCACAAATGCCCAATGCCCGAAATTTTTTTTACCGCCGCCTTGTATATTTGCCAAAGTATTGCTCGCAAACATGGTTGAGTAGCCGATTTGAACATCCACATCGTTGATGATGGGAATTTTTGCAGTAAAATCTACTTCAGTACCGAGATAAGGTTTTTGAACGGTTCCATTGATGGCAAATTTATTCCCCAGCCTGAAATAATGCATATCCGCGCGAAGCTGGTATTTCTGTTTGATCATAAAAACAAAGTCGAGATACACATCGACCAAGCCGCAATTTTTTGTGCCTGAAGGTTTGGAAAAATATTCCATATTCCCGTTGAACCGGTGCCCCGAGCCATATAAGGGTGTGAAATAATGTACACGGTTGTCCGGTGTTTTTGTCTGGTCATTGCCCGTAAGAAAATCCAGCCCTGTCACAATATTTAAGAATTTCAAAGGTTTCACGGTAACATCAATATTTGCATAATACCCATTGATAAATTTGCCTGTTTCGTCTTGCCCGAACTGTATGGCGCCACGCGCATCCGCATTGATGTATTTGCTGCCATAGCTCATTATTCCGCCATGAGTTGCCCTGACATACATGGTATTGGTTGTTGATTTTTTCTGATACCCGTCGGCGATCAGGAATGCCTGAATACCAAAATTTTTGATTCGGTATTTCAACCATAAAAACCCAAGCGCTTTATAATTGGCCAGTGTAGTGTTGTAATCTGTTGAATTCACCGTATCTCTCGACTGGTTATATGCTATGCCCAAATCGGCTGAAAAGCCCTTGTGCGTATATTTTAGTAAGAGGGCGTCATGAACGGTCCCTTTCTGGTTGAAACCGCCGTTGTCGAGCAAGCGGCCATAGTCATAATAAAGCTCCTGCCGGCCTGTTTTAATAAAAAGGCTGTCGCAGGCTTTTATTTCAACCCATCCCTGGTAAAGCCCGAGCCCGGCCACATCTTTTTTCATAGGTTCGTCGCCCCAGATGCGGTAGTCCTGTATGGAAAGATACGTGTTGATGATGCTCCATTTGAAACCTACATTCAGCCGTGTCCGCTGGCTAATCTGATACGCGGGTGTTTGCCCGAATTCCGGAGGCAGTGTTTTAAAGCCGTCCCTGAACTCGAAACGCGGGCGGTATTCGGCGCTGAGTTTAAACTGGGAATATAGGTTATTGCCTGTGAGCAGGATCAATATCAGCAGCACTGTTTTTGATTTAATCATGAATTATTTTTTTTTACAAAATTAGTTCTATTGAAAATGGCCAATGTTATGCTAGTATTAATTAAATGTTCCCAGAATGTAATCTTTTGTTTTTTCTTCCTTCGGATTACAGAAAAATTCATCGGCCTTTCCACATTCAATGACTTCACCCATGTACATAAAAATGACATAATCGGCCATGCGCTTTGCCTGGCGAAGGATATGAGTAACCATAACGATGGTATAATCTTCTTTCAGCTGAAGGAATTTTTTTTCGATGGCGGTGCTTGAAACAGGGTCGAGGGAGGACGTTGGCTCGTCGGCAAGGATGATTTCGGGTTCCACCGCAAGCCCGCGTGCGAGGCACAAACGCTGCTGCTGCCCGATAGAAAGTGATGTTGCAGGTTCTTTGAGACGGTCTTTTACTTCTTCCCACAGGTTGACCTGTTTCAGAAAATGTGTTACTTTTTCACGCAGCAGGTGCCTGTTTCTGATACCATTGATACGCATGCCGTAGGCGATGTTATCGAAAATATTCATGGGAAGCGGGTAAGGCCGTTGTGACAACAGTCCCATTTTTTTGCGTATCCCCGGCAGGTCCGACCTGGTATTCAGTATGTCTTCATTATCCAGAAGTATGCTGCCACTGATACTTACATTATCTTCCAGGTCGATGAGCCGGTTGAGGCATTTCATCAGTGTCGTTTTCCCGCAGCCTGACGGGCCGAGGATAACGGTAATCTGATTCGGCGGAATCTCCAAGCTGATATTTTTAAGAATATGATTTTTGCCTATGCTGACATTCAGGTTTTGTATGCTGATTTTTTGTTCCATAATCAGGATATTTTGTTTTTATTGTATTTGTGAGACAGCATTCGTGATAACACACTGATGACAAGGATCAGTATGGTAAGTATGGCTGCTGATGCATAGGCGCGGTTTTGCACTTCGGGTATCGGAGAGCTGAGCTGAAAAAATATGGAAAGCGGCAGTGTCGCGGAAGGCTGCAGTAGTGACGTGGGAACATTGTCGGTGTATCCTGTGGTAAACAGCACGGCGGCAGTATCGCCGATGGCCCTCCCGAACGAAATCATTATAGCCGTTACTATTGCGGATGAGCATTGCCTCATGTAAATAATAAAAGCCGTCTGCGATTTGTTAGATCCTAATGACATGGAAGCCTGCAGCAGCCCGGAAGGAACATTCTTCAGCACCTCGTCGATAGCGCGTATCATTATTGGTAAGATGAGCAGGGCAACGGTGATGATACCTGCGAGCAGTGAGGTTTTTAATCCAATAATGATCATGATGGTAAAACCAAAAGCGCCATAAACGATGGATGGAATTCCCCAGAGAACATCAAGCAGGAAACGGATGGAATTCACCAGCCGTTTGTGTTTTTTTAAATGAATATTCAGGAGCATAGCAACAGGAAGTCCGATGATGAGCGCCAGCAACGTAGCCCCGAAAGCCAGGTACAGCGAACCAACAATCGCATTAAGCACGCCACCGCCTTTTCCGAAATAGTAACCACCATGAGGTGTTTGTGTAATCATTTCCCATGAAAGTGACGGCAATCCTTTGTAAAAAATAGTGAAAATTATAAGGGAAAGCACCAACACAATTATTGCCACAGATAGCTTCATCAGCAGTAGAAAGAACAGTTCCTCGGTGCGCAGTAATTTCTTTCTCATAATAATACTTTTGACTCATAACGGGAGATCAGCCATTTTGCAGCCAGGTTGAACACCATAACTATGACAAGCAGGATCAAAGCCGCAAACATAAGGGCTGATTCGTATCCGGGTATGGAAAGCATCTCGCCGAAATTGTTTGCGATAAGCGCAGGCAGAGGATAAGCAGGCTGAAAAATATCTATTGGAATTTGTGCCACATTGCCAACCACCATTAATACGGCAATTGTCTCACCGAATGCCCTGGACAGCCCGAAAACAACAGAAGAAATTATTCCGGTAAATGCCTTGCGCATCACCACAAATTTTATTGTTTGCCATTTGGTTGCACCTAAGGCGATGGAAGCTTCGGGCAGCTCTTTTGAAATACTTTTGAAAATTTCAATAAGAATATTCAGAATGAAAGGGATGATCATGATAGCCAGAACCACAGCGCCTGCAAAGACTGAGTAGCCGGTCGATTCAATGCCGAAAAATGGCGCAATATATTTTGAAATCAGCGGTACCACGATAAGAATTCCCCAGACACCATAAATGATTGAAGGTATTCCGGCAAGGATGTCGATTACCGGCTGGATAATTTTAAGGTAGGAGCTTTTTGCATAATAGGTGAGATAGACTGCCGTAAGTATGCAGAGAGGAACAGCCATCAGTGCAGCCAGCAACGTAACAAGTACTGAGCTATAAATATAAGTTGAAAATCCATACTTACCCTGGAAAGGCTTCCATTCCGTGGAGAATAGCAGTTCGGAAATGGAATTATCCTGAAGTACGCTGCCTGATTTAACAAACAACCCGATGATCAGGATAATGGGTAACATTATAATCACACCCAAAAACAGGTACATGAACGCTGAGATGATTTTTTCCTGCCTGAGAAAAAGCATATCGGGAATTTGTTAATTCAGTTTTTCAGTTTCTTTGGCAAGCTTTGATTCATTGAGTGTTACATAACCTGCTTCATGAATATATTTTTGCCCGTCGGTAAGAACAAATTTAAAAAACTCAATGACCAGCCCATTTGTTGGTTTTCCTTTGGTAACAAAGTACAGATTACGTGCAGGCGGGGAGGGAAAACGATCTTCCTTAATGGCGGAAGTAAGTTTGTCGAGTTGGTCATAGAAGTTTTCCGAGCTGTCTATGACACCATTTTCGTTCAGGTCAAGCGGAATTATGGCGATGCCTTCATAATTTTTCTTGGTCTTCGCATCGTATGCATAAGCCACATTATTATAACCAATTCCGTAGATGTCGTTTTTAATAGCATCACTCATGCCCGGGTCGCCGTATATACCAACGCCCATCAGGTCTTCCTGGTTTTTCCCCATGTATTTTGCCCACATCTCAGCAGCGCCGCAGGCATCGGAACGTGTATACACATTGATTTTAGCATTAGAATTACCCCGGGTTAATTGTCCCCATCTTTTTATTTTTTCGGTAATAAAAACGTCGATAAAATCCTGCTTTTTCATGCCTTTCAACGCGAGTTCCTTGTATACCGGGTTGGACGTGTTGATCGTCGGCAGTACAGCATCCTTTGCTGCAGCAATGAACCATGCGCCTTTGGCCTGTTCTTCGGGACTGACTTCCCTCGAAAACATGGCAATATCCACAAGGTTGTTAAGTACGTCAACCATGCCCTTACCTGCGCCACCGGCAGAGACATCAATCGTAACTTTCGGATGAAGTTTTTTAAATTCTTCTACCCATTTGACGGTAAGGGGATACATGGCAAAAGCGCCTGAGATGGAAATCCTGCCTTGTAAATCTTCCGGATTTTGCTTTTTAACACCATGGTTACAGGAAACAGCAAAAAACAAAATTGCTGAAAAGCAAAGAATTAATGAAATTGTAGCTAATTTTTGCATTTTTTTTCTGATTTTTTATCATTACTGTCCGGTTAAAATTTTTCAAATTTATGAAAAGCACTACCATTCGCCGCGGCGAATTGCTTTTCATCAATTTATTTTACCTCGGTCCTAAAGGATGTAAATTGATGAAAATCAATTCTTCCTTTAGGATTAGAGGTAGAAGACGAAATATTTTTTTACATCCTTTAGTTTATAAATATTTTAACCGGACAATAATAAATTTTTTACAAAGTTATAAAGTCTACTGAAATAATAGACTATTTATGTAAAAAAAAATTAAAAATTTGTAACTAATCACCCCGTTGAAATAAATAAAAGCAAAGAGATTCCTCATTTCTTTTCACTCCATTCGGAATGACATTTTGGTTTGTTTTTGGTGAGGAGGGAAGCAGCGGAGCGCACAGCGCTCCGCTGCTTCCCTCCTCACGTCTCCTCCAAAATTGAAATGTCATTCCGAACCCTGCCTGCCGCAATGGCAATGAAGGCAGGAAGGTGAGGAATCTCAAAATTCTTGAAACAAAATCAAACATTCTGAATAGCAAGCCCATCAAACAGAGTTGGATTCCCTTGCGGTATTTAATAGGGGTGATTGGTTACAAAATTTTTTTCAGCAATTCTTTTTCTTTCCCTACCACACTTGCCAGCGTATAACTTTTAAGGAGGCGCACTGTTTCTTCCCGAATATCCTTTATGATGGAACGAATGCCGCATTTTTTCTCGTCTTTGCACTGCGTGCAAGGCTTGTAAAATTTATACGCGGCACAGGGAAGCAAGGCGATGGCGCCTTCAAAAAGGCGCAAAATTTCAGCAAGGTTGATATCTTCGGGAGGTTTCACCAGAAAATATCCGCCTCCTTTGCCTTTTTTACTGTTCACATAGCCATTCTTTTTCAGTTCTACTAAAATTGCTTCCAGGAATTTTTTCGGGATTTTTTCACTTTCAGAAATTTTGCTGATAAGCACAGGCCCTTTCTGATATTCTTTTGCGAGATATATCAAGGCATAAAATGAATATTGTGTCTTTTTCGAAAGCATGGAATAATTTGTTCAAAATTATCAAAAAAACAGTTTAAAAACATGTTTTACAAATTTTCCTTTGGATTCAATTATAGTTTTTTATTCAGAAAATACTTGTAAGTTTGCATTAGAAAAAGAAATCAGATGAAAATATGTTATAAATTCTGCCTGTTAATTTCACTTGGCTTTTTTTTATCAGGGTGCACCACAATTGACAATGTTGTTAAAGTTGACAATACAAAACCGGCTTCCAAAAAGAACGGTTTTTATTACGCGTTGCCCCGGACTTTTATAAAAGTGGATGTCGTAATAAACAAAACCGAGCAGATAAAGGGGCCTTATGCAGAATACGCAGAAAAATACCTCGGGCTGACCAACGTGATTAAAAACAATTCTACAAGTTACGAAATCAGTGAATACAAGCTTTCCACCATAGTGGAACCTGATCCGCAGCAGTTTTATTTTGTGGAAATGAACGACAAATCCTGCAAAAAACACAACAGGTTTAAGCTTGCTTTGGATGAAACAGGAATGATCATAAGTACCCGCTCGGTTATTGATTCTCTGAAGTCAGAAAAACCCGTTTATATTTTTGAAGAAGATGCAAAAGTGTACCCGGATATTTTTAAATCCTATACCGACCTGAACCTTTTTGAAAAAGTAGATACGATCATTGAAAAAGTGAATGTGGATTCCGTGATGGTTGAAAAAATGACTTTCAAACGTTCGCTGGTTGAGAAAACTCCCGAGCAAAAGGCGAAGAATGCTGCTGACTTTATCATCAAGGTAAAAGAAAACCGTTTTAACCTCATCAGCGGTTTCCAGGAAGTGAACTACGATAAAGAGACCTTTAAATATATGAATGAAGAACTCGAAAAGATGGAAAATGAATACCGTAAACTTTTTACGGGGATTATTTTCACAAAAAAGGTCACTTATAGTTTCATTTATCTGCCTTCCTCATCCAAAACTGCCGACTCCGTTCCCCTGTTTCGTTTTTCAACGCTCCGCGGTGTTCTTGATACTTCGGAAGTTTATGGCGATGTCGTGTACCTGAAAATAAATAAATCAGGGAATACCGACACCGTACAGACTTTTACAAACCGGAAAGCAGCCCAGGAAAGCAAAAAGCACGGTTTTTATTACCGGATACCCGATTACGCTGATGTACAGCTTCTCGATTCAAAAGATGAAAACATAAAGGTCAAGTTTTTGATTTCACAATACGGTGTTGTAACATTTCTCCCTCTTCGTTACAATCGTTTTGATGTATATCCTGAAACGGGAACCATCCGAAATATTGGTGGAAGGTAACAGCTTTTTTATTATAAAATGGAGTTATTCAATACTTAATAAACTAATCAAACATTGAGTAAAATATTGTTTGGTCCGCCGCGGTGGATTGGAATTTGGTTTATTGTAGCATTCATTACTTTTTTTGTTATAATTCAGCGGGATTGTTACGCACAAGACAGCGTTAAAGCAAAAAAAATCCTGATTGTCGAACAGACAACCAGGAAGAAATGGCAGCCACCAGCTTCACCAACTATTTTCAAAGAAGAAGACAAGGTAACTTTAGTGATAAATGGAAATGACCAAAAATTGAGAGGCCGGATTGAGGTTATTTCAGATTCGTTAATTATTGTTGAAGGACACATTATTAATTTGAGTGAAATTAAAAGTATAAAAGCCTTCAAAGGCGTTATAACTACCCTGACCGGTTTTAATTCAATAATTTTATCAGTTGGGATGCTCGTATATTTTCATGGTACCGATAATCCATACAATGAAGATTCGTATGCACAAACCGGGTCTTTAATAGTTTCCCTGGTGTTTGCTGTAGGAGGCGGTGTCGCAGCTGTTGTGGGATTAATCAATGTCACCTCTGCAAAAAATTACCGGCTTGGCAGCGATTATAAGATGTATGTAATGAGCAAGGAAGATTTTGATAAAAAACAATCTTCACTGAATCCAACTATTCCGAAATTTCAAAAAGATAAAACAAAGAAGCAGGAGTGAATGAAGGATTTCTACCTCTACGTTACAATCGCTTTGACGTATATCCAGAAACGGTAACATTCGGAATGTTGGCGTAAGGTAAAAGATTTTTTTTCTTGTAATATTTATTAAAACTTCATTTATATTTGTAATTGAAACAGTTTCAAAAAAAATATTGTACCATAAAAAGTATACAAAGTCAGTTGATGGTGTTTGGATATGTGTACTTTTGGTAAGGTAATAATAAGATAGCGGCAATTAAAAAAAATTGGAAAAAGACTTAACAGAACTATTAAAATTCATTATTGAGCATAAGACTTTTTCATTCCAAGAGCCTGATGTCTCCTTTAAATGTGATGAATTAATTACACATGGAGTGCTTATAAGGCAGTCTAATCAAATCAAGGTTGGTGACTCCCACTTATTCACCGAGGCTTTATTCGACTACTTTGCTTCCAAACTAAATTTTACTTTAAACAGTGACTTTAAAACAGCCATTGAATTCTATAATAAACTTCAGGAAGATTTTAAGGTTGAAAGGAAAGTTATTAGGGGAATAACCGAGCAAATGAGGAATTTGCTCAGATACTTGATCAAAAGCATTAATAAGGAATTCGGAGTTTCATTTGAAGAATTTGCCCTTAACCTAAAAAAAGATGATGAAGACAGTTTTCTATATGAATTTAATTCTTCATTTTTTAAATGTTTGGACGAGCTTGAGATTCAAGCTGAAAATCTATACCCAATAATAATCCACTTACACGAACAGATCAATTCTGATGCTCAATATAATATGAATCTTGGAGAGCTTTCAAAAGCTGTTACCCATTATTGTATGCAACATCCTGATAAAGGAGTAAAGCTATTAGAATTGCATCATGACAAAGAACATGAACCTATTATAAACATTCATGCAGCTATTCTTACAGGGTTATATAAGAGTAATCGAGAAGAAGAGTTAATACGGATAAAGGTTTTAGCAGAGGAAGAAATTAATCATGTTTCCATTGCTTGTGCTATTTCTGCATTTGAACCAGAAAGCAATTCAGAAGCGAAAAATCTTTTAAATGCTATTGACAGTATTAAATCAGTAGCTGATGAATATGTAATTAACCTCCCAAGACTATACGTCAACTTCATTGACAACGTGAATGTTTCTGATTCAGAAATTCAAAAAAGATGTTTTGCTAAAATTCAAGAGTTGCTGGAATTTGATCATTTAGGAATAAAGCAAACTACTCTATGGCAGTTGCAGGTTCTTAAAAATCATGACGAAGAGATTTTTAAAATTGTGGATTCTTTAAATAAGGCTCCCTTTGAAGAAAACTTATATAAAGTTGTAAATGATGTTCTGACAAGGTTTAACGATCAAAAATATTTCTTTCAATTTTTAAAAGGATATTCGGTGAATAACAAAATGAGATTTGATGCCAAAAAATTCGAATTTCCTATTAGTAAATTCAAAAATGAAAATCCATCTGATTTTGGCAAGTATCTTATTGAATTATTAATTGATAATGATGCTGGGATTAGACTTATTGGGAAAAGAATTCTTTCTCATCTAAGAATTATTATTCATGGCAACTATCAATTTGAATTTGATATTCTGAATTTGCCGGCATTGGAACAATACAAATTATGGGTGTCAGTATTTCAAGATAGTCCTGAGCCGAAATATTCATTCCCTTTATTGCTGCCTCTTCTAAAAAGTAAATATCCAATTGTCACGGAGGCATTCATTTGCAAATTGGAGGAACTAATCGAAAGTTATACTTCTTCTGTTGTATCTGTTTTGAAAGAACATTTGGATTTAGCAAATGAAGAAGACAAAAAACTTTTGGAGCGTATTGAGCTAAAATATGATGAATTCAGTAAATACTGGGACAGGAAGATAAACGTGAAAGAGCTTAACCCTTTATATACTCAATCTAAATTATATGAAGTGTACCAAGAAGGATTTGGAGATAGCTTACGTAGCAATATGGAAGATTCAGTAGAAGATAATAGTTCATTTTTAAGTATGGTGACAACAATAACATTAGCCAAGGGAGGCGGTTGGAAACATGAGCAAGGTGGACAGATTACTCAATTATCTACCATCAGCTCAAGTTTTCAGCTTCCAAGAGAGTATTACATAAGACCTGAAAGGTTTGATTTTGAAAATAAAGTCAGTTTTACTAAAAACTGGGAAAATGAATTTAATGTATGGGAAGCAACAATATCATCGTTAGGGAATACTTAGAAAGCCTTAAAGAGGATGAAGAGCTGGATTATTTGTTTCCAATTCTTCTAAATCTAATGGGGTTTCGTATAGTCATTACGGCAAAGGAATCCAAAGGTCAATCACAATATGGAAAAGATATTATTGCGATTGGCAAGGATCAGGATGGTGTAGATCACAGATACTATTTTGAATTAAAAGGATATAAAGATCGGAATATCACAGAAGAAAATTATTCCAGTTCTGATGGAATCCGGGAATCGATAATTGAAGCTAAAGATGCAGCTTTTTCGGATAGTTCAATTCCTAAATTCAATCATCTTCCAGTTAAAATTGTTTTAGTCCATAATGGAATTTTAAAAACAAACATTCGTCCAACATTTGAGGGGTTGATTTCGCGAGAATTTGAAGAAGGTCAATTTGAAAGATGGGACATATACCATCTTACAGATTTATTCGGAACATTTTTATTTAATGAATACCTTCTTACAGATGATGAGAGTTTAAGATTATTTAAAAAGACTTTAGTTTTACTTGATGCACCTCAAAATGACTACAGAGATTTTAAGATGCTGGTTGACCTGCAAACAGAAAAGATAGCTGATATAAAGAAGGGTAGGGCTTTTAGCAAGTTCTTTGCAACACAAAATTTACTTGCATCAGTTGTATTGCACTACAGCAAAGACAATGACAATCTTGAAGCAGCTAAGCAATGTTTGACATACTTATTATTAAAAACATGGGCTTGGATACTCAAAAATAAATTAGAAGAAAAATCTGCGGTAAAGAAGACTTTTTCCAAACTCATTAGTACTCATTTTCGAATGCTTGATTTGTATTTTCAACGAACTCTTGAAATCGCTAAGTTAAAAAACGGATTATATTCGGAGCAGGGAGGACCATTCGAAGAAGTTGGATATCCTTTGAGAAGTTTTGAGTATTTAAACTATTTGATATACTTCTTTGAAGCTCGTGTATACTTTCCAGATTTTATTAAAGAACCAACTACAGCAAAAAAAAATATTCTAAGAAGAAAACAGAAAGACCTTTTAATTCAATTAATCAGAAATAATGATGGTTGCCAAAGACCAATTTTAGATCACCATTCTATTTCCATTCTTAATGTAGTTCTTTTTTTATTGCAAAAAGATGATTTAAGAAATAAGGATTTTCAGTTTGTTGGAGAATATTTGTTTGCGATCATAGAAAATATATTGATAATTAATACTGTTCGTGGAAGATTTCCTCATTTAGGTGGTGAAATTGATTTGATTAAAAAAATAAGAAGCAAAAAGCCGAAAAAGAATGATAGAGGATTACCCCCTTCCCTTTTAGTTACAATACTATTTGAGTTGATTGGTTTTCTTAATTTCGAACAGGCATATGAATCATTTAGTGAAGGATTCAAAGGAAAGCTAAATCTACAAACGGCCCATGCAAATTTTAAGGACTTCGATATAGAAGTGTTACTTTTTGAGAAGCATTTTGATCAGGAGTTTTATGTAGAAACTAGTATTGATTTAAAAAACACTTTAGAAGAGTTTAAAGCTGCAATATCCGAACGAGAATTTGAAGAAATAGATTATAGAACTGACCAAGCAGGGTTTCCATTTTTAAGGAAACTAGCGCATATTTATTATAAAAATGAACTATTTGTCGATGAGTGGAGACGTAGATTGAAAAAAGCAGCTAACAATGTATAAGCGGCATTAAAACGACCGCTTATGCTAACCTTTTACAGACAATAAAACCCACACACACAATGAAACACATATTTTACTTTTTAATTTTGCAGTTCTTGTTCACTATTGCCATTGCACAAACGCCTGGCGACAAGTACCGGATACTGACAGAACAGGAAACTGAAAATATATTCCCGGAAAAAATAAAAGCCGGGTTCCGGATTGATTACCCGGTATTCAGGACATATTATTTTAAAGATAGTTCCGGAGAACATTACCTGCTGCTGACGGAACGGGAGTACAAAATGCAAAATGACGAACCGTTGAATGATACTATAAAAGCATTTCTTGTAAAAAAGGATGGCGATAAACTGGAAGTTGAGTGGATGTTGCAGGATTTTATACTTGTTGAAAACAAAGCTGAGATGAAAGAAAATTCAATCTGGTTCTGGACAAAATATATGGACCTGAATGATTATGACGCAGACGGATTTATCGATCCCATTATAATTTACGGCACTTCAGGTAAAAACGGAACCGATGATGGACGGATCAAGATTATAATTTATTACAAAGGCCAGAAATATGGTATCAGGCATCAGAACGGGAGCCTGGATTTTGACCGCAATACGCAGGTTGATATAAAGTTCTACGACTTGCCTGCACAGATAAGGGACCGTGTAAAAGAAATAATGGATGAAATAACAGAAAACAATCAGGCTATTTTTCCGTATGGATACAAAGAAAAGATGGATGCGAAGAAAACGTATTTTGATGAAAAATAGGCTTTGCTGTTTATCATACCAACCTAGAGGAATGGTTTTAGTCCGTCGCATCGGATTATAATTTACATTTTCATATAACCCAATACTTTTCAATAGATACATAGTTTGGAGACTATGCTCAGCTGTTTTAATGGACGGTAATTAAATTGAAAAAAATAAATAATTTTTTGTAACATTTTAGCGGGAACGCTGACTTAATAATGTAATGCAAAAATGAAAATTTATTCCAGCGAAGCAAGCTAAAATATTAAAAAAAAATATCATGGAAAATCACAAAAAAAAACAAATAACCTTCAACCGCTTATTGGCAGCACCTTTTGGCGGCATAATGCTGGTAGTGGCAATTATTATGAACAAATATTGCCCTGAAACTTCATTTTTTGATTTTATTACCGGCTTTTTATTTGGCCTGTCGCTGGTGCTGAATATGGTCTACATTTTTCTGCTCACCAGCAAAAAGCGGATACAGCCTGTGACTTACAAATAGCAAAGAGCGTTGGAAAACTTTTCCAATGGATTAAAGTTTTGCAATAGCCGCAAGTCTTTGCAAAAGCGTTGGATGCGAATAACTTATAAACACCGTGAACGGATGGGGGCGGAGGTTGCTCAGGTTCAGCACCGATAAACGGATTAGCCCGCTTTTGATGGCTTCCGCATTATAGGTTGTGGCAGCATATCGGTCGGCGGCGAATTCGTTGCGTCGCGAGATCAGATTACCAATAATTCCGATCACCAATGAAACAGGGCTATAGAGCATGCCGAAGGCGAGTATGCCGATATGAAAACTGGTTTCAGTTGCCCCCAGCGCCGCCGACATATCGGGATTGCCGATGACAAGCGATAAAATATAAAATACAATTCCGTTGCTCAGTATTGAACTCAGCAATGAATACAGCACATGTTTTTTCTTGTAGTGCCCTGTTTCGTGGGCGAGCACAGCCACTATCTCTTCTGTTGAAAGGTCTTTTATGAGTGTGTCGTATAAAACAATGCGTTTTTTTGGACCGAACCCTGTGAAATAGGCGTTGGCTTTTTGCGAACGTTTCGAACCATCGATAACAAAAATATTTTTCAACTTGAATCCGGTTCTGGAAGCATAACTTTCAATGGCTTCGCGCAATTCGCCGGGTTCAAGAGGTTTTTGTTTGTTAAAGAGCGGAACTATGATATCCGAATAGAACAACGTCATAAATACCATAAAGACCGTGATGGCCATCCACACGATGAACCAGAACCATGAACCTGTGGCTTCATAAACCCACACGATGAATGATATAATCCCACCGCCAAGGAATGCAGCCAGAAACCATGATTTGAACTTATCGAGTATGAAAGTTTTTACGGTAGTGGTATTAAATCCGAATTTTTGTTCGATCACAAAAGTGTGGTAAGCGCTGAAAGGCGTCGTGAGCAAGTCGGATGCCAGGCCGAGGATGGCAAAAAATAGTAACGCCATCAGTATGGGGTTTGCAGTATAAGTCCGTACAAAATTGTCAAGCCAGGCAAAACCTCCAAAAGCAAGCATCAGTATGATCAATACCAGGCTGAAAGCGCCTGTGATCAAAGAAAACCGGGTTTTCACTTTTTCGTAATCCTGTGATTTGCGGTATTTTTCAGCCTCGTAAATTCCGGCAAGCTCAGCAGGTAACTCGTTACTCCAACGCGTACTGTCGAGATAATCCATCAGCAACCCGAACAGGTAATTGAAAATAATGATACCAAGAATGATTATAAAAAGTGTGTGAGCCATAACCGGTAATTATTTATTAAAATTGTATTGCTGCAAAGACAAACTCCAAGCAACAAACTACAAACTACAAACAAAAAAACTCAAATAACAAACAACAATCTCAAACTCTTACTTCTGCATTCTGAACACTAATCCGCTGCGGCGGACCAATCTCCAATCTCCAATCTCCAGTCTCCAATCTCCAGTCTCCAATCTCCAGTCTCCAGTCTCCAGTCTCCAGTCTCCAGTCTCCAGTCTCCAGTCTCCAGTCTCCAGTCTCCAGTCTCCAGTCTCCAATCACCAGTCTCCAATCTCCAATCTCCAATCTCCAGTCTCCAATCTACAGTCTCCAATCTACAGTCTCCAATCTCCAGTCTCCAATCTCCAGTCTCCAATCTCCAGTCTCCAGTCTCCAGTCTCCAGTCTCCAGTCTCCAGTCTCCAGTCTCCAGTCTCCAATCTCCAGTCTCCAGTCTCCAGTCTCCAGTCTCCAATCTCCAATCTCCAATCTCTAATCTCTAATCTCTAAACTCCAAACTTCCACATCATACATATCCCATTATTTTGTAAATAAGATAACCAAAAACTTCGTGAATATATTTTTCCCATCTTATAAGCGCTTCAGCACTGGGTACCAGGTAATAACCAATATCGGTTCGCCGTGGGCCGACAAATTTGTTGGTGGGATAAATGCTTACAATAACACCTTGTTTGGCAAAGCAGGCATGGGCTCTTTTCATATGCAGGGAAGAAGTTATCAGTAAATAAGGCCCGTGTTTAAATTGCTTTTGAATAATGTCTTTACAGTTCACCGCATTCTGGTGTGTATTGTCTGAGGTGGAATCAATGAAGATCACTGAATCGGGAACTCCAATTTCTACAAGGTATCGTTTGATAAGTGCGGATTCTAAAAAATCTTTAAATACGAGGCTTCCGGAACCACCGGATAAAATAATGTTTTTTATCTGGCCATTTTTGTAAAGGTGCAGGGCCTGCAAAAACCTGTCGGTGTTATCCTGAAAAATCAGCCTGTCGTAATCATTGTCGATAGTCACCATGCCGCCTCCAAGAACAATCCCGGCTTCGTAGGTAATGTTTTTTTCATTAACGGTAAACGGCTCTTCCCAGCAACGTAGCAATTCGTCAATAACCACCGGGTTAGTAAAAAAAATCGCAAATATCACAGCGGTGATATAAACTCTTTTTTTACGCCGCGCATTTTTGATGATCAGTCCTGCGACCAGAAGTATGATGATCCATGTAAGCGGAGTCAGCAGAAATGCCATTATTTTTGAAATGATGAAAAACATGATGCAAATTAAAGAAAAAATTAAATATGATTTTGTTTATCGTTATTCCGATGATAAATCATTTATTCAGGGATTTCCACGTTTTGATGTACGAAGATTTAAAATATTTGAGCCATTTATTGTTCCCGGTATAACTTATAACCAATACTGATGGTTGGGCTGCGGCATTTATCCCGTGATCCTTCCGGGCCATAATAGCGCCGGCCTGCAGCTGTATATTTTTTGTCCTTGCGGCTGAGAAGCTCAGTTTTTCTAATCTTTTCATACATTGTAACGCATCTTCCGGCCGGTTTTTTTGGATCATAAAATCCGTAGCGGATAAAATAAAAGTGGTATCCGATGACATGGTCACCTTATCAGTAAGTAATTGATGGACAATACCGAAATTATGTAATTGCATGTTTTTGAAAAAGGTCTCTGCTTCAGAATAATTATAAAAAAATAAATTATAATCATGCTGCATCAGGGCTTTGCTTGCGATTAATAGCATGTTCTGGTAATTGCGTGGCAGCAGGTACATTTTTTTTCCGTCTATCGCAGCGTTGGCGTCAATCCTGCATTTCGGGAAACTGTCGCTTATTATGGTTGCCTTTTCATACAATGAATCTGATGCTATGAAGTTCTGATTCGCAACAGCGATGTCAGCCCGTTTCAGGTAGCTGTCAAACAGGTCTTTCGCATTTCCGCAGCGAAGATCAAATATATCTTTTTGAAGTTGCCGGGCTTTTAACGTAAGCGCAGTATCATTGCTTAACCCATGCAGGGCAATGCTTTTTGAGATTCTCTCTGTTAAGGCCGTTGCAGAATCTAAGTTTTTTGTGGCAATAAGTTTTTCAGCAATATTGATCTGACTTGCTATTACCGGCTGCGCAGTAACCTGAATCAGTGAGTCGAGTTGAGGATTACGTTTGAAAAAAATTTGCTGCTCCAGTTTTTTTGCCTGATCAAAATGTTGTAAGGCGGTTTGATGGTCGCCTGTGTTTTGGGTTATCAGGCCGCAGCTGATGAACACATTATACTGGAAGGATTTTATTTTTGTCTGAAGTGAATCAATGTTTTTTGAAGGAGTGATGATCTCAGAATATTTTTTTTGATAATCTATAGCATCATTCAGTGTTTTCCCTGCTGTTTCAATATGCCCTGAGTTGATTTGTTCAGAACATTTTTTTAGCATGGAATTATATATCCCGGAATGTGCTTTGCGGAGGCTGTTCTCAAAAGATCCGGGAAGTCCAAGCTTGTTTTTATCAGAAATATTTTTTGCTTTTTCAAGGTATGAAAGCCCTTTTTCACATTTGTTTTTTGAGATTAAGGTGTCACCTTTGGCAACGTAGGTCACCATGATTTTTTCGAGCTTGCTTAATGCTTCGGCATCATTGATTATAAATTTGCTATAGATCTTCTGATAATTCCGGGCATCGGAAATATAAATTTCGGCAAGTTCAGGCCTGTTATTGTCCATGGCTTTTTGCGAAACACTGAGATAGGACTGGTAGATTCCGAAACGCGCAAGGGCAAGGCCTTTCATGTGCGTGCCGCTGCATGAATATCCGGGAAGGCTGTCACAGAAGCTTACACATTTTTCAAAAATTTCAATAGCTTCGTTATACTTTTCAACACTGTTATATTCATTTCCTACAGCCAGCATTTTATTATAAAGAGTATCCGTGAAAAGCATCACCTGCTTGTATATTTCTGGTGAAGGGTTGAGTTTGCGTAAAATATACGACATCTTATCGGCCGCAGCATTCAGGTTATTATTGGCGAATGAAATTTTGGCCAGTTCAAGCTGCGAGGGGACATAATCGGGATTATATAAAATGGAACGCTTAAAGTATGTTTCTGCCTTAGTTCTTTCTTTTTTTCCAAGTTCTTCAAGGCCTTTTTCGTAATACATTTTGTCGAGGTTCCCGAGCCGCAGGTTTAGCTGGTACCGGGTACTGAAAATGGTTTCAGAAAGTTTGTTGTACGTGTCAATAAAATGAGCGGGATCGTAGTTTACTAAATCTAATTTCCCGGGGAAATTTTTATTATAAAGTTCTTCAGCGGTTTTTTCCACTTCTTTCAGGCTGATGTCATATACAATGATCATGTCGGTATTGCCGTAATCAATCGCTTTTATCTTCTTAAAACATTGATCAATGGCTGATTCCGATAAAAAATAATCATCGATCAGTTTAAGTTTGGAAACAAAACGTTCTTTTGAATCCTGATTGTAATGAAAGGCAAAATTATCAATACGGGTATTGAATTTTTGTACCTTGGAAGTGTCGGTGAATTTATAGGAAGCCATTATGTTATAACCTAGTCCTAGCTTTCCGTTTGTAACAACAGCCTGGTAGAACGGAACAGCTTTATCGGCAAATACATTATATGTAAAAGAGCAATGTGTCGGTATCAACGCATCTGCAACAGAAAAACCTTTATAATAGACATCCCCGGTACAGGCAACTTCGGTAATCTCAAAGGTGGAAGAAAATTTTCCCGGATCTGTTTCAAAGATGCGGTCAGTAAGGACACTGCTGAAAATAAATTGAGTGTATTCGATTTTTTTGGGAATGCTGCGGGCGATTTCACTGATGAAATAATTTGTTGTTTTCTGATTTTCATCTGGTTCTGCAATAAACGAAATAGTGGCTGTGTTGTTTATAATATTCTGGTAAACAAGTTTGTTCTGTCCGCAAGCCCAGGCTGATAATAGCAAAATAAAGGACACAAGAAGAGATTGTTTTTTCGACATTTACTTAAAGAAATATATTGCAAAGATTGCTATAAAAGCCGTTGGGCATTTGCAGGGAAGAAAATTATATTAACAGACCGCTGTTAATAGGCATGTCCGGTATTCAGCAATGACAAGCATTTTAGAAAAATACGCACCTTGTAATTGATGAAAAAAGAATTACCTGTATAACGTCACAGTGCCTTTAAGCACATGTTTAATGCCGCTTTGTTCAGTAATGTTTATCAGCCAAACATAAACCCCCGCTTCACAAGGTATGGTTCCGTTGGCATTATAACCATCCCATGGTTCGTAACAATCCTGGGTATAAAACATTTTTTTGCCCCAGCGATCGAAAATGTACATTTCAAAATCTTCCTCACGGTAACCCACGCCTTTGCCGATAAATCCATCATTGATTCCGTTATCATTCGGTGTAAACGCATTGGGCATATAGAAAACAAATGATTCATTTATTTGGACGGTACGTATCGCAGTGTCGCTGCAGTTGTAATCGTTTGAGGCAATAAGCATCACGATGAAACTACCGCTGTCGGAATATACATGTTGAGGGAATTGTAAATTTGAAGAATTCAACTCGTCCGTGGGTGGATCTCCGAAATCCCAGGTCCAGTGAGTTGTATAATAAGATTCATCAAAAAATTCAATGAGAGGATTATTGGTTTCAGCGACTTCCGGATTAGGATAAAAACTTGCTTCAGGCGACTTGAATGCAAAGACAGTATCGTATCCGACCGCATTACATCCGTGTACCGATGTACCTGTAAGCATAATAAAGTAATTACCATGCGCAGTATAGGTATAAGAGTCACTCGTTTGATCTGAGATATCGGTAACTGAAAGCAAATCGCCGAAATTCCAGTGAAGGGTGTTGGTGTCAAGAGTTCCGTCCGGAATGTAATTAAATTCAACGGTCAGCGGTGTGCATCCCTCATGAGGTTCAACAGTGAAATGCAGGAATGCTTCGGGGTAGATAACCACAGCAACAGAGGCAGTTCCGGTACATCCGTCATTATCGCTGCCAAAAACTGTATAAACAGTTGTTGTGGCAGGAGTGCTGACTACTGTTGGTGTCGAATAAGAAGATAGGCCTTCGATGGGCAACCATGTATAATTTAATGCTCCGCTGGCTGTAAAGATGGCAGATTCGCCCGGACATAAGGAGTCTGTCGGAGGCGTAACTGCTATTGGTATTGTTGTATACGTATTTACGGTGGCACTTTCTGATGCTGTACATCCATCGGTGGTACCTACTACCGTATAAACTGTCGGTGAGGTAGGTGTTGCAGTCACAGCGCTTCCAACAGAAGATGAAAGGGTATTATCCGGCGACCACAAATAAGTATCGGCCCCGTTTGCCACAAAAGATACCGAGGTTCCCAGACAAATGTTTACATTATCAGGTGTCACGGTCATTACAGGGTTGGGTTTGACAGTGATACTCTGGGTCGCTGTGTTTACGCAATTGTTATTATCGGTATAGGTGTAAGTAATCTGATGCGTTCCAACTCCGGCAATGGACGGGTTAAAAGTGTTCGTGTTGGTAATACCATTACCGGTATAGCTTCCTCCTGCCGGACTTCCTTGTGTAAGTGTAAATGGAGTATCGTTCAGACAAACCTGATTTAAAGGTGCAAATGTTACTACCGGCAGAGGATTTACAGTGACCATAACCGTAGTTGAACCATTACATCCTGAGGTTACACCTGTAACCGTATAAGTTATTGTTGCATTTGGTGAGGCTGAAACAACCGGGGTGTTGGAAGAGGAAAGTCCCGTGGTAGGTATCCATGTGTATGATGTAGCACCGTTGGCTGTCAACGTTACGTTGCCCCCGAAACATATTGCAGGTGAAGCAGGTGTGACAGTGACAACAGGGTTGGGAATAACCGTAATTGTGGTCTGTGCAGATGCGGTACAGGTAAACTGATCACTGCCGGTTACCGTGTATGTTGTGGTTGATGGAGGCGTTGCTGTAACATTTTGCCCTGTGGTTGCTGATAAACCGGTAGCCGGTGACCATGAATATGTGAGCGCACCGAACGCATTTAGGTTTGATGAAAAAGTAGCACAAATTGTGGACGGGTTAGCAATGACTGAAACAATGGGTAATGCACTTACTGATACTGTAGCAAAATCCTGTGCTGTGCATCCGTAAGTATCTGTTACTGTGAGCGTATAAACTGTCGTCATAAGGGGATGCGCCTGGGGATTCGCGATATACGAGTTTGTCAACCCAAGTGTAGGTGTCCAGCTGTAGCCAAAAGGTGCAGCTCCTGTAGCGCTTCCGTTAAGGTTTGCTATCGACCAGGAACATGTGCCGATAGAAGCATCAGGTCCTGCACTGGCAGCGGGCGCCGCAGCAACGGTAACAACAGCATTATCAGTGGCGGTACATCCGTATGCATCAGTCACAACTAGAGTATATACTGTCGTATTGAAAGGATGTGCGGTAGTAAAGGCATTGTTTGGATTGGTCACACCTGTTGTTGGAGTCCATGAATAAGTCAGAGGATTGGTTCCGGTACCTGATCCGCTTAAATTGGCAGCAGGTGAGGTGGTGCACGCGCCGATCGATTGGTCAGAACCTGCATTAGATGTAGGCAAAGGATCAACAAAAATGGTAATGTCATCGGTAACAGAACAGCCATACATATCTGTCAGCGTAACAATGTAGTTTGTTGTCACCGAAGGATCTGCAACAGGGTTTGAAATATTGGGATTATTGAGTCCTGTTGGTGGCGACCATGAATATGTCAATGGAGGTGTACCTGTACCAATGGAATTGATATTGGCATTGGCAGCATTCAGGCAGGCGCCCAGATACTGATTGGCACCGGCATTAACAGTCGGCAAAGGTGCGACTGTAATAACGATATTGTCAGTGGCGGTACATCCAAATATATCAGTTACTGTGAGTGTATAAGTAGTAGTGACAGCGGGATCTGCCACTGGGTTTAAAATTCCGGGGTTACTCAATCCTGTTACAGGAAGCCATGAATAGGTCAGGGGCGCAATACCGGTAGCCGTAGCGTTGATATTTGCATTTGCCGCATTAGAACATGCTCCGACAGTTTGGTCAACACCTGCATTGGCTGTAGGTAGCGGGTCAACGGTTATTAGAATATCATCAGTTGCCGTACAACCATAAATATCAGTTACTGTTAAAGTATATGTTGTTGTTGCAGAAGGGTTGGCGACAGGATTGGCAATATTGGGATCACTTAGCCCGCCGACAGGCATCCACGCATAACCCAGCGGTCCTGTTCCTGTTCCAATGCCGTTAATGTTTGCATTTGAAGAAGAACCGCAAGCTCCTATATGTTGATCAGAGCCCGCATTGGCTGTTGGCATCACATCAACAGTAATGGTTATATCATCAGTAGCTGTACAACCATATATATCAGTGACTGTGAAAGTATATGTCGTAGTTGAAGTTGGATCTGCAACCGGATTTGCAATATTCGGGTTGCTTAGTCCTGTTATCGGTGTCCAGGAATAAATAAGCGGTCCTGTTCCCGTTCCTGTACCGTTGATGTTTGCATTAGCAGCGCCGGGGCAAGCTCCGAGATTCTGATCGGCACCTGCACTAGCTGTTGGCGCAGGATTGACAGTAATCATAACGGCATCAGTGGCAGTACAGCCATAGGAATCGGAAACAGTCAGTGTGTAAGTTGTAGTAGAAGCAGGATCAGCGACAGGATTTGCAATATTTGGATTGTTTAATCCTGCAGTGGGGGTCCATGAATATGTCAGCGGGGCAATACCGGTGGCAATAGCGTTCAGATTGGCGTTTGCAGCAGTGGCACAGGCGCCGATGTTCTGGTCGGCACCGGCATTAACAGTTGGCAAAGGATCTACGGTTATCAATACAGCGTCAGTTGCTGAGCATCCGTATGAATCTGTAATAGTTAGAGTGTAAGTTGTCGTAGAAGCCGGATCTGCAATCGGGTTGGGGATGCCGGGGTTGCTTAATCCTGCTGCAGGCAGCCAGGAATAGGTTATTGGAATTGTCCCGGTCCCTGTTCCGTTTAAATTGGCGTTAGCCGACCAGGAGCAAGCACCGATATTCTGATCTGTACCGGCATTTGAAGTGGGCAAAGGATCAATTGTAATGGTTACAATATCTGTAGCAGTACATCCGTAAACATCGGTTACGGTAAGCGAATAATTTGTGGTGGATGCAGGGTCTGCAATGGGGTTTGCGATGTTCGGATTGCTTAAACCTGCTGCAGGCAGCCATGAATAAGAAAGTGGCGCAGTCCCGGTGCCAATACCGGCAAGATTTGCATTAGCCGCACTTGCACAAGCTCCGAGGTTTTGACTATTCCCTGCATCAGCCGTGGGTAAAGGATTTACAGTGATTAATATGGCATCGGTTGCTGAACACCCATAGGTATCAGTAACAGTCAGTGTGTAGGTGGTGGTTGCTGACGGATCAGCGACAGGATTAGCAATATTGGGATTGCTTAACCCTGTTATTGGCAACCATGAATAAGTTAACGGCACTGTACCGGTTCCAACACCATTAAGGTTGGCATTTGCAGCGCCGGCACAAGCACCGAGATTCTGATCGGCACCTGCATTAGCTGTTGGTAAAGGATTGACTGTAATGATAACAGCATCAGTGGCCGTGCATCCATAGACATCGGTAACAGTCAGCGTATAGGTTGTAGTAGAAGCAGGGTCCGCGGAAGGATTGGCAATATTGGGATTGCTTAAGCCTGCTGCAGGTAGCCATGAATATGTTATTGGAGCTATACCGGTACCAACGCCATTAAGGTTGGCATTTGCAGCAGCAGCACAAGATCCAAGATTTTGATCGGTACCAGCGCTGGCAGTTGGTAATGGTTGGATGGAAATGGTAACGGCATCAGTAGCTGTGCAGCCATAGACATCAGTTACAGTCAAAGTATATACAGTAGTAGCTGTCGGGTCTGCTGTTGGGTTTGAAATATTGGGATTGCTTAATCCGGTAGCGGGTAGCCAGGAAAATACCAAAGGACCAGTACCGGTTCCCAAACCGTTTAATAATGCACTGGTAGCTGTGGCACAAGTTCCAAGATCCTGATCAGCACCAGCATTAGCTGTTGGTATTGGATTTACAGTAATAATAATATCATCAGAGGCGGTACAGCCATAGGTATCGGTAACAGTCAGGGTATAAGTTGTAGTAGACGCAGGGTCAGCGACAGGATTAGCAATATTGGCATTACTCAAACCTGTTGTTGGCAGCCATGAATAAGCCAATGGGCCGGTTCCGGTTCCGGAACCATTTAAGCTGGCATTAGCAGCGCCGGCACAAGCACCGAGATTCTGATCGGCACCAGCATTAGCTGTTGGTATAGGATTGACAGTAATAATAACACCATCAGTGGCGGTACAGCCATAGGTATCAGTAACAGTCAGAGTATAAGTTGTGGTAGAAGCAGGGTCAGCGACAGGGTTAGATATATTGGGATTGCTTAATCCTGCTACAGGCAGCCATGAATAAACCAAAGGGCCGGTTCCGGTTCCGGAACCATTTAAGTTGGCATTAGAGGCGCCTGCACAAGCACCGAGATTCTGATCGGTACCTGCATTAGCTGTTGGTACAGGATTGACAGTAATAATTACAGCATCGGTAGCGGTGCAGCCATAGGTATCGGTAACCGTCAGGGTATAAGTTGTGGTAGAGGCAGGGTCAGCGACAGGATTAGCAATATTGGCATTACTCAAACCAGTTGCTGGCAGCCAAGAATATGCCAATGGACCGGTTCCGGTTCCGGAACCATTTAAGCTGGCATTAGCGGCGCCGGCACAAGCACCGAGATTCTGATCGGCACCAGCATTAGCTGTTGGTATAGGATTGACAGTAATACTAACGGCGTCAGTAGCGGTACAGCCATAGGTATCGGTAACAGTCAGCGTATAAGTTGTAGTAGAAGCAGGGTCGGCAACGGGGTTTGCAATATTGGGATTGCTCAATCCGGTTGCCGGACTCCATGAATATGAAAGGGGTGCAGAGCCGGTTCCTGAACCGTTAAGCGTTGCATTTGCAGCAGCAGTACATGCCCCGAGATTCTGATCACTTCCTGCATTGGCTGTGGGTAACGGGTTAACTGTGATAATCATCGTAGCATTCGTAGCACACAAACCCGGAGTCGGTGTAAAGGTGTAGGTCGTGGTAGTTGTATTGTTAATAGCGGGGCTCCAAGTTCCGGTAATACCGTTAGTAGAGGTGGTTGGTAAAGCAGAAATTGCTGCTCCGGAACAATAAGGTCCGACAGCATTAAAAGTAGGCGTAATATTAGAATTAACAGTAATAGTAAGAGTTGTCGTTGTCGCACAAAGTCCGGGAGTAGGAGTGAAGGTATAAGTCGTGGTAGTTGTATTATTTATAGCAGGGCTCCATGTGCCAGTAATACCGTTAGTAGAGGTAGTTGGTAAAGCAGGAATCGCAGCACCGGAACAATATGGACCGACAGCATTAAAAGTAGGGGTAATATTAGGATTAACTGTAATAGTAAGAGTGGTCGTTGTCGCACAAAGTCCGGGAGTAGGAGTGAAGGTATAAGTCGTGGTAGTTGTATTATTTATAGCAGGGCTCCAAGTACCTGTAATACCGTTGGTAGAAGTGGTCGGCAACGCAGGAATCGCAGCACCTGAACAATAAGGTCCGACAGCATTAAAAGTAGGGGTTATGGAAGGATTAACAGTAATAGTAAGAGTGGCTGTTGTAGCACAAAGTCCGGGTGTTGGAGTAAATGTATAAGTAGTAGTAGCAGTATTGTTAATAGCGGGGCTCCAGGTTCCTGTAATACCGTTAGTTGAGGTGGTTGGCAATGCAGGAATTGCAGCTCCGGAACAATAAGGCCCGACAGCATTAAATGTAGGCGTAGTATTAGGATTAACCGTAATAGTAAGAGTGGTCGTAGTTGCACATAGTCCGGGTGTGGGTGTGAATGTATAAGTCGTGGTAGCAGTATTGTTAATAGCAGGGCTCCATGTCCCTGTGATGCCGTTAGTGGAGGTAGTTGGCAACGCAGGAATCGCAGCACCGGAACAATAAGGCCCGACAGCATTAAAAGTAGGGGTTACAATAGGATTAACCGTAATAGTAAGAGTGGCCGTTGTTGCACACAGCCCGGGTGTAGGAGTGAATGTATAAGTTGTGGTGACAGTATTATTAATAGCAGGACTCCATGTCCCTGTGATACCGTTGGTTGAGGTAGTTGGCAACGCAGGAATTGCAGCTCCTGAACAATATGGCCCGATAGCATTAAAAGTCGGTGTAATATTAGGATTGATAGTAATCGTAAGAGTGGTAGTAGCCGCACATAGTCCGGGTGTAGGAGTGAATGTATAAGTTGTGGTAGCAGTATTGTTAATAGCAGGGCTCCATGTTCCTGTAATACCGTTAGTAGAGGTAGTTGGCAACGCAGGAATTGCAGCTCCCGAACAATAAGGCCCGACAGCATTAAAAGTCGGTGTTGTAGACGGATTAATAGTAATAGTAAGGGTTGTTGTTGTCGCACATAGTCCGGGTGTGGGCGTGAATGTATAAGTTGTGGTAGCTGTATTGTTAATAGCAGGGCTCCATGTCCCTGTAACACCATTAGTAGAGGTGGTTGGCAACGCAGGAATTGCAGCTCCTGAACAATAAGGCCCGACAGCATTAAAAGTAGGCGTTATATTAGGATTAATTGTAATAGTAAGGGTGGTATTTGTTGCACATAGTCCGGGTGTATGCGTGAACGTGTAAGTTGTGGTAGCAGTATTGTTAATAGCAGGGCTCCATGTCCCTGTAATACCGTTGGTAGAGGTAGTTGGCAATGCAGGAATCGCAGCACCGGAACAATATGGCCCGACAGCATTAAAAGTCGGCGTAACATTAGGATTAATAGTAATAGTAAGAGTGGTAGTTGCCGCACAAAGTCCGGGTGTAGGCGTGAAGGTATAGGTCGTGGTAGCAGTATTGTTAATAGCAGGGCTCCATGTCCCTGTGATGCCGTTTGTGGAGGTAGTTGGTAAAGCAGGAATTGCAGCACCGGAACAATAAGGTCCGACAGCATTAAAAGTAGGTGTTGTAGTAGGATTGATAGTAATAGTCAAAGTAGTAGTTGCAGCACATAGTCCTGGCGTCGGAGTGAAGGTATAAGTCGTGGTAGCAGTATTGTTAATTGCAGGGCTCCATGTTCCTGTAACTCCGTTAGTAGAGGTGGTTGGCAACGCAGGGATTGCAGCACCGGAACAATAAGGCCCGACAGCATTAAAGGTAGGCGTTACATTAGGATTAATAGTAATAGTAAGAGTGGTCGTTGTTGCACATTGCCCGGCTGTTGGAGTGAATGTATAAGTCGTGGTGGCAGCATTGTTAATAGCAGGGCTCCATGTCCCTGTAATACCGTTAGTAGAGGTGGTTGGCAAAGCAGGGATTGCAGCACCGGAACAATAAGGCCCTACTGCATTAAATGTTGGTGTTACATTAGGGTTAACATTAACACTTACCGTCGTGCTATTACTACAACCGGCAGCGGATATGCCTCCAACGGTATAGGTTGTTGTTGTGGTTGGACAAACATTGTATGTTGATCCCGGTATCGTCCCGGGCATCCAGTAATATGTTGAAGCCCCTCCGGCAGTCAGGTTGGTGCATTGTCCGTTACATATGGTGGCTGGGGACGCAGTCGCAGTTACTGTTGGTCTTGGGTTTACTGTTATAGTTATTGATGAATGAGCTGTAGTGCAACCCGTAGCAGTGGTAACAGTGACACCGTAAGTAGTAGTAGTAGCTGGCGTAACAGTTATTGACTGGCTTGTCGCTCCGGTACTCCAAAGATAAGCAGTATACCCATTACTTACCACATTCAGCGTTGTAGACTCTCCGGCACAAAGTGGATTGCTTGAAGCTGTAATAGTGGGTGTAAATACATTGACGTTCCAGTAAGTAAAAACAATTTCTGCTCTGTTGATACACATAGGTCCGCTTGAGCATAACTTAAATATGTTATTTCCCCCATAAATATATCCCGGGATTCCACAAGGAAAACTTATGGAAGAAGAAGTAGTCAGCATGCAGGGAAGGTCACTGCACCAACAGCCGGAATTACCATCGAATGCAACAGGCATTATAAATTCATTAGAAGAACTATTAGCGAATGTGCCGTATATTGCAGCTCCTTCGCAGCTGGCTGTCCAATAATTGACAGTTATGCTGGTAATAACATTTCCTGCAGGGACAGGATCAAAAAAGGTCTTATCCATGCAAGGAAGAGTATTTCCGCAATAACTTCCCGGAGTATTAGTACACCAATAATCAGCACCGCATACAGTACAACCGCCACAGGCCTGAAATCCGGAATAATTGATAACCGTTGTTACTGTTGATTGCGAATAAATACCGGGAATACTGATGAATGAGAATGTTAGTAATAAAATAATTTTTATATAAAAGTGTTTCATTTTTATAATTTATAAGTTATACAAGTAAAACAAGCTATTATTTAATAATACTTGATGCTTTAAATGAATTTATTCCAAATAAATTGAAGTCATCAATGTTGCTGATAAAATCGTTAACATTAACAACCAGGACATTTTGATTTTTCCCTGAACAATCACCAGAGACAGTCTCGCCCCCTTCAATGGTTATAGTTTTTACCATACCTGCTTTTTCGTTTTTAACCCATTTTAAGTCTTTGGTAAAAACAGCATCGTTCCATTCCACGATTACTCCAGAGGTATTATGATTGATAAATTTAATAAAAACAACATTTTCATTATTGCATTTATTAAGCTGATAAAATGCCTCGACGCCATTTTGCATGTTTTTCCCGCTGGCCGTTAAACCAATGGGCTTCCATTCCGAATTTGACTGGGCAAATATTGACGAAACTGAAAGAAATAATATTAAGGATAAGGTGTTTAATTTCAGTGTCATACGCATTTTTTTAAAAAATAATAAGCAAATATAAACAAAGTAACGTAAAAATTAAATAATGTATGAGTTTTTTATTAACAAATTTTTTTTTTACAGAAAGTATTTAATTTATACAATTTTATAATTAACTTTTTTCAGTTTAAATGGTCGATTGAATAATAGGAATAATTAAAAAGATTGTATTATTTTTGTTTCATTGAAAAAAAGCTATTATCATAAAACGAAATAATGTTGTCGAGAAATAATAAATATATTTTTTCTGATCAGGGATGGTTATTAATATTGATTTTGGCAGTCTGTTTTTTTTCTTACTTTCAAGTTACAAATTATGAATTTCTTCAATGGGATGATGATGCTCAGATAACAAAAAATGCGTATGTAAAAAATTTAAATTGGGAAAGCATACACCATAACTTAGAAAGAGAAAAATTCACTGCATTAACCCTGACAATTTACTCGGTAATTTATGAAATTTGGGGAAGTAATCCCGCCCCTTTTCATTGGATGAGCCTTATATTACATTTGTTAAATATAATTCTGATATTTCAGCTTACAAGGCAATTTTCAAAAAATATATTTACTATAAGCATTGTATTGATGTTGTTTGCGTTGCATCCAACCAGGGTGGAATCTGTTGCATGGATTTCTGAAATGAAAGATTTATTATTTACTTTTTTTTCACTGATAGCATTTCTGTTTTATTTTAAATATTTGAAAACTAATTTAAAATTTTATTTTTTTATTTTAGCATCATTATTTTGTATTCTGGCATCTTTTTCAAAGATTCAGGGTTTATTGGTCCCTTTTTCCTTTTTCCTGATAGATTTTTTTTATAAACGAAAATTTTCTTTTGATTTAATCATGGAGAAAGTTTTTCTGATTCTAATAATGTTCGATGTCTTAATTTTATTTGATTTGAAAATGTCCGGCATTATATGCGCCATGTTAATTGCCTATTTTTTATTTAAGAAAAAAACCATTATCCAGGGATTTTTTATTAATGTTTTCAATAAAAGAAAATTTTCCAAAGAAGCAATTCTGAAAATATTATTATTAGTTCTAATATTTTATCTGATTTATTTTATCTTTAAAAAGTTCGAATTGCAAATCTTTAGTATACTGACAATATTGCTGATCATTTATTTATTATTAGAAAAAGTAATATTTAAGGAAAGGAAATTAATTATCGGTAAATCAGGAATAATCAGTATAGTAGTGCTAGTAGGGTTAGCAGGATTAATTTTTCTTGTTTATACCTTCTCTACATACAAACTTTCGCTTTGGCAAAACAATCTCGAGAGCAGGAATGTTTTTTCTTTTATTGAACGATTCCTTCTTGCAGGCTTTGCATTATGGTTTTACATTAAAACTTTCTTTTTTCCTTTTCCTTTAAATGCAGTCCACCCTTATCCTGTGCGGAATATAAACGGCGCATTTCCAAATGAATATTATTTGACACTAATTGTCCTGCTGCTGGCAATAATCTTCTCGGTTTTTCTGATTATCAAACGAAAGAAAATTCCTGATCTGTTCTTTTTTGGTTGGTTTTTCTTTTTGGTTAATATCTCTATGGTACTGCATTTTATTCCCATTGAAGGACGTATAGTTGTTGCCGATCGCTATACGTATCTTTCATATTTTGGGTTATTTATTTCTGTGGCTTCTGTTGGAGAGAAATATTTTTTTCAGAAACAAAAGTTGAGAAAAATCCTGCTAATTTGTTTTGCTGCCCTCTTGTGTACACTTTCCTTGTTGACATATAACCGTTGTAAGGTATGGAGAAATACAAAAATTTTGTTTACAGACGTGTTGCATAAAAACCCGCAGATACCTTTTGCTTATTGTAACCTGGCTGCATCATATATGAGTTACCAAAGGGCTGATAGTGCTATTATATGTTTTGATAAGGCTATAAAAATGGACCCGCTCGACCCGACTGCTTATTTTAACCGTGCCTTTTCTTTTATAGAAATTAAAAACGATCGAAATGCACTGAAAGATTTTAATTCATCCAGCCTGTTAACAAACAACTATAAATTAAAAGCGCTGGCATTTGCACATATGGGTGAAATTTATACTAAGAGAGGGGATGACAGTTTAAGTATTCATTATTTTGATTTGGCAATAGCTACGGATAGTACTTCTTCATATGCATATAATAAACGCGGCGCTTATTTTTTGAACCGAAACAAGATTGACAATGCTTTTGTCGATTTTAAAAAAGCTGTTGATTTAGATATTTATTATGCAGAAGCATTCAATAATTTGGGTTCGGTAAATATGGCTAAAGGAAAAATTAATGAAGCCCGAAAATATTTTAACCGTGCCATTGAACTGGAGCCTGATTACAGTGGTGATGCTGCCGGAGCAATAAAAGATTATAATATTGCAATTAAGCTGAATCCGGTCTTATACCCGGCCTATATAAACAGAGGCAGGGCATATGCACAGCTCAGAGATTATAAAAGTGCTATTAATGATTTTTCTTTTGTGTTAAATAAAGATCCAAAAAACATGATTGCCCTGACAAACCGTGCATATGCCAGATATTATTATAGTGAAATTGCAGTTGCGGAAAATGACTTTATGTCAATCACGGAATTATACCCGCAAAATGCAGGTTCATGGCAAAATTTGGCATGGTTTCATTCCCAGCTGAAAAAATATAAAAGCGCCATCAGTGAGTATGAAAAATCAATTGAATGTGATAGCACCCTCATTAATTCTTATATAAATCTTGGTATGATTTATATTGAAACAGAAGAATTTAATAATGCAGATGCCTGTTTAAAACGAGCTCTTAAAATTAATCCGGATAGCCCGGAATCACTTTTTTTATTGGGCGAACTCAATCGTAAAAACGGAAATGCCGGGACTTCATGTGAATTCTATAAAAAAGCTTCCGATCTTGGATATGCTGAAGCTAAAAAAGCGATGGATTCGTATTGCAAAAATTTTAATCAGATTGGTGTAAAGCAATAATTATTATGCTAGTCGGCGAGGGCACAAAAATTAATAATTTCTAAACATTCCCTGGCTTCTTTCACATCATGCACACGTAAGATATTGGCTTTGTTTAAAAGCGCAATGGTGTTCAATACCGTGGTGCCGTTGAGGGCTTCCGCAGGACTTGATTTCAGCGTTTTCCAGACCATGGATTTTCTAGAAATACCTATTAAAATGGGGTGGGGGATGAATTTGAACATGTAAAGTTCCCGCATCATCTGAAAATTATTTTCCCGTGTTTTCCCGAATCCGAACCCCGGATCGATGATAATATCATTAACGCCCATCAGCCTCAGCTTGTTTGTCTTTTCCGAGAAAAACCTTACAACATCTTTAGTGACATCAGTATAAACCGGATTCCGCTGCATGGTCTCAGGAGTACCCTGTATATGCATCAGGACGTATGGAACCTGCAAGCGGGCAATTGTTTCATACATTTCGTCGTCCATGGAACCGCCTGAAATATCGTTGATAATTGCAGCGCCTGCATGTATTGCCGCTATCGCAACTTTTGACCGGTAAGTGTCGGCAGAGATAATTATTTCCGGAAAGTTCCTGACCAGCGATTCCAGCACCGTGGTCATTTTCTTTATTTCTGTCGCTTCATCGACTGCTAAGGCACCAGGACGTGTAGAGACACAACCGACATCAATAATCGCTGCGCCTTCGTTCAGCATTTTTTCGGCCTGCCTGAGCCAGGATGTTTCATCTGAATACCTGCCCCCATCGAAAAACGAATCGGATGTGGTGTTCAGAATTCCCATTATCAAAGGATTTTTAAGTGAAATTAATTTCCCCCGGCAATTCAGAAACTGATTATTCACGGTGATTCTTTTTAAAAATTTTATATATTTGTAAGCTTATATTTTTACAAAGTTAATAAAATCCATGGAGCTTACCGACAAACAATACGACGAAGTTATTGCAAAATGCAGGGAACTTTTTGTAAAAAAAATGAACGATTACGGCACTGCCTGGCGGATTTTACGCCCGAAATCAATCACCGACCAGATATTCATCAAAGCGCAGCGTATCAGAAGCATTGAAGAAAAAGGCACGCAGAAAGTTTCTGAAGGGATCTATTCCGAATTCATCGGCATTGTTAATTATTCCGTTATGGCGCTGATACAACTTGAGCTCAATGAATACGACGATGTTAACCTTGAAATAACAAAGGCTTCAGCGTTGTACGATAAATACACGAACCTCGCCAAAAGCCTGATGGCAGACAAAAATCATGACTACGGCGAAGCATGGAGGGATATGCGCATCAGTTCTTTTACCGATATCATACTCATGAAAATATTCCGCACCAAGCAAATTGAGGATAATGAAGGAGTGACGGAGGTTTCGGAAGGTGTTGATGCCAATTATTTCGACATGATCAACTACGCAGTTTTTGCTTTAATTAAAATAAATGAAGAAAAAACCTTATAAAAATTAACGATTTATGAGCACGAACCTTATTGTTATCACCATTATCATTGCTGTCGCTTTTCTGGATTTTCTGATATATGCTTTTTCAAAACACCTGCGCAAGTTTTCATTTACCGTGGCACGGGTGCTGCTCGGACTTGTATTCATTTTTTCCGGATTTGTAAAAGCTGTCGATCCCATGGGGTCCATGTATAAGTTTCATGATTATTTTCAGGCATTTGGTATGGAATGGATGATTCCGGTGTCCTTGTATCTGGGGTTCGTGCTTTTTTGCCTTGAATTCATCCTGGGGTTTTCCTTTTTATTTAATATCAAGATGAAATTTTTCTCCTGGATCATGCTGTTATTTATGACGTTCTTTTTCATTCTTACATTTGTTCTTGCCATCAAAAACCCGGTATCGGATTGCGGCTGCTTTGGCGACGCTATCATTCTGACCAACTGGGAAACATTTTACAAAAACATTGGATTGATGATCTTTGCCCTTATTGCGTTGGCAGGAAGTAAGAAGATCAAAAACCGTTACCCCAATGTTACCCAATACGGTATCGTCTTCATCGGGCTTGCCATTATACTCTGGGTTTCAGTATACAGTTACCGGCATTTACCGATGCTGGATTTTATGCCCTGGAAAATAGGAAACAGAATTTCCGAGAAAGTGGTTGATACTCCTGAAATAGCCGATATCTCCTTAGTGTATAAGCATAAAGTAACCGGCGAAATTAAAAAATGGACATCTAAAACACTTCCATATCAGGATACAGCGTACTTTAAACAATTTGAATTCGTTGACCAGGAGAAAAAAATTATTCAGGAATACAAACCGGCGCCGATTCACGATTTTATGGTCGATGATGTGAACAAGGCCAACCATAATGCGGAGATCATCGGGAATCCCGGCTACCAATTTTTGCTGGTAAGCCATGATATCACAAAAGCGGAAAAATCGGTTTTTCCACTTCTGAATGTATTTTATGAACAATGCCTGAAAGATACCATTGGTTTTGCAGCCCTTTGTGGCTCTGACTTTCAGACAATTGATTATTTCCGCCATGATGTCAAGGCTGATTACGAATTTTATACGGTAGATGAAACTGCACTAAAAAGTGTGGTCCGTTCCAATCCCGGGCTGGTGCTGCTTAAAAACGGTGTCGTAATTGACAAATGGGCCTGGCGCGATTTTCCAAATTATAAAGAGTTCATGGAATATATGCCGAAGTACGAAAAGCAGCTGGCAAAATTACCTGCAACCAAAACGGACAAAAAATAAACCATGCTCCGGTACATTGCCAAACGGTTGTTTTATGGATTCCTTGTTTTATTTGGCGTAGTCACCATCGTATTTTTGTTATTTAATGTGCTCCCCGCCGATCCTGCCCGCATGATGCTGGGCCAGCGTGCCGACAGCGCTTCCATTGAAGCTATCAACAGGGATCTGGGCCGTGACAAACCCATGTACCTGCAATACCTGAATTACCTGAACGACTTGTCGCCGGTTTCCGTACATAATTTTTCCGACAAGAACAGTTTTTTCTTTCTCGATGATACTAAATACAAGCCTTACACCCGCTTATTCAATATTTCATCGACAAAAACGGTCGTAATAAAAACACCTTACCTGCGCCGTTCCTATCAAAGCAAGGCAAAAGTCTCCGGAATTCTAATGGAAGCCTTTCCGCTGACCGCCCTGCTGGCCGTGGTGTCCATATTGTTTGCCGCTTTTGTAGGCATAATCACAGGAATAGTGTGCGCCATAAAAAAAGATACGTGGTTCGACCGGCTGGCGATGTTTATTTCGGTAATTGGTATGTCGGTGCCATCGTTCTTCGCCGCGATTGTTATTGCATGGCTTTTTGCTTTTGTGCTGGGCGAATTTACCGGATTGAACATGATCGGAAGCCTTTATACCATCGATGACTTCGGCGAAGGTGTGCACCTCGATCTGAAAAATATCATACTCCCGGCTTTTACGCTTGGCATCAGGCCGCTGGCGGTCATTATTGAGCTTACCCGCAGTTCTATGCTCGAAGTCCTTTCGCAGGATTACATCCGCACGGCAAAAGCCAAAGGGCTTTCTTTTTTCAAAGTAATTACCAGGCATGCATTGAAAAATGTGATGAATCCTGTCGTCACAGCCATCTCCGGGTGGTTTGCCTCGCTGATGGCGGGCGCTGTGTTTGTAGAATACGTGTTCGACTGGAAAGGCATGGGCATGGTGATGGTTGACGGACTGAACAAATATGATTTCCCGGTGGTGATGGGTTCCTTGTTATTCATTGCGGTGATCCTGGTTGTAATTAATATCCTTACCGATATCACTTACGGCCTGCTGGATCCCAGGGTGAGGTTGACTTGATGTGAGTTCGTCACAAATCAGCAACATAAAAGTTGTTGAATCTTTTTTGAGCGGACTGCTACCTTAACTTAACTTGTATTTCCATATTTTTTTTCTTAAATTTGTTAATGGATTTAAGTATTAAAAATATTAAAATAAAAAAATCCGGAGCGAAAGTGAAAAAATAATAAGGAAGTTAAAAACCAAACCTATGAAAACTGAAAATGTAATTTTAATGCGGATGGCAAAAGAATCCCTGAAAGGGAAATGGGGAATAGCCATTGGGACTTTTGTGATATATTCACTAATCGTTGGCTCGTTCGGATGTGTACCTTATGCCGGCGCGGTAGCATCATTGATATTGGGCGGCCCCTTTTTACTCGGGATTACTATTTTTGCACTGAATATTTCAAGAAACAATGATCCGAAACTGGAGCAATTATTTCATGGATTTAAAAATTTCGGGACATCACTCGGGGCTTATTTATTAATGGTTTTGTTCATTTTTTTATGGACACTTTTGCTGATTGTCCCGGGCATCATTGCGGCCATTTCATATGCCATGACTTTTTTTATAATTGCTGATGATCCTGCTATTGCACCGATGGATGCCATTGATAAAAGTAAAAAAATGATGTACGGATACAAATGGAAGTATTTTTGTCTGGTCTTTAGATTTTTCGGATGGTTTTTACTTTGTATCCTGACATTAGGAGTCGGTTTTTTGTGGCTGGTTCCTTATACGCGGGTAAGTTTTGCAAAATTTTATGATGATATAAAAGATAAACCCGTGAGGGTTGAAGATCTAACGGCAGGTTCTGAATAGCTGGTGTAAAAGGCTTTCAGAAATGCTTTGGTTTTAAGTATTTATGGATCCGCTTAAGAACCGGTCTTTTCCGTTGATATCTTTTTGAACAGAAATATCTGTCAATCCATATTTTTCTGCCGCTGCAATTAATTCAGAAGCCTTGCTTTCGTTGATTTCAACATAGATTTTTGTTTTTTTCTTTTGGCGGCCGGCAAAACGAAAAATGGCTTCATAATAACGTAACGGATCGGTATCCGGCACAAACAGTGCGGAAGCCGGCTCGTAATCCAATACATTCGGCTGCATCAGCGCTTTTTCTGACTCTAAAACATAAGGCGGGTTACTTAAAATAATATCGTATGCTTCCAGTTCCTGCCATTGGTCTTCATTCAAAATATCAGATAAAATAAAATTAACAGAAACGCCGTTTGAATGGGCATTATAACGGGCAATCGCAATAGCTTCTGCAGAAATATCTGTTGCCGTAACTTCACATCCGGGCAAGTTTTTTTTCAGCGCAACAGCAATACAGCCGCTGCCCGTGCCTATATCAAGAATTTTTAATCCGCTGTTGTTTATATTTTCTTTTAAAATCAGTTCGACTAGTTCTTCCGTTTCGGGGCGGGGGATAAGCACGGCGGTGGTTACCTTGAATTCAAGTCCGTAAAAAGTTGTTTTACCTAAAATGTATTGTATTGGTTTATGTTGCTCAAGCGCTTTAACAGCATCGTATACCAGCAGTAATTCCGACTCGTTGATGTATTCACGTTTTCCTGCCAGCAGTTCCGTTTTGCTTAAACCGCAGTATGCCTCAAACAATATATAAAAAAAAGAACTGATTTCTTCTTCAGGATACAAACCCTTCAGGTGTTTCCTGGTAAACGATTTTATATCAGTTATTTTATTTGAAGCGACTTTCATAGTTTTATTTTTTCCCTTTACCCTTTACCCTTTACCTTTTACCCTTTTACCCTTTTACCCTTTACCCTTTACCCTTTACCCTTTACCCTCTACCCTCTACCCTCTACCTCCGCCGCAGCGGATACCATCTACCATCTACCATTTACCATCTACCCTCTACCATCTACCATCTACCATCTACCCTCTACCATTTACCATTTATCCTCAACCCTCTACCTTCTCACTCAACAAACAAAATCAATCCCTTCAAATATTCTCCTTCCGGATGAAAGGCGCTGACAGGATGATCAGCAGGTTGCGTCAACGTTCCCACGATGCGTACTTTTCTTCTGCTTTGTATGGCTGCTGCGATTACTGTGGACCGGAAAAGGCTGCTGTCGACCACTTGGGAACACGAAAACGTGAACAAAAATCCTCCGCTGTTTATTTTCAACAATGCTGCTTCGTTGAGCCGGCGGTAGCCCTGCATGGCCGTATGCCTGGTCTTCACGTGCTTTGCATAAGCAGGAGGGTCTAAAACAATCACATCATATTTTTCAGTGCTGCTCCTTATAAAATCCATCACGTCCGACTTGTAAGACTGGTGGCGTTCGCCCGAAAAATTATTCAATTCAACATTTTTATCTGTCATTTCAATGGCTCGTGCAGACGAATCAACGGAATGAACCAGTGTGGCCCCGGCTTTGAGCGCGTATACCGAAAATCCTCCGGTATAACAAAAGGTGTTCAGCACTTTTTTGTTTTCACAATAAGGCATCAGGTTCAAACGGTTCACACGCTGATCGAGAAAAAATCCCGTCTTCTGGCCTTGTTCCCAATCAACAAAAAATTTGCAGCCGTTTTCGGTGATGGTGTTCTGCTTTGGGCCTTCCAAAAGATAACCGTCGCTGATCTCGTCGCCGAATTTGGCCGGTAGTGTTTCCTTGCATTTTAGGTAAACGGAACTGAGCTTATCTTCATACAGCTCTTTCAGAATTTCAGCAAAGGTCTGATGGAGCAAGTACATTCCATAGGTATGACTTTGCATCACGGCGGTGCCATTATAAAAATCAATGATCAGCCCGGGCATGCCGTCGCCTTCGGCAAAAACCAGCCGGTAGGCATTGGTGTCCGGATTGTCGTATAAACCGAGCTGTTTGCGGTAATTCAAAGCATTCCCGAGTTTACTTTTCCAGAAATTTTTGTCACAAGTTGTTTGTTCAAAAGAAAAAATCCGGACCGCAATAGAGCCGTCGTTATAATGGCCGGTACCCAGATATTCATTATTGGCAGCATACACTTCTGCAATACATCCTTCGGTGACCTGCCCTGTTATTTTTTGGATGGCGCCTGAGAATACCCAGGGATGAAAACGGCGGATTGCTTCGTCTTTGCCATGTTTCAGCATTATTTTCGGAAAGGATGTCATATTTTTTTCTGGTATTTGGTAAATATAAAACGGTAGGGCCGGAGGGCGTCATCGCCCGCATAGTCAACGCCGATGCGTGTTCCGGTGTAAATTTCATTTTTCAGCACATGGATGCCGGTATCTTCAAGCCAGATTTTTTTGCCGCACAGATCTGTGCCGGTATGAGAAAAATGGATGCCGAGCGCTTTGGAAACTTTTCCGGGGCCTGTGCCAAAATCTTTATCAACCGCTTTTTTTGCCGTTCGTTGCAGCATGGTTTCAATTCCTGTGACGGGTGAAATTCCGCGTATCAATACAGCATCCGGAACATCTTTATCATTGGTGACCACATTAAAAAGCGAATGTACTCCGTAACACAAATAAACATAGGCAGTCCCGCCTTTACAATACATGATCTCGGTGCGGTCCGACCGCCTGCCGTTGTATGCGTGCGACGCTTTGTCACGGATGCCGGCATAAGCCTCTGTTTCAGTTATGATGCCTCCGCAAAGGGTGCCGTCGAATTTTGTAAATAAGACTTTCCCAAGCAGTTCTTTGGCGATCAAAACCACATCATCGCGAAGATAAAAATCAGCAGTTAACTTTGACAATGCTTTTTTCTGCAAAAATAAATAAATTGAGCAAGTGTAATTTTTATATTTTTGCATTATTCACCCTAAATAACAATATTCTGATGGAAAAGAAGATCAGAAAAAATCCGCAGCCCAAAAAAACACCTGTAAAAGTGCAGCATCAGACGTCAGTTGGAATCAAAACCGACTCATCTTCCAATGCCGGCGCTATCGTGTTTTTTGTGATACTGGCAATTTCGTATTTCATTTTTGCCAACGGTTTTTTTAATATCAAAGAACTTACAAACCCCTTCATCAAAGCACATGCTTCCTGGGTGATCTCGTTGCAGTTTGTGGTATATACCGTGATTTACGGAATATTCGGGTTTTTCGGCTTCCGGTTTGTGACGGGCAAGTCTGAAAATAAAATTTCCAAGATACTTATACTGGTGGGCTTTGCAGCGATAATTCTGGTTCATTATCTCGCGTTTAACAAGGCTTTTGAAGATGTTGACGATAACGCATCCTATATGATAGCTGCCAAATCGCTTGTTGATAAAGGTGCGCCTTATTACCTCTACATGCCGGAAATGAAGCCCGATACGGAAGGCGCCCTCGGACTTCCTATCATGCTTATTCCTTTTTACCTGATCTGGGGCATGAATTATGTGCCGATGGAACTACTGATTTTCTTCACACTCATCGGTTCGGTGATCATGTCGTTTTTACTTTTCAAAAAGATAGCCGGAACTAATTTTGCCGTAATCATCACTATTCTGTTTGCCACACACCCTTATATTGTTTCGTTTTCGAGCATCATCATGACCGAAATACCTTATATTTTCTGGTCGTTGCTCGCGATATACCTTTGCCTGAAGTTCGAAGAAAAACCTAAAATAAATTATTTGTTGCTGGCCGGTGCCGTGATTGCCATAATAATGACCTATCTCACGCGCGCCATAGGAGCGGGTTTCGTTGTCGCTGCCATTCTTTATTTTCTGCTGAAATCAAATATCATCAAAAATATCAGGCAGAAAACCATACCGTTTTATAAAGATGTTGCCTTTAAAAAATTCTTCCTGATATCTGCGCTGCTCGTGATTGTTTTTGTTGCCTACCAGCTTTGGATAAGAGCTGTTGGCGGCACCTCCCAGGCTGATGCTTTGTCAAAGATGAATATTTTTGCCCAGTTCCAAAAAAATCTGGGGCTGGTATGGGGAGTTTTTTCACAAAATATATTTTGCGGCAAACTGGCCCGTCTCGGAGCCAGTGCCAACCAGGATTATCTTCAGCCTGTTAATTTTCTATGGGCGACCATCTTTTTGGTGGTGATGGTAGGATTAGTATATAGCATCATAAAGAAAGAACTTATAGGTTTGTATTTTGTTTTTGTGTTATTGCTGTTGCTGGTCGGAAATGTTGCTACTCAGGCGCTGGTTGTTTCACGGTATCTGATCGTGTTTACCCCGTTCATGATTTATTTCCTGTTTCTGGGTGTCAAGGTGTTGATCGGGCTGGTGGATAAAAAAGGAAAAATCGCGCAGACAGCAGGCATTCTTGTGTTTTGTTTCCTGCTCGGCAATTCATTCATCGGCGATGCCTACAATGTGCAACGCTCAAAACAGGCTACACTATACGCGCCGCAATACCAGGCATTTCTTGATGCTGCGGTTTGGGCCAAAGACAATCTTCCAAAAGAATCTATTGTTGCCAGCCGCAAAGAACGTATTTTTTATATATTCAGCGACGGCTTAAGAGGTTATAAACATGTGTCGTCCAATGAGATTGGCCGCATGCAGGAAGAAGGAATCACCGTTGACGAATTTCAGAAAATGAAGCTTGAAAAAATGGCCGCCAACAATACCGACTATGTGATCATTGATACGTTTAATGCGGCATCGGGGCAGCTCATATACCCGATCATTGAAAAAAATCCCGATAAATTCAAATTACTGAAAATTATTGGTGATGAAAAAACCGGAGCGTGTTATATTTTCCAGGTGATAAAATGGTGGAAATAAATAAGAATTTATTTTTTACCGTTAATTAACTTTGAATAAACCATATTTCAGGATGCAATAGATGGCTCTGACGCCGTCTTTCCAGCCGATCTTTTTTCCTTCGTCCACACCGCGCGCATAATAGGAAATGCTGATCTCATAAATTTTTATTTTGGGAATACGGGCAACCTTTATGGTCACTTCCGGTTCAAAACCAAAACGATTCTCCGTTAAATGGATGCCCTTTAAAATATCCGCCTTGAAAAGCTTGTAGCAGGTTTCCATGTCGGTAAGGGTGAGGTTGATAAAGAGGTTGGTGAGCCCGGTAAGGAACTTGTTAGCGCGCAGATTACGGCGTTTCAACACCCGGTGTATGTTGCCGCCGGCAAAACGTGAACCGAAGACCACATCTGCATATCCGCCGAGCATGGGTTTCAGCAACAGGTTAAATTCTTCAGGATCGCATTCCAGGTCGGCATCCTGAATGATGATATAATCACCAGAAGCTTTTTTAATCCCGGAATGTATGGCTGCGCCCTTGCCCTGGTTCACCTCGTGTTTCACATATTGGATATCGGCTTCCGGATGAGCTTTCAGATAATCAAGTATTTGGCTTTCAGTCGAGTCTTTAGAACAGTCGTTAATGACAATTAATTCTTTAGCGATATTATCGGTAAGGTTGATACTCAAAACCTTGTCTAATACCGCGCTTATGGTTTTTTCTTCGTTGTATGCAGGAATTAAAATGGATAATTTTTTCATACGTGAATTAATAAATTTTCTTTTTCAGGTCGGTAAATTTTTTCCTTTTTAACAGATAATAGTCGAATACGATATTTCCGTGATAGATTTGTCCCACTTTTTGCTGGGTCTGCATTTTTCTTTTTTTTCTGATCCTGCCGAACCTACTGTAAAATGAGAAATGTGCACGGGTGACAGCCATAAAGTCTCTGAACCCTCCTTCGGCAAGGAATTTTACGGCAGCGATACCATCAAGTACAAGACGGAATGCAAATACAGGAAAAATACGGTTTGCCGGAAGGTTTTTATACAGCAGTGTAAGGTTATTCCTGAAATTCAGGTATGTTTTCTGTGATGAGCTTTTTGGTAAGGTACCGCCTCCGATATGAAAAACAACAGCATCCGGGCAATACATTATTTTGTAATTATAGTTTTTCATCCTCCAGCAAAAGTCAATCTCTTCCATGTGTGCGAAAAAATCTTCATCCAGCCCGCCATATTTATGGAAAAGGTCCGCCCGCACAAACATACAGGCGCCGGTAGCCCAAAAAATTTCCTGAACATCATCAAATTGGCCTTTATCTTCTTCCAGTGAAAGGAACAACCTGCCGCGGCAGAAAGGATAACCGTATTTATCAATAAAACCTCCGGCAGCGCCGGCGTATTCAAATTTTTCTTTTTCGTAAAACGAACGGATTTTAGGCTGACAGGCTGCAATCGTTTTATCAGCATCCATCATTGTAATCACCGGTTCTATCCAATGCGGCGTTACTTCAATATCCGAGTTGAGTAAAATATAATATTCCGCTTTGATCTGCTTTAACGCATCGTTGTATCCTTTGGCAAATCCACCGTTTGTTTCGTTTATAATGACAGAAATTTCAGGAAAATGGGATTTAAGATAGGCAACAGAATCGTCGGTCGACGCATTGTCGGCAACGATAACCTCAGCAACATCTTTACTGTATTCTATTACAGCAGGCAGAAACTGCTCAAGGAATTTTTCCCCATTCCAGTTTAATATGACAACGGCTGTTTTCACCAGAACAAATATATACTTATTTATAAACAGGTAGGAAGAAATTCGACAGCTACCTGAAATTTCAAGGCTAAATGTTTGTTTTTGACTGCCGGAAAAAAATTTTAATAGGGGTTCTTAAAATACTCATCACTTTTTCTTCCCCAGTGGTCTCTTACACCGTCACTGTCGATGTCGTTCGTGGGATTGTTCCGGCCGTATATTTTCTGCTGCCATTTGTAATTGTTGACCTCACCGATAGCGTCGGAATGGATAAGCTCAAAATCGTTGGTCACCAGGTCGGGGTTGTAGAATACGAATTTTTTGTTTTTCTGATTTTTCAAAGAGTAATAATGCCATATCTCATAAGGATAGGCGCTGGGTTCATAATAACTTTTGGTGATGGAGTTGGGCGGGCCGTACTGGAGGTACACACGGCCGCGGTCGGTTTCATAACCCTTACGGATCTTGGAACTGAAATCGTTATTAACTTTCTGAACCTCGAGAAAATAATTTGCCCATGCCTTTCCAGGGGTTTTCGGATCACGCGATTCCCAGAAAGTAAGAAAATACTTTTGCATCGAGGATAAATCGTTATGATTAAGCTGGTTTCTGGCATACAGGCGTTCGCTTTCGGAAGAAATAGGATAAAGGCTGCGGATATGTTCGGCAAGCGTATCTTTATTGTTATACATTTCTACGAAAGTATGTTCGGTTACAGCCTTTTCATAAACTTTGTTTTCAAAAGCAACTTTGGTGTTGTCGCGCTCAAAATACAGCTTTCGTATGGCTTTTTGCATATTCTGCTTGTCCCGGACTTCAATCACAAGGTTGTAATTTCCCGTCGGCAGCAACGAAAGGTCGAATTCGCTTAAAACCACGATAACATTGCGGGCGGTTTCTTTTTTTACCTTGATGAATTCTCCGTAAAGGTTATTGTTTTCGTTTACTTCAATATAAGAACTGAGAAGGAATTTTTCATTTTCACCCAAAATTTTATCGCTGTTATAGATTTCAGCATAAAACGTGAGCTTCCCGATTTTTTCGGGATAGTAATAGATGATATAAGGCAACATATCAAAACCGTTTTTTGTGAGAATGTTTACGGAGTCGGTTTTTTTATATGATTCTATAAGTTCAATGCCGGATATGTTCACCATATCTGCAGGAAAAGCAATATCGATAGTTTCGTTACCTTTAAAAGGAATGGCATTATCATTTTTATCGGCAATGATGATCTCGACATCATAAGTGCCATTGGGCAGCAAAAAGCGTTGCTGGTCGATAAAATTGAAATTAATGGCATTGGTATCATCCACTTCGGGGCTTTGAAGGTTGTATTTTTTAAAGTCTTTAATGACGGTATCCTGCCTGAAAATCAGGGTTATTTCGATGGTGCCCTGGTATTTGTTGTTTTCATTTTTTACGTACTTCAGGCTGTTGCCCCCGACGATCATGTACGTCTCAATATACGGCCCGTCGGAAGGAGATAGGAATGTGGCATAAGACATATATGCCTGCAGCCGTTTTGCTTGTGTTGGTAGACTGATTAGAGACAACACAGCTATAATGGAGATGAAGATTATTTTTTTCATGATACAGTGTTTCTTATGTATATACAAAGATAAGGTTTTTTAAAGCTTTTTTTTAATATTTTTCAAATGGATAGGTATGAATCAGTTATCGGTGGAGTTTTGACAGAAAATGGTATGACGCGGCGGATTATTTGCAGGCTGCTATCACAAAGATTTCGGTTTCTAATGAGGTGAGGTGATTTGAGTTGATGCCCCTTGTAGTCTAATGATGATGCAAGGTGGCGTGTGCAAAGGATTTTCTTCTTATGATTGCGACAATTTCCGACAGAGTACAATAAATTATCTAATTTATATGGATATTTTTTTGCAATTTTAAATTATTGCCTTTACATTTGTTGTTAATTTAGGAAGGTGTTTACAGAAAATAAAAAAATATTTCGGAAATATCTGTAATATGGTAAGTATAATGGTTGGATGTATTTAAGAAATTATAAAATTAAATGGAAACTGAAAATAAATGGGAAATAACCGCAAAAAGATATGTCGTTTATATTGACATTATGGGGTTTAAGGACCTGGTAGCTAGAATGCCACATGATCAAGTTTACGAACTCATGAAAAGAATTGATAATATTAAAAAACATGTTGAAAATGTTGAATGGGTTAAACAAAAGGCTGGCTTAGTAAAAACGACTACATATTCAGACAGTATTATTTTATATTCAAAAGATGATAGTTTCGAATCATTTGACTTTATTGTCTCTACAACCGCAGGATTAATAAATTATTTATTTATTGAAGGTATACCATTTAAAGGAGCGGTTGCTTTTGGATTGATGACTCTTGATACAGGCAAATCAATTTTTTTTGGACAGCCTTTAATTGATGCTTATTTATTACAGGATGAAATTCATTTCTATGGGATATTATTTCATGCAACAGTAGAGCAGGAGATTTTGTTGAAAAAATATAAATGGCCACCATTTACTTTAGCATACTTATGTAATTTAAAAACAGGATCAGCCAAGCATATGACCATATATCCAATGCACGCAAGGATGAAAAATTCTGAAAAATTTAAGGAAAAATACTTTGATCTAGTCAAAGCAATCAAAGCGTTGCGTTTAAAAACTTCTGGACATTTACGCAGATACATTGATAATACTGAACAATATTTGTCAAATATAAATGGAGCTGGGCCGAATGATTATAATTAATTACTATAAATAAGGGCTTGCTACTTGAAAGGCTGTGGAGTTTTGGGAAAATGAAGCTTATTAATCAAACTATAGAGCATTATTATAAGAAACAACTTAAATTCCCCAGTTGTCCGAAGTTTCCGAACTTCGCACTAAATAAAAGTTAGTCTTTGACTAACAAATTTTTTGTGCAAAATAGTATACCAATAAGAACAGTCCGTATGCATGCTTCCAACCACATTAATGATTGTTCATTATGGCATTCCCGCTCTTTAAAAAAGCTAGAAAATCAGAAAAGTAGTGTCCGTCAATCGGTTGAAATACGGACAAACCCCGATGGATCCTTTTCCAATTAATAATAAACAATCTTTTGATTTATTTTTTTAGACATAAAAACCAATTAAATAAAAAATATTATCTTTGCCCCGGAGAGTTGGCAGAGTGGTCGATTGCGGCGGTCTTGAAAACCGTTGATCCAGCGATGGGTCCGGGGGTTCGAATCCCTCACTCTCCGCCAAAACAAAAAATCCGGCGCCAGCCGGATTTTTTGTTTTCTGGAATACTCAAACTTATTTAAAATTATTTTTAAAAAAAGTATTAGAAAAACCTAATATTACAATAATCACCAAATGTAGTTTATAAGTTAAATATGCTCTTCTAATTATAAAACTACCTGTCAATCGGTATTATTCCGACTTAAGTATTCTGAAATATTTCTTATTATCACCGTTGATCAGCCTGAGCGAATAAACACCATTTGCTAATGATGAAATATCAATGCTGGTCTTGCTATTCATCGCGTCCATGAGTTCAGCATATACCAGTTTGCCGGTAATGGAAAAGATTTCAATCTGAACTTCGCCTTCAATGGTGCTTCCGGGCATTATCGTAATTTCATTACGGGCAGGGTTGGGATAAATACTAACCTGTGCAAAAACATTGTCGTCAATCCCACCGGTAGGAAGTATGGTGACATCCTGATAAGTCGTATCAGCACAGCTACCGTTGGTAGCAATCAGCATAACAGTGAATGTGCCACTGGCGGTGTAGGTATGGCTTGGATTCGGATCGGTACTTGTTGTTGCATCGCCGAAATTCCAGAAATATGTTGCGGCGCCTGTTGAGGTATTGGTAAAATTACCGGTAAAGGAAACAACAGAGCTGGTAAACCCTGCAACAGGCTGGGTGATTATGGTGGCGGTGACAGGAACGCGGGAACTGGTACAACCAGGAGTTTCAATTTCCCAGTCATAATAATAATAATAACGGGGACTTCCTGCATTGGTTCCGGTTATTGAGATTTTCCCTGCAAGTGTATAGGGAAATGAAATGCCGCTGTCATCACGGTACATGTTAGGATTTGCAGTTCCGCAAGACAGGCGCATATCAGTCCCGACAGGAACATTGAAGTTCAGGGTGATCCTGCTTTCACCGGCAGGAACATTAATTGTATCAGACTGAAGTACTGTGCCTGCACTGTTCCTTAGCTCTATAATCCTGTCTTTGGTGTCTCCTGCATATACTTTGACTGATTTTAAAACCACAGGAGTATAACAGCTGAAAATTAAATAATAGGAGTTATTTGTATGTAATGTTGCGCCGGTTTCTTTATTAACTTTTCCAACATATTCGTTTGGGGATGTTGTTGAATTGGAAACATAATACGTAGTCGTATTTGTAAGTGCAGGTGAAAACGAATTTCCTGTGTTTACAAGGTTCCCGCCACTTGCAGCATCATACCAGTTCAGCGTACCTGCTCCGGTTGCCGACAAATCCACAATACCGGAACCGCAGGATGAGCCGCCGGTGGTGGTTGGCGGAACAGCCATATTGATATCAATGTAATCGACCAATTCCAGAGAGTCTTTGCCTTTGCAGTTAAGCGCCCTGAGTTTTACGGTGTAGGTTCCGTTGGCGGTATAGGTATGTGTGGGATTTGTCTGCGTTGATGTAGCTCCATCGCCAAAAAACCATACAAAATTTGTGGAAGCGGTAGAGGTGTTAGTAAACTGAACGGTGCCCGTGCAGTTGTCGGTAACTGTTCCGGTAAACTGAGCGTCCGGGCTGGCCGCAGGTGCAAGGGAAACATTAACATACGTGGCAATACCGTTTGCCAGAACAACGTTAGTGACGGTTTTTGATGTATATCCGGGAGCAGAGAATGTAATACTGTATGTTCCGGCTATCATGTATTTGTGGTAGTTTCCCACAGGCAAAGCGGAATATACCTGAGAGCTGTCGTTTGCCTGATCGTAACTGTTTACCCAAACCTTGGCCCTTATAGGTTGTCCACTGCATGAATCGGTTATAACACCGCGGACACCGTAAAGAGATTCCTGCATATAATTTAACATGGCCTCGTAATTTTCATTCCATTTGTTGCTGAAGTCTTCTACTTGAGTAACATAATCAACATCCACCTCCAAAGTTACCTCCCTGCATTGCTTGTAATAATTCATATAATCCTGTCTTCCACCGGTAATCACGTACCAGTCACCGCCTTCGGTAACGCCGTCAGCATATTCGTTGGACATATATGATGCGTTAAATAATCTTCCGGTGGTAACATAATTGGTACAAACTCTTTCCCACCATGCCGCATCAGCATTTGGGTTTCCGGCTGTTGTCCATGTATCCCAGGGATAATTCATTACTTCAGTACCACCGTGGAAATTACCAGCCATATTGAAATGATGGTTATTGGCAAAAGTCATGAATGCCTGAGTTTCGGCCTGCGTAGCATTACCATCAGGGTTTTGACCGGCTCTTGGGTCCGGATAATTACGGTTTAAATCAATACCTGCCAGATTAGCTCTTCTTGCATTTGCAACGGTCGACCCGGCAGGCGATGAATTATAATAAGTTCCTTCAGGGTTTGCCAATGGACATATCCATATTTCGGCGCCGTTAACAAGGTTAGTAACCTGCGTAATCGACCCATAGTTGGTTAATAAGTAGTCAATCATACGAAGCGTAAGAAAAAAACCCGCTGTTTCGTTGCCGTGCATAGACGATGAAAATAAGAACTGGGGTTCGTTTTCGGCTGTATTTACATTATCTGAAATTTTTGCTACCAGTATTTTGTAATTTCCTGATGGGGTTGCCGAAAGAATAGTATCAATATCACATAATGTGGGATAGGTGCTGGCAAAATTTGCCAGCATTTGTTCGTAAACGCTGTAGGTCGGATATCTGTTCCAGCTTGCCATTTGCGCTACCGTGGTTGCCATGGTGATAGCTTTTGGCTGTATCCAGGGAAAAATTTCATAAGGAATATTCCTTGTGAGAAATTCCTGAAATTCCTGGGGATTGGCATACGCTTGGACTTCATAACCCTGCCCATTTGGTAAAGGCTTAACATTACTGATCGACATAATGTTAGTTAAGTCCTCATTTATCTGAGCTTTGTCGGCAACATTAAATTTGATAACTATCTCACCACGATCCTGTAAAATCTGTTGAGCTTGCTGCCCCTTTGCTGTACTAAGATTCTGGGCTGAAATACTGCCCGTGAGGATTGCTAAAACCAGAATAAGGATATTTTTACGCATATGAAAATAAAATTTTGCTGAAAGTACTTAATTATCAATTTTGAAAAACAGATTACAAAAATAAAATTATCGGAACAAATGATTTCCGCCTGTTTTAATAAAACATTTTCAATACCAGGCTTGTTGATTTTTCCGCTCCGGTAAATTCCAGTTTAAAAGTATACAAGCCTGCAGACAGTTTTTGTGGTGTGAACACTAGCGTATGTTGCCCTCGTTCCTGGGATTCATTCAAAAGTTCTGAAACCATTTCGCCGAGTGCATTATAAACTTTTAAGTGCACCTGTCCGTTTTCAGGTAAATTATAGGAAATTATTGCTTCGCTGCAGAACGGATTCGGGTAACCCGAAAACTCAAATCCCGGATCGGTATTTCCCTGAACAAAAATTTTGGGCATTAACAGGTAGGCGCCATCATTTTCCTGGCCGTATTTATTTCCGATCACTCCTGTGCCGCTTAGATTAAAATCCAGTTCACCGGCCTTCAGATTATTTAATGGACGGAAGCCAAGTACGATCATTTCATCGTTGGCTTCAACGTCAAAATGATTTGTGGTGGCATACACAACCCTTATAACACCATTATTATCAGTTACTAACAGGTCGCTGTTTTCTGCAAGGATCTCCTCCATCGTCGGGTTGATCTTTACCGTACCTTTTTTGTTCACGGTTTTTGGCATAAAAGCGCTTACCAGTTTGAATTCATTAACAGGGTAATTCAATTCAAGCCCCATGGCTGAAAAATCATTCATTTTTGAGCTTATCCGAAGGGGTATTTCAAAATAGGAAGGATCACTTGTGGTAATGTTATCTTCTGCAGCTGCAATGATGTTATCTGAAAGTGATTTGTCAAGGCTCCAGGTAATGGCCGATCCATAATACTTGCTGCTTGATGCGTTGAAATCACCGTAACAGATCGTTTTCAAATCAATAGCTATATTGGAACCGGTGACCGTAATCAAGGTGTCAAGAGCCAGCCAGTTGCCTCTCGGGAAATTCCGGGTAACATCAGCCGGCGCACCGATCTTGGCTTTAATCCTGGCAACATCAATAGCATTAATGAACGGGTTGTTGTCCACATTAGCTGCAGCCTTGTATTTTCCGGAGAAACATAACGAAGGATTGTAAACGGTATCGCTGGTTATAAAGTATTTGAGCTGTGCCAGGTCAATGGCATTAATATCGTTGCCCCATTGCATGGTATCGGCCGTATATTTATCGTACGACAGCATGTAGTTGCCGTCTGGCACATCGGTAAACTGGTAATTGCCGAGTGCATCACTTGTAACATTTCCTACTTCTGTCCCGGCAGGATAATCTTTCAGTTTAACGATTACTTCATCGATATCGTAAATGGCGGCATTATAAGTGGGGAAATTTGGTATCGGGTTTCCAGGGATGGCCCTGCCTGCATAACGGGTTTTGCCGCTGATGGTATATCCGCTGACTCCCGGAAGTGCTGTTACATCCTGGTATATTGTATCAGCGCAGCTGCCGTTGGTGGCTATCAGCATCACGTTGTAGGTGCCGCTGACAGCATATGTATGACTCGGATGCTGATCGGTGCTGGTGGAGGCGTCGCCGAAATTCCAGAAATACGAAGTGGCGTCGGATGATGTGTTTGTAAAATCAGCTGTAAGGGTGGTGACCGAGCTGGTAAACCCGGCTGCAGGCTGAGTAAGCACTGTGGCTGTTGCAGGAATACGCGCACTGCGGCAGCTTTGACCCTGAACGGTCCAGTTGAACCACGAATAGTAAAGTGTTGATCCTAAGTCGCAACCTGTAATGCTTACCAGGCCTGAAATTGTGTACGGATATGAAACGCCGGCGTTAAGCCTGTATAAGGTTGAATTTACTGGTGTCCTTAGCTGATAGCCTGTTCCGGGGGCAATCACCCAGTTGAGTGTTACGGTTGTTGCTGTAGTATTGACGTAAACACTGGCTGTTTGCAGTGTGTTTCCGAGGTTGTCAAGAAGTGTTATCGTTTTGTTGCCTGCCGTTCCTGCGCGCGCCTGCACCGAAATCAGTGTCATGGTTTCGTAAACGTTGAAGTAGAGGTTTGCGGCCACGTTTCTCTGAGCTCCGGCGACTGCCGGGCCGACATTCTGGGTGGCAGCAGCGACATAATTATCAGCGTAATAGGTGGTTGTTGTGCTGATATTTGGAGTCGTATAGGATGTTCCCGAACCAATGGACGTTCCTCCTGTGGCAACGTCGTACCAGTTGATTGTTCCGCTTCCTGTAGCTCCGAGGGTAACTGTGCCCGAACCACAGACAGAACCACCTGTTGTTGCCGGTACATCAGCCATACTGATCGTAATGTAATTATTCATTTCCAGAGAGTCTTTGCCTTTGCAATTGAGTGCCCTGAGCTTGACTGTATATGTTCCGCTTGCGGAGTATGCATGTGTCGGGTTTACATCTGTGGAAGTGGCGCCATCACCGAAAAACCAGACAAAATTGGTAGATGATGTGGAAGAATTAGTAAACTGGACGGTTCCGGAACATTTATCGGTAATCGTTCCTGAAAACTGTGCATCAGGAATGGAAGCAGGAGCAAGGGCCACATTTACAACAGTGGCGCTGCCGTTGGTAACAGAAATACCTGTAATGGTTTTGGAAGTATAACCAGGGGCTGAAAACGTCACGCTGTATGTACCGGTATTAACATATTTGTGGTAATTTCCTACAGGTAAAGCAGAATAAACATGAGAACTGTCGTTGGCCTGGTCGTAGCTGTTTGCAAAAACCTTAGCCCTGATCGGTTGTCCGTTGCAGGAATCGGTGATTATACCGCGTATTCCGTAAAGTGATTCCTGCATATAATTCAGCATCGATTGGTAATTTTCATTCCATTTATTGCTGAAGTCTTCTACCTGAGTAATATAATCAACATCTACTTCCAAAGTTACTTCCCTGCATTGCTTGTAATAATTCATATAATCCTGTCTTCCGCCGGTGATCACGTACCAGTCACCGCCTTCTATAACACCGTCAGCATATTCGTTGGTCATATATGATGCGTTAAATAATCTTCCGGTGGTAACATAATTGGTACAAACTCTTTCCCACCATGCCGCATCAGCATTTGGATTTCCGGCTGTTGTCCATGTATCCCAGGGATAATTCATTACTTCAGTACCACCGTGGAAATTACCTGCCATATTGAAATGATGATTATTGGCAAATGCCATAAATGCCTGGGTTTCGGCCTGCCATGCATTTCCATCAGGATTTTGTCCGGCTCTTGGGTCGGGATAATTACGGTTTAAATCAATTCCTGCCAGATTAGCTCTTCTTGCATTTGCCACGGTTGACCCGGCAGGCGATGAATTATAATAAGTTCCTTCAGGGTTTGCCAAAGGACATATCCATATTTCGGCGCCGTTAACAAGGTTAGTAACCTGCGTAATCGACCCGTAG
>Ga0208789_1000169_pt1 | contig 86196 bp, 69 predicted proteins | sample Methanotroph_Enr_FD_187368 | JGI IMG/M metagenome (GOLD analysis project Ga0208789, IMG submission 187368) | Enriched soil microbial communities from Old Woman Creek wetland in Ohio, USA - Methanotroph_Enrichment_5 (SPAdes) (version 2) | ecosystem: Environmental > Terrestrial > Soil > Wetlands... | reverse complement strand
ACCGGAAAAGAAAAATACGAAGTTCCGGTTGCCAAAGGTGGAGTTGGACTTGCAACTCAAATTCAACCATTTAAGGATAATGTAATTGTGGTTGTAGGCGAAAAAGGAGTATCAACTTTCAATGCCAATTCAGGCGATTTACTGCATTCCGGGAAATACAGAACTTCATCGCTGGAAGACCGGGTTGGCAACATCCTGATCATGAAAACCGACAAAGCCGATATTGGCACATTCGACCTGAATACCTGTAAATACAAAGATTTCAAGGCTCGAACCGGGGCAATTACAACGCTTTCACGCGATGGGAACTTTGTGTATGTGTACGAAAAGAAAGTAGTAACCAAACTGAATACACTTTAATCACTCCCTAATACACAGCAATCAAAAGGCTCTGCATAAACAGCAGGCCCTTTTGATTGCCAATCTAAAAGTCCCACTCACTAATTCAATAAGAATGAGGTCAAACTTCTTACTTGTATTTCTGATGGTATTCGTTTTCTATTGCCATGAACCAACCGATCAAAAGGTAACCAATAACATCAATCGGTTTGTAAAAATTGAAACTGAAAAATGGAAGAAAGAACTGCTGATTAGCGGCGAAGTGGGTGGCCCTTGCGAGAACGATTATATGAAATGGAATGAGAAATACCCGGAAAGCTATTACGGGCTCCCGGATACCATACATTCCAAAATAGTTGACATGAATGGCGACGGGAAAGACGATATTTTGTTGTATTTCCCTGCTGGAGAAGCCTGTACAGGCGGACACGAAGAAGGTTCTGATTTTCTGAAGCTGATCTATTCCAGCGGAAATGAATACCTGCAAAACAACTACCTCCGTGAAAAAATCGAAAAAGCAATCAGGTATAAGTCTGATTGCCAAACCGGACTTTTCTCCCGGCGTGCCATTTTTTCAATAACGAATATCGACAAGCAAATCTCAGGAACATTTCAGGTTTGGACCGATGACGATCCGGATTGCTGTGCCGGCTACAAAGGAACATTCAAGTACAACCCTTTTACCTGGAAGATGGATTTGAAACAACAAAAAACGCAATAATATTTTCAAAAAACACCAAGTATCATGATTAAAGAACATCAATCACCTGCATTCATTCTCAAATACATGCTGATAATATGCATGTTATATTCTGTCGATTCCCAGGCCCAAGTCGAATTTGGACTGAAAAAATTAAATGTCTGGACTGAATTGGCATTTGCCTCGCCCAAACAGGAAATGAAAAACTCCTATTCGTATGGCGAACCGATGAAATTGTACCTCGGTGCCGATCTGCCCTTTGCCTTCTTTCAATACAGCAAAAAAAGAAATACCGGACTAAGCATTGGTGCATTTTTAGACCGCGAAAAGGCCAATTTCACTGACGACAGCTATGCTACTGAAGGCCTGGATGCAAAAATGACTTCGGTCGGGGTCCGCATTCGGCCATTGGGGAACATGGCCATTTATCAACCCAAAGGAAGCGTGACAAACGGCCAGTTGACAACCATAACCACGCACAAAGTGACCGGCACCGATGAATTTGGAAATTCAAAAATTGGCGAATATACCACCACACAAACTATTCCACTTTGGTCTGACGAAGGTGCAAAGCTACTGGTAACCATGTTTCTTTCAGGCTTGTACTTCGACTATGGCGTTTCACATTTAGCGCTGATTGAACCTCCAACGCCGGATGTGAAACGGACTGCAAGAGTCATTACTTATGGTTGCGCCCCTTCGCTGGCTGTTGGACGAAAACTTACCTTCTTCATGGATTTCTCCATCCGAAAGTACCAATGGACCAATAAGATGAATACAACTTCCGGGATTAAGTCATTTCATACGGGCTTTGGATTAGGTCTTAATTTGTAATCAGAAATCAACTAAAAAATGAAAAATTTATTTATCACCTTAATTTCAGGCCTGATACTATTTACAGCCTGCAAGAAAACCGATGTTAGTCCTGATGTAACCACAAACGCGAAAGTTCCAAAACTAATCCAGGAAAAAAATGGCTGGCATGTGTTAGGCGGTCAAACCATTCCATTAACCGTTGGCGCTACTCCCGTTCAGTTGATGTACGAAAACGGCCATTTTAGCCAAACCTACAAAACCATGTTTTACGCGAATCCCAACACGACGATATTTAACTACGCTCGCTGCAATGCAAAAGGAGATTCACTCTTTATGAAACAAGCTGACAATATTGAATATCAGCCGTTTTTTTACCTCGACGGTGATGCAAAAGATGTTCGGTATGGAGCCTATTTCCCGCCACAAAGCACGTATGGCGCAACGAGCCACAAAACCATCGGAATTTATGGAATTGGACCTGATGCCCTGGATGTGAACACAAAAATTTATGAATTTCCGGCAGCCTGGAACGGTTATTCGTTTTCTCCCGGTATATTTTCAAATCCGCACTGGTTTGTTTATTGGGATGTTGTAAAAGGAGGTTATGCCGCTTATCGCATCGGAACAGCCCAACTGATTGATATAGCTGGATTTTATGCCAATGATTATGTGATATTAAATGGAGCAAGTGGCTTAGTAATCGACGAAACCTATTGCAAGTCCAATCCAACTCACGTAAAATGCTATTTCGCAAGTACCAACAATAATATTAGCCGGATGGGACATTCGCGCAATTACATCAGTGTTTATGCTGCCGACGATGTCAACCGAACTGCTTTCAGGGATTCAACTTCTGATTATATTGCTGGTGGAAACATTGTTTCGTGTGCTGATGCAAACAACGTATATTATTTCATCAATAAAACTGCAACAAAGGCTGATACAGGTATGAAAAACACCAAATTGCTGATGCTGGTTTTCGACAAAACCACCTTAAAGCTGACCAAAAAGATGCTTTGGAACCAGGACTTTGATGTTATTGAAGACATTGTGATGATTCCATCCAAAAATCAAGTCTTCATCAAATCAAACCTCAGTACTAAAGGGCTTTTCAAACTCAATTTAGCTGATTATTCCATCACCAATATTACACCTCAACTGGTGGGCGACAACGGGAATACGATTGCTTCGCTGGCTATAACAACCGATGGGAACAGGCTTTATGCTACGGTTGGTTCGCTGTATGCGAAATACGAACCGGCGGTTACGAATGTGATTTATTACGAGTAAAAGAGCCTGGCTTAAATTTGAAATTAGCCCCAATATCGAATAACCAATTATATATCAGCCGGAGTGCAACTTTAAACGTTAAACGTTAAACTTTATTCCACGTACAGCACCAGCCCCTTCAAATATTCGCCTTCGGGATGGTACATGTCCACCGGATGATCGGCAGGCTGAACGAGTTGGTTCAGGATGCGGACTTTCCGGCCCGAGATGGCTGCTGCCGAAAATACAGCTTCGCGGAATTTGTCTTTGGTTACCACCTGAGAGCAACTGAAAGTGAATAGTATTCCACCGGAAGCTATTTGCTGAAAGGCTTTCAGGTTAAGGCGTTTGTAGCCTTTCAGCGCCTGTGGCAACGCACCGCGGTGTTTGGCAAATGCAGGAGGATCAAGGATAATCAGGTCGTATTTATCCTTGTTTTTGTCCATATAATCAAAGCAATCGGCCACAAAGGCCTCGTGGCGGGTGTCTTCCGGGAAATTCAGTTTCACGTTTCCGTTGGTCAGGTCGATGGCTTTGGCCGACGAATCAACCGAATGAACCAGATTGGCGCCACCACGCATGGCATAAAACGAGAATCCACCCGAATAGCAAAACATGTTCAGTACGCTGCGATCTTTTGAATATTCCTGCACCAGCCTTCGGTTTTCGCGCTGATCGACAAAAAAGCCGGTTTTCTGACCTTCCACCCAATCCACATTAAACCTGTTTCCGTGCTCCTGAACTTCAAATACTTTTGATTCACCAAGCAGGTATCCATCTTTGGGTTCCAGATCAGCTTTAAACGGGACGGTCTTTTCACTCTTATCGTAAACGGCAACCAGGCGGTCGCCCATCACTTCTTTCAAGGCTTTGGCGATTGTTTCCCGAATCACGTACATTCCGGCTGAATGAGCTTGCATTACCGCAGTTCCGTTGTAAAAATCAACGATCAATCCGGGCATTCCATCGCCTTCGCCATGCACCAAACGGTAAACGTTGGTATCAGGATTATCGACCAACCCTAATTTTCTGCGCACATCCAAAGCGCGATCTAACTTACCTTTCCAAAAATCGAAATCGGGGTCAACTTTTTCGAACGAAAAAATGCGGACAGCGATCGAGCCAACCTGAACATGGCCCATGGCCAAAAATTCTTTTTTGCTGGAAACCACTTCCACCACATCGCCTTCTTCTACCCTACCAACAATTTCCTGAATTGCTCCGGAAAAAATCCACGGATGAAAACGCTGAAGCGATTGCTCCTTTCCGGATTTCAAAATAACCCGGCTATACTTTTCTGACATGTTTATTGCTGATTGAGTGATTCAAAAATACGGTGAGAAATCCAAGCGTCGGTGGCGGCATAAATCTGCTGTGCTTCAGTCAAATCGGGTGCTTCCCAATTGGTCACGCGTTGGGCTTTCGAAATGCGGTAACCCAAAACAATGGCCGATAATTTTTTCAGGCTAAAATCCTGAATGCCAAAATCTTTCACATGATCCTGAAGTTCGACAAATCCACCGGGTTTAAAATTATTCAGTTTCTGAAGACCTTTGATGTCGTCGCGAATGGCAACACCAATTTTTTGTATTTCAGGATTTTCAAGGATGTTTTTTAACCCATTGGGCAAGCCTATTTTATTCAGTCGAAACAAAAAGGCACGCTCTTCGGTAGCCAATTGCAACAATGCAACTTCGTAAACAACCCCTTTTTTGAATGCAGGTTTGGTTTCAGTATCAAATCCCAGCAAAGTCTGCTGAGACAGGTATTCAATCGAAGCCAGGTAATCTTCCTTCGATTCCACCAGTGTTATATCGCCTTCAAACTGAATAAGTGGTAATTCTGCTAATTCATCTTTATCAATACTTTCCCTGTACATTTTTTATTCTCCCTGAAACGAAAACCGGTCGTTCAACCAGTCCGGATTCTTATTCTTTAATTCATTATTTGGGGTTCCCTCCTGAAGGGAATCTTCGTCTGTATTATTTTCACTGTAAATCAAGTTGTGCACAGCACGCAGGCAGTTTACAAGCTTCTGCCCCCAAACATGGGCAAAATTGCTTTGACTTTCCCAAAGCGCCTGCTCCATAACCTCATCATTCATGGTACGAAACGACATAATCAGATCTTTCATGTCCTGATACACATCAGCCACATTTTCAGCAATACTCGAAGTAAGCGCCGATTCGCTAAACTGCATTCCCGGGATGAATACTTCCTGATAATCGTCTCCGGCTCCAGTGTGGGCAAGTATTTTCTGCTGAATGAGGTTGTATTCTACCTCAGTTACATACTTTTCAAGGTCGTCATCAGCCTCGAATTCAAACTCGGGGAGCAAACTGGCTTTGAGGTATAAAAGAGGAAGCATTTTTTGCAGTCGGCTCAGGAAATCAGCCGATTCCATTTCATCCGACCGTTCGAGAAAACTACAAAATTCGTTGGCAACGGTAATTAATTCAATTACATTTTTCGAATATACCAAACTATTCAATCCTTCTTCACTCATGAAAATCGTTCTAAAATTGGGTCAAAAGTACAAAGAATTTTTATTCTGATGGATTTGCTCTGTCAATTAATACCTACGACACAAAAACCTTAATTTATCAGGAAACCAGTCTATTGTCCTTTTTCTTCGTCCTCATCATCATCTTTTCTGCTGTATCGCTTCGGATACTTCGTTTTCTCCTTCATGGCATACCACAAAATCCGGTTGAAAAGATCATCATTTCCAGAGTCGATGCCATCAAACTGCGGCTCCATGCTTTTCTCGGCCAAACGCAAAGCAGCACCTTTCAAAGCTGTGAGTGGCGGATTCATTTCATCCAGCGGAACCTGGTTTTTGATTGTCCGGTATGGTGTCAGGTCGGCTTTTCCTCCAAAGCAATCGAACATTGGCTTAGCTGTTGCATCCATAATATTCATTGGCGGAATACCCAAAATCTGCTCGATGGTGCGTACCATCGAAGGCTGGTTGTAATTGGAATGCAAAACTTCGCCGGTTCTCGAATATGGACTGACTACCATCCCAACCGTGCGATAGGCCGACACATGATCCCAACCTGATTGCGAATCGTCTTCAGTAATAAAAACAACCGTATTGGCCCAGAAGCGGCTTTTGGTGAGCGCTTCCATAATCTGCCCCAACGCCAGATCATTATCGGCTACCATGGCCCGCGGAGTTGGTAATCCCGGACGGGTTCCGCCAGTATGATCGTTCGGAAGAGCCATAATCATCAATTCAGGTAATTGATCGCCATCCATTGCTTCGTACTTTCTTAGTTCGTCGATAAAAGTCTGGGCCCGCAACACATCCGGAATCTGGTGATCGTCGTACGATGGATAAGTCGGACTCAGAATCGCTTCAACGGGTTTGATGGTGGTGTGATTGGTAAATTCAAACTTTTTCTGATTCAGGAAACACTGGTAAATCGAGGTCCAAGTGTGCTGTTTATCGTATTCAGGAGTTGATGCTTCTCCATAAATACGTACATTCTTCCCGTGCTTCAGCGCATTGTCCCACAGGAAACCGGTTGGTGCATAAACCAAAGCATCTTCCTGAACGTGGGGGTAGCTGCGTATCCACGCGCGAACATCTTTCTCTATGTAATCGGTTACGATCGAAGCATCTGTCCATTGGTGCCCTTCGGCTGAACATTTTCCGGAGACATAAAAATTATCGAGCAGCATATATTTATCAACTAAATCGTGCGTATTGGGCGTAATTTTCCTGCCAAAAATCGTGAGTGTTGAATCGCCGTCGCCTTTTTTATGATCGCCCAGAATCTGGTCGTACGTGCGGTTTTCTTTGATGATGTACAGTACATGTTTAAACACGGAGGGCTCGCCAATTCGTTCAGGAACACAAACCGGAGCCGCATTTTTTCTTGGCATTTTTTCGAGCAATGCCAACCGGAACAATTGGTTCGACTCCTCTACTGTTTTTGTATATGTTTTTAGCTGTTTTTCGTCCGGAACCGGAATAACAGAAACCGAAGCGGTCTGTTTGTGCGAGTTGTACGAAACATTAAACGATACGGCAGCCTGTGTCGGAATTTTGGCACTCTCGCCTTCGATGTTAGCCACAAAAAGCTGATTTTTACTCGTTGCAGCAATAGCCCCGGGATAAGCTCCGGTTGGGATGAAACCTTCTATCTCGCTGTTCTTTTCGGCTGAATTTCCGCCTGATTTGCTTCCGAGTTCAACAACAGCAACTGCATTGTCCATTCCGTTGGCTACATACAGCGTTTTGCCATCTTTCGACAAGCCCATGCCATTGGGAGAATCTCCCCAAAACGAATTGTTTTCAGCACTTAACCGAACAGAAATAGTTTCAGAAACTTCATCGGTCAGCGTTGAAATTGCACTCACACAATCGCTGTTGGCATTGGCAACAAAAATTGTTTTCCCGTTGGCACTGGCAATGATATCGTTGGGATGCAAGCCAACCGTAATTTCTTTCAGAACCTTTCCGGTTTCCGGATTTAAAACCGACACGGTTCCTTCGCGCGTTGCTCCGGTTCGCGGGTCAACTTTGGCACTACCCCATGGAACTCCGGCAACATTCGTATCATTTTTATCGGGAACAGCACCAGCCCAGTTGGTCACGTAAATTTTCCTGTTGGCTTTGGCAATTCCGAATGGAGCCACGCCCACATTGGTTGTCCATACGTTGGTTTTCGTTGCCAAATCCAGTTTCACCACCTTGTTGGTTCCGTTCAAAACAACGTACAAATAATTTTTTCCTGATTCGTTTTGCACCAAAACTTCATTAACCAAGGCATTTCCGGCAGGAGCTTCAGTCGGAAAAGTAAACGAATCGCTTCCCGCTAATTTTTTGCCATCCCATGTAGCTTCAAGAACAAACGAAACGCCTTTAATACCTGCTGATCCCCAATATAGTTTGTACTGATTTGCTTCATGAAGCCAGCAAATTCCGGAGAATGTATTCATCAGGTTCTGGCCCTGAATTAAACCACTTAACGGCAGGTTGGCAACCAGCTTTCCGGTTTCGGCTGACAGCACCACCACTTCGTACCGACCCTCGACAGCGACCCATTTCTCGTCAGGCGAAAGAGCAACGTCCAGCGCGTGGTTTTCCAAGGCTGGATTGCCAAAATAAACCTGCGTTCCGGCTGGATTGATCCAGCGATTATTGGGCAGCAAATTTGGATTGTCTTTCGGCGATAATGTTTTACTATCGTATGCTGACTGGTATTTAGCCTGTTCTTTGCTCTTTTTTGCCGACTGCGCAAATATTGTTGCAACTGCAAGAAACAGACTAACAGACAGAAACAGTTTTGGAATATTCATGGTAAACGAATTTGAAAATAGTTTAGTTTTAGTTCAAGCATTACAAAGTAACAATATTAGCTACAGAATTCCAGAAATCAGGACACAGAAAGGGCAGAAAATTAGCAAGGCTATAATTTTAATCCAATCAAACGCAACCTTCAGTTATTGTTCTACATCTTCAACTAAACTTAATTACAACAAATGAAGATTGTAAAAGTATTCAGTATAGTTCTACTGGTCATATTCGTTACCTCAAGTTGTGGAAAAGATGAAAATACAGGAAAATCGACCTGCGATTTAGCAAATCCAATTGAAGAACTTCTGTGGTTAAAAGAGATAAAAACTACAATGACCAACTGTTCCTGTGAAATGTCAATTTTACAGGCGACTTACAACAATCAAACCGTATTTTACACGATGATGACCGACCCATTATGCGATGGAGTTCAAACAATTACACTCCTTAATTGTGAAGGAAAAGTCGTTGAGAATATCAAGCAGGACAAGTTTCAGGCATTTCTGGGTAAAGTTTCTAATGTCAAAAATCTGTACCGGTGTAAAACATCGAAATAAAAAGAGATTCGATCATTTTGCCTTTAGCTTAATTTTTTCATCAGCCAAGCCATATTTTCGCCCAAAGTCCGCATGGTCTGCATACCTTCTTCGTCTTTTAGCACATCGCCGGGAGCACCGCCAAAAGCAAAGTTCCAGTAACTCGATCCGGGAACAATCATCTGGTTAATCAGGAAAAAATTATTGATGGTTTCGAATGCGTGAAGCGCACCACCACGGCGTTCAACGATTACGGCAGCACCTACTTTACGGCGAAGCATATGCCCGTTTCCGCGGGTTACGTAGCCCGAAACATCAATCAAGGCTTTCATTTCGGTGGTGATATCGGCAAAATAAACCGGTGAACCCAGAATAATTCCATCGGCTTCAACCATTTTGGCGATTACCTCATTCAAAAAATCATTTTTGATGTGGCAGCGGCCATCTTTCATTTCGCGACATTTTCCACAGGCTGTGCAACCATGAACCGGCTTTCCGCCTAACTGAATAAACTCGGTTTCGATGCCTTCTTTCTGCAACTCTTCAAAAACTGTATGGATTAAAATCCCGGTGTTACCGCTTCGGCGCGGACTTCCGTTAATTCCTATGATTTTCATAAAATGTTTGTTTTGCCACAAAGGCACGAAGGCACAAAGAAAACTTTAAAGTTAAACGATAAAACTTCGTGCCTTAGTGGCTAGATTTTTACTGGTTAAACACGTACGAAATGATGTTTGCTCCCATTTGCAAAGCTTTTTGGCGAACATCTTCCGGGTCGTTGTGAACCGAACGATCTTCCCAGCCATCACCCAAATCGCATTCGTAATTGTAAAAACATACCAGTCGGCCTTTATAAATCAGGCCAAATCCCTGAGCCGGTTTGCCATCGTGTTCGTGTATTTTGGGTAATCCGCCAGGAAATTGATATTTCTGGTGATAAATGGGATGATCGAACGGAAGTTCAATGAAATCAAGTTCCGGAAAAACCTTTTTCATTTCGCGGCGGATAAATTGATCAATTCCATAATTGTCGCTGATTTGCAGGAAACCACCAGATTCAAGGTAGGTACGCAGATTGGCCGCTTCGGCATCCGAAAAATAAACGTTTCCGTGACCAGTCAAGTCCACATAAGCGTAATTGAACAGGTCGGGACTTCCCGGCTCAACGGTTCCCGGTTCCGGATCGATATCGGTTTTAAGATTTTCGTTGCAAAAGGTAATCAGGTTGGGCACCGAAGTTGGGTTTGAATACCAGTCGCCGCCCCCATTGTATTTCATCACGGCAATTTTCACCGATTTGGCTTGCGAAAAAACCATCACAGGCAAAAAAACCAACAGTATCAGTCCAAGCTTTCTCATTTCAAAGCAAAAATCAGTGTTCAGTCTCAGTGTTCAGTCTCAGTGTTCAGTTTTTTGATTACTGTAAACTGCGACTGAATACTGCGACTGTTTTGCCCCAAAGATAAAAATATTGCATGGTTTCAGCAGTCTGCCGAATTTGAATTTAAAGAATGGCTAGTTTTTGTGAAATAATTGCCAATTTTGTCGGCTCAGCAACAGAACCAAAAGCTGAAGCAATCGTTTTAAAGGTGTCAAAACCAAATAATATAGAAATGAAAAATTTTACAACCCGCTCACTCAACATACCTTTTCCGAAAAAAGACCCACACAACGCTTTGTCCATGCCTATTTACGAATCGGTGGCTTTTGAATTTAATTCATCAGAAGACATTGCGGCCAACTTCCGTGGCGAATTTCCGGCACATACTTATTCGCGCACCAGCAACCCAACTGTTGAATATTTCGAAACTAAAGTCAGGACATTGACCGGCGCTCACCATGTTTTGGCAGTTACTTCAGGAATGGCAGCCATTTCGGCAACCATGCTGGCCATTTGCAAACAAGGCGACAACATCGTTTCAGGAAAACATCTTTTTGGGCACACGCTGTCGTTGTTCGAGCAAAGCCTTTCGGCCTATGGCGTTGAAACCCGTTTTGTTGATACCACGAAAATTGATTTGATTGAACCGTTGATCGACCAGAATACGCGGGCTATTTATTTCGAAACAGTCACCAATCCGCAACTCGAAATTGCCGACATCAGTCGGTTGGTTGAGATTGCCAATAAGCACGGCATTTTGCTGATTTCGGACAGCACGATCACTCCACCATCAGTTTTCAGCTCGAAATCGCTGGGAGTACATGTGGAAGTGATGTCGACCACCAAATTTATTTCGGGCGGCGCCACTTCTTTTGGCGGGATTATCATAGACAATGGGTTGTACAATTGGAAGCAAAATCCAAACTGCCTCGAATTTTCAAAGAAATTCGGTAAAGATGCGTTTGTTGCACGTCTCCGGAAAAACTATTACCGAAACATCGGTATGCCAATGACTGCCCACACGGCCAATTATATGATTGCCGGACTGGACATTCTGGAACTGCGCGTGGAGCGTTGCTACCAGAATTGCATGAAGCTGGGCGAATTCTTTGAACAACATCCGCAGGTTACCCGTGTTGATTATCCCGGACTGAAAAACTCGCCCTTTTACGATTTGGCGATGAAACAATTCAATGGCGTACCCGGAAGCGTAATGACCTTCGATCTAAATAGTCAGGAAGAATGCTTCAGTTTTATGAACCGGCTCAAAGTCATTCGCCGTGCCACCAATCTGAACGATAATAAGTCGCTGATCATCCATCCATATTCAACCATTTATACAGAATTTCCAGCAGAAGAACGCCTGAAAATGGGAATCCGTCCCGGCATGATGCGACTTTCGGTAGGCATTGAAGGGGCTGAGGATTTGATCGAAGATATGGAACAGGCGCTTAGCCGATAATTCTTTTCTATTTTCAATTCTGAAAAATACACATCGATAAAGTAGGGTAAATTCAATTCAAATTGTATCAGGTTAAAAGTTGTAAAATGCAGCAGATAACCGACATCTAATATTTATTCGGAAGATCAGGAAATAAAGGATGAGGATATTATCGAATAAAAATCAGGCTGGAACCGGACTTGATCAAGTTGGCTTTGAACAGTTATTTGATGCTTATTATGATGAGCTTCAGCATTTTATTTTCTTTAAATCAGGAGATACCGAAATTGCTGAAGATATTATTCAGGACGCTTTTTTGAAACTCTGGGAAATGCGATCGTCGGTGAGGGTCGAAACAGCGCGGGCACTGCTTTACACCATTGCCTCCAACCTGTTTGCTAACCGGTATAAACGGATGAAACTGAAGTTCAAACTTCAGCAAACCATCATTGAGGACCGGACTTTCGAAACTCCTGAATTTGAAATGGAAATCAAGGAATTTGACCAAAAACTTCAACGGGTGCTTTCCGGACTCAACGAAAACAACCGGACTGTTTTTCTGATGAGCCGGATGGAACAGATGACGTACAATGAAATTGCTTCAACCCTAAATATCAGTGTAAAAGCGGTTGAAAAAAGAATGAAGAAAGCACTGGAGCACGTTCGAAAAGAAATAGAGCAAAAATTTTAAACAGTGGAAACGGGTAAAAACAGACATATTGATCCTTCGGTTTTTTCAAAAACGCATTTTGATCAGCTGAGCACCGACGAAAAGGTTGATATTTTCGTTGAGGGATACCGCGTTCCGCAGAAAAGGGGCAAAGCCGAAGCGCTCGAATTACTTCGGACAAAGCTCGATCAGAGAAGCACGGAAAAACCCATCCGGAACCTCCGGATTTACTGGTCGGCAGTTGCTTCCATTGTGTTTATCGCCCTTTTGACGACGGTTTATTTCTACCAATCGACGCCCAACCAAATTGTTGCAAACAAAGGCCAGCACCTTGAATATACCTTGCCCGACGGTTCAAACGTAATCGTCAATGCCGATTCAAAAATTAGTTTTTCTGAATCCGGATTTGCCAAACAGCGCACTCTGAATCTGGAAGGCGAAGCATTTTTCTCAGTTCAGAAAGGAAAACCATTTGTGGTAAAAACTCAAACAGGTAAGGTTGAGGTTTTAGGCACAACGCTGAATGTATTTAGCCGAGATATCGAACTCAGTGTTTCGTGTTTAGCCGGCAAAGTAAAGGTATCTGCCAATAACCAAAGCGTGATTCTTATGCCCGGTGAAAAAGCTGATCTGGTTTCTGGAACACTTCAAAAAACGACTAATATCCAAACAGACCAAATGGCCGGATGGAGAAGCGGCGAGTTTCATTTTGACAACGTGCCATTAATTTCTATTTTTGAGGAGATTGAACGTCAATTCAATGTTGAAATAGCAACAAAAGGTTTGGAAAACCGTTTTTTCACCGGAAGTTTTTCGAATAAAAACCTGAACGAAGTTTTGGAGACAGTTTGCTTACCGATGCATTTGGACTATGAAATCAAAAACGGAAACAAAATTAAAATCGTACCAAAGGCGCAATAAATTCTTGCAACTCATTTCCTTGTTCCTGATTTTATTCCTCATACTTCGTCCAATTACAGGTTTTTCGCAGGCTCCAACATTCAACTTCAATAACACCAAGCTTTCTGATGCTTTGGTTCAGGTCTCGAAAACTCTGAATATTCAAGTAGCCTTCGACTCCAATGCGATGGCCAGCCATCAGATTTCAGGAACATTTAATGGAAAAACGCCGGAAGAAATTTTAGCAGAACTTCTTAAAAACACGGGCTATGTCGCCGAAAAAAGATTTGGAAACTACCTGATTATTCCAGTTTCTCCGGAAAAGATTACTACCACTCCAATATTCTGCTGGATTTCAGGACTGGTAACCGATCGGAGTTCAGGTGAACAGCTTCCTTATGCCAGCGTTTATCTCCCCGATCAAAATTCGATCCGGACTACTTCGCTAAACGGGACTTTTGCTTTTCGTATTCCGGCAGTTCAATCGCTGCGGGTAGCTATTCAGTATCTGGGTTATCAGCCGGTCGACAGTACTTTTGCGATTACCGATACTACCACTGTTCTGACCTTCAGGATGAAACAGAAAAACATGGAGTTGGCGCCGGTTGTGATTAGAAAAACGACACTTAAAATGATTGATCAGAACAAAGAAACCAGCCATTCGACGATCAATCCGGTCGGGTTTGTGAATTTACCCAACATGGGCGAAACCGATATTTTTCGCACCATACAGATGCTACCTGGCGTTGGATACGCCGAAGGCTCATCAGGTCTGAATATTCGCGGAGGAACTCCTGACCAAAACCTTGTGCTCTTCGATGGTTTTACACTTTATAACCTCGATCACTTCTTTGGAACTTTTTCATCGATCAACCCCAATGTGGTGAAAGACATTCAGATTTACAAAGGTGGATTTGATTCGCGCTACGGAGAACGACTTTCAGGAATTATTGACATTACCGGTAAAACGGGAAATAAATTTAGTCCGAAAATAAACGGTGGGATTAATCTGATCAGTGGAAACCTGACTGCCGAAATCCCGTTTTCGGAGAAGTTGACACTGGTTGTGGGCGGAAGGCGTTCGTATGCCGATATTTATTCGAGTTATCTGGTTAACGCCATGCTCGAAAATCAGGTTGAAGATGTAAACTCATCAACCGGCAACAGCATTGTTAAGCTAAAACCCGGCTTCTATTTTTACGATTACAACGCCAAACTTACTTTCAGCAAGAGCGAACAGGAAAAAATGTCGGTAAGTGTTTTTGGCGGAAAAGACTTTTTGGCCAGTACCGGTAAAGGAAGCATCAAGCAGACCTATTCCAATACCAACAACGATGCAAATTGGGGCAATTATGGCTTCAGCTATTCCTGGATCAAACAGTGGAGAGATAATTTCTTTTCCAATTTACAGGTTGGCTACTCGGGTTACCAGAACGAATACACCGAACAAACAGAGGTTACGACCAAGAAAGGTAAAAATACAACGACCACCTTATTCGACACCTACGAGGAAAATAAACTGAATGATTTTTCTGCATCGCTGAAAAATGAATTTGCCCTGGGGCTGAAAAACACAGTAGATTTTGGGTTTCAGACGAAATACAATGAATTTACTTACCTGAAAAATGCGGGAACAGACGCCTTTTACTCAGACATAGCCAATTCATCGTGGCTCTATTCAACGTTTTTGCAGTTGAATACACAAATGGTAAAAAACCTGACGGTTAAACTTGGCGGAAGGATAAATGGCTATAACCTTTCCGGAAAACTTTATTACGAACCACGTTTTTCGGCCAACTACCGTATTGGCGACCTGATCAATCTGAAATTTGCTACCGGACGGTATTATCAGTTCCTGAGCAAAGTGGCCCCTACCCAATCGTATGGCTACAACCGCGACTTTTGGGTCATTGCCGACGACAACAAACATCCGGTGCTTTCATCCAATCACTTCATCGGAGGAACTACATTTACTTATAAGCGGTTTTCTTTGGATGCCGAATTCTATTACAAAACTATCGACGGACTTCAGCTTTTCCTTTACATCCCTCCATTTCAAAGGAATGTTGCCCCCGGAGGATTTGTACCTCCCGGACAGGCTAAAAGAGTACAGCTTCCAAGTAAATTTATTAACGGCGTAGGAAGTGCAACAGGACTCGACTTGCTGCTGAAATACGAAAGCACCCATTATACAAGCTGGATATCTTATTCTCACAGTAAAGCCATACGTAATTTTGCAGAGATCAATCACAACGAAGATATTCCGGCACCTTTCGATAAAACACACGAATTCAAGTGGACCAATCTGTTTACTTTTGGCAAATGGAATTTTTCGGGGATGTGGATTTATTCAACCGGGCAGTCATATGTAAAAAATCAGACAGTCGACAATACCTTAACGGCCATGTTTACCTACGACCGTTTGCCAGACTTTAAACGGTTTGATCTGGCTGCTAATTACAATTTACAGATTCAAAAAGTCAGGATTAAATTAGGAATGTCGGTGATTAACGTATTTAACCAGGAAAATTACAACGATATTTATTCTCGCGATTTCAATTTCGACACCACTACTTTCAACGAAACCACCTACATGCGGTCGCTGGGAATTACCCCAAATTTCTTTATCAGTTTTCAATATTAGATCCTGATATTGAAGCCATATAAAATAGAAAAGCTGTCACCTTTTACGGCAACAGCTTTCTGATCGATAAACTATTTTGAACTTTTTAAGGGAAGTAATTCCTTTTCTCTATGGATTTGGTGTAACAGCTGCAGTCGGCATTTGAATATCCACAGTCGTTTTTTCCCTAGCTTTGACAACTACCGGATCTACTGTTATCGAAGTATAACCATCCTTTTCACAAACCACCTTATAGGTCCCACTAGGAAGACCAATCATACTATAAATTCCGGCGGCATCAGTAAGTGCCGAGCTCAAAATGGTGTCAGCGGCAATAATCTGAACATGTGCTTCTGCGATTGGAGTTGTTGCATTTTCAAATACTTTTCCACCAACAGATCCACTATATTTTTGGCATACAGCACGAAGAACTGGTTTAAAAATAAAACCTTTAATTCCGTTCTTTGCTTTTACATTACCCTGAACTACAAACGATTTACTTACATCAAAATCGAGAATAACTTCGCTTTCAACTCCACTTTCAATGACCAGATTAGGAGTCATTTTGATTTTTAGGCCGCTGGCAAAACCGCTTGGCACTTTTAAATCAAAACTAGATCCATCTTTAAGAAGAACGCTTGCTTCAGTAACATGCATACGGATCAGATCGTAAGATCCGGCTGCAATATCCATACTCAACAGTTCTGCAGTAATACCGTTCTGTAAATCGAGCAAATCAAATTCCATCGGGTCGCCATTATACAAAACGGTAAAAAGCGCCGAATTATCGGCAACATCGGTTGTTGACGAAACCGTTGCTGTTGACCGTATTTCAATCTTGTCGATGGATACCAAAGCCTTATCAACCAAACTCACAGGGAAAGGTGCATCAGTCAACGATAAAACAACTTTTCCTTTTCCTCCACTTTCTGAATCACTAATCTGGTTACACGATGTCGCCAGCATCAAGATACCTGCTAAAAGCATCAATCCATTTTTAATTAAACTTTTCATGACTTTTCTGTTTTAATAATCGTACTTAAAATTCGTTTTTATCAACAAAGATTTAATTTGAAACTGTATTAATGAACAAATTGTGAAAATGACCGGATACCCAAACCTTTTATTATATACACTAAAATACCGAATAGATTGATTGAAAATAAATCTGTAATGGATAAGCTATCCAGACATTTTCATCTTAGTTTCTCAGTATAGTGCTGAAATGGGAAATACCCTACCTGAGAAATGAAAAAAATGTTTAATCCAAATGATGAAAGATTATTCTGGTAATGGTTGCTGCGAAATGAAGTGAAACTCTTCTAAGAAAAAGACATAATTATAAAAAACTCAGTATCAATCATTTATCCAGGTGTTTATTTTTTGAACCCTAATATTAATTTTCATTCAGCAAGTTAAATGTATGGCAGGCTACCACCCCGGCAGTTTCGGTGCGTAACCGGCTGTCGCCTAAACTAACCGGCACGAAACCGGCATTTATTGCCAATTCAATTTCTTCCGGAGAGAAATCGCCTTCAGGACCAATCAGAATCAGGTAATTTTCACCGGGAATCACTGCATTTTTGAGTAATTCGCGGTGTTGTTCTTCGCAATGCGCTATGAACTTTTGCCCTTCAAAAGGCTGACGGACAAAATCGCTGAATTTGGTCAGATTATCGAGTTGGGGCAAATAGGCTTTCAGCGATTGTTTCATGGCCGAAATCATTACCTTTTCGAGCCGATCGTGCTTTATTTCTTTGCGCTCCGAATGGCGGCAAAGGATTGGAATCACGCGATTAATCCCAATCTCGGTAGCTTTTTCGAGAAACCATTCGATGCGCTCGATATTTTTGGTTGGTGCAATGGCCACCTGAACCTGAAAATTCCGAAGCCCAAAATTCAATTCCGATTTGGTCACATTTACCGCGCACCGCTTGGGATTTGGATCGGCAATTTCAGCCCTAAAAAACCCGCCACGACCATCGACCAATGTAATTTCGTCACCTTTTTCGAGCCTCAAAACCCGAACACAGTGTTTCGATTCTGTTTCGTCAAGCGTGTAGGTGTTTCCTGAAATATCGGGAGTATAAAAAATATGCATGATTCAAAAGAAGTTTCAAGTTTAAAGCTTAACGTTTAAAGTTATGCTCTGATTTTGGTTATTGATTATTCAATATTGGTTATTGGATATTCATCATTTATAGCTAAATAACTATATATTAAATTGACTTAGGTGTAAACTGAAAAGCAAGCTGACCACCGCGGGCAGAAACATCTGACCATTTCTCAACCTGAAAATCGATGGCAACTGTCGAACAAGTTGGCATATCAGAGTTAAAGTACTTCACCAGATTATAGGCCAGGTAATAAACCGTCGGATTGTGCCCAAAAACGAAAACTGTTTGTACCGTTTCGGGTAAAGCCCGAAGCAATTCGATAAAACCTTGCGTGGTCAACCCTTCGTACAACACTTCTTCCTGACGAATTTTCGTCCGATCGTAACTCAGGTTCTGGCAAAAAATAGTTGCAGTATGCATCGTCCGCGTTGCCGGACTGGCAATTACCAATTCAGGATTTACACCCAAAACTTTAAGCTTTTTACTAATCAGATCAGCATCACTTTCTCCCCTGTCTGTTAAGTCACGATAAAAATCATTGTCGTAACCATAGGGTACCGATTTTGCATGGCGAACAATTATTACCCTTTTCATCTGTTTCTGTTTTTCTATTTCTGCAAAATTAATCTATTTTTAATGCCTACGAAATGCACTTTTACATGAAACGAATTGGCTTATTATCAGATACACACGGAACACTGAGTTCACGAATCTTTAAATTTTTCGAACCGGTTGACGAGATCTGGCATGCCGGCGACATTGGAAATGCAGAAACAGCTGACCAATTATCGGCTATTAAACCACTGCGTGCTGTTTACGGAAACATCGACGACCATGTTTTGCGGCGAATGTTTCCGGCCGATCTGCGCTTCTTTTGCGAAGATGTTGATGTTTTAATAACTCATATTGGCGGATATCCAGGGAGATACGAAGCCCATGTTCGCAATATTTTTAAAATAAAACCACCACAATTGTTTATTTGTGGGCATTCGCATATCCTGAAAGTGATACACGATCCCAAATACCGTTCACTGCATATCAATCCGGGAGCTGCCGGGAATAAAGGATTTCATCAGGTTTGCACTGCCGTTCGGTTTGTGGTCGATGGTAAAAATATTCGCGATTTGGAGGTACTGGAGTTTGAACGGACTGCATTTCAGAAAATAACATAATGGATGGATAATCAAAGTTCAATGAATTAAATCATGAACCGTCATTTGTCATAAGAAAAATTCTTTAGTGCAATTTCAAATGACTATTAACCTTTTCCCATTTGTCTTCAACCTTTTGCGTTCTTGTCTGTTTTGAAGTGAAAAGCAAATAAAATGTCAAAATTCCTTTTTATTTTAATTCTATTCAGTATGTCAGAACATATTAGTTACGGACAAACAGAGACTGCAACTTTCGGAGGTGGATGTTTTTGGTGTACCGAAGCCATTTTCAGAAGCCTGAAAGGCGTTGAAACAGTCGAATCGGGTTACTCTGGGGGAAAGACAAAAAATCCAACTTATCAGGAAGTTTGTACTGGCGAAACCGGTCACGCTGAGGTAATCCAGATTACTTTCAATCCAAAGGTGATTAGTTTTCATGAATTGCTTGAAGTTTTCTGGGAAACACACGATCCGACCACTTTAAATCGCCAGGGAGCCGATTCAGGAACGCAATACCGGTCGGCAGTTTTTTATCATTCTCCGGAACAAAAAGAAACAGCCGAAAAATATAAAGCTGAATTGAACAAAGAGAATGTATTCAATAAGCCCGTCGTAACCGAAATTACGGCTTTTGATCAATTCTACAAAGCAGAGAACTATCATCAGAATTATTTTGCAAACAACAGATCTCAGGGATATTGTCAATTTGTTATTGTTCCAAAAATTGAGAAATTTAGAAAGATTTTTAAAGACAGGCTTAAGTAAATTCCTAATTATCTCCTGATTATTTTAAGTTCAAATTCAATATCTTCATTTGAAAAGCTTGATGAATATCATATTGACGACGCTTTTCGAATGAGTGATTATTTAGTACCTTCGTAAGATAGAGTTAAAACAACTAATTTTTATTTCAGTTTGGATAATAGCCCACACATCGAATTGCTCTCAAAAAAAATAAGCCAGAATTCAGATCAACAGGCCTTTAAAGAATTATATCTGTTCTATTTTGACCAGCTGTTTAAATTTGCCTTTTCAATACTTCATTCCTCAGAGTTTGCAGAAGAGGCTGTCAATGATGTATTTCTCAATATCTGGCAAAAAAGAACGAGCCTAAAAAACATTGAAAGCCTCAAGAATTACCTCTTTATTTCAACCAAAAACACCTCTTTTAATTACCTAAGCAAGTTTAGAAAAGAACGGAACACCACGTTGGATGATGTTCTGGTTCGATTTGAGATAGATGAATTAACGCCTGAAACTGCCTTTTTTACCAATGAAATCCGCATGGAAATTGAGCAAGCCATTAATCAGCTTCCACCAAAAACTAAGCTGGTATTTCAAATGGCTAAAGTTGAAGGTCTCAAGTACAAGGAAATTGCAGAGATCCTAGGTATATCGGTCAACACCATTGACAATCACATTGCCAGCGCCATAAAAAAATTGAGCATTGTTCTAAAAGATTTATCTTCAGAAGAAGCTAACCTAATTCTTTTTCAGCTATTTACCAGATTCAACATAAAAATAATTCAAAAATAACCAAAATATAACTAGTAGATTTTTCGAAATCTATTGTCTTTAACAATGAATTTCAGAACACCATGGATAGCATTTGGAGCATAATCGGGAAAAATTTAGATGGGAATATTTCTCAGGATGAGGAAAAAGCTCTAAATGAATGGATTGATTCGTCGACCACAAACAAACAAGTATATTCTCAAATCAAAGAACTCTGGTACCACAAACAAGATCAAACAAACAATTCGCAAGCAATTGCGGCGTACGACAAATTAATTAACCGGATAAAATTTGCGGAGGTATTTCAATCACAATCCAGAGTTCAACGGATCTCCTCACAGGTCAATCAATTTGTCAAGTACGCCGCAATTATCTTTTTCTTCCTTTCATTTAGCGTTCTTTCTTATTATTATATCACTGAGGAGGGTTCAAAAAATGAATCCTGCACGATATCGGTTCCCAAAGGAAATAAGTCGGAAATAATTTTGCCTGATGGGAGTAAGATTTGGCTGAACAACAACAGCAAATTAATTTATCCAAAAAAATTCAATCAATCTGAACGCAAAGTTGAATTAATTGGAGAAGGGTATTTCGAAATTCAGCGAAATGTCAAAGTACCATTTATCGTGAAAACCTCTGACATAAGCATTAAAGTTTTAGGTACCAAATTTAACATTAGCGCCTACCCCAACGACAAATTCATTGAAACAACCCTGATCTCAGGAAAAGTTACGGTTCAATCGAACGAAAACCCTGAAGTTGTAAGCACGCTTAATCCAGGGGAAAGCATGACCTTTGATAAATTAAACAATCGTGCTGCAATTAACAATGTTGACACTAAATTTTACACCTATTGGATGAAGGGTGAATTTGTTTTCAAAGATGAAAAATTTGAGACCCTGGCCAAACGTATAGAACGAATCTACAATGTTGAAATCATTTTTGAAGATCCGGCTTTAAAAGAAAAGACCTATACCGGCGATTTTAAAGTTGACGATAACATCTACAGTATCTTGGAGATTTTCAAAAGGTCGACATCTATACCTATTGAATATATTACTGACCGAAATAAGATTACTATCCGCAGAAAATAACTGCATTGCATCATTTATCAGTTGTTTCTCTAAAATATTACAACTTATTAAACATTCAGGCATCCATTTCCGTTAAGGCATTTATCCATTTTTTGAAAAAAAAGTTGATCTTTACATGCGTAAAAAATTTAGTCGTATGCCTCTGTGACTATGAGAGTAAAGTTTCTGTTAGTTATTTTTATTATATTTGTTTCGGTGAAAGCATTTTCACAGAAACAAAACATTTCACTTAATTTTAAGGATGTGACCCTTGAGCGAATCATTCTTGAAATTGAAAAACAGAGTGAATATCGATTCTTCTATGAACAATCAAGTATAAATCTTCAGCCAAAAACATCAATTCAAATTTGGAATGCCACAATAAATGAAGTACTTGAAAGATTATTTAGCTATACTCCCTACACTTTTCAGATTATTGACCAACACATCATTTTGTCTCAGGGGAAGGAAGTTGTCCCCAAAAATTTAAATAACGAATCATTCCGAACGATCAAAGGTACAGTTTCGAATAAGAATATGGAAACAATACCTGGAGTTACGGTTATGATAAAGAACACATTTACCGGTACAATAACCGACCGAAACGGGCATTATAGAATAGAAGTCCCACTCAATTATGATTCCCTGGTTTTTTCATACGTTGGGATGACAAGGCAGGAAGTTTCTGTTGGGAAAAAGCAGCAGATTGATGTGACGCTCGAACCCGAAATTATCGGAGTTGACGAAGTAATTGTTGTTGGCTATGGGGATCAGAGAAAATCTGATCTGACTGGTGCAATTACGACTATCGAGGTCGATGGCGCTCGTAAAATGCCAGTAACGGGGTTCGATCAGGCTTTGCAGGGAAGAGCAGCAGGTGTACTTGTTACTTCGACTTCCGGATCGCCGGGAGGAGGCACTTCGGTCAGGATTCGTGGCATTGGAACCGTAAACAATAATAATCCATTGTTTGTCATCGATGGCATACCTACCGATGATATTCGCTTTTTAAACATGGACGATATTGATAATGTTGAAATACTAAAAGATGCTTCTGCCACAGCAATATACGGGAACAGGGGAGCAAACGGAGTCATCCTGATCAATACTAAAAAGGGAAAACCAGGCAGTCCGGTAGTAACTGTAGACTCCTATATTGGGGTGAGCGATGTCTGGAAAAATCCAAATATGGGCAACAGCAAGCAATTTGCAACAATCAGTAATCTGGCTGTAAAAAACGGAATTGAAAGTGAAGGTGCAGGAGCCTATCAATACATTGAGGAGTTTAAGAATCCGGATAATTATAGCGGCGGAACCAACTGGTGGAAACTAATCACCAGAAAAGCCATGGTACATAACCAGAACGTCTCAATTTCAGGTGGAAATGAAATGAACAAATATCTGATGAGCTTATCCTATCTGTCGCAGGATGGAATTATTAAAGGATCAGAATTCGATCGGCTGACATTCAGGGTCAATAACGAATATAAACTTTCTGATAAAACCACCATTGCTTTCAATACGAACCTAAGCAATGCCAAAAGGCAAACCATTAGCGAGGATGATCTGGACGGAGGAATCGTTTTTACGTCAATTGTCCTCGATCCCATTACATCAGGTGATGAGCGGCCGGTTGATGATCCGATCCGGGTAAAATACGGAGAATTTTCACGCTGGTATGAGTCGATCTATAGTAACAAATTTAATCCGGTTGCTCAAATCGGACGTTCAATCAACTCATGGACTCAGCTCCGGTTCTTTGGAAACCTATTATTCAATTACGATTTCACCAAGCACCTATCCTATCATTCAACTTTCGGAATGGATGTCCGGCATTCTGATTACGACAATTTCCTACCCTCCTTCTGGATGGATTCGGACTCTAAAAATGATATTAACTCCGTAAGTAAAGATTCAGGTAAAAATACAGATTGGGTTTTTGAGAATACAATGACATACAGGCAAGTCTTTAAGAAGAATCATAATTTCACAGCGTTGATCGGAATGACCACTGAAGGTGGAAAATATGAACTTGTGCAGGCTTCTAAAAGAAATATACCGGCGAACAGTGATTACCTGCATTACCTTAGCGCTGCCACAGCCGATCCAAACGTAACTGGGGCAGTTTCTGACTATGGTCTTATTTCATACCTTGGCCGTATCAATTATGCCTTTAGTTCGCAATACCTTTTCACCGCTTCTGTTCGAGCCGACGGTTCGTCTAAATTTGCTAACGGTGAAAAATGGGGATATTTCCCTTCATTATCAGGAGGATGGCGTATTTCAAATGAAAAATTTTTTAGTGCACTAAAGCTCTCCGATATCGTCGATGATTTAAAAATACGTTTAGGTTGGGGGCAGGTTGGAAATCAGAATATCTCGGACAATGCTTTCAGAACACTAATTGCCGGAGGCAATTCAAGAAGATATTTGTTCAATCAAACCATAGTTCAGGGTTACGCGCCAGTAAACCTGGGAAATAAAAACCTGACCTGGGAAACAACTGAGTCGACTAACCTTGGAATTGATTTTACTCTTTTCAATAATAAACTTTCAGGAGGTCTTGATTTTTATAAGAAGCAGACCAAAAATATGCTCCTGAAATTGCCGGTCCCCATGTCAGCCGGACTACCCGACTCGCCTTGGACCAACGCAGGAGATGTTGAAAATAAAGGATTTGAATTTCTTACAACCTACCATAACAAATGGAGAGAATTGAATTTCAGTATAAATTTAAATGTATCATCCTATAAAAACACGGTTTTATCACTTGGAGGAGGGGAACCCATTATGGGAGGGGAACAAAGACTCGGATATACAACCAAAACGATGGTTGGTCACCCCATTGGCGAATTTTTTGGTTATGTGGTCGAGGGAGTTTTTCAGAATCAGCATCAGGTTGATTTGGCAAATGCCTTATCTTCAGAAGATATATATTATCAAGATGTACTGACCCGCCCGGGGGATTTTAAGTTCAAAGATCTGAATGGCGATGGACGCATCACTGGCGAAGACCGTACATTTATAGGTTCGCCTCATCCAGATTTCACATACGGAATAAATCTTTTTGCTGAATATCACCGTTTCGATATCAGTCTGTTTCTTCAAGGAAGCCAGGGAGGCAAAATCTTCAATGTCTTTAAATATTATACTTATCAAAATACCGGATACTTTAATTCTCCAGCGGGTATGATTGATAAGGCATGGCATGGTGAAGGAACTTCTAATACGCAGTTTCAAATCTCAGCCAGTAATGCAAACAATAACCTTAGGCCGTCATCGTGGTATATCGAAGACGGTTCATTCTTGCGAATAAAAAATCTTCAGGTCGGTTACAACCTGAATAAGTGGTTGTGTCAGAAAATTGGCATTTCCGAATGTCGCATTTACCTTGGAGGTCAAAATCTCTATACCTTTACCCATTACAGTGGGCTTGACCCTGAACTTGCCGATTTGAGCGGAAATCCACTGAATTCAGGAATCGATTTTGCAAAATATCCTCAACCAAGAACAATTTTAACTGGCTTGAGTATTAAATTTTAGATCACAGACAAAATGAAGAAAAAGTGGATACATATTCTGGTTTTGCTGATGATGTTTTCAGCATGCGATCAAAATTTTATCGACCGGCCACAGTTGGCTGTGCAGACATCTGATAGTTTCTACAAAACAGAAACCGACGCGATAGAATCAGTTACGGCAGTTTACAACTATTTTCAATCGTACGATTTTGAAGTGGAGAAATTTGAATTTGGCGATATTGCCTCTGATGATGCCGAAAAAGGCGGGGAATCAGACAATGACAGGCCTTTCGTAAAAGACCTGGAATATTTCAGAACCCGGTCTGACAATTATTCATGCAGGGCCATGTGGAATATTTGCTATACCGCTATTTTCCAAGCGAACAATGCCATCACGCACCTGCCTGATATTACGATGAATGAAGCGCTTAAAGAACGTTTGTTGGGCGAGGTCAGATTTATAAGGGCTCATTTTTATTTTTTCCTGATCAACATTTATGGAGATGTGCCACTCAGTATTAAAACTCCTACTGACGATGAATATCGCCTTCCCAAATCGACAAAAGCCACGATCTGGGATCAGATTGAAAAAGATCTTATTTATGCCCGGGACCATCTTCCTGTAAAATCAAAATATGCAAAAGCCGATTTGGGACGGATTACCAAAGGGGCAGCACAGTCACTTCTGGCAAATGCCTATCTTTTTCAGAAAAAATGGGCGCTTGCCCAAAAAGAAGCAAAGGAAGTTATACTTTCAGGAGAGTATCAGCTTGAGCCTGAGTTTCAGGATTTATTCCAGATCAGGAAAACCGATTTTGGAGTGGAATCAGTGCTCGAAGTACCCCATATGACGACCAATACCGGTTGGGGCGATGAAAATGAAGGTACTGTAATTCCAGTATTCTGCCGAAGCCGAAATTCAGGCGGTTGGGGATTTAATTGCCCTACCTACGATTTACTGGCCGAATTTGAACCTGGAGATCCACGTTTAGTGCATACGTTCACATTCGACGGAGATGATTTTGAGGGAGAGATCCAGTTTAATCAATTCAGTCCGTCGCGTTTATGTTCCCGGAAGGTGTTTCTAACACCTTTGGAGAGGGTAGGCTTTGATAATTCAGACGCTCCGTTTAACCTGAAAGTAATCAGGTATGCTGAAGTTTTGCTGATCCATGCTGAGGCAGCATGTGAAAATGGCGACCTTCAGGAATCGCTCTCCTCGCTCAACCAAATAAGAAAACGTGCTCGCCAAAGTAGTGCCATCGATAAAAAAGCATCCTTTAAGAATGTAAATAAATATCAGGTATCGAAAAACCAATACGAAAGCTACAAATTCCTGAATTACAATTACTTGGATGCCAACAGCGACCAGAAAAACCTGTTGCCCGACATTCAAACCAGCGACCAGGCAACACTCCGACAAGCCATCAGGCACGAACGGCGTGTTGAGCTGGCTATGGAAAACAAACGGTTTTACGACATCATCAGATGGGGGGAACCAGAAACCCATTTTCATAATTTTGCTGAAAAGTGGAAAACGGGCAAAGGCAGCCAATTCCGGAAAAACATCAATGAAGTATTCCCGATACCTCAGGATGAACTTGATTTGAACCCAAGAATAACTCAAAACCCAGGATACTAAAACAAATAATTGAGTCCGATGTAAGTTCCTGAGGTTCCATCCTGTACATTAGGTGTCAAGCCATAATCTGCTGCGATTACAAAATTCTCGTTCATCACAATCCGCAGACCTGCACCATACGAATAATGGAATTTTTCAGCATCGGCTTTAAAGAAATCAGGATTTTGAGTTAGGAAAGAACCTGAAGGTAATTCAATCTTTTTGGTTACTTTTCCAAAATCAGTAAATCCGTTCAAGCCCAGGTAAAAATTGTTATTGATGAATTTGAATCGCGCAAATTTCCAGCGCATTTCAATATTCCCATACATAAAACCATCGCCGACTACCCTATTGCGAAGAATTCCACGCAATGTTTTTGCACCTCCAAGCCCTTCGGAAAGTGCACCTGTCAAAACCGAAGTGATAACCTGCGATTGGTAATAAAATGGAGTAGTTCCGGCCAATGTGGTCTGATAAGCCAAACGATACACCAACGACAGCTTTTTGGGGACTAAGGTAAAGTACTCGCGATGAATCAGACTGAATTTGAGGAATGAACTTTCGGAACCTAGGAATTCAGGCGCACCCTCCAATACGGCTTCGGTCCAGACACCTTTCATCGGATTTGGCCTATTGTCGCGGCTATCATATACGATTCCTGCTTTTACAGTTGGAACAAATCCTCCGTTTGCTTCTTTCGCCGATATAAGGCCCCAATCCTGATATTTTTTGTACAACCCGTCAACAGCTGGCAATACATCTGATCCTTCTTTACCCTTATTTAGTTTATCCAGATTTACACTTTTGATCGCAAAATTCTGAAGATTGAATCCAGTGGTCCACCTGAAATGATCCCCAGACAATTTGCCCTGCAAATCAACTTTGAAACGAAAAAGTTTCCGGTCGTATTTATAAAACATACGTGTTTTGTAGACATTGGCAGCCTGGGTATCATCAATCCAGTTAGGTTGATAAACCGCATCATAACCGTTAAACCCAAAAAAATCGTAAGCCTGATCAGATAAATAGCTGAGGTCAACGGATGTTTGCAAACCTTTGATCAATTGATCTGAGTCGTAATAAAACCGGTTGATCCCGCTACCTTTTGTAAATCGCGAGACTTCGAAATAGAGTGAATGATTGTATTTGGGGAAGCGTGTTCCATCGCCATAATCGTACAAATTGATCAATGCACCATACTGAAATCCCAAATCAGTATCAAACGTGATGGTTGGTAAAGCGCCAAAATTCCAATTCTTTTTTATTAACTCATCCTTTTTTTCGGTTTGGGCAAATAATGCCAACGAAAGAAAAAAAAATACTAAAGAAAGGAGGTTTCTTTTCATAAGTTAAGGATTTGATTGAAACGAAGATAGAAAAAATCAGTTAGTTCAACTGATTCACATCGAAAAATTGAATTCAAGGTTTTATTTACTATTTTCAGCATGTTAAGAATTGAAATTAAGCGAAAACCTAAACTAACTGAAATTCAATCACATTGAAGAACATTTGTATTATATCAACATGCCTTTTTATGCTTTTGGCAGGAAAGCCCTCCTTCGCACAACCCTCGGCAAAAGCCATCCGGATAACAATTCCCCCTACCATCGACGGGCACATTAATGATGCAGCCTGGAACGAAGCCTTTAAAATCGACCAGTTTGTACAGCGCGAGCCCAACTTTGGAGAACCAACTTCAGAAAAGACGATTGTATCGGTTTGTTACGACAACAACAACTTGTACTTTGCCGTGAAATGTTACGATGATCCGAAGAAAATAACCGCCAAGGAAATGGCACGCGATGTAAGCTTGGGCAACGATGACCGTGTACAGATTATATTAGATACCTACCTCGATCATCGGAATGGTTATTGGTTCCAGATTGGTCCGCGTGGCTCGATTGGCGATGCGCTGATCAGCGAAAATGGCGCATCGATGAACAAAGAATGGGACGCCCTTTGGATAGGAAAATCAAGCATCAACAGCGAAGGGTGGGAAGCTGAACTGGCCATTCCATTTAAAACGATTGGTTTCGATCCGGCCAATATGGTTTGGGGCATGAAACTGATCCGCAACATTAAGCGAAAGCTCGAAGCATCGTATTGGCCCGTTGCCAACCTAAACACTCACCGGTTCCAGATTTCCGATTCAGGATTACTCGAAGGACTGGAAGGAATTACACAAGGTATTGGCCTCGACCTGGCGCCATATGTGATTGGCGGAATAAATACAAAAAGAGGAGACAAAGATAAATATCACTTCGACGGCGGATTAGATATGTTTTATCAGGTCACTCCCCAGTTAAAAGCATCCCTTTCAATCAATACCGATTTTGCTGAGACCGAAGTAGATGACCGGCAAATCAATCTTACGCGTTTCAGCTTATATTTTCCCGAAAAACGCGACTTTTTTTTGGATGGCTCAAACTATTTCAAATTCGGGATTGAAGGCGACGATAACAATCCATACCGGAATTCAGTAGCGCCATATTTCTCACGAAGGTTGGGTCTCGATGACAATGGGAACATATTACCCGTAAGGTATGCAGCCAAAATTACCGGGACACAAAAGAATTGGAACATCGGGATGATGTACGTTAGCGATGAGCGCAGCTACGGAAACTCAAACCTTTCGGTTGGTCGCATCAGTCGTAACCTGGGAAGGCAATCGTCGATTGGGATGATTGGAACGTGGGGCAATACGGTTTCGAATGTAGAAAACGGGGTTGGTGGATTCGACATAAAACTGGCTACGTCCAGATTCCAGAAAAATAAGAATCTGGCTTTCACCATGTTTGGGTTGCTTTCGCGAACTCCTGGAAAGAATGATCATAACTCATCGTGGGGTGCCGACATTGCTTATCCAAACGACTTCTTATTTTTTAGCCTCGGCCATTATGAAGTGGGCGAAAATTTCATTGCCGGTATCGGATTTGTTCCCCGGAATAACATCAAAGCTTCGTATGGAAGCTTTTCACTGGGGCCACGCCCTGGGAAATGGGGGATTCTTCAGATCAAAAGCGGAGCCGGATTTAATTACCTGACCAACTTCGACAATGTAATGGTTACCCGTGTGTTGAACATCCAACCGTTAGGAATCCGGTTTAAATCGGGCGAAGAATTTTCGTACTCGCTTAATCAGCAATATGAATCACTTGCGAAAGACTTTCCTATTTTCTCCGGATTTGTCATTCCGAAAAATGATTACACGTTTTGGTATCAAAACGTTCTGCTAACCACGGCCGGAGGCCGCAACCTGGCAGGCATACTCAGTTTAGGTTCGGGTAATTTTTACAATGGCCGAAAACAAGATTTGAAACTGACGGTGAACTACAAAGTTGCTGTTCCATTATTTATTGGCGGCAACTATTCTGTCAACCATGTTACTTTGCCTGAAGGTGATTTTACGGCAAAGATTTACCAGATAAATATGAATATTTTAGTTAGTCCAACGGTAACTCTTTACAATTACTTTCAGTACGACAATGCATCCGAAAAGGCGGGTTGGCAATCGCGTTTCCAATGGATACTGAAACCTGGGAATGAAATCATTCTGGCATGGACTTCGGGTTGGACACAGCCCGGCAGCCAGTGGGTTATGAATGACAGCGCCCTACGCCTAAAACTGAAATACAACATCAGGTTTTAGCTTTTCATATCCATCCTCGTAACCAATAATAACTGAGTGCAGCCATTTCGCGGGCAATCAGGATTTCGTATTTCAGGTGGTTCCAGAATTGGTATCGCACGGAGGTGTTGCTGCCAATATTCGGAATGAATTTCTTATTGCCGCCCAATTCATCATCGTTAAAAACCAGGTCAGCTTCGAGTGCGTTTTCAAAGGCAGGAAGTGCGCTAATCCTTTTGAATCCAGTTTTTTGGAATACCATTACAGACCGGCGCATGTGTTCGGGTGATGTAACTAATAAAATAGGCTTTTGGATTAATTTCCCATCGTCGAACTTTTGCAGGCAAAGTGCCTCCATGCGCGTATTTGTGCCTATTAGTTCATAAAAAATTCGTTTCGGGTCGATTCCTTTGTTGATTAGTTCGGCAGCTACCAATCGCGCAGTGCTGTTCGAATCTGCGGTATCTCCCGGACATGCAATCACAATGCGGCTTCCCGGAGATTCGTGCGCAGCCTTGAAGACAAAAAAAGCACGCATAAGGTTTGATTCGCTTGGCATTCCACCACCGCCAAGCATTACAATATAATCGGGTTTTTCCGTAATCTTCGATTTGCTGGTTCCCAACCAGTAGTAGCCCCAAAAAGGCAACGTGGTAAAGCTAAGCACCAATAGTAAAAGAAATAGCCCTCCAAAAGCCAGAAGCAGCGAACGAATAAAAATCAGGAGATATTTAACTATTTTTTGTTTTGTCATAGCAGTGCCCTAAAAGCTGCAAGTTATAGAAAATTCAGGATTACCGATAAACAAACCATGAATTTGAACTACTTGATAAATTATACCTATCGAAAAGCAAAGAGAAACAAACAATGTGATTATTATCTACTGGAACGATCAAATTATCAAGGTTATTGATTTCGACAGCGACCTTGAAGCCCCAAAATTGGCAATAGCGTGAGGTGTTTTCAAAAAGCATTCAATCCAGTTATCAGTAAATTAAGATAAACCTGATAAATATTGGGACACAAATTGTTTCTGGCTGAGACTAAAAATTTTACTAGTTTTGAGCATAATTTATTATCAACTGCTGCTATTTACTCGCTAAAGATGAAATACAAAATACTGACCTTATTGTTTTTACTTATTTCAGTCTCGGTATTTTCACAGAATATCGACATCAGAATCCTGCGATCCGTTTATTCTCCGCATGACTTACAAAGCGACAAGTTCATGAAGTTCGTCTCCAATTCGAATAACGGGATGGTGCTTGGAGCCCCCATTACCATTGGGATTGTGGGTCTTATTAAGCACGATGACAAATGGATTAACAGCGCTTGTCAAATCGTTGTTGCCAATGCAATTAACCTTGGGGCAACCTATTCCTTAAAATACGCCATTAACCGCGACCGTCCATTTTTAACTTATCCCGACATCCGGAATAAAGTTAATGAGAATAGCCCTTCTTTCCCTTCAGGACACACCTCCAGCGCTTTTGCTACCGCAACATCGTTAAGTCTAGCCTTTCCGAAATGGTATGTCATTGTTCCGTCGTATATTTGGGCCGGAACTGTTGGATATTCGCGGATGCAGCTTGGAGTCCATTATCCGGGCGATGTTTTGGGAGGAATGATTACGGGTGCAGGCAGCGCTTACATCGCCTGGAAATTGAATAAATGGATAAATAAATCGCGTACAAGAAACCATGAATAACAAGAAAAGCGGATTCAAAAAGCGCCTAAAAAGTTTTGGCTTTGCATTTACTGGCTTGTACGAGTTAGTTAAATCGGAGCCTAATGCCCGGATTCACCTCGCTGCAACCATTTGTGCGATATTGGCCGGTTTCTCACTTCAGATATCGAATGGCGAATGGTGCATTATTTCGATTGCTATTGCCCTGGTTTGGGCCGCCGAAGCATTCAATACCGTAATCGAAAAACTCGTCGATCATTTATTTCCGGAGTACCATGAGACCGCGCGGGTTGTTAAAGACATTTCGGCCGGAGCTGTGCTGGTTTGCGCAATGGCAGCCTTAGTTTGCGGATTGATTATATTCTTGCCTAAACTTGTTTTAATTATTTCCTGAAATTTTCATTGTGCGGCTGACATCGATATAAATCCTGACTGTAGATGCAAGCGGGATTCAGACAATAGTCATTTGTAACCTTTTAATGTTTTAAGTACTGATCAAGGAATGTAAAAACCTTATTTATATTCTGTTCTGTTGTAAAACCTGGTCCGCCATGATCGTTGTTCTCAAGTAATTCGAAGGTCACTTTTTCCTTTCCTATAACCGATTCCAGTTTTGATGCGAGATTCGCAGACTGTTGATAAGGAACCAAGTGATCAATCGCACCATGCTGAATAAAAAATGGAGGGTCGTCAGTAGTGACATAGGTCTCGGGGTTGGTTATTCGAACAAGATCAGGAGCATCCGTCAGATTTTTTCCAATTAATTCAGATTCGGGTGAATCAGGAATTGAATGTAATTGCGGATTTTTCACCTTACTTTCTTTAAGTTGCGAATCCATTTTCAGAAAATCGGTTGGGCCAAACCAATCGACAACCGCTTGAATACGGCTTGATTTGGCCGGATTTCCCATCGTTAAATCTTCCAGTTCCTGCACACTACCCGATGTTCCGAGCAAAGCGGAAAGGTGTCCTCCAGCAGAGCCACCCCAGGCAGCAATTTTATCCGGATTTAATTTGTAAAGCCTTGCATTCGCTTTAATCCAACGAACAGCAGCTTTAACATCATAAATCTGAGCCGGGAAAATAGCTTCCGGACTTAATCGGTAGTTGATTGAAATAACAGCATATCCTCTTCGGAGCCCCTCCAGCATGGGTGTAAGCTGATTGTCGGCTTTATCGCCGCCCTTAAAAGCTCCACCATGTATCGAAACGATTACCGGAAAAGGTCCGTTTCCAGTATCGGGCAAATAGATATCCAGTTTCTGAGCACGTGATGCTTTTGCATATGGAATGTCCAGCAATTTCCGTTCAATGTCATCAGTATTTGGTTTCTGCGCCAAAACTGAAGCTGAAAGAAAAATACCAAATAATAGAAGTGAAGTGCAATTCTTGATAAACTGATTTTCAAAACAAAGTTTCATTATTTGATAGGTTTTGGATTTGGAATGAATGGCTAAATTCAACTTTTTCAGGAGCGATTCCCATTAATCATTCCTGAAACAAGACCTTTTATTTTACCATTTTCGGCAATAATTACACCTGCTAAATGAATGACAATAAACGCATACATCAGGTATTGAATGAAGGCATGAATATTTTTCAGGCTACGGAATACTTCGCGGGGAAAACCCAAATCGCGGCCAAAAGCCATTCCCAATCCGGTGAGAACCATGCAGCAAAGAAGCAGGAAGAAAATTGAATAACTCATTTTAACCCTCAGGTAATGAGTGTAATCTGCTTTATTTATATCGCTTTTTGCGCGAAGTTCTTTCGCTTTTTTCAGCCTATTTTGTATTTTTTCCTCTTTTGGTTGGGTAAATTCAATGACTATCCTTCCCAAAAACAGAAACGCAAGTCCGTAGCCTATCAGTTTATGTACATCCCACATTTTATCTTCGTATTCATGCGAAACAGCAAAAGCTTGTTCCTCAGTAACTGTGACTCCTTTCTTCGAAAGTTGCTCCTGAACCAACTTTACGTTATCCCGCGGAGACAGCAATGTTGAATTAAATAGCACAGTAACAATTGAACCGAGAATAAACAAGAAGGTAAGCCAGTGCCAGACTCTCAAAGGCCCTGAATGTGATTGAATGAAAATTGAAGCCTCGGAATTGGACGAAATGTTTTGGTGAGCCATAGTTTGAGTTTTAAAATTATTTTCAGGTGAAACAGTTAAAGAGAATCAGATGTTTTAAAAACTTAAATTTAAACAAATGAATCATCACTTTCAGGAAAGCGTCAAAATAAAAGATAAAAATACCGTCTAAACTGAAATTCTTTCCAAACCATTGACTATCCAATCACCCAAAGGTTTAAAACAAAAAATCCCGGCTGCCTGAACAGCCGGGATTCTTCTTTGGAAACGGTCATCAGTCATTGGAAAATTGTTAAGAAAGTGGCCTTCCGTCCTTTCCTCTTTACCCTTTTCTATTGACTAATGATCTTTATTCCTATTTCTTAACCGAAAACTTATAAATCGTAGTCGATTTCAACGTTTCACCTGGTTTTAACAAAGTATTCGGGAAGTTTGGATGGTGTGGGGAATCTGGATAATGCTGAGTTTCCAGGCACATTCCGTTGCGATAATTATAAACATTTCCACGTTTTCCGATGATATTTCCTTTCAGGAAGTTTCCAGTATAAAGCTGAACGGCAGGTTCAGTGGTAAAACATTCCAAAAAACGGCCTGAAACAGGTTCCAGAATGCTGGCGCAGAAAGTCATTTCGTGGCCATTCTGATCTTTATTCAGGATGTAGTTGTGGTCATAACCTCCGCCCATATGAAGTTGTGGCATCGGATCGTTGATGCGTTCGCCAACGGTATGCGGAGTGGTGAAATCCATTGCAGTTCCGCGGATATCAACAATTTCGCCCGTTGGAATTAACGTCGAGTCGCCTACAGCCGTCGATGAATTCGCATCAACAACCAATAGATGATCCAAGATATCGCCCATTCCTTCACCTTTCAGGTTAAAATAAACGTGATTGGTTAAATTAAAAAAACAAGCTTTATCGGTAGTAGCTTCGTAATCAATTTTCAAACCATTGTCTTTGGTCAAGGTGTAAGTCACTTTTACATTTTTGTTGCCAGGGAAACCCCATTGCCCATCCGGACTCTGCAAGGTCATTTCAACGGCAGGACCATCAGCAGTCTGGATTTCTTTGGCATCGTAAACCTGACGATAAAAGCTTTCTGTTCCTGAATGCAAACAAGCTTTGTGGTTGTTTACAGGTAACTGATAAACCTGGCCGTCGATTTCGAACTGACCGTTTGCAATACGGTTGGCATAGGGTCCAACAACCGCGCCCTGACCTGCGTCACCGGCAACATATTCGTCGATGGATTTATAACCCAGCACAACATCTTCCATGGCTCCATTCTTATCTGGAGTAAATACTGAAACGATTTTTGCACCATAATTGGTAAGGGTTACCATAATACCGCCTTCATTCTTCAAGGTAAACAAAGTAGTTTTTTTGCCATTCACGTCCTTTTCAAAATCTGCTTTCGAATAAATGGGCGTAAACTCTTTTTTAGGAGCCGAACACGAAACAATCATTCCGGCAACAAGCAACGAACCGATTAATTTTTTCATTGATTTGGTAGTTTAATAAATTTAGTATTTAGACGGGTAAAGATAAGTGTTTATGCGACACATCAAAACAAAAATACTTCGGGGTACATTGTAAAAAATCCGGTTTTGTAAGCGCTTGCTTTTATTTCTTCAAAGCTCCTTGCATTACAGTTTCTGATCACAGGCGAACCCAAATCCCAAGTATTGTTCAGATAAAACAAATAGCTGCCCCTTCTTGTCCATTTTCTTTGTGAAGTTAAATTGCCTCCTTTCAACAATAGGGAACGCATGAAGGAGGAGTAGTGAATCAGGCAAAAAGATTAAACAACCGACATGCTGAATCGGAATCGGCCAGTTCATAAAGTCTATAAAAGAGAAGAATCCATCACCCTATTCAGGCAATGGACTCTTCCCTATTTTATGCTGGCAGATTTTTATTCCTGAACATCATCCGGATCTAAAATATCACCATTCTTTTGTTCGGCTCGTCTGGCAAGTACAATCAAGGCAATAACAACAATAATGGCCACATACAATCCACTCGGAATTGGAGGAGGGTCGCCCGCACCGTAAGAGTGCATCCCTGACAAGTAATAATTCACCCCAAAGAAAGTCATCAGGACAGAACTTAAACCCACCAAAGCAAGACTATTCAAAGCGAAAGTACTTTTTAAACCCGGTACTTTCCGTAGGTGTAGAATGATGGAATAAACCAGAACAGTTACCAAGGCCCAGGTTTCTTTCGGGTCCCATCCCCAATATCGGCCCCACGATTCGTTGGCCCAAACACCTCCGATAAAAGACCCAATGGTAAGCATAAACAGCCCAATAATCAAAGCCATTTCAACGATGTAAGAAACTTCAAGAATGGTAAAACTGATTTTTTGATTGTTCTTTTTGTTCCGCAAAATCATCAGTACCAGATTGAGCATACCGAGTAAAGCGCCCATGCCCAAAAATCCGTAACTGGCGGTAATAATGGCCACATGAACCACCAGCCAATACGATTTCAGCACAGGAACCAAATTGGTAATTTCAGGATTCATCCAACTCATGCCTGCCACAAAAAGAATTATTGCAGCCAAAAGCGTAGTTACGGCCAAGGTAATCGGCGACCGTTTCAGGAAAATGAATCCTGACAAGCTGGTTGCCCAACCTACATAAATCATCGTCTCGTAACCGTTGCTCCACGGAGCATGGCCTGCAATGTACCAGCGGGCAAGCAAGCCCAGCGTGTAGCAGAGAAAGGCCGCTGCAATCAGAATCGTTCCAATATTGATATATTTCGATAGTCCTTTGCCCGACTTGAATATCAGCATAAAATGAAGCACCAATAAAACAAACCCGAGCAAGGCATAAATTTTGGCAAGTTTTCCGAAAATGTTCCATTCGTTATAAAATATTTCCATGCTGATTTTGGTTGACGAAGGAATAATATCGGCGCCATAAGTTCGCTGGAATTTCTTGATATAACCCAAATTCTCGTCAGGTTTTGCCCAATTTCCGGAAGCTTCAGCTTCATTTACACTTTGATAATAAAGTGTCAGAATATTTACGGCAAAATCAGATTCCTCCTTTTTTGCTGTCTTTGGAAATGCTGAAGAGGTTACCCAGGTTTTACGTTCATCGTGTGGAACCGGGAAAACTTTCAGAAAATCGCCGTTGAAAATCTGGTAACAAATATTCACCCGTTCATCAACATTCATGATTTCCTTGTCAAACTTGTTCCTTAGCGTCTGCTTCTTGTTGTAGGCTTGCTGAACCATTTCATTCAACCGGTAATTCCCAGCCTCATCAAACATCTGCCTGAATGAAACGAATCCGTTCGAAGCATCTAAAGTCTTGGCCAATTCAGGATTGCCCACTTTTACCAGCGGCACGGTCTTCCATTTATCAGGATTGGAACTCATATCAAGGAAAAACTCGACTGCCGACATGCCATCCCAATCATCGGCTTTGGCAATTTTCCGCAATAAATCGGATGCCAGTGTGCTGACTGGTTCAATTCGACCCTGATGATCCTGAACCAACAATTCGCCAAATGCATCGATGTGTTTGTTTTTTGGAGAGGAATTTCCGGCAGCAAAGGACGAATTACTTACAAGACTCAGTCCAACTACGATTAGTCCAATTGTAAATAGTTTGACTGCCTGACGTTGCGCCTGAAGTTTTGAACTTAATCGAACCAACTTCTGGAACCGGCTATTTTTACTGAAGACCGTGAATACCATTCCCAAAGCCATGAAAAAGTATCCTAAATAGGAAATTAACGTTCCCCAATAATCATGGTTGACGGAAAGAACGGTTCCCTTTTCATCCTGATCAAACGAAGACTGGAAGAAACGGTAACCTTGGTATTTCAGGATATTATTCATGAAAATCCGGAACGGACGTTCGACCGAAGCGCCCGGATCTTTCAATGTGATCTCGCTTGCATACGAAGAAGGGCTCATCGAACCTGGATATCGTTCAATTTGAAAATCGCGGAGATGAATGCTGAAAGGCAATTCGCGCGTAAGAGCTCCATACAAAATACTGACATTAATTCCATTAATCGTACACGTTGCAGGTTCCGTAATTTCACCGTCTTTTTCAAACACATTCACCCGTCGAACTTCGTTTCCTGAAGTTACTTTGGCCGTAAAGGCATTCATTCCACCCATCTGGCTTTGTTCGGGAACCTGAATGAGCGTTGGAATTGCGTTTGCCAGGTAACTTTTAAAGACAAAACCAGATTGCCCCATCTGGTATAAAGTATTTTCTTTTATTGGGTAAGAAACCGATGGAAGCAACTTCTCGCCAGTTGGTCCTGTCATGGAGGTTACAGCAACCGTATCCGAACAAATCATACTTAAACCGCTATCAGTCCGGTTAAAAACAACTTTAGCCGAGCCGGCACCAGTTTCGAACCCGAAACTTGCCAACGGCATTTCCTTCTTTTGATTGGGCATGATGTAAAATTCGGTGTGCTGATTCGTGGCATCACTGTATATCAACGAAAGAATTGGACTTCCGCTTGCATCCGGAACAATAGTTTCAGATGCGCCAGTCACGAACAATTCATTTTCTACGGTCACGTCTTTTCCGTCCACCTGAAGCGTTTTTTTGTAGTTATTGTTGGTATTTGGCGTGAATTTTACTTTAGTTAAACTATTTGCTTCATTGTTATTCGCAACGGCCTTAACGCTGATGTAACTGGTCTCAGAAACAACCCGATTGGTCGATTCTCCTTCGCGAATATGCATGCTGCCTTCAAACCCAAAATAGCGGGTAACACCGGCTCCAATAATAATCAGGATGAAAGCCAGATGGAACATCAGAATTGCCCATTTTTTCCGGTTAACCAGTTTATACCTGAATATACTTCCTGCCAAATTGATGACACCTACTGAAAGCAATAACTCGAACCACCAGGCCTGATAAATAAGTACCTGGGCAGTAGAAGTTCCGTAATCATTTTCGATAAAAGTTGCATAGGCAATTGATATGACAAACATCATCAAAAGCAATACAGTAAAGAACATTGAGGAGATAAAAGAAATTATTTTTTTCATTTAGCGACTATTTTCGATAAAACTTCCCTGAAAAATACAACACAAACAACACAAACAATGGCATACTATTCAAAAAAAACTCCTTTGTTTTAAATTAAAACAAAGGAATTTCTTTTGATTCAAATTGAACCGGAATTTATTTTGTTGTCGGATCGTCGTGAGCAATTTTAGCCACATACTCTTTATAGTTAAATCCTTTGTAATTTGGACTCTGTTCGTTGTGGCATTTTTTACACACTTTTTCGTCTGGCATGATCAAACCTTTAGACATAGCTAAGGTGTGATCTTTCATTGTAGTAGCTACTTTATATGCGCTACCAGCTCCATGACATGATTCGCATGAAACACCTTCAGCAACAGTAATTGTAGCAACTAAAGCCTGATCGGCACCGGCAGCAGTTGAGTGGCATTTCAAACATTTTGGATTTGTAGCATCGGCACCTTTCAGGCTTTCCATCGCTTTAGCATGTTTGCTGCTCGCCCATTTGTTATACTGTTCGCCTTTTTCAGCTTTGTTGTGACACATTTTACATTTAGCTGCACCAACATATTTGAAATCCTCAGCGTTTACTATGCCAATGGTCAAAAATACCATTCCAAGTAAAAAAATAATCTTTTTGTAGTTCATAGTTGCAAGTGTTTAAATGATTAAGAATATTTTCAATGATTTACGAATTCAATTTACATACCAGAAATTACTTTGGCCTAACAAAAATGCGGTTAATTTTCTTCAACACAAAAAAATAACACTTAATATTTGTCAATAGAGCCTACCTAATACAGTTGTGAATGACAACTTGAACAAAGCTCTGTCTTCCATGCCTCGTCAATATCCACAGGATGCTTAAATTCAAGTGGTTCCATCGATTTGGAATATTCCATTTTCCCGGGTGTACCCTGCGCCAGGATGGTATGGCACAAATTACAATCCTTCGAAATGACTTTTCCCTTTTCGGTAGCATGCCGATCGTTGTGACAACGGAAACAACCATCAGACTCCATGTGCCCGATATTGTTGGGATATGCCTTCCAGCTTGACTTCATGAAGGGGAATATATTTTTTGAATATCCATTCTGAATTTCGAGGATGGCAGCCTCAATGTCTGATTTCTTTTCAGTTAAAAGGGTTGGATTTCCAGCTTTATAAAACTCGGTAATTTGATCCCTGATGGCTAAGAAAGCCGAATCCTTGGTTGAGTAATCTTTATATAAGATTTTCATCGCAATTTGCTTAATACCGGGTAAATCTTTCGATATTTTTCCTTCACTCAACGATTGATCCACAAAATTCTGTGGAGTCCGGTAATTGTGTGCTGGCCGATTATGGCAGTCCAGGCAATCCATCACTCTAGTCTCCAGCGAATCCAATTTCGCCTGACTTAATTTATTCTCGCTATCGGTATAGATTTCGCTAACTCCAGTTTTAATATTGGTATATCTTACCCAAGGAATAACCTGGCGATTGGTTGCTGTGGTTTTATATTCAATCCTGACATCAGGACTAATATGCTGATGGATTCCTCTTTCAAACCCAGACGGAGTCATTTTCGAACTTGTTTTAACCTGAAGACTGATCGTTTCCATTGTGTTAGAATCATTTGCGAGGTAGGATTGCTTGACTCTTAACTTTCCATCGTAGAATTTTTCAGGCCAGTGGCATTTTTCGCAAGTCTCTCTTGCCGGACGCAGATTGGCGATTGGAGTCGGAATCGGTGTTGGATATTTCTTAGCCAAAACAGAATACACCTGATACAAACCTGACATTTTACTTTTCACATACCAACTGGCCCCAGAACCAACATGACATTCGACGCAGGCAACACGCTCATGCGAAGAGCCATGATAAGTGGTATATTCCGGTTCCATTACTTTGTGGCAAAGTTTTCCGCAAAATTCAACCGATTCAGTATAATGAAATGCTTCGTAACTACCAACGGATGAAATAATAAGCAAGAACATTGTACCAAAAATAAATATGATAGAGGCATTCCTTGTCGCTACATTATTGAAATTAATAATTGGCCAATTTTTGACCTCGCCTAATTGGTCAGCTTTTCTGGCTTCCTTCCGGTGTATCCGCATCCCAATTGGGATCATCAATAATCCAACAATCATAAAAGCAGGCAAAGCCATATAGATAAACAGCCCTATATAGGTTCCCCCAAAATTAAAAACCCAATTCAGTATCACTAATGAAAAGATGGTAGCCAAATTTAAAACGGCAATCACCGCCCCGGAAATCGAAACCCAATTCTTAATCGACGATGGTAATTTCATAGTGAATATTTTTTATACTTCAAGATAATTATTGACACAAAATACTGATAATTAATGAAAAAGCAAAGAGTAAATAATGAGAAGAACCAAAACAATTCCTATAAACAAGAAGACATATCCAAAGGACTTCACAACTGTCATTCGCTTCTCCGAGAATTCAGTCTTTGATACAAACTCATCTAATTTACCTGATTTCTCAAGCTCATCAAATTCACGTGGACGATCTTCCTTGTATTCATCAATCTGAACTTTACCCGTAAAAATAACCGTATCCATCGGGAACGCTTCAGGACGAAGGTGTGTGTTAAAGAAATGGATTGTGAAAATAAATCCAACAGCCAATAAGGCTTCGTCACTATGAATGATTTGGGCAACATTGATTAACCATCCGGGAAGGAATTTGGTAAAGAAAACCGGGAACCAAAGAACCAAACCTGTTGAGCCAATTACAACAACTCCCCAGAAAACAGCCATATAGTCAAATTTTTCCCAATAGGTCCATTTACCGTAGGATGGCCGCGGCCCTCTTCCGGTGAACCATTTAACTGACGCCACAAAATCTTTCAGATCCTGCCCATTAAACATCAATGTATTTTTTCCGAAAATGAAATCCTTCAAACTTAATCCCTTCTCCATCTTCATTTTAACTAACGAATAAACATGGTATGAAAAATAACCAAAGGTTATAACTGCGGCACAACGGTGAATGATTCCAGCAATACGAGCTCCACCAATGATTTGCACCAGGAATTTAGCCCAGTCCATAAAGGCAAATTTGAGCAACATACCCGTAAAAGCAAGAGTTAAAAAGCTGATAATAACAAAAATATGAGTAATGCTTTGGCTCCGGGTAAATCGCCTTACATAGACCTTCTCTCCCATTTCTTTGGCATGAACTTTCTTCTTTCTCATGGCCTGTATCGATCTTGGAAGCCATAAAAGTGTATGAATTCCGAAGAAAATAAAGACACTAACCAACAATCCGGTCATCGCCCAGAAGGTATAGTAGAGCCATGGAAATTTTGCCTTATTATTGTGCGTGGCATGTGTCAAATACCCAGTGAATTTCTTGCTCGCATCGGCATGACATTTCTGACAAGTAGCCACAATATTTTCAGGACTGACCGATGATTTTGAATTTTGAATGTTATAAATATTGTGCGCGCCATGACAATCGGAACACCGGGCAGCCTGAAGATAACCCAACTGATATACTTTACCGTGGTAGGTTTCGAGGTAGGTTTCGGCAAGCTTTTCATGGCATTTTCCACATTGTGTAGTGATTTCAGCCATAAATTTATCTTTATGGACTTCCGAGATATTGTGAGCAGTGTGGCAAGTTTCGCAGGTTGGATATTTTACATCGCCTTTATCAGCCCGGAAAGCATGGTCGCTGGCCATATACTGGTTGTAAATTCCTTTATGGCAGTTTCCACAGGTAGCCGCAATGTTCTTCGGGTTTACGGATGACCTTTCATCCGATTGTTTCAGGTTGAAATGCGTTGTGTGGCAATCAGTACATACAGCTGCCGAAAGCAATCCTTTTTCAGCCAAACTTCTGCCGTGCACACTTTGCGAATAATCGTGGAAAGCATCAACTTCGGTAAGGTTTGTCCCCTGAACTGCTTTACCGTTTTTATTGTGACATTCGCCGCAAAGTTTCGGAATGGAAGCCCTATAAGTCCGCGAACTTTCATCCGTTTTTGGTTTTACAAAATGCGAACCATGACAATCAGTACAATATGGTGCATTTTCTTTTTTATTGAAGTAAGCCTGACCATGCCCGCTCTTGAAATAAATGTCTGATTCCTCAGCATGGCAAGCTGAACAATCAACCTTTCCAGCAGTTTCACATGGACGGGAAAGATGAATAGTTACGTCGGAATGGCATTTAACACAAGTGATATTCTTATGGGTTGAAGCAGCCAGTTCACCAACCTCAACTTTTAACGAAACAACCTTATTATTTACAGTTTTGTGCGTATCTGCGTTGGAGTGACATTTCAAACAAGTATTGTCAGAAATGGTAGAAATCAGATTCTTTAATTCAACCTTATGAGGTGGATGGCAAGAAGTACAGGCTGGAATAGCACCCGGCTTTTTCTCCCACAATTCCTTATTAATTACCTTGGTATGCACATCTTCAATTCGCGCATGACACTGCATACAAGTTGCCGCAATGTTATTAGGCGAAATGCTTGAAGAAACATTGGTATGCGGCAATATAAGGTGATTGCCGTGGCAATTGTTACAAGTTGCCGAAACGATCAGTCCCTTTTTGTATAAGCCTTGTCCATGAATACCTTCGCTGTAGTTTTCAAGAATATTGTGTTCCGAGATATTGTAATTCTTTGCAACCGGCGCTCCCTCTTTATGGCATGAACCACACAAAACAGGAATATTCATTTTGTAGGTTCGCGATTTTGGATCAGCCGACTTCAGAATTTCGTGAGTTCCATGGCATTCCTTGCAGGTAGGGGCATACTTTTCGTTGGCCAGGAAAGCTCGTCCATGAACGCCTCTGAAATATTTATCCTTTGCATCTTCATGACAAATTCCACAATTGACCGGTTTTAGATTCTCTGGATGTGGAAAATCTTTAACAGCCGCATCGGTATGGCAGGCAGCACATTCAATATTCTGATGTACAGAATGCTCAAGTGCATTGGGTTTTATATAGAGTGAAACTTTCTTTCCTGATCTGACTGTGGTCAATCCCGCATCATCATGGCACGACAAACAGTCATCGTTAGTTTGTGCCGATATTTTTGATACAGTAAATAAAAGCAGAATAGCTAGTATAATTATCCTTCCGTAAGTTTTGAAACCGGTTAACAGTTCAGCATTGAGAATATCAACATTTTGGTTTGCTGAAACTGTTTTTTCACAATTCCCATTTATATTTTGCGATACAAAAAGCTTATAATTCTCTCTCATATTTCTTCTCGTTTATAAGCATCAAAAGTCCTCAAAATCTTCACCCTATCCTATAACCAAACCGATGATATTTGTCAATTCACTACACCTAATTTTACGATTTTTATACTGACGTTCAAAAAGTCTAATGAACTTGATGCCAGCCATTAATGATACTTTTAAAGTTTTCGAGCGGCGATTTTCCGATTGAGGCGATATACAAATGAATAACCAGAAAGATAGAAATAAAAAATCCCATGGATGAATGTAAAATTGCGGTCACAAACACGCCACTAAAAGTGTAGACCCTATCAATAATTATTTCAGGAAATAATAGGGCAATACCTGTAATAATTACAACCGGAACAGCCATATACATGACAATAATATAGATATATTTCTGGAGTGGGTTAAACTTTCTTTTCTCTGAAATTGGGAAAGGCGCTTTCATACCATGAAACATTCCCCAGGCATAGTAAATAGCTTGTTTAATTGGTTTCTTTAAAAACCCTTGAGGCTTAATGATGTAGTATTTGCCATTCGGGGTAACCATATTCCCAATAAAATAGATAAAATAGCTCAAGGCAACCACAGCCCCTGCGACATTATGAATATTTACAATCATATTGAATCCAACCACTTGTGCTGATTCAATACTCGATTGCATTGAAATGCCCGTAATAATTAATGTAATTATTCCCAAAGCGTTAAATCCGTGCCAGATTCGTAACCACACCGGATAAAAATATATTTTTTCAATTGCCGACATTCTATTTCTTTTTTATAATTCTGAAAAAACTATGAATTGCAATACCAACCAAAGTGAGGAGGAAAATAATAATACTTGCTAATTTAAGAATTGGACTTTGATGAGACCCGATTATATATGATTCGTTTGCCAATACCGTATTCAGATCTCCCTTTTCAGACCGTTTTTGTAAATTCTGATACTTGTATAAGGATGCTTTTAACCTGCTATCCGCAGAGTGACATTCAACACATTTTCGTAAAGCCTTTTCCTTAGGTAGAATATCATGCGAGACCATCAAGCTGTCAACAACTTCGGTATGACATTCAATACAACGGACATGTTGAAAATGCAACTCCTGATTGGGCAACCAGTCGTGAATTTGAACCAATTTAGGATTATCGTGACCAGAAACCAATTTATATTTTTTCATATCGTTATGACATGAAAGACACATTTTATTGCTGTAATCAACAATTTCGAGAACATTGTCACTTGTTCTGGCAGTGGCTTTATAAGTATGTTGACTGTGGCATTTCGTACAGGTAAAATTATCACCATACGCTTTGTAATGAACACTTTTTTTAAACTCTTCATCAATGCGCTCAAATTGATATTTTGCAAATGAAGCATCGCCCCCATGGCAATCAAGACAAGTGCTTAACGGTTCAAGCTTTAAGTTGGCCTGATGCGGATATGTTCCATATTCTGAAGAGTGACAATCCGTACAATCGAATTGTTTATGCACTCCGGTAGTCATAGCTACAGTATCCAAAATGTAATATGGATTCATTAACCTTTTCATTTCCTTATTGGTAACGGAATTATGAAAAGAATAAGACTGATTGGAGTGGCACTTTAAGCATGGATGATGCGCTGCATTTTGATATGATTGGGCATTCGAATGGAGCGAAATACAATATACAAATATTGCAATTAATATTACCGAACGATATTTCATCTTACAAAAATCAAATTTAAAGTTGAATACAACCATAACAGATGGCCATATTCACAACTACATGTGATTGATTATTATTAAAAAATGGTAATACCCCAAAAAGCTGGATATTACCATTCTATACTTAAAAGTTGTCTATACAGATTTCTTGAAATTAATAGGCCCAAAGTCTAGTAATAACAAATCCAATTGCAAAACCAGTCTTATCCATTTTATTTTGGTTCCACATGATATTGTCTTGAGGCAATAATGAAGTGGTTGATGCCATATAAATCTGGAAAGCATGCGTTCCTGTAGATACTTCATAACCAAAAGCCAAATTTGGTTTTGGGGCATTCGTCCACTCACGTTGCTCCGAAATTTCCTTGATTTTCAATGGCTGATCATAATTGAATATAATTGATCCCTGAGGTGATACTTTAATGCGGCCACTGGCGTGGACACCTACTTTATCATGGTCGTAGAGAACGCCAACAGCATTGTAATGCGTAAAACTAACAGCAGCCTGAAGGGACAACCATTCAGAAAATTTCCTTGCTACAACTAATTGAGAAAAATAACTCAAGCGATCATTAAATCGATAATGATAAAGTGGCCCTGTATAAGCTTCCCTTACCATTCCAGATTCAAAAGCACTGACTGCCCTTCCGTCAATTCCAACATTACCGAATAACATGACAGAAATAGGCATTGAATTTTTACGGGTTTGTTGTAAAACAGTCCATTTAGCATTTACATCGGTGGTCATGTATCTCTTGGTGATACCAGCACCAATTTGAAAATTCTTGAATGGTACGTAGTTCAAACCGATCCGAATGTTCGATGAACCATAAATCCCCCAAAGGTTAGAATGTCCATTTTCAATGGTTCCAAATTTATGCTGGATAACCATTTCCAAGGTTTTTTTATCTGGAATAACAACGGTCTGGGCATCGATCAGATTACCACTTTCAAAAGTAGCACTTACCGGATAGTCCTTTTCTTTTGCCCCTGTTGATTCAGTTGTTGCATCTTGCGCAAAAGAGAAGAAGGAACTAAAAGTAAGAAGTGCTATAAATATGATATTTTTTTTCATTTCAGCGAATATTAAATGTTATCACTAATTATTTTTAGCTCCTTCTGTTATCCATTGAAGAATTAATGCACCTTGAGTTGCAGATACAGTTGCCCCATGAGTTCCAGATGTTGGAATAGTATAAAATTTACTGCTCGCAGGAGAAGCCGTGTTGACATATTTAGGTACAAGTTGAGCATATGCTACTGCTGCTCCCATTGTAGGAGTTTGAGTACTATGGCATAAAACACATTTATCAGTAAGAATCGGTAAAACCTGTGTAGAAAAGCTAACCGGTTCACCTCCTGGATTTACAACAGGAATCTCAACTGGTAACACAAAATCGTATTTACAGCTATTCAAAAACAATGATAACAAAACTAAAATAAGGAATATACTATACTTTTTCATAATAATCATTTTAAAAGTTAATACAGAAAAAGGCTTCTCTTCCTAAAAAAAGAAGCCTTTTTTATATTCTTTATTATCGCCTTATTACAGTTTAGCAATTGAGTTAGTTAAAAGAGCTTTGGTATAAGCAAAGTTGTGAATACCCAAACTATAATCTCTTAAGCACAACTGGAAGTTGATAATTGCCCCCATTTGCGCATACGACAATGTAAGCGTTGGCAAGGTTGCATTATAAGCTTTTTGTTCAGCGCTCCATGTTGCAGGAGGATTTCCAACATATTTAAAGCTGCTTGCATTGTATGTTTGAGCTGTTGGATTGGTAATTGGATCGTAAATATTCAAATAACCATCGTAGTTATTGGCAGTAATACCGTACCAAAGGTTACTTGCTGAATCACCATTTCTATTCAGAATTTCAACACCGCCAACAGTTAATTTAGCAGCTAGGGCAGCCAAAAGACCCTTGATCTCATTACGAGGATTTAACCACAATGTAGTGTTGGTAGCTGTAATAGCAGTTGTGTGACAACCGGCAACATTACAACCATCAAATTTACCGGCAGCACTAAATGTATGTCCACCTGATCTTCCTACCATGGTTCCCATATGGCAATCCATACATGAAGCGGCTTGTGTATGAGCAGAATTGGTATAAGGTAATGTACCAGGGAATTCAACTCCACCCATTCCAGCATAAACTGCACCAATGGCTCCGTAATGAGTATGTGTTCTGTAGCTTGGCTTAATAATATTGGTTTTTCCAGCTGGGTCGCCATCAAAAACAACACCTGTTGTAGTCGCCAAAGCAACATAATCTAATACATTACCTGTTAAAGCATTTGTAAACGGACGTGGTTGGTGACATTTAACACAAAGGTTACTTTTTCCGCCATCAGCTTTAAGGTCGATAACTTTAGCACCACCCCACATCGTCATTGGAACAGGAGCAACAGTTGTGAATGCCAGGTCAGCAGTTCCATAAGTGGTATGCAAAGCGCTGTGGCAAGTTGAACAACCGATTTCACCATATGCTGCTGAGGACACAGTGGCATAATTATTCACATATCTCCCTGTTGCAGCATTTAATGTAAATGTTGCAGGCACGTTATTCGCTACAACATATTTGAATGCTTCCTGTGCGTGGCATGGAGTACAGCCTGTATTCCCTGATTCTTCAAAAGCAGCTTCGCCATACTCATGTTTAGAAAATTGGAATTGTGTAGAAATTAAATCAACTTTGGTAGAAGTATGACACACTTTGCATGTTTCATTTGCGTCTTTGCCATTGGTACCATCTTTACCGTTGGCACCGGTAGCTCCTGTTAACCCCATTGGCCCCTCTTTTACACATGATGGAGCTATACACATGACTACTAACGCAGAAAGCAAAAGCTTGGAAAAATTGTTAAGTTTCATAAAATAAGTATGTTAAGGTTACTATTATTATCCTCACGTTGCATGAATAGCAAACGTATTTATACTTGGCTAAAATAGAAACCTAAACTGATTATTTTGAAAACGGTCAATTGATGTTTAGAAGATATTGCAATGATTAAAGACAAGACAATGTTTGACATATGTCAATTGAGAGACATAAAAAAATTTAACCTTTCCTACTTATAAGCTGTAATGCTTCTTCATCAAGAATGTGAATATTGGTCCCATCAACGGAAATAATACCTGAGGATTTAAACTCCTTCAATATCCGGATAAAACTTTCCATTGTCATTCCGGTCATATCTGCCAATTCCTGTCTCGAAAGTCTGGTATCAAATGGATTGCAAAGAAATATTTCGTTATGGAGATAAAGCAACAAATCAGAAACCCTCCCAGGCATATACTTTTGGGTTATCCCAACCAGATTATTCAACATCTGTATGTTTTGCTTATTATTTAGCTTTAGAAGTTCAAAGGCAAAACGGCTATTATTCGATACCAACTCATAAATTTTTTCAGAATCGATAAAACAGCAATCAACCTGCGTAACTGCCTGTACTGTAAAATGCCTGATTTCATCAATAAATATGCCTCCTCCAGTTAAAATGGAATGCGTTGCAACCAAACGCAGAATTAATTTTTTATCGCCATCGCCTTCAGCTATAATTTTAGCCAGGCCACGTTTGATGCAAACAACATGACTGGCTGATGTATTTTGTTTTAATATGGTTTCTCCTGCATTAAAAGTGACATGCCGTTTTTCTTTCACCAGCAATTCCAACTCTTCGGTTGTAAGACAATTGAAAATACTTTCCTCATCGTCGTCAAAACAACGTGCGCAACAGCGATCTTTACATTTAATACACGCCTCCTCTATCCTTCGTGGCTCCATAACTTTAATCCTTTCTAGTAATATAGATGAGAAATATACTGATACACATTTTTAAATTTAAGTTGGAAAAGATACTCAATCTATTTAAATATTCAAATGACTATATATTCAGGAAAATGTGCTACAAAACTAATTCAAACTCCAGGTTAGCTCAAATCAATTTCTAAAGATATATAGACAAAGTCCGTTAGGTGTATTAGCCATTCCGAAATTTATTGTGGGCACAAATATGCGGGATTTAAAAAATCATATTCGACCATTAAAATATCATGTCCACACCAAATTATCAGCACCTCAATCGACAGATTTATGCACATGACAAAATTGAAAATGAAATTTAAGTGGAGATTTTTGTATGTCAATCGTCAACTTTCAAACAACATATTTATTTAAACATCAACATATTACAACATCAAACACATCTCACCCAGATTTTTTCTTCATCTACGCCAATTTTCGCCGGAATATTTAGCTTGCCGGGTTCCCCATCAAAATGAAAATAAGGCGTATCGGCCAATTCTAACTCGATTAATTTGGCTTTGTAGCAATCGACAAAAGGCAGTTTAGGTATAAATTTAGAAAACAAAGCAATAGCAAATAGCGGCATCCAGATTTTGGCAAATTTCCGTACAATCACCACATCAATTAATCCGTCGGTCATGCTGGCGCCAGGAGCTATAAACGCATTGTTCCCAAACTGCGACGCATTGGCAAAAGTGATCAGGAAAACTGCTTCTTCTATTAATAATCCATCAACTTTCAACTTGACGAAGATCGGCTTAAAAAATATGCTTTCCTGAACCACTAACTGTACATATTTCAAGAACCCACGCGAAGCCGCTTTGCTCATTTTGTCGGCAATCATAGCATCGAACCCTATTCCACTGGTGCACAAAAAACGCTGATCGTTGAGTTTACAAACATCTAGTTGTAAGTTTTTGCCTTTAACCAGCGAAAGGGTACTTTTTCGCATATCCATAGAAATCCCCAATTCGCGGGCCAAACCATTTCCAGAACCCATTGGAATAATTCCCATCGGTGTGCAAGTCCCAATCAATCCTTGAGCAACTTCATTCACGGTCCCATCGCCACCCACTGCCACAACCAGGTCAAAACCATCGATAGAGGCTTTTGAGGCAAGTTCAGTGGCATGTCCGGGTTTATCGGTATAGGAATATTCAGTCAAATATCCATTATCTTTTAAAAATGGGATTACAAACTCAACCGCTTTTTCGCCTTCTTTGTGTCCGGCATATCGATTGACGATAAGGAATATTTTTTCTGTCTTTGGTTGTTTCATTGTACTTTAATCTTTTTATCCAGATGCGGCAAATTGTAATTCTGCACGTTAACGGTTAATAAAATCGTCGTGCAATACCTGCATGTATGCTTTCGGAAACTGCAAAATATCTGATGTTTTCAAGTTTGGTTTTCGTGCAAAATCGCGAATATTCTGGTCGAAATAATATTCTCCATCTGGAGTTACATAGCCCCAACCTGAATCGAGTGCATAAAATGCAAACGGGTGCGAAGTAAAGAAATCTTTTGCAAACTTCGACGGATCGGCTTCCCAACCCAGTTGATGAACCAGCGACGTACCAAAATCGACCTGCTGAGTGATGGTTTCAATCCGTTGCAACGAATCGACCACCCCACCCGACCAAATCAAAGGAATACGATACGAAGCAGTCTCGGTTATATCAGTTGGTCCCGGTGGAAGCGTTCCATGATCGGCGGTTACTATTAATAAGGTATTGTCCCAAAGTGGTGTTTTCCGGAAACCATCGATAAACGCGCCAAGGCAACTATCGGTGTAAGCCACCGAATTCAGGTACTTCGCCTCGTTCGAACTCCCTTTGATTTTTGAATACGGCACATCGAATGGCGGATGGCTGCTAACCGTGTAAATGGTTTTCATAAAAGGTTCCTTTTCCGATTTTAGATCAGATAAGGCCCTTTCAAACACATATCCATCCGGAACTCCCCATTTCGACATCCGACCCAACTCGGAAGGAAAGTCAGCTTTGGTGGTTATTTTTCCGCAATTGCTCTGCAACACGAAAGTCTTCAGGTTATAGAAATTAATATCGCCACCGTAGTAAAATGAGGTATTATAATTATGCCGGTTAAAATACTCCGGAAGCAATGTCAGGCTTCGTGCCTTTTCTGGATAAACCATGATGGAAGTACTCAATAGTGATGGGTATCCGCCAAGAACAGCAGAAATTCCGCGGTCAGACCGGTTTCCCGTAGAGTAAAAATTTATAAATACAGTGCTTTTGCTGCAAAGCGAATCCAGATTGGGGGCAATTCCATGCAATCCGCCCAGTGGAGCAATTACTTTATTCGAGAAACTTTCGAGAATTACCAGAATCACATTGGGTTGCTTATCAGGATTCAATTTAATAAGCCGCGGCCTTTGAACAATAGAATCGCTTTTCATAAACCGATTAAAAAGCTGCACACTCTCGTCTTTGCGCATATAAGCACAAGGATTGGAGAGCCGTTTGCGCTTTTCGACCGATTTGGCGAAATTCCACAAGTAATTGCTTGCCGCTTGATTGACATACAATTTAGGACTGAAAGCGACTGAACTCAGGTTGAGGGGCGAAGTGTCGAGACCTCCACGTATTGGGATTATTAAAGTAGCAACCAGAAATAACTGTAAGAAAGCAGCATACCAAGTAACCTTACCGTCGATGGCAATACCTTTAGGAAAGAAACGCCGGTAAAGAAATCCAAAACCGACAATCAGACTCCCAGCTATCAGCAATCCAAGCAAAACATCGCCAACAGAAACCGATGCGCCCATGGCCACCGGATCGTCGATGTAATTAAACGCTGTAATGTTTACGCGCGTTCCCCAATGTGGGTACAAACCCAGATCGAGTACCACTAAAAAAGCTGCGATGATCAAAAAAACAAGAGTATATCTCCAAAAGAACCGATTTACAGACTGGGAGGATATAAAAACGCGGAGTGAAAGTAATAGACCCGGAACAATCAGCAAATAGCAGGCAGTAGAAATATCCATTTTTATGCCATAGCCAAAAATTCCAAGGATTTCGGTCATGGACAACTGGCTTGTTTGCTCAAGATTAGACATCAGGAAAAAAACTTTGGCAAGCCAAAAGAAAATCATCCAGAAAATGAAATACTTGAAGAACCGTAAAATCTGATGTGCGAATAATGCCATGAAATTACAATTGATTTACAAAAGGATTGCAAATATATAAAAACTGCATCGCTCACACTTTACTAACCTGACTATTAAAACAAATATAGCCAATGCATGAATGGTGATACTTTTAAACAAAAGACAGTCGAGAATGAAAAATCAATCTGAAATACGAAATTCAGAAGATATCAGATAAAAATAAAACATTTCAATATATTTTATCACTTTATCTATCATTTCGCTATATAATATCTTTTTTACACATATAATATATTAATACTGTCATTTTAATATCTAAAAAAGACAAAATGCGACTATTTGATAATCATCAAGTTATCAGCGTATTTTTCAGATATGTTTTTATATTTTTTCAGATCATACCCCCATTTTTTTGAACTTAAATCAAATTTTTACACCTCTTTTGCACCAACACCCCCATTTTTTATTCATTTCATTTGTTAATTTATCTTTAATTTGGACATACACCCCATTATAAACACATCGCACCTTTAAATAATACATACTTTTGAGCAAGCATATCAAACAAAAGGGGAGTCAAGCAATAAAACACATACATAATTCGCAACGACCCCCGAAACAAAAAAAAGATAGATAATTAAATAGATAAAATTTTAACCCTAAAATCAAGTATCATGAAAAAGAAAATTACCCTCATCGTTTTTACACTTCTTGCTATTTGCTCCCTTAACGTAAAAGCACAAGAAGAAGAAAAAAAATCACCTTTTACTGCTGGCGCTGACTTTTACAGCAACTACGTATGGAGAGGTTCATTATTAGGCACAGGACCAGCCTTCCAACCTTCGGTAAAATACAATACAGGTGGTTTAACCATTGGAGTATGGGGATCATTCGATGCCTCTGGATATGCCGAAGCAGATCCATATATCTCGTATGCATTTTCAAACGGCCTTAGCCTTGGCTTAACAGACTATTATTATCCAAGAGCCGGTGGCTCATTCACCGCAGATTCAACAAATGCAGTTGAAATAAACGTTGGATATGCCTACAAGGGTTTAAGCTTAAGCGCAAACTATATACTAAATGAAGCATCAGTGGCTGCATCCGCGGGTAAAGACAAATACTTCCAAGCTGCCTACGCCTTTAAGAACTTCAGCCTTACCGTTGGCGCCGGCGATGGATGGCATACTTCTGATGGAAAATTCAATGTATGTAACATCGGCATTGGCACAGGAAAAGTAATCAAAATCACCGACAGCTTTTCAATACCAGTTACCGGGCAAGTTGTTTTCAATCCTGAAAAAAATCAAATGTTCATGGTTGTTGGATTCAGCTTATAAGTTGAAATTATGATGATATGAGTTTCAAACATTAAAACACACAATATGAAATTAAAAGCAAAAAGTCCTGGTAGGGGAGAATATTTCGCCCGAATCAGGGAGAATATGTCGAAAGAAAAAAACTGGAAACTTGGTTTGACAATTTTTGCAGGTAAAATTATTGGTTTGTTTGCTGTATTTTTCGCAATGGCCACACTCCCAAATTTATTGGGAACTCCTGCCATGGCAGCTGAAACCTACACTCCTATTGAAACTTCATTAATTAATTCGATCAATACCGTTTGGACATTAGTAGCAGCCGCCCTCGTTTTTGGGATGCAGGCTGGCTTTGTTATGCTTGAAGCTGGTTTTGCCAGAAAAAAAGAAACAGTAAATGTTTTAATCGAATGTATCCTCGACACTGCGATTTGTGGAATTTCATTCTGGGCAATTGGCTATGCATTCATGTTTAGCGAAGGAAATGGATTTATTGGTCAAAATTGGTTTTTCTTGCAAGGAGCTCCCGACACATACGGCACCACAGGAGTAGCGCTTTTAGCACATTTTGTATTCCAGTTTGCTTTTGCCGACACAGCATCTACAATCACTTCAGGAGCAATGATCGGACGCACCAGTTTCCGTGGAGACATCCTTTACAGTATTGGAGTTACTGCTTTCATTTATCCAATTATCGGTCACTGGGCATGGGGCCCCGATGGATTCCTGGTAACCATGGGAAGCGAAGGTCATTTCTTGCCATCACTTGGTAATCCATTCCGCGATTTTGCTGGCTCAACCGTGGTCCACACCATAGGCGGTGTTGTATCGTTGGCCGGAGCAATTGTATTGGGACCACGTATTGGACGCGTATTCTTAAGAGACGATAAAAAACGAGGCGGTTTACCTGCCGCCCACAACTTACCCGTAGCTGTAACAGGAGCATTCCTACTGTGGTTTGGATGGTACGGCTTTAACCCTGGAAGCACACTTTCGGCTATGGATGCTATTGGCATTGGACGTGTTGCAGCAAATACAACACTAGCCGCTTGTGGTGGCGCATTGAGTGCTATGTTTTTAGCTTTCTATGCAGGCTCTTTCAAAGGCAAATTCGACGTGGGTTTTACTGTAAACGGCTTGCTAGGAGGTTTGGTCGCCATTACTGCCCCTTGTTACTGGGTATCACCATTTGGATCAATTATTATTGGACTCATAGCTGGATCCATTGTATTCGGTGGCATTTATTTACTTGAATATCTACGCATTGACGATCCAGTAGGCGCTGTGCCAGTTCATGGATTAAATGGAATTTTTGGAACATTGGCAATCGGTCTTTTTGCAAGTGGCGAATATGGGTTCACTGGAGCAACCGGCGCAGACAATACAGCACCTGTAACTGGTTTATTCTATGGCGGTGGCTGGAATGTATTTTTCGCACAGTTTGTTGGAAGCGCCATTGTTACACTGGCAACTTTTGCGGTAGCGATTATCCTGATGTATGTAATAAATAATTTACCATATCCATTTAAGCTACGTGTTGAACCAGAAGGTGAAACCGGAGTTGGAGGGATAGATGTATTCGAGCACGGTGCTGAGGCATACACTTAAGTATAAATATATGATGGAAAGCAGAACCATTTATTATCCTGTTTTCCATCACATTAATATCAAGAATGGTATATTAAGTTTCAAGTATATTAATTTAGGAACTGATAAATGATTACCATTTTCAAAAATATTAAATTTTAAAATTACAATTATCATGAAAAAAATAGAAGCTATTATCAGACGCTCCAAATTTGAGGAAGTAAAAGCCGCATTACATGCCATTGATATTGACTTTTTCTCTTACACTGAATCGTTTGGTGTAGGCAATGAGAAAAAGAAGAAAAATGTATTCAGAGGATCCAGTGATACGGATTTTATCTCACGCTTATCTTTATCAATTGTTGTTCGTGATATCAACCTAAAGAAAACAGTGGATTGCCTTTTGAAATATGCTCACACAGGTGAAGTCGGAGATGGGAAAATCTTCGTTTGGACAATCGAGGAATCATATCGCATTCGCACAGGTGAAAGCGGTGACGAGTCTATGTACAATAAAGATTAAGAATACGATTAACATGGAAATATGCGATTGATTTAAGTGAATTAATGCAAATCACATTTTCTTCAACAATTAAGTTTGTTGTTATTCAAAGAAGAGGGGACTGTTGGGGGACAGAACCCTCTTTCTTTTTTCAAAAAACAAAACAAAACACAGAAATACCCCTAATACAGACACCATAAATATATTTTATATACATTTTAAATATAACACCCCACTTTTTCACACACACAATGTTAATTTTTTGTATTTTTTAAACAACATACCCCAATTTTAAAATAGATAGTATTGTTTTTATTTTTATTTTTGATCATAGAAATTATTAAACATTTATATACGGTCAGGAACTACCCATTCCTGTTTTATTAACACAAAAATTAATTGTTATGAAGAAAATTGAAGCCATCGTCAGAAAAACAAAGTTTGAAGAAGTACGTGCAGCTCTTCATGAAGCTGATATCGACTTTCTATCCTGGTGGGAAGTTAAAGGACAAGGCACTGCACGCCAGGGACTCATTTTCAGAGGGATTGCCTACGATGTTAATTCGGTAGCACGAATGTATATCTCGTTTGTTGTACGTGACATGAATGTCGAGAAATCGATCAATGCCATTCTGGAGTCAGCATTCACTGGCGAAAGTGGCGATGGACGTATTTTCGTCAGCGACATTGATCAGTCCATCCGTATTCGCACCAAAGATCGTGGTGATGAATCACTTTACAACAAATAAAAATCTCCCTACTCAAATCAATTTAGAAGAATTTTATGAAAACGAAATTAAAACATATAGGGATCGCTCTACTAGGACTGGTAGCACCCTCCATACTTTTTGCGCAGGAAACTACTACAGCGGCGGCGCCAGTGCCTTACATTGATTTTGGAAATACCGCATGGATGATCGTTGCTACAGCTTTAGTTATGCTGATGACAATCCCAGGACTGGCCTTATTTTACGGCGGCTTGGTTCGCCAGAAAAACGTACTCAATATTCTCATGCAGTGTTTTATTTTGACTGCTGCCATCACCCTTGAATGGGTATTCTTCGGGTACAGTTTATCATTCGGGTCATCAACCGGAGTACTGGCTCCGTACATTGGTGGTTTCGATTGGGCTTTTCTGAATGGAATTGGAATTAATGATGTGAGTCCTTACTACATTTCGCAGGCTACTGCCCGCATTCCTCATCTCTCATTTGTATTGTTTCAATGTATGTTTGCTGTAATTACTCCTGCACTTATTATTGGAGCCTACGCCGAGCGTATCAAATTTAAAGGGTTCCTGATTTTCTCGATATTATGGGCCATTTTCGTATATAACCCAGTTGCGCACTGGGTTTGGTCGGCCGACGGTTGGTTATTCAAAATGGGCGCACTCGATTTCGCCGGAGGTACTGTCGTTCATATCAATGCTGGTATCGCAGCTTTGGTTATGACGCTAATGATTGGATCCAGGCGTAATTACAACAATCATCCAACAGCACCACACAACATTCCGCTGGTAGTCATTGGTGCCGCTTTACTTTGGTTTGGTTGGTTTGGGTTTAACGCTGGAAGCGGATTGGCTGCCGATGGATTGGCTATCAGTGCATTCCTGGCAACCCACGTAGCGACTGCAACAGCCGCATTTACATGGGTGCTTCTCGATTGGAAATTAAACGGAAAACCAACGGTCATTGGTATTTGTACCGGTGCTGTAGCCGGGCTTGTTGCCATCACACCTGCTGCCGGATTCGTTGGGGTGTTGGGAGCTGTGGTAATTGGAGTCGTAGTGGCACTTGTCTGTTTCTTTATGGTTTCGGTTGTAAAGCACAAATTTGGGTACGACGATTCACTCGATGCTTTTGGGGTACACGGCATTGGTGGTATCTTGGGAGCGCTGCTAACCGGACTTTTGGCTACTCCATCAATCCAGTCTTCATATAGCGGGTTGTTCTATGGAAACGCAAAACAATTCGGAATCCAGTTGATTGCAACAGTGGCAACTATCGCCTTTTCAGCAATAATGACCTACATACTCTTTAAAATAGTTGATAGCATGGTTGGAATTCGTGCAACTCAGAAAGAAGAAATCGCCGGTCTCGATATTACGCAACACAATGAAATGGCTTTGGCCGAAGATTAATCAATCTTTGGATGATTATTCGTTGAATGGAAAGCTTTTAACTAGAAAAGTTTAGTTCGATTATAGAGAGTTTTCGTTTCAGTCAATTTTCTGAAACACTCTGCGAGAGACCTGTTGGGGGACAGGTCTCTCTTTTTTATTTCAATTTAAGATCTGTCAGTAAGTCGACATAAATTCGAAATCCCTCTTCCAGCTCTGAAATCAGGATAAATTCATCAGCCGTGTGAGAACGGGCGCTATCACCTGGCCCAATTTTAATAGATGGGTATGGTATTACAGCCTGATCGGAAGTAGTTGGTGAACCATAATAACTCAGGCCCAGACCGATGCCTCGCTGAACGATCGGATGGTCAACCGGAATTCCGGAAGAATTTAGCCTGAATGACCGTGGTACTACATCCGAACCAATAAGCTTAGTTATTGTTTCAAAGGCAAGTTGATTAGAGTAATGCTCATTCGTGCGCACATCAACTACAAATGTGCACAAATCCGGGACAACATTGTGCTGGGCCCCAGCATCGATAATAGTAACCGACATTTTTACCTGACCCAAAATGTCCGAAATTTTCTCAAACCGGTAATTCCTTATTTTTTCAATATCGGCAATTGCTTTATAAATCGCATTATCGCCTTCCTCACGGGCAGCATGCCCCGATTTTCCATGAGCGGTGCAATCCAATACCATCAATCCTTTTTCGGCAATAGCCATTTGCATTTTTGTCGGCTCGCCAACAATTGCCAAATCAAATGGGCCCAAATCGTCCAAGATACTTGCAAGACCATCTGATCCAGAGATTTCTTCCTCTGCGGTAGCGGCATAAATCAAGTTAAACGGAATGTTTTCAATTGAGTTGAAATGCATAAAAACGGCCAGAAGTGTTACCAGTGGCCCACCGGCATCATTGCTGCCTAGTCCATACAAAATTCCATTTTCAATATCCGGAGAAAACGGGTTTCGGGTATACCCACTTGCTGGCTTAACAGTATCGATATGCGAATTGAGCAGAACAACAGGCAGCCCTTCTTTCCAAAACTGGTTCCTCACCCAGGTATTATTCACTTTCGAATAGTACTCCACCTTTGAATCGGTAAAAAAATCACGAATAATCTGAGCTGCCTCCCCTTCGTTTCGGCTAAGCGACGAAACAGAGATCAGCGATTTTAGGAGATTTATATATGCTTCCATAATTTCAGGGGTTTCAATGCCCCACAAAAATCAAAAAAAAAAGTATGTATCCGGCAAAACCTTAGAAAAAACTATGTTTTTTAATCCAATTGTAATTATTTCTACAAGCCGGTGGGTATCCATTTGTTCAAAAGAAGCTAAATCTTGGAAAAAATCACAGGACCAACTGCGGACAAAACTCTGATTAGAAACAAAATACTAAATACTCAAAAAAAATTGTAGTTTGATATTGTTTTATTTTGATTGAAGAGGTCAAACAGGTATTTTTACCAACATAACCAAAAATCAATCATCTAATAAAAAGAAAAATATTCAAATGAAAAATCAACTAAAGAACGGTGTTTCGAGGCGTCATTTTCTTGGAACAACTGCCATTGGTTTAGCCGGAGCAGCAATGTTATCGCCGCTGGCTGCGTGTAAACAGAACGTTAGCGACACTAAACTAAAACTAGGGTTTATTGGGATGGGACGCCAATCGATGTTTCTACTGAGTGGATTCATCCAGATTCCGGGAATTAGAATCGTTGCCGGATGCGATGTCTATGGCGTAAAACGTAAACGCTTCGAAAAACGTGTAAACAATTTCTATAAAAAAGCTCAGATAGAGATCGAAGTTCAGACCTATGAAAAGTTTGAAGATTTATTGGCCCGTCCAGATATTCATGCCGTTGTAATTGCAGTCCCAGATCATTCACATGCCCGGATTGCAATTGCAGCCTGTAAAGCAGGCAAGGATGTTTACCTTGAAAAACCTATGACTTTCACAATAAAAGAAGGTCAGGAATTACGCCGTGTTGTTCGTGAAACCAACCGCATATTGGCTGTTGGCAGTATGCAGCGCTCAATGCCAGCATTCCGGCATGCCGTTAAATTAGTTCAATCCGGGGTACTGGGTCAGATCGAAAAAGTACACGCTTACGTCGGTGCACCTCCAAGACCATTCGACCTGGCTATTGAACCAATACCAGCTGACTTAAACTGGGATCTGTGGCAAGGTTCGCTTCCCGATACGGTTCCTTTTAACAAAGAGCTGAATCCTCCTATTACTATCGACCCTGATAAAGACGAAGAATACTGGGGTGCATGGCGCTGGTACAAAGGAATGGGTGGGGGTTTTACAACCGACTGGGGAGCCCACATGTTTGACATTGCACAATGGGGGCTTGGAATGGATAAGAACGGCCCTGTTGAAATATCACCGATCGCAGATGGAACACAATACATGCAATTTAAATATGCCAACGGCGTAGTTATGACTTCTGAACCGTTTGACGAAAAGAATACCAAAGGTGTGAAATTTATCGGGAAAGACGGATGGATCGAAGTATCGCGCAGCCATTTCAAAGCTTCTGACGACAAATTCTTACCTCCACCTGCCAAAGACGAAGAAGGCGCCAATGTTCCATTAGAAATTAAGATACCACACCAAATTGATTTTATTGAAGCAGTGCGCCAACGCCGAGAGCCAGTTGTTCCAGTTGAAATTGGCCATAGTAGCTGTACCGTTTGTAATTTGGGAAACATTGCATGTGACCTGAAACGAACTCTTAAATGGGATCCAATTAAGGAAGTATTTATTGACGATGCCGACGGCGCAGCCACCAAACAACTTCATTACGAATACCGTTCGGGCTATACGTTAGTCTAGCTGAAAAAAAATTTGCAAAAATAGATAGCAAGCATTTCGGGCAAAACCGGGGCGCTTGCTTTTTTTTACCACATAGATACGTAGAAATCCGAATTTTTCACTCCCCTAGTCTACTGCAAGCTAGAGACAAACAAAGAATTTATAAAAAAAACTCTATGTGTTCTATTGTCTCATAATGGGTCAATGAAATTTGGAGTGTTTAATCCAGCCTAAAACGGTAAGTTATTGTCCCGGTTTGGAATTCCTGGGCTTTTTCGTCAACATTGAATTTGGCCTGAAGGGCAGCCTTTTTCGCAGCTGCTAATAACGCCGGATTTGTTGTGTTTGAACCTTTAACGCCCGGATCTGCCTTAGTTACCCTACCCGATTTATCAACAGTCACCGACACTACGACTTTACCATCTTCGTTACCAATAAAATCTGGCTTTGGCAACGATAACGAAGTACGCCCATCCAAACTAGCCGAAACTCCATTACCTATTCCGCCGCCAGGGCCATATCGTTCCGCATTGGCAGATCCCTGAGGAACACCTTGATTACCGGTACCAAACGTTATTCCCTGGCTGGTGCTTTTCGAATCAGGACTGCCCTTCCCGCCACCACCAAAAACATTCTTGGCACGACTGTTTATTTCACCAATCTTACGTTGCTCGGCTGCGGCTTGAGCCAATAGGCGCTGTTCCTCCTTTTGCTGACGGAGTTGTTCGGCTTTTTGCAGTCTCTCTTCCTCTGCCATGCGTTGCTTTTCAGGATCAATCACTTTCTCAACAGCCTTCTTTTTGGGAGTCCTAACGGCAACCGTTTTTTCAACATCCTGTGTAACAATCGGGTCATCATCCGGAGAAGAAACCTTTTTTGCAGAAGGGGGCGGCATTACAATTTTCTCGGAAGCCGATTCTATTGGTTTTGCAGAAGGTTCACGTTCTCCTGGCGCTGGTTCTTCAAGGCCAAGGCCAGTCTCAGAATCACCGAAATTAACCAGAATACCTTCGTCGACAGGCGTAGGCTTGGTGATGAGAATTCCAAAGTATAACAAAAAGATCAGGATCACACCATGAGTAACCAGTGTTCCAATCAATCCTGTCCTATGTTCCGAAATGTATTTCATGAAAAAGCAACTGCGTTAATATTGGAATACTATGCGTTCTCATCCCCTATTGTACCGACACGTTGATTCTATCCCCAACAACATGTTCGTTTCATTTTCTACCGATTCAATGTGCGGATCGGGTGTGGCGTCGGTTTATCTAAATCTTCAACGAAGAATAGTCAGGCTGTTCATTCAGCATATCCATAAATTCAATAGTAACCGACTTCAGATTGGATATTGCACCTTTAACGCTAGCGACCAGAATGTTGTAAGCCAAATAAGCAATGAGCCCAACAACAAAACCCGCAACGGTAGTTACCAAAGTTTGATATACATGTGATGTGATCAAAGTCAAGTCAACAGTATTTCCTGAGCTTGCCATTCCATAAAAAGCCTGTATAATTCCAACAATTGTACCTAAAATTCCAATCATTGGGGCTGCCCCCACAACCGTGGCTAATATTGGGAGTCGTCTCTCCAATCTTGAAATTTCGTGATTACCAACATTTTCAATTGCAATTGTTACGTCTGCCAGTGATCTCCCAATCCTGGAAATACCTTTTTCAATCATACGAGATGTTGGGGTATTTTCCTTGCGACACAAATGGAAAGCAGAATCAATTTTTCCATCCATAATATGCTTACGCAAGTTCTTCATCAGTTTTGAATTAATCCTTCCAGCTTTATAAATTGCAATGTAACGTTCGAAAAAGATAAAAACAGCCACCAAAGTCAATACGAGTAATGGTACCATTACGACACCACTTTTAAATGCAGTTTGGATCAGTTCTTTCATCAATCCATCGGGCTGAACAGCCGAAGTGATGGGTTTTGATGCTTCAGATAAATTAGTGCCAACCTGTAATAAAATAGAATTTATCATGTATGTTTTGTTTAAACCTACTTGAATAAAAACGAAGGTTTCTACTCAAATAGTATGTCCTGCAAAAATACAATTTATTTGGATATCATTTCCCATACGGGCACACGGCAACTATAGCCTTAACAATCAAGTATATACTTAATACAATCCAAAATGGAGACTATTTTAATTTGATACTGGCAGTGCGCGAATTCTTTCTTTTGAAGATACTTTTCATTTTTTGCCAAAGTTCATCGAAATCGTTAAAATCTTCGCGATAGGACAAACCGACTCCCTGAGTATACGGCGAGGTTTCGTAAATCAGGTTATTATTGGCGTGGTTGTATGCTTTCAATTGTAGTTTACCATTGTTGGTAATTTTAACATTTACGTCGGCATCACCAACAAGCCCGTTGCTGTTTGCACTTGTTCGTTGCGATGAATTGTTGCCTATATTTCCATTGATCGAAACCCGGTCGTTAAACATTTGGGTACTCAATGCCAGCTCTATTTCGTCGTTGGTAATCTGGTTTCCAGGACGGTAATTGACACCAACATCGAAATCGTTGCTGATCTTGGACAACCAGTTACTCAACTGATTGGAGAATAATTCGCTGGCCGTAGATCCAACCACATTATTATTTGCCCCGGTATAAGTTCCGCGAAGGTATTCCGGAGTATAAAATTTACCCAGGACCAATAGCGATAAGATCTGTTTATTCATGTCTTCTTCGGAACTAATATACTGATCCACATCATCCTTAATGCGGTCTTCGGTAGAAGGTAACTCAATGTCGAATTTTATTTCTGGATTGCTCAGGTTTTTGGTAAGGTTAATTTTACACATCACTGGAATACGCTGATTGTAATCGGTACTTGTGGAAGTACTGGCAAAAAGATCACTCAATGAAGCTTTTAAACGATAGATTGCGTTTAGGTCAACGGTAGCAATTTCCGGATCGCCATTCCATTCGATGGTACCTCCCTGCTTAATCTCGAATTTTTTGTTGATCACATTTTGAAGCGTAAATAGATAATCGCCTTGCTCAACGGTATATACCCCAAAAAGTGAAACATTGTAATCATTATCAATCGAAACCTGCAAATTACCAGATCCCTGCGAACGGATTACATCGCCGACTTTCGAATTGTAAATCAATTGCGCCTTAGCCTCCGGGGTTACCTCAACGTCTAATTTTATCTGCACATCCGAATTACTCACCGAAGGTTTTATCGAAGAAACTTTTGGTTGATAACCGTGCGTCACAAAATTCAAAAAGTCGTATTGCTGTGCATCCCCTTCATACTCGAGCGAAATATTCATCTCGGTTCCTTTTTCGGTACGGGCGGCGCCATTAATCAGAACTTGTGCACCTTTCCCGGTAATGCGCACGATCCCACTTCCATATAACTTTCCGTAGAACTGCTCGTTAACTTGTGGAGTGGTATTGATGGCCAAAATCTTACCCCCTTTATTCGTCTTAATCGTCATGTCATAAATCATCTTCGAAAAAGTCTGGTGCTGGATCGATCCGGTGAAAACGCCAGAATTTCCGTAATCATCGTGAATCTTAATGTCGGGGAAAATAATTTTATCGCCTGAAAACCGGACGGAATCGTTCAAATTATAGTTGGCCTGCAAGTCAGAAAGCATCAATCCGGCATTGGCAGCATACAAAGCACCATCGTGCATAATATGCCCTGAAGGTCCATGAATCCATACTTTCCCGGTAGCATCGCCATGAAAATTGGCAAAACTGCTACCCATCAATGGTTGTAAAATCAACAACGAAAAATGGTCGAAATTGGTGAAGATCGAAAGGCTGTCCTTGTCTGGATTATATATTCCATAAGCGTGCAACAAATCGCGTTCCTTTGATTTCACGAGTAAATCAACATCAATTTCTTCGGCATCCCTGTCCCACCTGCTTTGAATATTTGCGTCACCAATTGGCTGCCCCAGAAGGCCTAAGCCGCCCACTTTCAAATCAGAAAGGAACAATGCTTTTTCATAAACATCAAACAACGAAAGCGTACCGTCCAACTCCCCTTTCAGCTCAAGTTCGTCTCCAGTTAACCGATTTAACGAACGCAGGTCAATCTGGTCGAAAATGAGATTCAGTTTGTCGCTTTGGTTTTTATTGACCGAACCATCGGCCGTAATCGACTGACTGTTGGTCGATAGGCGGAGTTTGTTTATTTTAATAAGCGTTGAATCGATGGTGATAAGCGCCGAGTTTAAAAACCAAAGACTATCGGCTAAATATAAACGTGTTGGCTTGACTGAGATTTCGATATGAGGACTATTCTTTTGCGCGAAAAACTTTGTACTTGTATTGATTGAGCCGCTATACGAAACGGCATCAAAATTGTTCCAAGCCAGTTTCGAATCCAGAACATCACTGGATGCTTCGGAAATGAGCGAAAGGTTATGAACTTTAAACTGCTCGCCCAAGTCAAATTCTTCCACCTTATTACGCATATGAAGCTTTGAATCACCATCGAGGCTAACCGTAAATTTTCGCAAAACAGTTGTTTGATATTTGATCTCCGGGAAAGAAGCTTTCACCGTCAGTGTGTTTTTATCTGAGTTGATGCTTCCTTCTATTTCACCTGTCTCCATTTTCAAATCAGGAAGCAAAACCCGGGTGAAACGGTTAATATCTTTCAAATTAAACCTGAAGTCAAAATTATTTGTTGTCCGCTGATCGGGAAATTTCAATCCAGACGATGGCAGGTAACTGCTAATAATTTTCAGGATAGAATTGTGAAGGTTATGCAATTGGTATTGTCCGCGAATGTCGGCATCCAAAAAATCAGACCTCACCTGCAAAACAGGTTCGTTTTCGTTAAATGTCTTTAAATCAAAGTTATCAAACGAAACCAGTCCATTTTCATTTTGGTAGACTCCTTCCTTAAAATGAATCGATCCGGCCAGATTATCAATGTTGTTTCCGGTAAAATTGGCATTCATGGCAAACGAAACTGCGGATTGTTTAAACCCACTGACCAGTTTTAATGCCTTCAGATTAGCTTTTTCGACCAGCATGTTAAAATTAAAAACCGGTACAGGCACATTCAGGTCAAACTCTCCGTCGAAATGAAATTTCAGGTTGGGATCGTCGGCCACCAGGCTACCGTTGAACCGTTTATTCAGGATATCGCCAATTAACTCAATGTTTTTGTACTGGTAATCATTCATCGTCAAACTGTCGATCCGTCCCGAAACGGAAGCGCTGAAATCATGCGTGTTTTGGTTCAGCAATCCTTTAACGTCTCCATTAAATGTTATTTTGTCGAACAAGTCTGACTGCAGTAATTCTCCCAATTGAAAATTCACAGTTTTCAATTTTCCGTTCATTTTCAGTTTTTCTCCGGCAGAAGGGACAAAGGATAAGTCGGTGGTTAAAACGCCCCATTTCGAGCGGAAGGTTCCGTAAGCCACAAAGTCGCTGAGGAATCCGGTAAAGTTGCCATTGTATTGAATAACACCAGCCTGAAGTAACTGATCTGGAATCTTTAGCTGGGTGAGCGGAAAATCGTCGGGAAGTTTCACCTGACTTAGCTCGTTCAGGTCGGCAAACGACTGTTTCAGATCAATGTGCATGTAAGTATTGGCAATATCAGGTAATCCACTCAGGCGGATGTCAAAAGCCAAACGAGTATTTTCTCTGATGCTCAATTCAATGTTTTTCCCTTTCAGATCGGCCAGTTTCCCGGAGGCCAGCCCCGAAACTTCAATGTTTTCATCCATTCCCTTCAACGCAGGAACTAAAAGGCCAACGTCTTTCATGCTAACCACCGATTTTTTCAAATCGAGATTAACCTTTAACTTCTTAAAATCAAGCTCAGGACCTATCTTGCTTTTATCCAGATACAGGTTTGCCTCCGTAATTTCGGAATGTGGAGTCTTTGCACGAAGTTTAGTTATCATGACAGAATCGGGAGTGGCAATGAAATTTGCAGAGAAGTCTTCTATTTTAAATTCTTTTCTGTCGTTCAAGGTAAAACGGTTGATCTGGAAAGCAATATTTTCATTAACCATTTTCATTCCCGAAACGCCAAGCGAAATATCATCCAGAAAAATCTGCCGTGGTCCGGTACTATCCACATATGCATACCTGATCCGGGCATCATTAAAATCAAACTTGTTCAGAATGAAATCATAGTTACGACTCAGGCTGTCAGTTTTTGTGGTATCATTCATCTGAAATGAGTCCAACAGGAACTGATAATTTGATTTCCCGGTTGAATCATTGCTAACATTTAGATAGGTCTGATCGAGTTTGAGCTGACTGATACTGATGTAATGCTTTTTGATGCTGAAAGAATCGATGCCTGCAACCAGTTCATGAACAAATAACAGTGAGTCATGTTTTTGATCTTCAATCAGTACATCTTTGAGAACGACCTCACTAAAAAAAGTAACTGAAACCCCTTTAACAGTGATAGTTGTATTGAATTTCTGAGAAAGCCTTAACGCAAGTTTTTGGGTAAGGTAAGTCTGTACTGCCGGACTCTGAAGAATAAGCCAGGAAGAAAAAAGCAGGGCAACGACCGTGCCCAATATGGGTAATCCTATTTTAAGTGTTTTTTTGATAATTTTGTGCCTCGAATTTGAATACAAAATAATACAAATACCCGAATAAAAACCAGTCTGTTCATGAATTAAACGTGTGTTCAGGCTTTTTATTGATACTGATGGATAAAGAGAAAGACATATTTATTTTAGGAATTGAATCATCGTGCGACGACACTTCGGCTTCGATTATTCAAAACGGCGTTTTGCTTTCAAACATCATTGCCGGACAAAAGGTACACGAAGCCTATGGTGGCGTGGTTCCTGAACTGGCCAGCCGGGCACATCAGCAAAATATTGTTCCGGTTGTTGATCAGGCCATTAAGCAGGCTGGTCTGAAAAATGAAGACATCACCGCCATTGCTTTTACACGCGGCCCTGGATTACTCGGTTCTTTGCTGGTCGGAACTTCGTTTGCCAAAGGTTTTTCGCTGGCAACAGGCGCACCGATGATTGAAATCAACCACCTTCAGGCGCATGTGCTGGCTCACTTTATTCAGGAAAAAGACACACCATACGATCCACCCAAATTCCCGTTCCTTTGTTTGTTGGTTTCGGGCGGCAATTCTCAGATTATTTTGGTGAAAGATTACCTCGACATGGAAGTGATTGGGCAAACCATCGACGATGCTGCCGGCGAGGCGTTTGACAAATGTGCCAAAGTGATGGGACTTCCCTACCCTGGTGGTCCGTTTGTCGATAAGCTGGCCAAAGAGGGTGATCCGGAAGCTTTCAAATTCTCGAAGCCACGCATTCAAAACTTCGACTATAGTTTCAGCGGACTGAAAACCAGCTTCCTTTACTTTTTGCGCGACCAACTGAAAGAAAACAAAAACTTCATTGAAGAGCGGAAAGCCGACTTGTGTGCTTCGTTGCAAAAAACGATTATCGATATATTGCTAGACAAACTAGTGAAAGCGGCCAAAGAAACCCGCATCAACGAAATTACAGTGGCAGGCGGTGTTTCGGCCAATTCAGGATTACGGAATGCATTGATGGAGACTGCGGCTAAACGTCGCTGGAAAATGCACATTCCGAAATTTGCATTTACCACCGACAATGCCGCCATGATTGCCATGACCGGCTATTTCAAATACCAGAAAGGTGAATTTATTGGGATGGATGCGGTTCCCTTTGCACGAATGGATATCAGGGTGTAATTTCGAATTATAAGTTATGAACTATGAATTTCCTCATTTTGTAAAATCATAACTTATAATTCTTAACTCATAATTTCTTCAGCAGCCAAAGGCCGCAGCCAAAGTGTTTGGTGTTGCCCATAGGAGCTTTAAGATATTCAAAGCCAAACTTAGCATAGATTTTCAAGGCTAAATGCAATTCGTCCAGGGTTTCGAGATAAACCTCCTGAAATCCAATTTCCTTGGCCCTTTCAAGGCACTTTTCGATTAAAGTACGGCCCAATCCAATTCCCCGTGCTTCAGGCACCAAATACATTTTCACCAACTCGCAAGTTCCTTCGGGTAATCCTTCAGTAGGAAATATTCCGCCCCCGCCCAGAATCTTCCCATCTGCTTCAGCAACGAAATAAACAGATTTTGGTGTTTGAAACAGTTCAAACAAAGCATCGGTTGTTGGGTCAAAAAATACGGTTCCCGGATTGGCGGCGCCAAACTCAGCCAACGTGTTTCTGACAATCATTGCCAAGTGGGGGTTATCAGGGGGTTGAATTGAACGGATTGCAATTTCAGATATGCTTTTCATTGATTTTGATTTGTGAATTCTTCTGGTTTGTATGGTCAAAGATATACATTATCATTTGGGCAAATTAATTTGTAATTTTAAATGTTTGTAGCACTTTGTTTATCCAAAACATGAAGACATGAATGATGAAAATAAAAATGAAGAAGCTAAGCCTGAAAATTCAATTTCGGATAAGGCCAACGAATTGATCGAGAAAGGAAAAGAACTTGCTGGTAAGGCTGAAGATTTTATTACTGAGAAGGTAAGGGAATTTCAGGAAAGCGATGCTTTTGAAAAACTTTCAGACGCATTTAGCAAAGTTGAAGAAGTTATGGAGCAAAAGTCTCAGGAATTTCAGACTGGCGAAATGGCCGAAAAATTTGAAAAATTCAAGGATAAAACAGGAAGTCAGGCCAATGAATTGATAGATAAACTAAAAGAAGTGGGACGAAAAATCGGTGATCAGGTTGAAGATTCGTTTACTGCCCGGAAAGGAAAAAAGGATCAATCCACCAATCAAGACGGAGGAGGTATTTGAGCGTTTGAAACGTAATAAAAAAGTGTGGGGTGATTGAAATTTACTCCAAATCAATCTATCCCTTTCCACCATTCAGTTTGAACACCAAAATCATTCAAATCAACCGTTTCGCCAATCATTGGATGAGTGATCGGGACATTTAACCGGTGAGCCTCCGTAGTGACTCGTTCAATTGGTTCGTCCCAGGCATGGAGCGACAAGGCAAATTTAGCCCAATGAACCGGCATCAGGACCTTTGCCTTCAAATCGATGGCCGCCTGAACGGTCTGTTCGGGCACCATGTGAATGTATTTCCACGATTTGTTGTACTGACCACATTCCAGCAATGCCAGATCGAACGGTCCATGCTCAGCACCAATCTGGACAAAATGAGTATCGTAACCCGAATCGCCACCAATGAAAATCTTTTTCGAAGGCGACTGAAAAATAAAGGAGCACCAAATGGTCTGATTTCGGGTAAAAGTTCTTCCGGTGAAATGCCGCCCCGGAGTGGCAGTTATTTTAAATCCTGTATCCAGAACAGACGATTCATTCCAGTCCAGTTCAATAATCTTTTTTGGGTCGAAACCCCAATATTCCAAATGGGTCGCGGTACCCAACCCGGTAATAATTTTGCCAACTTTTGGCTTCAGTTCCAGAATCGTTTTATAATCGAGATGATCCCAGTGATCGTGGGTAATAATCAAATAATCAATCGGCGGAAAATCATCCGGAGTATACACATCGCTCCCTTTAAAGCTTTTTACCATAAATGAAAAAGGAGAAGCACCTCCGGAGAAAACCGGGTCAACCAGAATCTTTTTGCCGTCGATCTTCATAAAATACGACGAATGGCCGAACCAAACCAGTATATCTTTTTCCGGAGGAAGATTTTTCAGATCGGTTTTTACTGAAGGTAAACTCACCTTCGGAGCTTTGCGTTTACTAATCTTGAAAATGCCATCCCTGATCATTTCAAATTTATTCACATCCTCGGCAAAAACCGGCGTGAAATTCAGATTCTGAAATGAGCCTTCTTTATAGTTTGACGATCTTTTGATTCGTTCTAAACGCCTGCCCGATGCAGCTTTGCCAAATTGAGTTTGATTTACAATGAGAATGGTGGTTAACGACACCAGAACTACGATAGATAATATTATATACATAACCTTTTTCATTTTACACTTTCGCCTTTGCCAACAACTTAATGTCTTTCATTTCCAGGATATTTTTAGGATACCCTATCAACGAAGCATTAATCATTGCAGCCGCCAAATCCTTTAATGTGATCACAAAATTGGGTGAAATAAATTTCATTACTGAAAACAACCAACCCAGATACTTATAGGTTTTGTAGTATGTTTGCGTTGGTTTTAATGGCAAAAACGGTTCGATGCCACCCGGGCGAAAATTATATACTTGCTTGAAAGGCAGTTTCATTAAATCGTTTTCGGTTCGGCCTTTTACACGAGCCCACATCGATCGTCCCTTCTCTGTGCTATCGGTGTTTGCCCCCGAAATATAACAAAAAGTCATATCGGGATTGAGCGATGCCAGTATGGTGGCAAAACCTAAAGTCAAGTGATAAGTTAGCTCCGTATATTCGGCTTCGTTTTTACCGACGGATGTTACTCCAAGACAGAAATAGCAGGCATTGTAGCCTTTTAACCGGTCGCTAAGTATAGAGATATCAGCAAAATCGCGGTGAATGATCTCCGTTAATTTTGGATGCGAATAACCACTTGGTGTCCGGGTTATCACCAAAACCTTTTCCACTTCGGGATGATGCAGGCATTTATACAAAACGCCTTCTCCAACCATTCCGGTGGTGCCTGTAATAATTACTTTTAGTTTATTCATGGCCTCAATTCAGATATAACAATATTATAATGTAGACGCATTTGGGCTGATAATATTTTACACAATGGCATAATATTTGAAATTACACACAAAAACAATCAACCCATGAAACAATTTTCTTTCCTTCTTTTCGGCATTTGCCTAATGATCTTGTATAGCTGTTCAACACCCAAAAGCATTGTCCGACTAAAACCCCAATCCGACAAAACGAGTTGGTTTTATGGTCAGGAATTTACAGGCGACTCGGTATTTGGAATTATTGCCAAAGTAGCTTTTGATGAAGTGGATCAGCCTTGGTATAAGTTTGATGTAGAGATTACAAACCGTTCGAACATGGATTATTTGGTTGATCCTGCGCAGATTTTTATGGTACCCATGAACGGAAAAAACGAACCTTTAACCGGTGATACAATCTATGCGGTGGATCCTGAATCGAAAATCATGGAACTTGACAAAAGTCTGGCCGTCAATTCATCTCATCAAAAGAATGCCCTTGGATTGAGTCTTCTGGCAGCGGGAATCGACATAGCAACAGGAATAGCAGTTATGAGTGACGATAATCCCAGAAATGATAATCTCCGGACAGATTTATTGCCACTAGCTATTGCCGCCGGAGCCGACAACAAGTTTGAAGCTCTTGATCTGAATGAACTCCGCAACACCTGGAAGTCGACAACTTTGCGAAAAACAACTTTGGAAAAAGGTTTTTCGTTGCACGGAAAACTATTGGTACCAGTTTCTCCTGATGCATCTTACCTTCAGTTAAACATTCCGGTTGATAACGATCTGATCCGCATCAATTTTATGCAGATACGATTCGTTCCCTGATACAAACAACTCAGGGCTTCACTTCGCAGTAAAACCCTGACTATTGATTGGTCCTATTCGGTTGTATTTTATTTTTCCTGAGGCTTCAGGTGTTTGTCTAAGAAAGCCAACATCGAACGATAAAAATCGAAACGGTTTTCTTCGTTATGAAATCCATGCCCTTCATTATCTTTCACCATATACTCCACTGCAATACCTTTGTCTTTTAATGCTTTTACAATCTGATCCGATTCGTCAACATTTACACGTGGATCGTTTTTACCCTGTGCAACAAAAAGCGGAGCTTTAATTTTATCGACTAAAAAAACAGGCGACACTTCGGCTAACATTAAGCTATCCGATTTGGGGTTGCCCACCATCTCATAAAACATGTCGAGCATAGGTTTCCAGTATGGCGGGATGGTTTTCATAAAGGTAAACATGTTCGAAACTCCAACATAATCAACACCGGCGGCATACAAATCAGGAGTTAAAGTTAATCCGGCAAGTGTGGCATAACCACCATAACTCCCGCCATAAATAGCCACTCGTTTCGGATCGGCAATACCCTGATCAACCAGCCATTTAACACCGTCCGAAATATCGTCCTGCATCGTGCGGCCCCACTGTTTGAATGATGACTGCCAGAAAGCTTTACCAAATCCGGTAGAACCACGATAATTCATCTGCAAAACAGCATAACCGTTATTTGCAAGAAACTGAACTTCGGAATTGAAGCCCCAATAATCGCGAGCCCATGGGCCTCCATGCGGATTGATGACCACCGGAAGATTTTTAGCTTCGTAGCCTTTGGGCAAAGTCAGATATCCTTGAATTGTAAGCCCATCGCGCGATTTGTACGAAACGGGTTTCATGTCGCAAAGGTATTTTTCGTTGAGCCAGGGACTCAAATCAGCCAATTTGGTCAATTCTCCCGAAGTTTTATCGTATAAATAATAAGCGCCACGGCTTTTATCACTGTATGTGCGGATCATAAATTTGTCTTCGGCTTTATTATTGCTACCCACTGAAATCTGGTATCCGGGTAATTTTTCCTGAAGCTTTTTCTTCGTGGCTTCAGCATCCGAATCAAAAAAGTGTTCTTTTTCAAGGTCTGTCGTCCAGGTAACCGACAATAAATTTTTATCTTTTCTGGAATAATCAACACCTTCGATATCAGCTTCATGAGTCTCAAATATAACTTCCTTTTCCTTTCCGGTGGCGGGATCGAAAGTTACCAAAGCCGTTTTGTCACGGCCAAGGTTCGAACCCGAGATCAGCATTTTATTATCGAACGTAAACAAATAGGGCGACATGGTTTCCTTAAAACTAGTAGTAAGGATAGGTTTAAATTGTTCCTGCTCTGTTCCCCTGAAAAGGATAGTCTGATTTACGCCATCAGATGTGGTCGCCAAACGAAGTTTGCCATCGTGATCGGTCATCCAGCCAACAATATTCCCGGGATTTTCGGCAAGCTGAGTCATCTCACCAGTCAAAACATTCAGACGGAAAGGGTCAAAAACCTGAGGGTTGCGTTTATTTAAACCAACAATGATTTCGCCGTCAACATCTTTCAGGTCATCAATCAATTCAGTTCGGACTTTCTCAAAAACAGTCAGGCCTTTCAGTTCCGTACCATCAGAGTTTACTCCATACAACTGAAAATTCTCGTCGCCACCGGTATCTTTCAGAAATAAAATACGATTATTCCCTTTCCAAAGATAACCTGCAATATCACGGGCAGTTTCGGAAGTAACCCGAACGGCAGAATCGGCGCCAACTTTCTGAACAAAAATATTCAGGCGTTTCTCGTAAGGAGCCAGATACGAAAAATACTCACCGTTGGGCGACAGCCTGAATGCGGTTTTTTCAGGATTGCGGAAGAAATCTTCCATGGCAATTTTTGGAGCTTTCTCAACCGCTGGCTGGCAAGCTACAAAAGCAAGAAGTACTGTAACAACAACAAATAACCTGTTCATAAAGTCAATTTTTTAGTTTATAAATAGTTTTCAGAACACTGGATTTAACAATGCCTTACAAGTTAAGTATTTCCATCGAGAATTCAACATGAAATGCTGACTGCAAAAGTTGTTTTAGAAAACATCTTCGAATAAACAATATTCAACAAACGGTAAAAACAAAATGGATGAAATGAATTATCTTTATTCGAAAACATTTTAAGGCTTGCATAGTTTACTTGTTATAAAAAAAACAATTTGCCAGTTAAACCTAAAATACCAGTAACTATTGTTACAGGCTTTCTCGGATCGGGAAAGACCACCTTCATCAATAACCTGCTGCTGCAGAATTACGAGGTTAAGATCGGACTCATTGAAAATGAATTCGGGGATATTTCTATTGATTCGAAATTAATTGCCAACTACCAACCTGAAAACATCATAGAACTCAACAGCGGATGTATCTGTTGTAGTATTTTCAACGAATTTTCACTCGCTCTCCAGGAATTGATCAAGAAAAACGACCATTTGGAACAACTGATTATAGAAACTACCGGCATTGCCGACCCCGGCCCAATTATTGAACCTTTTTTTCAGGATCCCGACCTTGAACGTTTATTCGAGTTAAGTGGAACGATCTGCCTGGTTGATTCAGTCAACTTTCAGGAAGAGATCGGCAATTTTGAACAACAAAAGCAAATCATGCTTAGCGATCTGATTATTTTAAATAAGGTAAGCGATGCCAATCAATCCAAACTCGCTTATATCCGAAAAAAGATAAACGCCCTCAATAGCACTGCCCAAGTAGTTGAAACCAATTTTGCCTTTTTAGATTCATCGCATTTATACATGCTTCAGCCCCAAATGCAAGATGAATTTATCAAGAAACTTCGAAAGCCATTTTACAGCGAGCCTGAGTCTACAGAGTTTCATAGTTTCACCATCCGGTTTGGTGGATATATCAACGAAAAGCGTTTCCGTGAATGGTTCAAATATTTTGCTTCCATTTACCGAAAGCAGATTTTCAGGATAAAAGGGATAATTAATTTCGAGAACAGTCCGCTGACAGGGATCGTCCAATCGGTTGGCGGTATGACCAACATTTCTGAAGGTTCGGTTTCCAATCCGTATGAGCCTCTTGAAAATGTGCTTGTATTTATTGGAAAGGGAATCAGCAAATTCGAGATCGAGAAGATGTTTCAGCAATATTTACTTCAGGAAAACTAACCAGAAAGGCAGACTCAGCAAAGCAAGCAAAGTACTTGCAACTACAGCCCTGGAAGCAAATTCAGTATTCAATTTATACTTTAGGCAAAGCGCGTATGAAGTCAACCCCATAGGCATCGCTGCTTCCAAAACCCAGGCTTTACTCAACGAATAGTCTGTAAATGGTTTTATCGCCAGCATAAACAGGAAGGGCAAAGCAAAGAGTATGATAAAGCTGAAAGCCAGCACAGGCCACCAATCACGAAGTTTTCCGATGGGTTGTTTGCCCATGAACAATCCGAGCGAGAACAAAACAACCGCTGTTACTGAATTGGCAAAAATATCAAGTCCCGACACCACAATCTTCGGAAGTTGCAAATGATTGACTGCTATAAAAAGGCCGATGAATACAGCTATCAGCAACGGATTAGTGATCAGCCGGATGAACAATTCGCGCAGATGCACTTTGTGATCGCCAAAATATTCGACCAGAAAAATACCGAGCGTGAACAACCAAAACACATAAACTGCCGAAATCATGGTAGCTTCAGGTAAAATCTGATCGCCAAAAGCGCTGCGTAAAACCGGAATGCCCAGATAGGCCACATTTCCGTACGAAACGGCTAAAAATAAGGTGCGGCGTGTGCTATTCTTTAATTTCAGAAAGGCAGAAACCGGGAAAACCAATAGCATTGCAGTTACGACTCGGAGAGAATTCCAGCCAATCAGACTTCCATACAAATTCAGATTCCACTCTAAACGCGACAAGGCCACCAAAATCAACGCAGGGAATCCGATCCACAACGCATAATTATTCAGTATATCGAGCCACTGATTGTCGACCGATTTATTGCGACTAACCACCATCCCGACAGAAATAACCAGGAACAATGGACCAATGGATTGAAAGGCTGAGAAGAATGAGGTCATATTCTAAAATTCAAGGTATTTTACATGTCATTTATAGTCATTTGTTTCACGTCATTTTTAGAAAGAAAGCTTTAGGTAACTATTCAATGACCACTTAATGACTATGAGAACCACCAATGACTATCTGTTTTCGCTCTCAGCAAACGGATCGGTAACAAACGGACGAACATCGGTCAGCAACATTCCGGCTGTTTGTGCAGCTTGCATCCCCAATTCACCATCTTCAAAGACCTGACAAAACTGCGGTTCAACATCCATCAGTTCGGCACATTTCAGGAAAGTATCAGGTTCTGGTTTGTGCCGGTCAACATCGTCAGCAGTTATAATAAAATCGAACAATTCGTCAATTTCAAGTTCTTTCATCTGTAACATGGCGCTCATTCGGCTGGCTCCCGTGCCTATCGACATTGGCATTGTCCCATGTGCTTTCTTCATTAGGTCAATAACAGCATTATGAGGTTTGATCTGGTTAATTTTTTGCCAGAATTCCTGCTGTTTCAACACGACAAGTTCTTCCGGAATAATCCTCAGGTTCTGCTCACGAACAATCCGTTCAGCAAAAAGAATGGTTGGCGCTCCTGTCATCTCAACCATAATCTGTTCGTCAAACGTACAGTTCAGCTTTTCACACACAGCATGCCAACTGGCAATGTGTACCGGTAGCGAATCTGATAAAGTTCCGTCCAGATCAAAAATCAGGGCCTTTGCCTTTGGATGTATTTCAAGTTTCATGAGAATCGATTTTAAGCGCGCAAAAATAGTAAACTTTTATACTTACCTTCAAAATTAGACCCTTGTAACCATCAGGAATAGCCAACATTTAAATTTGAGCAAGAATATTTGTTGATCCAAAGAAAAATTCTCAATTTTGTATGCCTACCAGTTCCTACCGGTGGGCATGATTTTTTGCCTATTTGCTAACTTAAATCCATTCTTATGAAGTATCCATTATTGCTATTGGCTTTTGTTGCGATTGTTGCAACCAGTTCGTGCAAAAGCGATTACAAAAACAAACCGTTTCAGGAAAAATCGCCTCGCGATTGGGAAAACCCGGCAGTAAACGAAATCAACCGCGAAGCTCGCCGTGCCTATTTTATTCCTTATGCTACAGTTGAGCAGGCCAGTCTGTATGACATCTGGAAATCCCCTTTTATTCAGACGTTAAACGGAACATGGCAATTTAACATTTCGCATTCGCCTGATGTCCGTCCATTCTATTTTTTCAAGGATGATTATGACACCAAAGATTGGAAAACCATAACAGTTCCGGGGAACTGGGAACTTCAAGGATTTGATATTCCGATCTATACCAATATCAGGTATCCTCATGAAGTAACCCCGCCAACCATTCAAAAATTTTACAACCCGGTTGGTTCATACAAACGCACTTTCGTCATTCCTGAAGAATGGAAAGGACAGGATATTATCCTTCATTTCGGTGCAGTAACTTCGGCCATGTATGTTTGGGTAAACGAACAACAAGTGGGTTACAGCGAAGACAGTAAAACGCCTTCAGAATTCAACATTACCAAGTACTTAAAAAAGGGAGAAAACTCGCTGGCCGTTGAAGTTTATCGCTGGTGCGATGGTAGTTACCTTGAAGACCAGGATTTCTGGCGTATGAGCGGAATCACCCGAGATGTATTCCTGATGGCCCGCAACCCTCAGCATATTCGCGATTATCGGGTTTCGTCTCCTTTGGTAAACAATTATAAAGACGGCGAATTTAAATTAGCCGTTGAAGTTGTTAATTCTGCTGCCAATACCCCTAAACTGACACTTGATGCGGTTTTAATGGACGGTGAAACCAAAGTTGCTGAAATGAATCAGGCCGTGCAAACTACAGCACAACCGGTTGTTGTTAATCTGGCCGCAAATGTTCCGACAGCAAAACCATGGTCGTCTGAAAATCCGAACCTCTATCACTTATTTATTACATTAAAAGATGAGTCAGGAAAAACCATCGAAGTCCTCCATCAGGAAGTCGGGTTCCGCACAGTGGAAATAAAAAATGCTCAGTTACTCGTGAATGGCGTTGCCATTTATGTAAAAGGTACGAACATACACGAACACAACCAGGTGACTGGCCATTATCAGGATGAAGAAACCATGATGAAAGATATTATGCTGATGAAATCTCACAACATCAATGCAGTTCGTTGTTCACATTATCCTGAACCTGAACGTTGGTACGAACTCTGCAACGAATTTGGAATTTTCCTGGTTGACGAAGCCAACATCGAGTCACATGGAATGGGCTACGGTGAGAAATCGTTGGCAAAAGATCCGACATGGAAAGATGCCCACCTGTTCCGCACCAAAAACATGTTCGAACGCGACAAAAACCAACCATCGGTAATTATTTGGTCGCTCGGGAATGAAGCAGGAAATGGGGTCAACTTCGAAGCCACTTATGCCTATTTGAAATCGGTTGACCAAAGCCGACCTGTTCAGTTTGAACAGGCAGGTAACGGAGCGAACACCGACATCATGTGCCCCATGTATGCCCGGATTAAAAACATGGAAGATTACACCAAAGGTAAACCTACCAAGCCATACATCCAGTGCGAATATGCCCATTCTATGGGAAACAGCACCGGGAACCTTCAGGATTACTGGGATGTGATCGAAAAACATCCGGTACTTCAGGGAGGTTTTATCTGGGACTGGGTTGAACAGGGAATCCTGACCAAAGATGCACAGGGCAATAAGTTTTGGGCTTATGGCGGTGATTTAGGCAGTGACACTTTGCCTACCGATGGCAATTTCTGTTGTAACGGATTAATCAATGCCGACAGAACAGCAAAACCGGCTTTATACGAAGTTGGCAAAGTTTATCAGAACATCGGGTTCAAGGCGGTTAATCTGAAATCGGGTGAAATCGAAGTCATTAACAAACATTCGTTTACCAATCTGTCTGAATTCGCTTTCAACTGGGAAGTGGTTGCTGATGGCCAGGTGCTGAAATCAGGTGAAATTACAGATCTGAATTTAGCCCCAAACACGAATAAAAAAATAAAACTTGATGTAGCTGTAGAAGCAAAACCTGCTACCGAATATTTCCTGAATATTTCGGCTACACTGAAAAACCAGAAAGGTATTTTGCCTGCCGGCACAAAACTGGCTTACGAGCAATTCGAACTTCCATTCAGCAAAAAGGCAATTTTAACTTCCATCAGTACTTTACCTGCGGTTACAACTAAAGATGAAGGAAATATGATTGTTGTTGAAGGTACAGGCTTCAAGATTAGTTTTAGCAAGGATGACGCTACAATGAAAAGTTATGTATTGGATGGTAAAGAAATGTTGCTTGCCGGACCAGTACCTAATTTCTGGCGTGCACCTATCGACAATGATTTTGGTAACGAATTGGATAAACGAAGCCGTGTTTGGAGAAAAGCCGGTGAACAAAAAACGGTTAAACTGGCTTCGGTAAGAGAAATCAGCAAGGAAGATCCACTAAATTCATCAGAAGCCCAAAAAACAATTCAAATTAAAGCCTCATCAATTAAAGTTGTTGGCAACGGAGCTGTTGTAAATTTCAACTTCGACTTGAATAACGATAAAAAGCAGGTGATTGCCAATTATAATTCGATCTATACCGTTTTAGGATCAGGAGAAGTGATTGTCCACAACAGCTTTAAAATGATGCGCGATTCACTTCCTGAAATTGTTCGGTTCGGAGTTAATTTGGTTATGCCACGCGAATTCGATCAAATTAGCTGGTTGGGTCGCGGACCTCACGAATCATACGCCGACCGCTATACCAGCGCTTTGGTTGGTTTGTATTCCGGAGCTGTAGCCGATCAGTATTTTCCATACGTTCGTCCGCAGGAAAACGGAAATAAAATTGATGTCCGCTGGATGACCATTGCCAACAAAGAAGGTGTTGGATTTGAATTTATCGGAATGCCTTTGATGTCGGCCAGCGCACACCACCAGATTATGGAAGATTTTGAATCGCCCGATCGCACTGATGGACGTGGCAAAGCTGGTCTGAAAATGATCCGTCGTCACATCAACGATGTAAAACCACGCGATCTGACTTCGATCAACATCGACTACAAACAACAAGGTGTTGGTGGCGACGATAGTTGGGGTGCCTGGACCCACGATGAGTATCGGTTGAAAGAAAAAGCTTACAATTATTCATTCCGGATCTGCCCGCTACGTGCAGGCGAAAAACCGGTTGAAAAAGCAAAGGTGATTTACCAGTAAAGAAACCAGAGACCGGGAAAGGGAGACCGAAGACCGGAAAAAACAAAATTTAAGCGGGAGATTCCAAAAGAGTTTCCCGCTTTTGTTTTTAATTTATATTTGAATGTCGTTTAGTTAAGAAAGGTAATTTATATATGTCCGTTCCCTAAAGTGAACGGCAAAATATATTCTTGGCTTTGAACAACAGTTACACTGAATTGAAATGCTGTTATCCTTTGCCATCGGTTTTAACCGACGGACATCATTTCGGGCTTAACTAAACGACATTGATTTATATTTAAGGAGTTTTTTATCACATAAACATTCAACCATGAAACAGATTGAAAAATTATCAGAAAACGAAAATTACACCGCTGTTAACCTTGGCAATCTGGATGAACTAATGGATTATAGTTTGATTCATCCGGTAAGGAAGACATTGATTGAAGGTAAAGTATTTCTGAAAGACGCAACCGATGCAACTGGCACCGAAATCTCGTTTAACATGTTGCCGCCTCGCACCGAACAGCCGTATTTCCATATTCACCGGAAAAACGAAGAGACCTACATTATTTTAAAAGGGTTCGGATTTTATCAGGTAGATGAAGACTGTTTTGAAATAAAAGAGGGGAGTGTTATTCGTGTTGCACCAAAAGGGAAAAGGGGCATTCGAAATGATTCGGATGAAACCATGATTTACATGGTCATTCAATCAAAAGAAAGTTCGCTGGAAGAACACACTACTGCCGACGGGGAACGAATTCCGGTTGTGCCGAAATGGAGATAGTAATATATTGCGAAATAAAGAAAAGCGGGAAACTCCTTTCGGAATCTCCCGCTTTTCTTTATTCATAGACGCACGAATGAGTGTCTCTATTATTCCTTGTACCAGCTCGAATACATCCCATAGGCTTTGGCAATACGCTGAATTTCACCTTCAAGCAATTCGGGTCCAATATCTTTGATCTTCTTAGCGGGGATACCCGCGTAAACAGTGCCGCTTTCCACTCTGGTTCCTTTACTAACAACCGATCCGGCAGCCACGATACTGTTGCTTTCAATCACTACTTCATCCAACACAACAGCGTTCATCCCAACCATCACATTGTCGTGAATGGTGCATCCATGCACAATCGCCCCATGCGCAATAGTCACATTATTACCAATGTTCGTGGGCGATTTTTGATAAGTCGCATGAATAACGGCGTTATCTTGTACATTGGTGTTGTTGCCTAATCGAATGTAATGAACATCGCCACGCAAAACGGCCCCGTACCAAATACTGCAATCATTGCCCAATACTACATCCCCGATTATCGTTGCGGTTTCAGCAAAAAAACAGTTTTCGCCAAATGCCGGTGTTTTTCCTAAAATTGTTTTTATAAGTGCCATTTCTGAATCGGTTTTAAATTGAATCTCAAAGATAAGAAACAGGGCATATTTATAAGGTTTTTCACCACAGAAAACAATAATGAAGGCAGATAAAAAAAGAGAAAATGCAAAAAGACAACCTCATTTGGAATTCAAAATGCGTCCCTCAAAAAATCAGCATCAACAATTGACCTTAAATTCATTTTTTGCATCGAATTCAATAGGACAAATGTCAATGCAAATAATTGAGATTATCCTGTCAGCCTTGTTAAATAATGGTTATTTTTGGTGCGGTTCAAAAAGAACCCAATTTCGAGATAGTCGTCGAATTTTATAATCGATTACTTTTGGAAGCATACAAGCATTAGATTATAAGCAAAAAGACTGATATTAAAATAACATATCAAATGAAAGATGCAAAAGTAATAGAACTCGAAGAAGTTGCAATTCGGTTTTCCGGAGACTCGGGCGATGGGATGCAGTTGACCGGAACACTATTTTCAGACACTTCGGCGCTGTTCGGAAATGACATTTCAACGTTTCCGGATTATCCCTCCGAAATCAGGGCCCCACAAGGGACTGTAGGAGGAGTATCAGGTTTTCAGGTTCAATTTGGAAAGAAGAAAATCACCACTCCCGGCGATTTGGCCCATGTCCTGGTTGCCATGAACCCGGCAGCGCTAAAGGCCAATGCAGCATTTTTGAATCCGGCAGCTTCGATCATTTTTGATGTTGACTCGTTCCACGAAAAGAATTTTGAGAAAGCACAATTCAAAACAAACGATCCGTTTACCGAATTAAAGCTCAGCGATTATACTTTGATTCCGGTGCCAATTACCAGCATGACCAAAGAAAGTCTGAAAGACCTGGAATTGGACAACAAGAGTATCTTGCGCTGTAAAAATATGTTTGCTCTTGGGTTAATCTGCTGGATGTTCGATCGTCCACTGGATTACATCGAAGGGTTTGTTCAGTCAAAATTTGGCAAAAAGAGTCCTATTATTGCTGAAGCAAACCTCGCTGTTCTTCATGCCGGGTACAACTATGGGATGAATTTGCAGCACATGACTCCTCAGTACATTGTTCATCCTGCACCAATCGAAAAAGGCATTTACCGCAATATTAGCGGCAACAATGCTACGGCATGGGGATTTATTGCTGCCGCTGAAAAGGCCGGATTGGAACTTTTTATAGGCTCCTACCCCATTACTCCGGCAACCGATGTTTTGCAGGCTTTAGCCGAACGAAAAGATCTGGGTGTAAAATCATTTCAGGCAGAAGACGAAATAGCAGGAATCTGTACCACCATTGGGGCAGCATTTGCCGGCGATCTGGCAGTTACTTCCACATCAGGTCCGGGCTTTGCATTAAAATCTGAAGCACTCGGACTTTCGGTGATGGCCGAATTACCAATCGTTGTTGTCAATGTTCAACGTGGTGGCCCATCAACGGGACTCCCAACCAAGACTGAACAATCCGATTTATTACAAACCTTATACGGAAGAAACGGTGAAAGCCCGGTGGTTGTATTGGCCGCCAGCACACCTTCCGACTGCTTTTATTACGCTTTCCTTTCAGCGAAAATTGCGTTGGAACGAATGGTTCCGGTGGTACTTTTGACTGATGGTTTTTTGGGCAACGGCAGCGAGCCTTGGAGGGTTCCTTCCATGAGCGAACTTCCATCAATCACACCACGAAAGGCAAAAAATCCGGAAACTTTTTTGCCGTACAACCGCGATCCGGAAACTTTTGCCAGGGAATGGGCCATCCCGGGAATGGAAGGTTTTGAGCACCGCATTGGTGGATTGGAAAAGAATAATGCCGGAGGTGTAAATCAGGATCCGGAGAACCATCATAAAAACAGTATGATCAGAGCGGCGAAAGTCGAAAAAGTGGTCGACATGATTCCTGAACTTGAAGTTTCGGGAGAATCCGAAGGTGATTTATTGGTGATTGGCTGGGGAGGAACCTACGGACACATGATCAGTTCGGTTCGCGCGATGCAGGATGCCGGAAAGAAGGTCAGTTTGGCGCATTTTAATTACATTAAACCTTTACCCAAAAATACAGCAGAAGTTTTCAGCAAGTTTAAGAAAATCGTTGTTTGCGAATTAAACCTGGGACAATTTGCCAGTTACCTGCGTGACAAATTACCTGAATTTCAATATCATCAGGTAAACAAAATGAAAGGGTTGCCTTTCTCGGTACACGAATTAGTTGAAAACTTTGAAAAATTACTGGAGGCTTAATCATGACAAAATTTAATTATACGGCCAAAGATTTCAAAAGCGCTGCTGAAGTACGCTGGTGCCCGGGTTGTGGCGATTACGCCATCATGAATGCAGTGCAAAAAACAATGGCCGACATGGATATCGCACACAAGGATTTTGCCGTTATCTCCGGAATTGGTTGTTCATCCAGGTTTCCATATTACATGAATACCTATGGATTCCATACCATTCACGGACGGGCTGCTGCCATTGCTTCAGGAGTAAAATCAGCAAATCCGGCGTTAACCGTATGGGTAATGACCGGCGACGGCGATTCATTGGCTATCGGTGGAAACCATTTTATTCACCTGGTGCGTCGTAACATCAATCTGAACCTGGTTCTTTTCAACAACAAGATATACGGTTTAACCAAAGGTCAGTATTCGCCTACCTCTGACCGGGGCAAGATTACCAAAACCTCACCGTTTGGAACCATCGAAGACTCGTTTGTACCGGGACAACTGGTTTTAGGTTCACGCGGTACATTCTTTGCCCGAGCAGTCGACAGCAACGTGAAACACACACAGGAAGTTTTGGCCGATGCCGCTAAGCACGAAGGAACTTCAGTAGTTGAAGTATTACAAAACTGTGTGATTTTTAACGATGGAATTCATGATTTTGTATCTGATCCAAAATTCCGTGCCGAACGTCAGCTGTTCCTGAAGAAAGGCGAACCGATGATTTTTGGTGAGCAGGAAGATAAAGGTTTGATTCTGGAAAACGGACACCTGAAAGTGGTGAAAATAGGCGAAAACGGTATTACCCGCGACGATATTTTGGTACACCATCCGGAAGAAGACAACCTTGGCTTACAGGTTGCTTTAATCAACATGGCGCTTCCTGAATTTCCGGTGGCTATGGGCGTTATCCGTAGCGTTGAAGCTCCGGTTTACGATCAGGAAATGAAAAAACAGATTGCCACCGTTCAGGCCAAACGCAGAGTCACTTGCATGGACGAATTGCTGCAATCGGGCAATACATGGACAGTTGATGGTGAAAATTGCAGCGAACCGGTTAAATTTTTCGATAACAAATGTTTCGGTTAGTTTCAGGAAAAAGCAACATGACTCGTCCTAAAAAAGCGTTACAGGATTAGACAAAAATAATTTATTTGATGAAGGATGCAACCCGATCGGGTTGCATCCTTTCTTTTTGTAGGTTTTAATTTTTATTTGCTGTTGTTTATGCATC
>Ga0208789_1000168_pt1 | contig 86740 bp, 58 predicted proteins | sample Methanotroph_Enr_FD_187368 | JGI IMG/M metagenome (GOLD analysis project Ga0208789, IMG submission 187368) | Enriched soil microbial communities from Old Woman Creek wetland in Ohio, USA - Methanotroph_Enrichment_5 (SPAdes) (version 2) | ecosystem: Environmental > Terrestrial > Soil > Wetlands... | reverse complement strand
ATACGTTTTCAATTAAAAGGAGAGAGTCTAAGAAAAAAGTATTAATTTTACATCTGCCTAATCGTTTTTGAACAAACAGTGAACGGATATCGCCGGAAAACGTGAACGGGTATCACCGGAATATGTAATACATAATTAAAACTATTTTTTAAGCTTTATCATATATTTATTTTACCTTATTCAATTGTGACTATAATGATTTGCAGTTGTTTCTCAATGTGGCCTAACTACCGAGTTTATATTCATTTTTTACTTTGCGGGTGCGTTCACTGTCGCCCTGCGACAAGTTGAATGCGGGAGCAACACTGCCGAATGCATTTCAGCCATCTAACACAACCTGGACGAGAGTTTAAATCCTCATTAGAAAATATTTTATGTAAATAATATTTTCTAAAATTTACTAATTTTATTCGATTCTTGCATATTTATAATAAAAATGAATATGCATAACTTAAAAATCAGTTTAATTACCCTATTATTAATTTTCAATTTCTATATCATTTCATCCAATGTGAATTCGGATAAAAAAAATGAAGCGTTTGAGAATTGTCTCGAATTAATTAAAGAAATTTTAGAGAAGGATGATGAGTAAATTATTTACTTTATATGAGTATCGACTTTTGCTGTAACGGGGGGAATAACTTTATAATGGCGCACTTTACAAAAGTGCGCCAGAAGGGGTTTAGCGTTTCTTTAAAATTCTATTTTTATAAAAACTCAATATTATCATCAAAACTATTGTTGCAATACACACACCAATCCACATAGCCCGATATAAATAATAGTTGGTGTCACCATACGCAATGCCACCTTCTGTATCAGTTGTGTACTTGATTAAATCAGAAGTATTTATAATAGCGAAACAACTAAGAGCAACTGTCAAAAGTAGAATCATCTGTACTATGTAGTATATTAGTGTTCTCATTTACTTTTCGTATTTTTCATTGGATACATCCCAGTACTCTTCTAACTCCCAGAAACTATTCAGTTGTAAATTTCTGATTTTTGAGATTAAATCGAAATAAGACTGTTCATCAAGCTTTGTCCAATTTGTTTTATCAACACTTAATTCGGGGTGCTTTTTATAAAGGTTAGTAAGAAGAATTCTGTCAATGGGTGGGTGAGCTATTCTTGCCAGTTTTCCTTCTCCTGAATAACGTATTACTACAGCTGTTTTCATGTAGATAGCTATTATCTTGGCTGCACGACCATAGCTTGCCGTGGTGTTTAGCTGATCCTTAAAGAAATCAATAATTTGATTACAACAAACTTTATGAAATCGGTCATATTCATCCGCAGTTTCAATTTGTAATTCTTCAACTCGTATCAAATCAGAAGATTCAATTGCTTTGATAATTTCGTTGGTGGTAGTGAAATTACGTTGAACTGCTCGTGCAGCAGTCCAACAAGCATAATTATGTAAGTGTTTTGCGAATGAGTAGGACATAATTAAACGCTTTAAATTTGTTATTTACTTACGCACTCAATATCCTTTTCAATGTGTCCTGCATGGCTATTTTAAATGCCTCATCTTTTGCAATCAAACGATACAAGTCAAGCTCACTTTTTCGTTGTTTGGACATAATATCGTCAAATATCTTTTTGAATGCTATCTCTCTGTTTTGGATATCGCTGTTCTCAGAATATTTTTCTTTGAAGTCCGGGTGTGCTTGCATACTTTTGGCCAGATTTACAAACTTTACCCGTTGCTCTTCCGGTGTGGCTTCCCAACCCTGAAACCAACGTTCATTAAAACTTTTGATAATTAAATCCAGTGGATCATCATCACCTCCACCGCCATGTGCTCCACGGGGATTTGGGTTCTGTGGTTCAAGTTCTGTCTCCAATTCATCTAATCCGATAGTGGTATTTAATTTTACTCTTTGTAAACCATAGGTTGACAAGTCGACTGAATTTAAGAGTTCGTCTAAGGTATCTTCTTTGGGGTCAACAATAATCAATTTCGGAATTAGAAATTTCAGGAACCAGAACAGTTTCTCCCATTTCACTACTTCGTATGGTAAAATGGAAGCCATCTGACCATATATTTTCACAAACTGTTTGGCTTTAATTTTAAAATCAGCCTTATCTTCATTACTTAATTCCAGGGCATTATTGAATCTATCAGCAGCAAAGTCAATGATAGGACTTAATTCCTGTGCATTTACATTTCGGAAATACTTTTCAACAAAATTCTCCACTTCTTCCCATTCATATACGCCCACATTATCCATGGCTGCTTTTAGTTCGTGAAGTACATTTACATCTGTTGCTTCGCTGAGTGAGGTTGCAGTATAAAAAGGATCAAAAGCAGCTTTAATATCTTCGGTAGAATTAAAGAAGTCAAGCACAAATAAATCTTCCGTTTTCTTCCCCAATTTATCTGCCGAACGGTTTAAACGAGATAAAGCCTGTACAGCCATAACACCCTGTAGCTTTTTATCTACATACATGGCGGTAAGCTTGGGTTGGTCAAATCCGGTCAGGTATTTATTAGCAACTACCAAAATGCGGTATTCATCCATATCGAAATACCGTGCAATTTTATCGCTGATATAACCTGAATCTGTTGTCTTTGCAGTGTCCAGATAAGCCGGAAATTCATTTATAGTATCTTCTTTGTATTCGATGCCTTTAATTTTCTTTGTACCCGAAAAGGCAATGGCAATTCGGAACGGATTTCCTCTTTCGGCCAGCAGTTTAATTAAAACATGATAATAGTTGATAGCCGATTCAATGCTTTGTGTAGCTACGATAGCTTTTGCTTTCCCTTTTAATTTTTTTGTATTGACAAGCCTTGTCAGGAAGTGATCCAGCATGATTTCGGCTTTAGTCCCGATAGTTTGTTCGTGACTTTCTACATAGGCTTTGAGTTTCTTTTGTGCCTTTACAGTTTCAAACTCCGGATTATCTTCTATCGATTTTTTTATTTCGTAATAGCTCTTGTAGGTGGTGTAATTAGCCAGTACATCCAGAATGAAGCCTTCTTCAATGGCTTGTTTCATAGAATAAAGATGAAAAGGTTTAAATTTTCCATCTTCCTGCATAGTTCCAAACTTTTCAAGGGTGTTTGGCTTGGGTGTAGCCGTAAAAGCAAAATAGGATGCATTCCCTCTCATTTTACGGGTCCGCATGGTTTCCAATATCATATCCTGCGCATCTGTATATTCTTCTTCGGTGTTGTTATTACCCATTGCCCGATTCATATTATCGGCTGCTGAACCACTCTGGCTGCTATGTGCTTCGTCAATGATAACAGCAAAACGTTTGTCGCTCAGATCGGCAATGCCATCCACAATAAATGGAAACTTTTGAATGGTGGTAATGATAATGCGTTTTCCACTTTCCAGATTCTTTTTTAGTTCTTGCGAAGAATAAGCCGGAGCAACTATGTTTTTTACTTCAGAGAATTCTTTGATATTATCCCGTAATTGCTTATCGAGCAATCGGCGGTCGGTAACTACAATTACCGAATCGAATAAAGGATTGTTTATGCCTTTACTTCCCGGAATACTATCGCTTTCGGGATAAGTTTCTATCAACTGATAGGCTGCCCAGGTAATTGAATTCGATTTACCCGAACCGGCTGAATGTTGAATCAGATAGGTTTGTCCAACTCCTTTGTGTGAAGTATCTGCAATTAATTTACGCACTACATCCAATTGATGATAACGTGGAAAGTACAAATTCTTTTTGCTTAGCGGGTCTTTGTCTTTTCCATCGAACCGAACAAAATGCTGAATGATATTGGCAACGCTGGCACGTGTGAGCACTTCGTCCCATAAGTAAGACGATTTATGACCATAAGGATTTGGCGGATTTCCCTTTCCATAGTTATTACCCAGATTAAATGGCAGGAAGAAAGTATCTGCCCCATTCAGTTTGGTGGTCATATATACTTCATCGGTATCAGCCGTAAAATGAACGATACAACGTCCAAAGTTCAACAAAGGCTGTGTTATATCCCGTTTGAGTTTATATTGGTTCTGACCATGTACTTTGGCATTTTGTCCTGTCCATGGGTTTTTAAGTTCCATGGTAGAAAAAGGCAAGCCATTTACAAAAAGCACCATGTCAATTTCTTCCAATGGATTCAGCAACGAATACCGCAACTGACGGGTAGCACTAAACCGATTTTTCTCAAAGTTCTTTTTAATTGTTTCTCCACTGCTTGCCAAAGGCAATTGATAGAACAACGTGAAATGAGCATCTTCCACCTCCAACCCTTTACGAAACAAAGAGATAATTCCATACTTCTTTATCATTCGGTCCAACCGCTCCAACACTATTGCTTTCCAATTGCTTGATCGTTGAAGTTTAGCCAGTTCTTTCGGTTGCGTTTCTTCCAAAAAGCTCCAGAAATGAAAGGTATCTATGGCATATTTGGATTCGAAATCAGTGGGCGAACCAATATAATAACCATTGCCACCAGTGTATAGCGGCAGCCGTTCTGAAACTACAGTTCCATTTTCCTTTTCTGCCTTGATTTCCTCAAGGCAAGTTCCTGCAAGGCATTTTTCAATGGCTGCTTCAAGTGCTTGTTCGTTAGTTTGGCTGGTCATATAAATTGAAATATTTTAGGCAAGCTCAATTTTTCTAGTTTCTTCACCCTTTTTGGTGATTATTTGCTCATCATGAAATTTAATTTCACCTTTATGGTCATCTGTACCAATATAATACTCAAAAGTTGAGTTTTCGGTGTCAATTGCTATATATCTATTTCCAGCTGTGAATGTTTTTCTATGGTCTTTAGTTTTGCATTCTTGCCAGCCATTAATACAAGCGACTATATGACCAATTTTCTTTTTAATGGTTACATTGTCGATTCGTTGTTGATTTTTATAGAAATCATCCCAATTGAATCCAGTTAAGGACTTTACAACAAATTCTGATTGATTCTTCTTTGGTAATAATCTTCTAGAAGGATGTTTGTTGATATAAATGCATTTATCCCAAATCTCATGATTTTCTACCACATGTTTTATAGTAGAAATATTATTAGACAATCTATCAATATATTCGATACGAGAATCATTATTTAATCTATGTTCCAGTATTTTGAATACATAGTGATTCCATGAATTACCCCCATTGTTATAGTTGTTAGAAAAACTAATTGAAAAGCTTTTATTAAGATAAGCTTTTCCGAAACCAAATGCAATATGATTAAGATAGTAAAATTCAGGATTCCATTCAGGAATGTAAGTTTCACTTATTGCAGCCTTAAATAATTTCTTTTCTTCATCTGTTATTTTGTTATCAGATTCAAGCTCATTTAAAAAAACAAAAAATTTACCTGATCCAAATACATCCACAATATGTGTTAAAGACAGTCTAACATACGATAAGATATAAACACTATCATGACCTGATGAGACTTTATATGCATAATAGGCTTGTATGAATTGCAACAAAAGATCTTTTGCTTCTTCTTCATTTTGAGGCTGTACCGAGAATGAGAAATCGACAGACAATTCATTAAAATACAAATCTCCCATATTATCAACTCATTAAATGATTCAAATGAGATTCGTATTCTGTAAAGTATTTACGAACAGATCGTTCCATACGTCCGTATTCATCAATAACAATCTCAGTTGCTTTTGAATAATGTTCAATCTCATCTCTGTCAAAATAATAGATCTTTGCGTTTTCTTTATTGATTATCTTGTCTTTGATGGCAATTCGTGTTCCGTATATTATGTGATCACTATGAGTTTCAATAAACACATGAACTCCATTGCTGGCTGCCAAGGCTAATAAGCGAGCTAATTCAGACTGTCCTTTTGGATGTATATGCGATTCAGGATTTTCAATAATCAAAATATCACCAGGTCTGGAACTTAATATAGCCACTAAAACAGAGAAAACATAGGTTAAACCAAATCCAGCATTTTTTGGTTTATACTTTGATGTATTTAATCCCTGAGTTTTATATGAATACCTGAGTAAAACCATATTCTCTTTTATCTCGGTATGCACTTGAACAGAAGGACTAATTACATCCAACCAACGATTCAATTGAAATTCCAAAGAAATAACCTCATCTTCTGGATCGAAAGCAAGTTTAGGTATAGAAATATCATTATTAAAATTCAAATGATAGTAGTGAGGAGCAAATTCTCCTCTGTTTCCCAGGTTTTTCTTATTGACACTTGTCTGGTTGGTATTATAACTATCTGCTGGCGTAATTCTGTTAGCACTCAAGTAAATAAATGTATCTAACCCGAATAAAGGAATGTTTTTATTCCCACATTCAAATACTTTTGTATCTAATACAGATTCAGACTTTTTACTTTCAGAATACTTGCTTTCAAAGTTCAGAACTGAACTATCTGACATGGTTAATTTGATTTGAACAATATCATCGTCCGTCGGAACTTCACAAAAGACATCCTGATATTCACCCAGATCTACGTAATCACCAACAAGTTTTATCTCCTTTTGAAGAGTATCAGATGATTGACGTAACAACAATAATACTTGAATCAGCGTGGATTTACCCATACCATTTAAGCCGGTAAAAATATTGATATTAGATAAATCCAAATCAATATTTTGCAGCGCTTTAAAGTTTCTTACTTTAATCTTGGCTATCATTTTATTTGATTGTTTCTTTTACAAGTTTATATATTTGATTTATGCGTTGTTGTTTGGCATATTTGAGAAAACGCAATCTACCATCTTCATTATGTAAATAATTAGCTATTTCCCAAATAAATTGAGGACTTTTGCTTACTAATATCTCAAATTCCTGATTTGATATTATTTGCCCTAATGATATTATGAAGTACTCAAAATACCTATTTAAGAATTGGTTCACTTCCGGCGGAATATCGTATGAAACTAATAACTTCTCCAGTCTTTTCAAACCGCCATTCCATGTTTCAAGAATAAAATGGATGTCTCCTTTGGCATTTTGGTTTGTGAATATTATCACATCTTCTGGTTTTGAATGAATATCATAATTCTCAAATCTTTCTTTCCTAAATATAGAATACAATATATTTAGATAAGCAATCTTTAAACTCAGAGATTCTTTCCTGTTGTTATGAAGAAGCTTTGAAATATATTCTATTCTTTCATTCTCCATATAATTAACCATTTCAAGTGCTTCAGCCGTTAATAGTCTTTCGAGCATTTTTACACTTAATCCTGATTTTATATCTGGTACAATTCTTCTAATCAAACTCAAGCGGACTTCGGGTGAAACTCCTTGATTAATACTGTAAACAGTAAATTTTGATTGAAGCAATCTACGTTGTATGTTTTTGGGTAAGCCACTATAGTAATATGTATTCAGTTCTTCTAAAAACTCAAGATTTATCAATTCAAATTTATTGGATATAAATTCCTTAAGTGCACTTAATCTCTTACCCCCATCTAAAACAAGCCATTCGTTAGGAATTGAAGCGTCTACATAAATTGGAGTCATTGTTAGTCCCAAAAGAACAGACTCAATAGACATACTTTTTCGTTTAGAATCCCATTTTAAAGAGTCTAAAGTTATAGTTAACTTTCCGTTCTTCATCATTTCATATAGTTCAATGATGGAGAGTTCGGTCTGACCTATTCTAATATCTGATGGATGCATTATTCTATGGATTTTATTACATTACAAAAATAGTCTATTTAATTCAAATTTCTAAATTTGTGTTTGTTAGTCTATTTATGATATTTATTTAATTCCAGATATTAGCTGTTTGTGAGTTATAAACATTGACTTTACATTTAAACTTATGCTCAATAGTTTTTATATGTTTCAAATTTTCCTCTGAGTACACTCCTATATAAATACTAAATAGCTTTTCGCCGGAATGAGCTCCATATTTTGCAGCTTTATTTATTGCTTCTATTATATGTTCATCATATTCCCCAAAATTAAATCCGAATGATACTAATGAACCGGTAATTTCACATAGCTGTTCATAACAAAAAGTAAGATAACTATTGTGCATTATATGGTTTAGTTTTTCTTGGCTATTTCCAGATGTCACAAAAATTGGATAATCCTGTTTCAAAAGTCTTTCTTTAATGTTATCCAATAAATAGTTCCTGTTTTTGTACACTTCTTTTTCAATGATAGTTCCGGTATCAAAGAACGGTAAAGTTCCATGGAGGTAAAATGTATTTTGTTCTTCTTTATTTTTACCCCAATAGAGGCCTGACCATTCTTGATCTTCACCATGTCTTACTTCATCAGGGTTCATCAAATCTTTCCCAAACCCATCTTTTGCAACCGTAGCATCATTCCTCATTAATATCCAATACAATAGTAAATCATAATTAGTAGAAAATATTTTCCCACCCTTATCAATATATTGTTTAATAAACGAAAAACATTTTTTACTCCGTTCATCATCAATTTCAAAAACATGATCTGGGTGTAATTCGCTTATTGCTTGTATAAGACTATCTTGAAGGAGTTCTTTGGCTGAGCTTAAGTCTTTAATCAATTCATCATTCGCCTTAAATACCTTTGCAATTTCAATAAAGTTTTCGAGTTCCCGCATAACAAGTTCAAAATTCTTGTTATTTATCACACTAAAGAGTTTGCTAAGGACTTCATCATTCAACTCTTCAATAAAATTGTATAATGCATTATATGAGAAAATTTTGGGGTCATACGCCATACTAAACCCATTACCCATGATAAAGTGCATTGGTTTGTTTCGCTTTGAAAGTTTATCTACAACCGATTGATAAGTTGGCAAATCTTGAAACTTTAAATCTGCTGGTATGTTGTTCATATTTATTAGATTTTTGTCATTATTCTTTCCCCACAACTCCCTTCACCTCTTTCAATAATCGGATAATAGTTTCCACCGGCACCACATCTTTCTTTTCCTCTTTTATAATATCCTCTTCGGTATTTACCTCTTTTTCGTTCAGGTGGTTATTAATCAATTTATCCAATGCAGCATTGATGCGGGTAATACCATCCTCTACAGTAGGAGCAAGTTTGTTGATTGATAGTAACAACCCCTGTACATATTCTACTTTATGAATACTTTTGGCAATAACGATAAGCTGTCGTTGGGCACGGTTCATTTGGTAAATAAATGCCCAAAGCATTGCACCGGTAATGGGAAGTGGTAAATATATAGTTATATATTCCTTAAAATCAGGGAAAGTCGGACTTATACTTACTTTGTGAACAGCTATACATTCAATAATAATTATAGCTATAACTAAAAGACCTGAAAATGCTAAATACACCCAGAATAATGTATTAAGCCTGTTTTGCTCATTTTTAATTGGCTTTAAATAATTTTCTAATTCTATGAAAGTAATTATGATATTTTCTTTCCAGTTGTTTTTAGCATCTTCTTGACGCTTCTTTAGGTCAAGTTCTTTCTTCGTTACGTCTAGTTCTTTACGAGTAATTTCAGCTTCCTCTTTTGCTTGATTAATCTCGTCCTGGCTTTTTCCCTCAGTCTGTCTTAGAGTATTTTCAAGTAATTTCGTTTTTTCTTCGAGCAGACTTATTCTTTCTTTATAAAACTTTTCGGTGTTTGATGGTTTACCGATAATTGATATTTTTAGACTACTTTGTAGTATGACGAATATCTTATTTAAATTGCTAAATTCTTTTGATATTGCATTGGAGCTAAATCCTTTGGGAGATTCAATTGCGCTTAACAGTTTTTTGTAGAATGGCTCTAAGAAACTTACAATAAACTTATTTATTTCAGCTCGTTCAGCACCTTGGTAAGTGAAATATGAATTAGTGAGTTTCAGAAGCATATCTTGAAGGGTATTTATCTCTTCAATAGTTAAAAATCTTTTTGCTTCATAACCTGTAACAAAATCACTAAAATTCAGCAAAAAACTTTCAGCTTTTTCACCATCTATTGTCGTTGTTTCATAATTGTCCTTCATAGTAGATCTTTTTTAAAATTAACCTTTATCTTCCCACTCACAGCCTCATTTATCAGCACACTTTTATACTCCTTCAGCTTGTCTATCTCCTTTTCTTTGAGGGTTATAGCGGTGGAAATTTTTGTTGATATATTTTCAATATGTGATACAATTTTATTTTGCTCTTCAATAGGAGGTTTTACTATTTTTAATTTATGAAGCTTACTCGCCTTAATTCCTTGAGCTGTTGATCCAGTAGCTTCCCTTTGTAATATTTTTTGAAAATACTCAGATTGGATAGAGTAATTTACGAAAAATGAATCAAATACCTTTTCATCAAAATGAAACTTTATAATTCTTTGTGCAATGGCAATATCAGTGTTATCTACTACAGCACTCATACCTAGGGGTGCTTCCATGGTAAAAAGTATATCTCCAATTTTTGGAATCCCGCGAGACATTATAGCATTATAATCTTTTTCTAGAACATATTCTTTAGATATTTCATAATCAATTATTCCACCTTTAATATTCTTTGTAGTAACTAAGGTTATTCCAGAATCTACCTTTTCAGGCGTTTTCCCTCTATAATCAACTCTACTTGTATATTTAATCATTGGCACAACCTCCCAATGCTCCGGAATCTCCCCAATCCATTCTACACCGCTGTCTTTAAGATTTACATCGGGGTTTAGACCACGGGTAACAGCCCGGTGTATGAGTATCTGTCGGCGTTCTTTGAGTAGTTCTATTTGTTTTTCTTTCAGGGCTATCGCTTTATCTATTAAAGCTGTTTTGTTATCCAGAAAGTTGGCAATGGCGGTTTGTTCGTGTATAGGGGGTATAGCAGTTGTAATGTGTTTAAAATCTTCGTAATGCATATCCCATTGACCAACTCTAACACCATACGACAGCCTGTTATATTCTCCAATATATAAATCACACCGTAAAAGTCGATGCAAGTATTCTGGATGAATCTTTTCTGAATTAACCCTACATGTAATATAAGCTGGACTGACAATTCCTTTGTGGGGACTAACACCCATTGAACCTTGCCAGGCTTTCATTTTATTTACAACTAAATCGCCTGGTTCTACAGCTTTGTAGTTTGAAGTATCAAGTGAAGTTGCATTGTGATTATCATCTCGGGAATCTTTTTTAATTACTCCATATTCACGATACACAGATAAAACTTCATAATCAGGGTGATTTTTATCGCTTTTGAGTTCTAATATTGAACCCAAAGAAACGGCTTCCCAATGCTCCGGAATTTCTCCCAACCATTCCACGCCTGAATTTTTGTAAGCAGGATATTTTTGCATGCTATTCATTTTCATCGTTTTGTGAGTTAATAGATTCCAACACTTCTCTCCATTTTTGCTGAAGCAAAGCTTTGCTGGGTAGTTTGGTTTGGTAGTCGGCTACTAAGGTGGGCGAAATGGCTCTGCTCAGCGCATATTCTACTACTATATCGTCTTTGCCGTTGCACAACAAAATACCGATACTTGGTGCTTCGTGTGGTTTGCGTATATCCCTGTCCAAGGCTTCGAGGTAAAAATTTAGTTGCCCCAGATGTGCCGGCTTGAATCGTTCAATTTTCAACTCAATGGCTACCATACAATTCAGTGTTCTGTTATAAAACAAAAGGTCTATTGCAAAATCTTGATTGCCAACCTGCAAAGGGTATTCTTCGCCCATAAATGCAAAGTCTCTTCCAAATTCCAATAGAAATTTAGTAATGTTTTGTGCTATCGCTTTGCGTAAATCTTTTTCTAAATGGCTTTCAGGCAAATGTAGCAATTCTAAAATATATGAATCTTTAAAGGTATTTGCAATGTCGCCGGGTAAAACTCTCGACAGTGGTGCGAGTTTTTCATTGGCAATCATTACCCGCTCAAAACAGGATGAATTTATTTGTCGTTCGAGTTCTCTTTTACTCCACTTTTCTTTCACTGAAGAGATGATATAAAATGCTCTTTCTTCATTTGATTTACAGGGCAATATCAGCCTATGATGTGTCCATGACAAAACTCGCACCAGCGGTGCGAGTTTTGGAAAATCTTTATAGGTTTCATAAAACTGCTTCATACGCCAAATGTTTTGAGAAGAAAATCCCACTACATTGGGCTCAGATTGCTGTATAAAGTTAGCCAATTCTTTTACTACTGATTTACCCCACGCTTTTGATTCTACCTGCAGACTCACATACTCGCCTACATTCCAATACAGCGCAACAAGCTCTTTGTTGACAGCTTGAAAAGCTCTCTGTTTTGCCGCAGCTATGAGATTGGTAATGTGTGAAAATTGATTTTGAATTTCTAAGTCTTGCATATTTTACGATTCTAAAGTATTACTCCCAAGGTGTAGCGACAATTAGGTAAGTGATAAAATTTCTCGTATCAACCCATCACTTTCGCCTTCCAATGCCAAAATATCTGCCGATACCTCTTCCAGATTGCGCAGCGGCGTGTGTCGGTAGAAGTATTTATTAAAGCTGATTTCGTAACCTATCTTTGTGGCATCGAGGTTTATCCATGCTTCGGCTACATGGGGTTTTACTTCCCGCAGAAAATAATCGTATATATTTTCTTTCAGCGGTACGTTTTCCGTATCGCGCAAGTCGCTTTCGGTTTCGTACTCCTGATACCAGCCTCGGCTGGCAGGTTCTCCTTTCTTAGCAGTTGGATAATAGCCATAATCGACCAGTTGCTTTTCATCACAACCCAAATAAAACAGGAGCTTTTCTAATTTATCACCCGCAATCTTGGTTGTACCCTTCTTTACCTTTTCGGCTTTAGCATCGTATTCGCTAACCGCATTGAGTATGGTATTTAAGTCGCTTTTGGCGACAAGGCTTGCCTTGTCTTTACTGGCTGCGGCGACCTTATCGCGAAAGAGATTAAAGTCCATATATTCATCTGTTCCTACAGCTTGCATCAGCTTTTTAGCCACGTTGAGCAAGTCCAGTTGTTTTTGCCACAGTGCAGGGCTTACCAGTACATTCCGTTGTTTGGTATTGAGGTTCAATTCTTGTTTTTCTGTCCAGTCAAGAATTGCTTTTTCGTATTTGGGTAGATTGGTATAAACTTCGTCTCCAAAGGCTTCATAAGCCCATATCATTGGTTCACGCAGACTTTTATCAAAGCGTAATTCGGCAATTCGTTCTTCGGTAAACTGTGCCTTCAGCCTTTTGGGGCGTTCTATGGTTACTTTATAATATCCAAAGTCGCTGTTATCAAATATTTGTGCAGAAATAGTACCTGTACCGCTTTCGGTCACAACTTCCTTTTGGTCGGCAGTTTCCATAGCTGTATATACACGTAGGATTTCAGTAATATGTTCGGGTGCAAATTCACAGTTTTTGTTTCCCAGATTTTTACGGAGTTTGCTGTAGAGTTGTCCCCCATCAATGAGCTGAACTTTTCCTTTTCGGTGTGAGGCTTTGTTGTTGCTTATTATCCAGATATAGGTAGTAATCCCTGTGTTGTAAAACAGATTATTCGGCATTTGCACAATGGCTTCGAGCCAGTCGTTCTCAATCAGATAACGGCGTATATTGCTTTCGCCACCTCCGGCATCACCAGTAAACAGACTGGAACCATTGTGAACAGAAGCTATGCGCGAACCCAGTGGACTTTGTGCGAGAGATTTCATCTTATTGACCATTTCCATCAGGAACAGCAATTGTCCATCGGACGAACGTGGCGTGGCATCTGCCAGTTCCTTATTTCCCCAATAATCGCTGAGTACGATTTGAAAACGTGGATCGATAACCTCTTTTCCGTCTTTGATATATTTCTGCTCACTGGCCCATGATTTTCCATAAGGCGGGTTGGAAAGCATAAAGTCAAAGGTTGTTCCGGCGAATTCGTCTGTGCTCAAGGTAGAACCCACACGGATATTTTCGGGGTTGTTGCCCTTAATCATCATATCCGATTTACATATAGCGTAGGTTTCGTCGTTTATTTCTTTACCATACAAATACACATCTCCGGTAGCGCAGATTTCGCCTTCTTCGTCTTTGATAAAATTCTGGCTTTCTGTCAACATACCACCACTTCCACAGGCAGGATCGTAGATTGTCATCACCGGTGGAAGTTTATCTTTTACCGGTTCAAATACGATATGCGTCATCAAGTCGATAACTTCACGTGGCGTAAAGTGTTCTCCGGCTTCTTCGTTGTTTTCTTCGTTGAATTTTCGAATCAGTTCTTCAAACACATAACCCATACCGAGGTTAGTCAGTACAGGAAGCTTGCGTCCTTCGGGGTCGTTCTTTTCAAACGGAGTGAGGTTTATATATGGAGAAGTAAATTTCTCAATCACATCCAACAACACATTTTTATCGGCCATGTGGTGTATCTGGCTTCTGAGCTTAAACTTTTCGATAATTTCCTTTACGTTGGAGCTAAAGCCGTTCAGGTAATCTTCAAAATTGGCTTCAAGTATTTGCTTGCTGTTGGTGGCTGTATCGTGTAACCGCTGCAACGTCCATTCGCTGATATTGTAAAATACATAACCCGAAACTTCCCGCAGCCCGTTTTCATCCCATTCGGTAAAGCCGGCTTCGTCGCGTTGAAAAGCCAACTCTTCCATTACTGCATCTTTAGTATGTTCGAGCAAGGCATCCAATCGCCGTAAAACTACCATTGGCAATATCACATCCCGATACTTTCCCCTTACATACACATCCCGTAAACAATCATCCGCAATAGACCAAATAAAGGAAACTATCTTATTATGTGAAGCTGTATTCATTCTTATTCTTTTTTATTAATTTAGCTTATTATCTTGCTTCCTTTTTTGTGTTACTGATTTTAATGCTTCATCTGCCAAAGGTTCACCATTTAGAACTTCCATCACCTGGTCGGCTAACCAAAGTGTAAGCAGTTCTTCTTTATCGGCTTTTAGAATTTCAGCAATAATAGGTATTTGTTCTTTTTTTAATTGCCTTGAACCCTTTTCTATTTTACTCAACTGTGCAGTGTCCATTTCGAGCAATGACGCAACTTGCCTTAGAAACAAACTTTGAGTTTCTCTCAATGCTCTAATTTTAGCTCCAAACTGACTTTCCATGATTTGTGTTTTTGACTTGTCAATAATTGGCAAATCTACAAAAAATAATAATACAAAGTTTGCAATAGTTGATTTTTTTTAATTCTTTTCGAGGTGTTCATTTTAAGTTATTATTTCTTCCAACTCTAAGCGGTCAATTAGAATTAGTAATGCCGGATTTATTTCGAGCATTGATTGAAGAGTTGGGGAAAAATGACTTTGGATTTTGGGAAAGACCTCACTCCCCCCGACCCCTCTCCTTGAGTAGAGGGGAGAAAGACCCAAATATCTTGTCCTTAATATTGCTTTGAAAAAACATATCATTAAATCTCCCGAATCACTTAAGTAGATGTTAGAATTAATGTCGTATTTCTTAAAAAAGTATTCAACCACATAGTTGCACATAGTAACATAGAACCACATAGTTTTAAAATTAGTGTTTCTAGAAAATAAAAGCTTGATTTTGAGCAGAAATAGAACCATATAGTTTTTTTTTGAGACAAACAATAGTTAACTATATTTTCTTAAAAATAGCTATATGCGACTATGTTACTATGTGCAACTATTTGGTTTGAAATATGACATTATATCATTCCAATTACTTAATAATAAAATGGCTGCAATAATAACCGATTTTCGGATATTATCGCAGTCAAAATATGATTGTGCTATTGGTTACGGAGGTCATCAAATCTTATACTATAAAGGATTGTAACGATTTTGCACTGCAACAAACCTGAATTTATTTTCTTTCAATATTTTATTTTGGTTGTGGTGCATTTCTTCTCAAAGGCTTAGCGGGTAAGTGTTTCAGCGAATTTAGACCGCAACCAAGCAATCCTATTGTTGTGTTAATCGAGCAATGATGCATTTTCCATCCGACAATCCCATTAGAATGGGTTGTTCGGAAACGTTGTACAGCCGTCAAAATCGAATTAACGCCACACCAGCTTGTGATTTATAGAATACTTCGTTTAAATCTCTTTTTGATTTTCTATTTAACATTGGAGCAGATTCTATAATAGTTAATAAACAATCGTCAGGATACTAAATAGTTTGTCAAGATTTTGGCACATCACCCTTATAATAACTTTCTAAATTTATATCGTTGTGTCTGCTCAAAAATGCCTTTATTTATGCATTTTATATACATAAATAAAGCTTGTCCTAATTTTTTTTGTCACAAAGATTTCAGATAGTTGATTTCCAGCTGTTTAAAAAATGCCTTGTCCTAATTTATTTTATGGTAAATTTTAAAATTCTAAACAAAATCAATTAACTTTGGCACGCAAAAAATAAGTTTTATTAGAATGTTTTATTATAAAAAATATAATTTGCTTTTTTAAAAGGAAATCACTAACCCAAGATATGCAATTGCACAAATCAAGCTAATAGGAATTCTAAATATCCTGATAAAATTAAACCAGCCTTTTTTATCAGAAAAGGCTGGAGCAATTATTCGAACAAAATATATAAACAATTAAAAATAAGTTTTATGAAAACAATCAAATTAATGATGGCAATAATTGCTGTTCTTTTATTCTCAAATTTCTTGTTTGTAGGAAATCCTAGTGAAAAAATCATATAAATAATCTTGCAAAAAATATAAATTATCTAACTCTATAATAAAATGAAAATGAAACAATTTACAGGGCTTTTAGTCATTGTGCTGGCATGTATACTGATGTCGGCAGCACCACTTTCAACAAATGGTAAGAAATCAGCGAAGAATTACGTAAAAAAATTATCGAACGATGTACAGTTGACCGATAGCCAGGCTGTAGCTATAGAACAATATGCCGCGGAATATTTTACCGAAAATGTAAATGCTAATGCAGCAAAAGACAAAAAAGTCCGGTTTTCACAAAAAAAGGTTGCTTATACTTTATTAAAGACAAGAATGGATAGTATGCTGACACCACAACAAAAAGAACTATTGAATACCAAAACGGAATCGAGAAAAGCTGAAGCATTATCTAAAATTAAAACTAATTGAAAAAAATATACAATATGAAACCAATCAGAATAAAAATATTTTTAAGTGTATTTGCAATTTTATTGGGCATTAACGCAAATGCTGAAAATCCAATTAGTGTAACAACTGATGGTGGTTCTATTGCTGCATGTGGCGCAGATTATGTTGATGACATGAATCGAACCTGGATAATCAATTTAGGGGTACAGAAGCCTGTAGAATTTGAAATAAATATTGATTTGGAGTACGGTTGTGATTATCTTAATATTTATGCTATTGATAATAACAATACTGAACATTATATTGGTACCTATACGGGATGTGAATCATTGTTAATGGTTAATTCAATTATACCATCTGGAAAAGCAAAAGTTGTTTTAATTACGGATGGTTCTGTCTGCAATGATAATGGATATTGGGGAGTAGAGTCATATTGCTATATAGATAATAGTTATAATGGCACAACTTCTCAAAACAGTACAGTCAATCAAAATTTGTTTGTATCGGGAAATTCTTATTTCCAAGGTAAAGTCGGCATCGGAACTTATTTTCCAGAAGCCAAATTAGATGTAAATGGAAATATTCAAGCTGGAACAACTTATAAAATTAAATTAATGGATTTCCCAGGGCATGCATCTTGGATTGATATTCCTGCAGTAGCCGACAAAGCGTCCGGGATTGGTTCTGGTGGTGCAGGGCAAAACGCTTGGATTGGATATGCAGGTAAGGCTTCCAATTGGTTTGCCAACTCTATTGCCGGAGATATTTGCTATAGGAATACAAGTGGAAAACTTTTGTTTGGAAATACAGCTGGCAATGCAGCAATGGCGATATCTGGGAATAGAATAGGCATCGGCACAACAACTCCACAAGCAGGTCTACATGTGACACAAACTAATAATTATAATGGAAATCTAATTTCGGCAATATTTGGCGCAACTTATAACGATTGGACATATTTTGGAGGAACTACTGGTGGTCGAATTCGAGGAGACAATAGCGGTTATTTAGTACTTGATAGTAACCCAAATGGTACAAGTGATAAAAATCTATATTTAAACTTTGGTTCGCCGGGGAATATATTAATTGCTAGAGGTGGAGGTAATGTGGGTATTGGCACAGGTATAACAACACCTGGAGCAAAACTAGATATTGCGGGGGATATTCAAATAAGCAGTAAAATAGGTATTTATTTAAATGATAAAATAACAGATACTAATAATCCATATAATGGTTTAAGTCATTATTCTCAGGCTTGGATAAGTGATTCATGGACAACATCAGGTTATACACTATGGCAAAGCGCATACGGTGGGATAAAGTTTTTTACTGGTGGAACTCCACGTTTATCAATTTCAAATACTGGTAAAGTAGGCATTGGCATCAGCAATATTACTACAGATGCACTACTCACTGTTAATGGCATTATTCATGCTAAAGAAGTAAGAGTTGATTTGACGGGACTTGCCGACTTCGTTTTTGATGATAGTTACAAACTTATGCCGCTCCATCAGGTGGAAAGTTACGTAAAAGCCAACAACCACCTGCCCGAAATGCCATCAGCTGCCGAAGTAAGCAAAAACGGGCTAAGCATGGGCGAAATGCAAAACAAGCTGCTTCAAAAAGTTGAAGAACTTACGCTTTATGTGATTGAGCAACAGAAAACAATCAATGCCCAAAGCAGTCAGATTAGTGCTCAAAATGCAAAGATTGAAGAGTTGAAAGCCTCCATCAAACACTAAGACTTGTCCCGATTTCCCATATATTGAGCAAGTGACTTCAAGTCACCTGCTCAATACTAACTTTTTTAAATTCTACAACTAACTTTCCCAAAGTAGGGAAACTTTGGGAAAGTCCCTAAGAAAGTGGAGATTCTTCATTTTAAGGGCTAAAACTTCAATCTTTATGCAAAACAACTACAACTACTTTATATTGTCCATACTGCTTTGTATTTGGACAACCGTTGGGTGGGCGCAAACCCCGCAACTTAATTTCACTCTCACAACCGATCTATCGGGAACTACAAAAGAGTATGTAGCGCGCGAGTCTATTATTTTGGGTAATGGCTTTTTATATTCAGCTACTTCCGGTCAAAGCTTTATTGCTCGAATAAATAAAACGATTGATATCACATTGCCCAACGGGACAGTTGTAAAACCGGATGGAACACAAATAAAACCTGACGGGACGCAAATAAGACCCGATGGAACACAAACAAAACCCGATGGGACAATAATAACACCTGAAGGGACTATTTATAAAACAAATGGGACTATTATCAATCCGGATGGAACGCTGTTAGATATAAGCCTTATTGTCCCAGAAGTGTGGTTTAAAACCATACCGGTAACAAGTGATATAAATGGAAAGTATAAATGGAAAGATTTCTCGCCCAATAATGTGCCTTTGGTTAAGTACTCAACAAACGGAACTGGAACTGAGTATTCGGTAGGAAAAGACTCGGTAAGGAATTATAACTTTAATCCGTCCATTGATTTGACAGCAGGGAATATAAGTAAAGAAATTGCTATAGGGACAAGCAATCTGGCTCAAGCTACCATTATAGGTGTATGGGGAAGTAAAAAAGAAACAACCAATACCGATAAATTTATTTTTGCATTAAATGGACGACGAAACGAAAGCATCGTGTTCAGCAAAAGCAATGTCTATGCAAGTGTTGAAAGTGGAAAAAATGCATTGCCTTACGGGAATGACACAATAAAGAATCTGCTCTGCCAACCGAACACTACTACAACTGCGAATAAGGCGCGTGAAAGCTCCTTGCGTATTGCAAGCTATTATAAATCTAATAAGCCGAATACGACCCTTTGGGGAGAACAGCAAGATGCAACTATTTCATTAGGCAGTTCTTTTTTAAGTTCAAATGCAAACAATACATCTACGTTTAGTTCAACTTTGAATAACTTCCAAGGATTTAAAGGTTATACACCCGAACTGCTTGTTTTCGGGAAGGTTCTGCAACCGGCTGAACGGAGCATATTCGAAAGCTATTTAGCCATTAAATACGGAGTGAGTATGGATAAATCATATCTCTCCAGAAAAGGTAAAGTGATATGGGATTATAGCTCAAATAAAACCTATAATAACCGAATAACCGGTTATGGAAGGGAAGACAGTCTCGGTTTGAACCAAAAAATGGCTACCACTTCGTATCAGGAGGCACCTTATTACAGTGATTCATGCGATTCGTATTTGGCGAACAATGCCAATAATTTATCTTCGCCAAAACGGTTGCTGGTGATGGGTTGCCAATCGGAGACTCCGCTTAACGATGGTGAATATGTTTTGTTTGGAGATGACAATAACCCAATTACCGATACAAACACCTCAATTCCGGGATATGTTACCATGCAACGGAAATGGCTTGTCAATATCAACACCAATAGAGCTATCAAAAACTGGATTGAGTTATCTTATTTTGATTCGTTGGCAACTAGATTTGCGAGTCATCTATATGATACCTACCTGATGATTGATCGAACAGGAAAAGGAGAATTTAATTCTTCATCCGAGGTTCATCTCACGGATTCATTGGATGCAGCCCGTTCAAAAATTATTTTCAAAAACATATTATGGAACACGAATACCAATGGCAAAGTTGCTTTTACATTTGCATATAAAGTTCCTCTTCCTCCTGGATATGTAAAAAAGGACACAGATCCGGATCCTGTCAGTGACTTGAAGATTTATTACCCTGACATAAACGATATGACGAACATAATGGTAAAACTACAAACAGCCAAACCTACATCGACGGTGATTATGGTATATGATGTTGCCGGACGTAGTGTTTTTACGCAAAGTTTACCTGAAAGTACGGATGTGCAATACACTGAAATAAAACTTCCTACTTCGGGTGTATTTATAGTGAAGGTATTGAACAATGAAATGAGATATACGGAGAAGGTAATTAGCAGTAAGAGGTAAGCAGTAAGCGGCAAGACTTAAGACAATTCCTGCACACGCTGCTATCGCAAGAAACAAAATCATAATTGCATAATAAGATTTTATATGATTGAAAAAAATAATATGAGACTAAATAAAAATAACAAACAAACTGCAATAACCATGGTCATCACCATGGCTATTGTAGCCGCTTTATTTGGAGGGTGCAGTCGTCCGGCTCAACAGTCGGATCGTTCCGCTACTTCAGAATTCAAATCAACGGTTACAACTTCCGCACCGGTATGGAAACCCAAACAGTCGGCAAATAAATCTGTGGCTGCAATAGCAGGCAACAAGCGCATCCAACCGGGAGTTGGGGCTACGACTCCACTTCCCCAACCAACTCTTCAACCGGGTAAGTTGACGGCTTATCTGGGTTCTCCATCTAAAGGAATTATTGGATTATACGACGGTAACCAAACGGACAATCCTGCTGATAATATTTTTAACATTAAGCTGGATTACCAACCCACCATAAATGATAAGGTGTGGCTTACTTACCGCTTGACAGGTGTGGCCGATAACAGCGGTGTGGCTTGCAGCATAAACGACCGGTTGGCTTTTGGTGGATATCTGGTAAAGAAAGATACTGCCACCAAACGCCAACGCGTGCAGCTGAATGCTTTGTGGTTGCAGAAAGGTGTAAACCGTATTCAGTTTGGACTAGCCGAAAATGCATGCTATGGATATCGTATCAGCGACCTGGCGCTGGAAGTAGAACAGGACAGGAATGATATGCCGCTGGCAGTGACAACCTCACATACTTTATTCAATGGCAAGGCGTATGTACATGGGTTTGTTCAGGCTACGGGTAAAACAACTGTTAGCATTGACGGCAAAGCTGTGGCGGTACGCGATGGTGAGTTTGAAACGATTATCAGTCCTACGGATAAGCAACAAGTTGAAGTAACTGCCGAACTGAACGGACGTGTTTATACCAAAACACTCCGTTTTGGGAATAATGTACAGGCCGATGCAGTATATGCGCTGGGCGAAAGTCCGGCACGGATCAATAAAACATTTGAAAAAGGTAAAATCAATGAATTGAAAACCCCGGATGTATTGCTGAAAACAGACAACAAGGGTCTTTTGGCAACTAAAAGCATATCGCTCACGGCATTGCGCCCCATTGACCTTCCGGCAATGGATTTGGGCATGACCAATGTGACAGCCAACAATAAGGGTTTCCGTTTTCTGCCTCACGGGGAGCATTTTACCCAAACAGGTGCTACCGTGGCCTTAAAGTACGACCGAACCAAAATACCGGATGGTTATACCGAAAACGATATCCGGTCTTACTATTTCGATCCGAACACAAAGCACTGGGTGGCATTGGAACGCGACACCGTGGATAAAGCCTTGTGTATGGTGGTATCCAAAACCACCCACTTTACCGATATGATAAACGGGGTAATAAAAACCCCGGAATCACCCGAAACGCAGGGTTTTGCTCCTACCATGATGAACGACATCAAGGCAGCCGACCCGACTTCAAAAATTGAGATGATAGCCCCGCCAACGGCTAACAACAGTGGTTCAGCCAACTTGAGCTACAGTCTGGAAATGCCTCCTGCCCGCAACGGTATGAACCCTAATCTGGCTATTCAATATAACAGCGACGGCGGTAGTGGTTGGCTAGGTGAAGGCTGGGATCTGAATGTACCGAGTATTACGGTGGATACGAGATTTGGTGTGCCAACCTATGATCCAACAAGGGAAACAGAAACTTATAGTATGGGAGGCGAAATACTCGCCAGAGCATTTGTAACTGGGAAGGGAACCAATGATAATATAGATGAGCCAATGTTTTTTCCAGACAGGGGTGTTGTTTATCTCCGCAATAAACCAGATAAAGGAGGAGATCGGTATCAGTTTTATCCGCGTGTAGAAGGAAACTTTTCACAAATTATTCGTATTGGCACTAATCCATTCGACTATTCATGGGAAGTAACCGATAAAAATGGAACAAAATACTACTATGGTGGAGCCGGAGCTGAGTTGAAAGATCCGATTACTGGTAATATTGCCGAATGGAAATTGAAAGCAATGGTGAATATTTACGGAGACTCTATTAACTATTCTTACCGGACAACAATTGAAAGTGTATATTCCAGTTTGCAGGCACACTCTATTTATTTAGATAAAATTGAAGCTTATACATTAGATCACGCAACGAACTCACAAAAGAAACACACTCAGGTACTTTTCGTAAGTAACTCTAAAAAGAGCAAAAAAACTAATAATGCCCGCTTTGGTTTTATTATATCTAATAGCTTGTTACTCGATTCAATAGTTGTTAATTACGATTCTACCGGTAGTAATGGCGTTTTGAATAAATTACGTAGTTATTCCTTTATGTATAAATCTGAGGCTTATAAATCCTCAGCTTTAAACTCCGATTTATTAGATAAAATCATTCAAAAAGACAATGGGGGAAATACAATAGCGAGTCATAGCATGGACTATTATAATAATGTGTCCGATAAAACGTATTATAACAGTGCGGTTACTCAATCACCAGCCCCATTGGTTGAGCAAAGTATTCTTGGTCTGAATCAATCGAGTGTGTTTGGGAATGCAAAAACAACCAATAAATCAGCCTCTTTATATGTAGGTATTGGTGGTGGAATTTTACCACAAGATTTAATAACTGTCAATAATTCTATAGGTATAAGTGGTTCGTATTCTAATGCAAAAACTTTTGGAGAATCAACATTAATGGATATAAATGGAGATGGGTTGGCTGATAAAATTTATTATTCGAATTCTATATTAATGTTTTGTCCGCAATATCCGATTGGAGTATTCAATCAATCAAATTCCAGTATTATTTCCGGAGCTCCTGCAGCTTTTATGGAAACCGAGAAGGAAAATATTTCGTTGGGTTTAGCCGGTTATTCTAGTGTTACAGGAAGAATAGACAAAGATCTTTTGGCGAAATCAAAAACTACAGCTTACTTTTCGGAAGTAAACGGAGATGGGTTGGTAGATATAGTCTATCATGGTAATGTGTACTTCAATTACATATCGGGTTACAACAGTGGTATTGCCATTCCGGCATTTACTCAGAACAGTTCAATGACAGATAACCCTATGACCAATAGAACTATTTATAATACAACTCCCGCAGCCACTGGGATATTAGATTATAGTCATTTCAGTGAAGATTCATTAAGATCAGAGGCCTCTCCGTTGCAGGATGTGGTTCGTGTATGGGAGGCACCTTATAGCGGGCAGATATGGATAGATGGCAACGTTCAATTATTGCATCCAACTGGAAATTATGATACTATAGCATACAGTAAGGCAGATGGAGTTCGAGTTTCTATTCAATATAATAAAGATGAGATATGGTTTAGGAAGATTAATAAAAATGAAAATGATCCTATAGAGCCATTTACGTGGTATGATAGTGAAACCGGGAATTACGGGAATGGAAATGAATGGTTTTATGTAAAGAAAGGTGATCGAATCTATTTCAGGGTACAAAGTGGTGATTCCCTGTTAAGCAATGATTATTTTGATAATGTGTTATGGAGTCCGGTTGTGAAATATAGTAACTATGACAATAATTATAATTTAATTCTCCCTAATACTCCGGACATAAATGGTTATTCATACACAGAGTTTCGAGCCAATGAAGGAATGGTTAGTAAGTCCGGGTATAATGTGATTGATTCAGGTGTTCCGGTATATATTGGCAGTAATTTTATCAAACCTGTTACTGCCGACGAAGTAAAATTATCAATTTACGCATCAAATAGCGCATCAATATCTCCAACTTATACCGGTGACAAACAATTGGTTTATACCAAAATATATGGAGCAACAACTGTTGCAAATGATACTTTGAATAGTGTGAATTTAAGTGCAAATACTTATAAGTATTTTTGGTTTATATTGAATTCAAATAGTAATAATGTATGCTGGAATAAAGTGAAATGGGAACCTGAAATCAAGTATAATTATAAGACTAAAAATGATTCTATAGTAAAACGTATAGATAAAGCAGGTGTGAATTATGACATTTATTTTGACCAGTTAAATGATCATGCAACAGTAACGAATCGCATTTTGCAAATACCTAATGACAATGGAAATTATTTTGCCTGTCCAGTTGTAATTTATGATTCATACAATTATAAAAATTACAAATGCTACCAAGGGACTGATCAAGGAAGTTTAAGTAACGTAACAGTAAAGTTGATAGATGTAGATCAGAACACAGTTGCTTTTTCAAAAAATAATGTTACATTCAATTTTAGCCCTTATTGGTCAACTCCTTTGTTTGGTATGGGTGGCCCAGATGACTATAAAATTATACCCGGTCATAAATATAAGGTTGATATATATTCAAATTCTACGAGTGAATTAAATAAGCAATTTACTTATGGAATAGTCCTATTTAAAAAAGATGACTGGGACTTTTGTAACCAAACTACGTTTGCAAGTGTAGCTATACCAACAATATATAACAAATATAACAGGGATAAAAACCAGGAATACGGTTTAATGTGGAGAAACTGGGGGCAGTTTGAATATAATGCAGCTCAGGGAAGGTACAGAAATAGTATTGATGTGGATAATTTAAAACTTCCCAGTGATTCGGATAATATTAGTCTGGGTGATATGCGTTTAATTACACTTGCACCTGATTTCAAGACTAAAAGATTCTGGCAAGGATATAGTGATAATATAAAACTGCGAGGTGATACATTAGTTCCAGCACGATTATTAATGAATAATGTTGTAGACATTAAAGCATTTACGTCTGTGACTGGGCCTGTACGTGCACCAAGACGAAAGATATCTGCGTCACCAGAATCTACGACAAACAATAATACATTTTATAATGTAGCTGTTCAAAAACCCGACAATCCGATTTATCACATTAAGGCTCCGAACATTGAAAGTAAGGAGCCGAACATTATTTCAGTTTCAATTTCAGGGAGTGTTCCGGTGAAATTTTTAGAAAAAATAGGTTTGAGTGCAAGTGTAAACGGAACTTATGCAGATTCAAAATATGAAAAGTTATTGGATTATATAGATATGAACGGAGATGGTTATCCTGACTATTTTAACAAGGGGAGGATATTGTATTCTAACTCCAGAGGTACCCTGACTGAAAAGTATTTTGACTCAGAAACTGAACACTCCACTAGTGAAATATTAAGTTTTGGAGCTTCAATTGGTGGAAGTACAAAAAAGAAAACAGCCACTACAGATGCAGCACAGAGTGCATCCGAAGAAGCTGCAAGTATTAACTTGTCTGCTGGAGTTACTCAAACACTTACAACATTAAATATCTCATATGTAGATATTAATGGTGATGGTCTTCCGGATATGATTAATCATGAGAATAATACTGTTTCAATAAATTTAGGTTATTGTTTTAGTGCCCCAGGTTCTTTAACTACATTTAAGAATAATGAAACAAACTTTAGTGCTAATGCTGGCTTAGGGTTTGGTGTTGAATGGGGGAATAGTTTTGCCGCCGGCACCGGTATTGCCTCGACTTATTCAACTAAGAATAGTAAATTAGTAGATATCAACGGTGATGGACTGGTAGATATAGTAGAACAGGGGATTATAGCCGATTGGAAAAATGTAAATTTACTCAATAATATTACCCAGAAAAATCTTAAAGTGTATTTAAATACTGGTAATGGATTTGCTAGCAAAATAGATTGGCAAACAGGAGCTATGAATGAATCATCCATGTCTACCAGTAGAAGCTTAAATGCGGCCTTGACCTTTGGAATTCCAACGCCAATTGGCCTAAAAATAGTTTTTAACCCAAGTGGGCAGATAAGTACAACCAATTCATGTCAATTGACTGATATTCGTGATTACAACGGTGATGGATTCCCCGATTTGCTTAGTACATCCCCTGGAAGCAATGACTTACAAATTTGCTATTCAAAGATAGGAAACACTAATAAATTGCAAACAGTAAGTAATCCTTTGGGAGGAAAGATTAGCCTGGCTTACAAACGGTCGACCCCATCATCAGATCATCCTTGTGGAAAATGGGTAATGGATTCGGTTATTGTGGACGATGGAATTAATGATGACGGAAAACCAATGAAAACAGCTTTTGACTACAACTGCGGGAAATATGACCGACGTGAAAGACAATTCAGAGGATTTGGAGAAGTTGTTTCAAAAAATTTAGATACCGATAATGGAGATGTTGTTTTTCGGAAAATAACTCAAAAATTTGATGTCAGCAACTATTATGTGAAAAATAATTTACTTGAAACAACTGTTGCAGATGGTAACGGTAAAGTCCTTCAGGAAACAAAGAATATTTATTATTGCTATGATGTAAAAACATTTCGATCAGTTGTGGGGGGACCTTTTGTTGACATCTTTACCTTCAGTGATTTTAATCTATCTGACAGTATAGTTGCATATTCGCCACTTAAATATACAAAAAGTACAATGTATGATGATTCGTCAAATAAACTAGTTACAAATCAGGGCTTTTATACCTATAATGTTAACAGATCCGATTTGATTAAGAATGATTTATACAGATATGGTTTTGGAGAGTTGAAATCATTTAAATTCAGTGATAAAGGCAAACTCGATTCGATTGGAAGCGGGGAATATGATTATGAAACAAATATCAAATACAGGCCTTTATATGCAATTGATAAATATGTAACAGGACTGCCGATTGATGTAACAGTAAGTGACATAAACAAAACGTACCGTCATATTCGTGCTTATTATAAACATACAGGATATCCAAATCATATAACTCGCATAAGTCAAACAGTTAGCAATACTGGTGATTCGGCAGTTACTACCCTGAAATATGACAAGGCAGGTAATATCACCAACAAGGTATTACCTTCGAAAATGGCATATACTTATACGTACGACACACGATACAATATGTATGTAACTCAGGTGAAAGATACTTTCGGCTATGTGAGCAAGCTTGAGAATTACAATTATATGTATGGAGTACCATGTAGGACTACCGATGAGAATGGTAACGTAATGTTAACCAAGCTTGATAATCTAGGGCGTGTAACCAGCATCACCGGTCCAAATGAAGTAGCAGCAGGGAAAGGTTATACAATGACGTTTGGCTATGCACCAAATGCGACTACTTCAGGTGGATTGATTATCAGACCCGGGTATGCCACTACTCTCCATTACGATCCGGCTAATACTGGAAATAATATTATGACAATAACGATTGTCGATGGCTTCGGAAGAGCCATACAGGTTAAGAAAGATACTTACATTGATGGTCAGAAAAAACTGATTGTAAGTGGCCGGGTGAATTACGATGCTCTGGGTCGTGCAGTTAAGACCTATTATCCCACAGTGAGTACTTATGGAAGTGATATTCCCTTGTTTATAAAAGCACCGGATACAACGACTCCTGCAATAACTACCTATGATGTACTGGATAGGCCATTGATTACTACACTTCCGGATGGAACAAGGACAACAATGTCTTACGCATTGTCGGGTGGCTACCAGAAAACGACCGTGATCGACATGTTAACAAACAAGCAGGAAAGCTTTACAAACGGTAGCGGAAAAACTGTAAAAACCAATCAGTACCTGGACAAAGACTCGGTATTGACAACATTATTCCATTATGACGCTATATCTCAGCTAGACACGGTAACAGATGCTATGGGTAAACAAACAATTAGTGCGTACGATATGGCCGGACGCCGCACGCAGGTGACACATCCCGCTTCGGGCATTACGAAGTTTGAGTATGACCCTTCCGGCAACCTGAAAGCTAAGCAAACGGCCAATATGCTTGCCAACAACGCTGCTAAGAAAATACAGTATTATTATACTTATAACCGGCTGGATTCAATCGTTTATCCTGACCATAAAGAAAATAATGTGAAGTATGTGTATGGTTCGGCTACAGACAACACCGGTGGGAACCGCAAGGGAAGGCTGGTTTACCAGGAAGACGGCAGTGGCGGACAAGAGTTTAAATATGGAAAAATGGGTGAACTCACAGAGGTGCGCCGTACGCTCGTAATACCAAATCAGGCCGTGGCAACATATGTTACCGGTTGGACGTATGATTGTTGGAACCGTGTACAAACGATGACTTATCCCGATGGCGAAACTGTAAATTACAGTTACAACCCGGGTGGGTTACTTGCGAAGTTGAAAGGTACAAGGTTTAGTCCTTACAGTGGTTTATTGGATACTTGTACTTATGTAAGCAATATAACTTACGATAAGTTTGAACAGCGTACGAGCATGCAGTATGGTAATGGCGCAGTGACTAACTACACCTACAACCCGCTTAACCGCCGCATGGATAACCTGAATGTAAAAGTCGGGGCTAATTACATTATGAACAATGCCTACACTTACGATGCAGTAAGCAATGTAAAAAGTGTAACCAATACCGGAACGGCTTCCAACAATATGGGAGGAACTATGGCGCATAATTATGGTTACGATAATCTGTACCGCCTGAAATCGGCCAACGGAACCTTTACCGGAGCCAATGGCAAAACAGCTAACTATACGTTGGCCATGGGGTACGATAATTTGCATAATATTACCGGTAAAAAGCAGACAATTAGCCAAAACAATGTACAATTCACCGGATTATTACAGGCAGGCTACAATTTAGGGTATCAATATGCCGATAATTCGCAACAAATAGCTAATATTGCAGACTCAAGCTACCGGGTTGAAGGTGCGGCGGTAATTACGCCTGTAGTTAAAACCCAAAGCTATGGTTATGATGCCAATGGAAACATGGTATTTGTGAATACCGGGACAAAAACACCTGATGGCAAGTTGCAGGCAACCAATAGCCGGAAGTTGCTGTGGGATGAAGAAAACCGTCTCTTGTCAGTAAGTGATAATGGGTTTGTAAGTAATTACTGGTACGATGCAGCAGGCGAGCGCACCGTGAAAGAAAGTGGCGATAACGAAGGTGTACAAGTAAACGGAGTACTCAGCGGAGCACGCACGGGCACAACGAACTTTACGGCGTATATCAGCCCTTATTTAGTGCTCACTAATGGCGGTAATTATACCAAACATATCTATATGGGCAGCCAGCGCATTGTTAGTAAGTTGAGCAATTCGTCGTTGTTCGACGGCGAAAATCCGGTAGATGCGGATAAGGCTATGATAAACGACTTTACAAAGAAGTACAATAAACAAACCGATTGCCTCAAAGCGCGTTATGATTCATTAGGTGTAAACTTTAACGGGACATTGTATAAGAATATGACTAATCCGGCAGTCGATGCGCTGGGAGGAGGAACAACAATGACTCCGCTGAAGTATTATTCCCATAGTGATCATTTGGGAAGTTCTTCGTTAATTACCGATGCTTCGGGAGGTTTAGTACAGCATTTAGAGTACGTGCCATTTGGTGAAGTCTTTATTGATGAACGCCCTTCACAAAGTTCGTGGAGTACACCGTATAAGTTTAATGCCAAAGAACTGGATGAAGAAACCGGTCTGTATTATTACGGAGCAAGGTATATGGATCCACGGACGAGTGTGTGGTTAAGTGTGGATCCGTTGGCGGAAAAATATCCAAACTTATCTTCATATGTGTATTGTCACAATAATCCGGTAAATATGATTGATCCGGATGGAATGACGGATTATACAGTAGACAATAAAGCATATATAAAAAGATGTGGTGATGTAAATAACGACCCTGACAGGTTGATCGCATTAGGAGATGATAATAAGGTGACTAAAGACAAGGATGGGAATATTACAGATAAGATAACAACTGTAAATGATAAGAAGTTATTACCTGCACTTGAAGCCAACCCCAAAGTAAACTACAAAGGTAATTATGGAACAACATCATCTGAAGCTGATGCTTTTAATGTCTATAAATTCGTTTCAGATAATACTAAAGCTGAATGGGGTATTAATGGTTATAAAACCAAGTCAGGTGATCAATATCTATTAAGAACTAGTCATGACCCTGATGCTGTAAGTACTACAGACGGTCAATTTAATCCTTTACAGAAATTTATAGACATTCATAGCCATTGGCAAAAGACGGATCTTCCGAAAGCCTCTGGTTATGGTGGGGATTTTGCCGCTGGGGATTATTTAGTAATAAATAAAAAGTATAATCAGTTTAAATCAGCAAATAAGAAATATCCTGAAGCATATCCAAAGTATTTTATTTATCACGTTAATTCTAAAGGTCTTTATCAATATACACCTGACAATCCTTCTATTCTAAGAAGAAAAATTAGAAACTATGTGGACTTTTATAAAAGATAAATATGAAAATAATAGTTAATATCTTTATTGTGTTTTTTGTTTTAAATAGTTGCTCTAGTCCAAAAGAGAAAGTAGTTGAACCAGAGCTTACTATTGGTGATAGTGTTATAACAAGTAGGGCTTTAGTAAGAGTTATAGATAAATTAATTACTGAGGATGATTCTAAAATAAGCCATAAATTATTTGTTGTTCTGTTTTCTAATTATAAGGATATCCAGTATGTGACACTTTGTAAAACGTATTACTACGAAAAAGAACGTGTTGATGGTTATTGCTTCAGAAACAAAGAACTTATCATGTTTTACAATGTCGAAAAACTCAAAATATCGGGTGTTTTAAATAAACAGAAATTGACTATATTCAAAGACTCTATTCCTCACTATTTAGATATATCAAGGTGTGATATGCAATTTGAAGTATATCCAACTAAGTTTCAGATTATATCTCCAGATAGTTTGAAGTTAATAAGTGAGAATGATTCTTTGTCTAAAAGTAGTAGGTAATGTATCAGATTTGACGTTACGTTGATAATTGATTGTAAATCAACAAAAGTTTGCAAAAATTCAATAAGGAATGGTGGGTGTTTACTCACCATTCCTTATTTTTATCAGCTTAGACCGAATAATACAGGGTCGATATGAAAGAAAATAACCCTTCATGTATCAGATTTGGTGTTAGCCAAACATGTCCAATATGTAAATCAGACAAATTGACAAAAAGTGGAAAAATTGCCACTCAGTTCGGCGTAGCGTAGTTGGCGCGGGTTGTTCGGCATAGCTTGCAGCTATGTCGCAGCTAAAAGCAAGGCTTTGCCTTGCATATTCAGAAGTAGAAAAAAGGCACAAGCAATTGTGTCTTTTTCTGTTACAAAAGGATTATATTTGCAACTAATATTAAAAGCAGGAGCTTTTATTCTAGCTTTGACATAGCGAGACGCTATGCCAAACATCGGGCGTTGGATTATTTATACACTACGAGGAACGGGGGAATCATGCAGAACTGATTTACAGTGATAATTTTATTTTTCAAAAGATAAACTATATACATGATAATCCGGTACGCGCGGGAATAGTTGAAAATCCTGAAGATTATTTGTATTCATCAGCGCGTGATTTTGCAGGAAAACCGTGTTTATTGGATATTGTGCCCGTGTATGTGCCGACAGAAAAGATACCCTTAATGCGAACAGTTCGATAAATGTGGAAAGCAAAGCTTTCCTTTTAGCAATGACGAAGGCAAAGCCTTCGCCAAACATCGGATACCGGATTTTATATACTACGGGGAACAACGGAAAATAAAAATTGAAGAAGAGGCGTTAACTATTGTTGCGTCTCTTCTTCATTTAATATGTATTAACATTTGAAGATTAAACCAAGGCGTGGTTTTTGCGTCTATACAATCTGATTTAGGTATAAAAATTAGTTATAGGTATATATTTTATAAGGTATGAAACGAGCATTAAAACAAGGTTTTATCCAAAGATGATGAACCAACGGTCAACGACCAACGGGAGATAAAATCTCGTATGCGAGTTCCATGTGACAACTAAAAACAATTATTCACACATGAAAAGATTTCTTATTCTTTTATTTTCAGGATTTTTTGTTCTTTCTTTATTTGCATCAACCAGTATTAAAGGTAAAATTATAGATGCAGGAACAGAGTCACCTATCGATTTCGTAAGTGTGGCGGTATTCCGCCAGGATTCGAAAACAGTAACCAAAAGCATGGTTTCGAACCAAAACGGAGAATTTGAAATTCCGGCTCTCCCCAAGGGGAAATATACATTGCGATTAAGTTACATTGGCTACACCACCCTTAACATGCCATTGGAATATAACGGTAACGAAATGAATCTGGGCGTGGTTAAACTTCAAGGCAACAACAAACAACTAAAAGAAGTTGAGGTAGTTGGGCAAGGTACTACCGTAAAATTCGAAGTAGATAAAAAAGTTTTTAGTGTGGATCAGAATATTGCTGCCGCAGGTGGTTCCGCTTCGGAAGTATTGCAGAATATTCCTTCCGTAACAGTCGACAACGAAGGAAATGTGGCATTGCGCAACAGTTCGGATGTAGAAGTGTGGATCAATGGCAAGCCTTCGGGCCTGACAGCCGAAAACAGGGGGCAAATTTTACAGCAAATGCCAGCCGAAAGTATTGAATCTATTGAGGTTATGACAAATCCTTCGGCAAAGTTCAAAGCGGAAGGTTCGGCCGGAATTATCAACCTGGTGCTGAAAAAAAACAGGAAAGCCGGATATTACGGAAGTGTATCGGCAGGCGGGCTTTATAATACCAATGCCAATAAACTCGGAGGAACATTAGGTGGCAATTTTAGTTATTCAAGCCAAAAGTTGGATGCCAATGTCAATGTTGGCTACCGCCGGATGAATATGCCCAGCGGAGGCTGGAGCGACCGTAAAAACTACCTGAACGGCGACACGCTTAATCTTCATCAGGAAAGCGATAACCTGCGTTCCATGGGAGGCTTTTTTTCCCGATTATCCCTCGATTATCATATCAGCGACAACAACACCTTGAGTTTTTCTGGCTTCGGAATGATGGGTGGCGGAACTTCTGTCAACAATATAGATTACCTGTTGACCAATCTGAATGCTAACAATACCACATTAAAAGATTACCAGAGAAATACAACCGGAGATGGTACACGGAGGCACATGCACTCCAACCTTGATTTTCAGCACGATTTCGACAAAAAAGGATCCAATATCATCTTTAGCCTGGGGTATTCTGCTTTTGCAATGTCGGATTCTTCGCGTTACAAACAAACTGACAATCTGAACAATGGCTTCCTTTCGTCCGACTTATCACAAAGCGGCGGGGGAAACAGCAACGAATACGAGTTCAAAGTGGATTTTACGAAGAAGTTTTCTGAAAACAGCAAGTTGGAAGCGGGATGGGAATCGAACCTGGAAAATCAGGTAAGTGAAACTTCGGGCTACGACTACAAGGCCTTGAAAACACTCGACTCTTATTATAATAACTTCGATTATACCGAGCAAAACCATGCTGCTTATGCAACCTATGGCAATCGTTTTGACAAACTGAGCATTCAGGGAGGATTAAGAGCTGAGTATTACTCAAAGTCTTTTACCAACACAACTTCAAATGAAGTACAAACACTTAATCCTACAGGATATCCAAGACTTTTTCCAAGCTTGTTCCTGTCGTACAGTTTGCCTAAAAACAACGAGGTACAGCTAAACGTAACCAACCGGGTAAGCCGTCCGAGGGGCAGGCAGATCAATCCGGACACAAACTATTCCGACTCAACAAATATATCGTACGGAAACCCGGATCTGACACCTGAATACACCTCCGCCTACGAGTTTAACTATATTAAAACGTGGGAAAATCACTCACTCTCAGGTTCGGCCTATTACCGTTTTACCGATGATGTAATTCAGGGCGTAAGCTTTATGCAGGATGGCGTAATGCAAAGTACGTCAATGAATTTAACTAAACAACAAAATTCAGGCGTTGAACTGGTAGCTAAGAATCGCATCTTCCATGTAGTAAACCTGACTTCATCGTTGAATTTCTATTACAGCAAAATGGATTCGGCTAACTATACTAAAAACAATGTTATACTGGCTAAGATTCCTCAGCAGGAACTATTCACGTGGAACGCCCGAATGATGGCTAATTTTGCACTGAGCAAAACTTTATTCGGACAAATTTCAGGCGAATATAATGCTCCGAGATTGATTGCCCAGGGTAAGGAATTGGCTAATTTCGCGGTAGATTTAGGGCTTAGAAAAACATTCATGGATAAAAAGATAAATCTGAACCTGATGGTGAGGGATGTATTTGACAGCCGCAGACGACAAGCAATTACCTTTGGCGAAGGCTATTCGCAGACAAGTTATTCGTACTGGGGTGGACGTATGATTGGTTTAACTGCCACCTACAATTTCGGAAACATGAAGCCGAAAAAACCGGTAAAAGAAAACAACTCGCAGGACATGAACATGGATAGCATGGAATAGAATAATATTCGGGGTAATAAAAAACATGGTTATCCACAAAGCAACCTGTATAATCATCAAAGCCTCTCATACGACCGACCTTGTTCAGTGAGCCAAAAAACAAGTGAGGAAGGTGTAAAAATACTCCTGTTTGACGACCGAAGGGAGGAGTTTGGAGGATTTTAGCCTTCCGAGCGTAAGTTTTTTGAGCGAAGTGGGCGTAGTCTTGACTTTTTTGCTGACTTTTTGCGTCAAGGCAAAAAGTCAGTCGGGGTTTGGGGCGGAAGCCCCATTGTAAATAAAATATAGGTAGTTATGCGGATAATCATTATAAAAAACAAAGGCAGTGAATGTATTTTATCGCTGCCTTTGTTTTTTATCTAATATCATTAACTTCTTCTCCTAAACTCCCCACAAACCAATGCGGTTGCAACACCTACATTCAACGATTCGGAAGTGGTTTGACCAATTGGGTAATTCGGGATCAGTAATTTACCGGTAACAAGTCGTTCAATCCCGGGCGAAATACCATTTCCTTCGTTACCCATAACAATAATTCCATGCTGGGTTAATGATTTATTGTAAATATTTTCGCCATCCATAAAAGTACCGTAAACAGGCAGTTTTCCGGCAATTGACTGGAGAAATTCAGCCAGATTGACGGTATGTACACGAACCCTTGCAAGCGCTCCCATGGTTGCTTGCACGGTTTTTGCATTAAACGCATCGGCCGAATGTTCGGAGCAAAAAATATCCGAAATTCCGAACCAATCCGCAATGCGAATGATGGTTCCCAAATTTCCCGGATCCTGAACATCATCGAGCGCAAGGCTTAGTTTTTGGGTTAATTCATCGGGGTTAAGCGTGTAGTCCGGCTTTGCAAAAACAGCCAGAACACCTTGCGGGCTTTTTTGATTGGAGATTTTATGAAGCTCATTTTCGGACACTTCTATTATTTCATCTGCCTGAATTGCAGGATTATTTTTCAACCAATTTGCGGTGGCAACTAATGTGGAGCAATGAAAAGCGGTAGCTAAATCGAGTGCCAGTTTGGTCCCTTCGGCTACAAAAAGACCGGTTTCGTCGCGAAATTTCTTTTGCGCGAGGCTGCTGATAAGTTTTATCTTGTTTTTCGATAACATTATTTGGGGTTTTACACAAATCTCAAAAGAGTATTTTTTTACATTTGCGTTTTTTTATTGAATTAATTCTAAACGTGCTTGTGCCTTCCGGACGACAAAAGGTTTGAAAATACGTTTGAAATTTGTTGATACAAAGCTAACAAAGAAAACGATAAAAAGCTATATTTGCAAAATATTTAATTCATTTTATTGACCTTAGTATGAAGTTGCGAGTTTGGAGTTCTTTCATTGTATTTGTGTTGTTGCTTTCGGCATGCAATATGACCAAATATGTACCTGATGGCGAATTCCTGCTCGATAAGTTTGATATTAAAACAGATACTAAGGAGCTTGACAAAACCGAACTTGAAGAGTACCTGCGACAAACACCCAATGCAGCAGTTTTCGGAACTTTCAAAATGCAACTCGGCATTTACAACCTGGCACCAAAAGATACTACAAAAAAAATTAGCCGGTTCTGGCACAGGACCTTTAAGAAAATCGGCGATCCACCCGTTATATATAATTCTACTCTAACTTCTATTTCTGTTCAACAACTTCAACTGCTTGCTGAAAATAAAGGCTTTATAAATGCCAAAGTAGAAAGCAAAGTGGAAACAAAAGGGAAAAAGGCTGAAGTTGAATATATAGTAACATCCAACAAGCCATACCGCCTGCGCGAATACGGCGTTAACATTGAAAATAACCCACTTGCGGAAATCGCCTCCGATACGTCTAAAACACTGATCCGGCAAAACATGCTGTTCGACACCGATATTTTCAATGCGGAACGCGAACGTGTCACTTCACAATTCCGCAAACAGGGCTTTTATAATTTCAACAAAGATTACCTGACATTTTCCGCCGACAGCGCCTTAAATTCGCACAAAATTGATGTAACACTGGAACTTCGCGACTATCTGAAAAACTCCGGTGACTCTTCTGTCAACAATATCATTTTCAAACAGTTCTCTATTCGAAAAGTCATTTATTATATCAATACAGATGCTTCATTATCAACCGACTTATCAAATAAAGATAAATTAGATACGGTCCAGTTCCGTGATTTTATTTTGGTAACACCCAAAAATCATATGCTAAAATTGGATGCATTGGTTCTAAACACCTTTATAAATCCGAATACGTTATACAGCGATGATGCTGTTGAGCGAACCTATCAGTCGTTAAACTCACTCGGACCGATTAAATACGTAAATATCAGCTTCAAAGAATCTGAAAGCAATTTGCTGGATTGTTATATCATCATTGTTCCTTCTAAAACGGTTTCACTCTCAACGGAACTGGAAGCGACTTATACAGATGGCTTTTGGGGAGGTGCTGCAAGCATAAATACCGTAAACCGAAATGTATTTAAAGGAGCTGAAACACTATCTGTACAGCTACGCGGAGCTTTTGAAAAACAAGATAGTACCGTTTGGGCCCAGGAATTTGGTATTCAGGCCGGCCTGAAATTTCCACGGGTTTTACTTCCATTTGGCAGCTATGATTTTAAACGAAATATTCATGCCAATACTGAATTCACAAGTTCGTTGAGCTTTTTAAATCGCCCCGGAGAATTCACAACTACTAATGCCAGTGCCGGAATCAATTATTCGTGGAATCGCCAACAATTTCATCATATATTTCAGCTGTTCGACCTAAGTTATGTCCGATTTTTAGATATAGATGCAGAATTTAAAAGCAAATATTTAAGTGAACCGGCCCCAAGATACAACCCATATAACTATAAAGATCACTTCATTATGCGAATGGGCTACACCGGCTCGTATTCAACTTTCAACGCCAACAGGCCGTTGAAAGATTACTCATCGGTACGCTACAGCATCGAAAGTGCAGGTAACTTTTTATATGCAATGAATAACTTGCTGGGAGGTACGAAAGTAGACGGAGCTTACCAATTGTTTAAAGTCCGTTACTCGCAATACGTTAAAGGAGAATATAATGTTTCACACCACCAAATCTACGATAAAGAAAACCGCTTTGTATATCATCTAGGGGTAGGCTTAGGGGTTCCTTACGGCAATGCCGATGTAATTCCGTACGAAAAACGCTTTTACAGTGGAGGAGCCAATAGTGTCCGCGGCTGGGGCGAAAGCAAACTCGGGCCCGGCACCTACAAAAGAATTAACAGTAAAGCCCGCGATTTCAATCAGGTAGGCGATATTAAACTGGATATGAACATGGAATATCGCGCCAAAATGTTTTGGTTAATGGAAGGAGCGCTATTCCTTGATGCGGGAAATATCTGGACGATTAAAGAATATGAAACCCAACCGCTTGGGCAATTCAAACTTGACTCATTCATGGAGCAAATTGCCATTGCGTATGGAGCAGGAATTCGACTCAACTTTTCGTTTTTTATTGCACGAATCGACTTAGGGATAAAACTCTACGACCCGGTACTTGGCAGAACAGAAAGATGGCGGGTCAGTCCTAAATTCAACGATGATTTTGCATTTCACTTTGCCATCGGGTATCCGTTCTAGCGTTATTTTTTTGCTTCTTTTCTGGCTTTTATCAATGCCAGTTTCTCCGCCTTTCTTTCACCCAGCATATCATAACTCATCCGGTGATAAGGTGTTGTGCCAAGTTTACGGATAGCAACACGATGTTTGGGAGTTGGGTAAGCTTTGTTTTTATCCCAATCGTAACCGGGGAATTCGGCATGCAGGCGCTGCATAATTTCATCCCGATGTGTTTTTGCCAATACCGAAGCCGCAGCAATGGACAAATATTTGCTATCGCCTTTTACAATGGTTTGGTGATGAATATCGGCGTAAGGCTTGAATTTATTCCCATCCACAATAATAAATTCAGGACGCACGGACAATTTATCAATGGCCCGATGCATGGCCAGAATGGAAGCATTCAAAATATTTATCTCGTCTATTTCGTTATTGTCAACCTCGGCCACAGCCCAGGCCAGCGCTTCTTTTTCAATGATTGGCCGCAGTGAATCCCGTTCTGCTTCGCTAAGTTGTTTGGAGTCGTTCAGCAGCGGACAATCGAAATTAGCTGGTAAAATAACGGCTGCAGCCACTACCGGTCCGGCCAGGCAACCGCGTCCGGCTTCGTCGCAACCACATTCGTAAGTGAATTTGGAATAATTGGCTTTTAATCCAACGCTGTCATCAAAAAGCAAAGAATCATTTGCCGTAATTTTCGCTTTCTTCATCTGATGCTTCAGGTTTGGATTTATGTTCTTTTTTTGCTTCATCCCAAAGCGTGGGAGCCAGATTCAGCAAAGGCTTGTAAACAAAAGAATTATCTTTCGTTTCGGAACTCATTATTGAAAACCTACTGTCAATAGCATTGAAAACTATGAGCAACACGCTAACAATCAATGCATATTTCAACGCACCAAAAATACCGCCAAACAGTTTATTCAATCCTCCCAACGACATGGAATCAAATACTTTTTCGAGCGATTTTGCCAATATAAGCAATCCAATGGCAATGCCTACAAAAAGTACCAGATAAGACATTGGCATGGCAGTTTTTTCTGAGAAATTGAACAAGCTAACCAGTATCCCTGAAACAAATGGCGCCAACAGTTTTGCCCCGTAGATTCCCAACACAATGGCCGCCAACGATGTGATTTCTTTTATCAACCCTTTGAAAAGACCAAAAACAAATCCCAACCCAATGGGAAGCAAAAGTATCATATCCAGTTTATTCATATTCCGAAATAAGTCTTGTTTAAATGCAAAGATATGAAAATTCAACGGATATATTTTTTTTGATCAAATTGATGATTTGTCCAATTGAAAATTATTATAAATAAAAGAACTTCAACCCAAGAGTTTTTTTATCGAGACAAAAAACAACGTAAATTGCTTGTAATAAGCTAATTATAATTTTGAACTTTAAAAATAAATGTGCTAAAAAGCACTCAAAATATTTTTGGCACAGAAATTGGATAAGGACTATCACAACCAAAAAACATTATCCGGTTAAATCCGGGAGAATATAGTATTCACAGCTTTAAAATTTACGATTATGAAAACAAAAGTAGCAAGCCTGTTAGTGGTTTTATTCATATCCACTATTTCGTGTACGGCACAAAGAAGAATTACGGTTGAAGCTCAGAACAGTGATATTAGCAATAATCTCGATTTACAAGCTGTGGCTTCTACCTTTGGCGAATCGAAAGATTTGGAAGATTTCGAAAGACGACTGAACGATTACGACAGCCAGATTTCGAATCTGGACTTAAACAACGATGGTGAAGTTGATTACCTTCGTGTTATTGAAAACAGAGAAAACAATGTTCACGTAGTGGTTATCCAGGCCGTATTGGACAGGGATGTTTTCCAAGATGTGGCAACTATCGTAGTTGAAAGAAGACAAAACCGCAGAACAGTGGTACAAATAATCGGCGACCCTTATCTTTATGGGAATGACTACATTATCGAACCGGTTTATGTTTACACTCCTTCGATTTATTCTTTCTTCTGGGGATATAACTATCGCAGATGGTATTCACCTTATTATTACGGATATTATCCACGCTACTATCGCTACCGTAGTCCGTTCGAAGTGAATATCTACCTGTCACATATTCATTCACATATCAATCATAACCACCGTTACTATTACTCAGACCGTTATAGAAATGAGCATGTAGAGAGATTGCACAGTTCGATGAGAAGAAATGACTACGGAACCAGGTATCCTGATCGTAATTTCAGCAACCGGACTGGAAGCATCTCTAATAAGAAGGAATTTGATAAAGCACGTAGCAACAACAGCATTTATGACCGTTCCGGAAGTAACAGACCAGGCAGAGCAATCAACAATAATACCGGTTCAAGAAATAATAGCTACGAAAGCGGATCAAGAAGTATTGAAAGAAGAAACACTAACAACAGCGTAAATCAACGGGTAAATACACCTTCGACAAATAGCCGGAATTCAGGTATTAACCGGACTCAGGACGATGTGTATCAAAACCGGACTTCACGCCCTGAAAATCAGGGAAGCAGGAATAGTGGCAGCCGCACAGAACGTAACACACAAAATTACACTACACCGGCTCAAACAACAGCTCCTGCAAACAGAAACACAGAAATGAAACGGAGCAGTGGAAATGACGTTTACCAACAACGTCCGGCTAACAACACGAACGTAGAAAGAAGACAACCCGCTGTAAACCGTGAAAATACAAATACAAGACCTGCTCCAGTTGTAAACCAACCAAGCAGGAGAACTGAAAGCAGACAGGCACCGGTTATAAATCAACCAAGCAGATCGTCAGAACAAAGAGGAGTAGAACGCAAACCGGCAGAAAATAACCAAAACAGAGAAACAAGATCTGAACGGGGAAGCCGGAACAACTCAGAAAGAAGATAAAAGAAGGTAATTGAAAATTAAGATTAGTTAACGATACCGTTGAGAGATTGCGAAATTTCTCAACGGTTTTTTTTACACCATACTGATTTCAAGAAAAATGTATAAATTTGTCCTGGAATTCCAATTTGTCAATCGTCTATTGTTAATCAATCCTATATGCCCATTCCAACATCCAGAACAAAAGAAACAGCCACTATCAAAATTGAAATGGAAAAATGCACAGGCTGTGGAACTTGCGTATCGGTCTGTAAAGACTTTAATTTCAAGATAATCGATAAAAAAGTTTCGATATCAGGTAAATCTGTTTTTGGTTGTATTGCTTGCGGGCATTGCATGATGGCTTGTCCTATAGGAGCAATTGCTGTAGAAGGAAGGACTTTATCGCCAGTTCAATTATTCGATTTGCCAGATAAAAGCACGGTTCCATCTTACGATAGTCTGTTAGCCATGCTTCAACGCCGCCGCAGTATTCGCGAGTTTAAAAATATACCTGTTGAAGCGGAAAAGATTAATCAAATTCTGGAAGCTGCCCAAACAGCCCCAATGGGAATACCACCTTCGGATGTGCATGTGTTGGTACTAGAAAACAAGAAACAGGTACGGACTTTTGCCGAAGAGTTTTCCAACTACCTGAAAAATATCCGTTGGATGTCGTCCAACTGGTTTCTTGCGCTGATGCGACCTTTCTGGGGAAAGGCAAATGACGAGATGATGCACGAATTCATCAAACCGGTGTTTAATATTTACGTGGACGATATGTCCAAAGGTAATAACTGGATAAACTACGATGCGCCGCTCGCCATGTATTTCTACGGATCGCCTTATACCGACCCGGCCGACCCGATTATAGCAGCCACCTACGCCATGCTTGCGGGCGAAAGCCTTGGATTAGGGACTTGCATGCTTGGAGCTATTCATCCGTTCATACAAAACGGCAAAAAAGCCAGGAAATTCCGGGAAAAGTGGGGTATCAAATATCCGTCACGCGAGGGGTTGGTGGTTATTTTTGGCTATGCCGACGTTCATTACAACAAAGGCGTAAAACGGACTTTTGCGGATATCCACCGTATTAGTTGACACTGGACAATTAATTAAAGTATTCATGACCTTTCATTGTCAACTGTGAATTGAATAAAGGTACTCCTGCTCAGTTTGCCCTGATGTAGGTACAAATTCTGCTTTGTGAAGGCAACCCAGCGCATCCAAATCCATAATGCTTGAATAGCCGGAGCGGCAGATAATTTTCTTCGATCCAAATAAAATCTCAGCCAGTTCCGCATCCGGTAAATGTGGAACTAAGGTTATGTTTCCAATATGCCGCTGATAGCTGGCAGATTGCGGTTGTCCTCGAACAATAAGCGTTTTTTCAGACCGGTCTTTATATTTCAAAATCAGATAATCTTCAAAAATGGTTCGCTGTGGTTCCAAACCTGAAACCACAGCCACTACATCAAAATCAGTATTTGGTTGTGCATTTCCCAGTCCCTGAAAACGGGACAATGGTCCGATGAACTTTGCGTTATTAGGTAATGGATATTTGTGACTCAAATCGCCCGACAAACCGCCATTTTCAACTCTGTCAGGAATCCAGCATTCGTCATAACGATTTATAAATGTTTTGTGGATCCGGTGGACCAACGGTTCTAAAAACTTCAGGTTTACCGGCATTTTTATCATCAATTGATGCGTAATATACACCGAATGAACCCGCTTGCTCCACAACCCAAAGCGGTTGTCGGAAATAACTCGGTCGAAATGCTCCTTTTGAAGCAGATTTCTAAGCCAGATATGTTCTTGAATAATGCCTTTGATAATGTTGGGAAAGTTGAAAACCATGGCGCCAACCTGCGATTTTCCGGCAGCATAATACACCTGATAGGACGGAAATTCAATAAAACGAAGCGAAGGAAACTCCTGTCGGAGAAATGCAAGCGGAAAGCCATCTGCCACCACCACCGCCTCGTGGCCTTCGGCCAGAAGTTCTCGGATTATCGGTACGCAACGTGTAGCGTGGCCTAATCCCCAGTTAAGCGGGCAAATCAATATCTTCATGTGACCGATCCCTTACCCTGCCACCGAAACATCAAATCCTCTGGCTTTCACTTTGTCTGCAATCGCATTCAGTTCGTCGACGTTTACTTTTTGGAGTGTTTGTGTAGGTGCTTCGCGGTCGAGCGAGTAAATCATTACCTGTTGCGGATTTATTTCTTTCAGGGCATTCAACCAGGCTTCAATTTCCTCGTCTGTCGTATTATCCAACTTTTCGCCATTTACTTCCCCACGCAGAAACATGGTTTGGATAATGAGCTTTCCTTTAAATTTCTTCAAATGTTCAATAAACCACGCCACATTGATATGCTTACCAACAGGTTGATCCATCAACTTCATGGTGCGGTCGATGGCCGAGTCAAATTTCAGGATGTTGTTATCCACCTTGTTCAATGCTGCGAAAACATGCGGTTTATGAACCCGGGTGGAATTGGACAACACGCTGACTTTTGCCGTGGGGCAATATTTATTTCTGAGGGTGATGGTATCGTCAATAATCCCTTCGAACTCTGCGTGAAGCGTAGGTTCTCCATTCCCCGCAAAAGTGATTACGTTGGGAATTTGTCCTTCGGCTACCATTTCTTTTAGTTTTGCTTCCAGCGTTTCGCGCACTTGCTCCCTATTAGGGATGGGCGATTCCTGCATGGTGGTATTGAAGCCGCATTCGCAGTAAATGCAATTGAACGAACATATTTTGGCATCAATCGGCAGCAGGTTTACGCCGAGCGAAAGTCCAAGCCTGCGGCTTTGAATGGGTCCGAATATTAGTTGGTCAAATAAAAACATATTCTTTTATATATGAACTTTCCCAACGTTTTTAGCCTTGGGAAAGTTGTTTTGATGATTCTAAAGTTTGATGATTATCCTCTCCCCAAGCGTTTTTGAAAGCTGTTTCTTGACAATTTCCAGTTGGCTCATTTCCCTCATAATTTCATCCACCAATGCATTATTCTTGACATCGTTTGCAGCTTTCATTTGCTGCAATTTCTGTTTTATCATATCCAGGATAATAATATTCTTAAACTCAAAAACTACACGGGGAATCAGGTCAATGAAGCGTTCAGCATCAGTTTCAATGCGTTTGATTTTAGAGTGGACCTTACTCAGCGTGTATTTTTCGGTAACCAAATCAGCTGTGAGCATGCTTATCTGGCCATTCTGGTGATAAAGGAAAAAGCGTTCGGCAATAAAATTTTCCTGTCGGTGATGAATCTTGTATTCTTCGAGCATCAGCGCATGAACCGGATTCTCAAACACCAGATTATCTTGAGCCAACTCATCTAAAATATAATCGCCCACCGTTACCGGATGTTGTTTTTCTTCGTCGGCATAAAAGAAAATGGCTTCACCATGTTTTACGAGTATCTGCAGGATGTTTCGTTCCTGGTCTTCAAACCTTGAAGTAACAACGGCTGATTCGGGCAGGAAAAATTCATCAGGCGGAGGCATATCCGGCCCATCATTCGGGCGGCGTGTTGCCATTTTCTCTTGTTCGGCATTTTTCAGCTTGTTGATTTCGTAGTAAAGCATTTGCTCTTCCACGTTCAGCAGCGTGCTGCATTCCTTCACGTACTCGCCACGAATGGCCGTATTGGGAATAATAGCAATGCTTCGCACGATATCCAGCACCAGTCCGGCACGTTTCACAGGGTCTTTTCCCGCATCGGCCAACAGCAGGTTGGTTTTGAAGCGGATAAAGTCGGAAGCGTTGCGCTCCACGTATTCAATAAAGTCGGAAGCGTTGGTTTTGCGGGCAAAAGAATCGGGGTCGTCTCCATCGGGCAAAAGAAGTACTTTAATGTTCAGCCCTTCTTCCAATAAGAGGTCGATACCACGAATGGATGCTTTAATACCCGCCGCATCGCCGTCGTAAATAACGGTTACGTTTTCGGTAAAACGGTGAATAAGGCGGATTTGCCCTGGTGTAAGCGAAGTCCCGGAAGAAGCCACCACATTTTCGATGCCGCTTTGGTGCATGGAAATAACGTCGGTATAACCTTCCACCAAAAAGCAACGATCTTGTTTTACAATAGCTTGTTTGGCAAAATAAATCCCGTAAAGCTCGTTACTTTTGTGGTAAATTTCCGATTCGGGCGAGTTGACGTACTTCGCCATTTTGTCATCCTTCTTGAGGATACGACCACCGAACGCCACCACTTTACCGGAAAGTGAATGAACAGGGAACATAACACGCCCACGGAAACGGTCGGCCAGGTAATTATTATCGCCTTCGAGCGTGAGGCCCGTTTTTACAAGGTATTCTTTATTGTAACCGGCTTTCAGCGCCGACTGTGTAAAAGCATCCCGCTGCTCCAGGCTGTAGCCGAGTTGGAATTTTTGGATAATGTCGTCGCGGAAGCCACGCTCGCGGAAATAGCTGAGCCCGATAGCTTTGCCGTCCAAGTTATTATGAAGCGTGTGCGTAAAATGTTTTTGAGCAAACTCATTGACCAGAAACATGGATTCGCGGTCGTTGCGCACGGACATTTCCTCGGGACTGAGCTCCCGTTCCTGCACTTCGATATGGTACTTGCGGGCGAGGTATTTGAGCGCATCATAATACGAAATCTGCTCGTGCTCCATGATAAAATGCACCGAGTTACCGCCCTTGCCGCAACCGAAACATTTGAAAATGCCTTTGGCAGGTGACACGATAAACGAAGGCGTTTTCTCGCCGTGAAACGGACATAGCCCCAGCAAGTTCACCCCGCGTTTCTTCAGGGTAACGAAATCACCTACCACATCTTGTATCTGCGCGGATTCGGTTATTCGGTCTATGGTGGGTTGGTCTATCATTGGGATTATCTTTATGAGACGCATGCCATGCGCCTCTACGAAAAATTTGATTGCAAAATTACAGCTTTTATTCCGGAAATCGGTTATGGGTAAAATTAAAAAAATATGCCAAACTCAATACAAAATAAAGAGGCCGGGATAAAACCCGACCTCTATCACATTAATAAATAATCTTTTACCCGTTTTACAAAGCAACGGGTTAACAAGACCTTATTCTACACTTGCTTTTTTATACCAGAGAAACCAGGCCGGGCTGTAATAACCTTCCGGAACCAGCGTTGCATCACCTTCATCAGCTTTAGGCGGTACTTTTACCAACACATCATTACCTACTTTCCAGTTCACGGGAGTCATAACTTTGTTTTTTGCACTTTCCTGCAAAGCAGTAATTGTCCTTATCAGTTCATCGGTGTTTCTCCCAACATTCATTGGGTAAAAATAAATTGCCTGAATAACATCATTCGGATCCACAATAAAAACGCCCCGAACACTCATTGTTGTGTTCGATTCAGCATGAATCATCCCATATTTTTTCGAAATAGAGATGTTTGAATCATCAACCAGTGGAAATTTAATTTTCAGATGATCTTTATCATCTAATTTAATCATTTCCAACGCTTTTTTCCAATCATAATGAGTTTCCAAACGATCTGTCGAGACCACAACAATTTTCACATTGAGTTGTGTCAGTACGTCCTGGATTTTTGCTAGTTCAAGAATTTCAGTGGAGCAAACCGGTGTGAAATCTTGCGGGTGGCTGAACAATACTTTCCACTTACTACCGTAATCGGTCGGGAAATTAATTGTTCCATTGGTTGATTCTGCGGTGAACGAGGGGGCTGTCTGCCCGATTAAAGGAATTCGAAAATTTCGGTCCTCACTTGGTTTTAAGTCTGCTGCCGGAACAGCATTGATCTGCGTAAATAGCAATACAAAAATACTTACCGGGAAAAATAGAATACTTTTCATAATAACAATTTTTTAACGTATAACAGATACTAGATAATGAATGGCGGATGCCATTTGGACTCACAAAACAGAAGTTCCCGCCCGGAAGTTTCTGTTTCTTGTAATTATTATAAATTATTGGCTTAATCAAAGTTTGGCTTAATCCACTTATTATATGCAATTTAGGCTATTTAGCAATCAAAATAAATCAACAAGAGAAAGTAGAAGTTTATCCCTGAAATTTCGCAAATGCTTATTTCCTATTACTTTAATAAACTCCCTATTCAACAGGCAATTAAAGAAATTTTGTAGTGAGCAGAATTCATTCAAAATAACTTTTGCGAGCAAGGCAGGTTTTAAGATAACAAAAATAAAGGTCGCTAAAATGAGAATATTAATGTTGGAGAACCCAGGTTTCGCGGTTTACAACCGCGGTCTTCAAAAACACCGTGGTTGTAAACCGCAAAACCCATACCCCCAAAAACCTTTGGTCCGAAAATTGTAAAGCACAAGTCTTTTCTTTTACATTGTTCCGAAAAAAGCTTATCTTTGCAATCTATTGTTTGGTCAATAGCCTATTTCCGTATTTATGTTAAAGCAGCAGTTACAACAAAAATTACAACAAAAATTATCGCCTGCGCAAATTCAGGTAATAAAAATGCTCGAGGTACCTACTTTGGAGCTGGAAGAGCGCATCCGTCAGGAACTGGAGGAAAATCCGGCATTGGAAGAAGGGGCCGAAGCCGACAAGGAATCGGAAGAAATGGACGACCTGAGCATTGATGATGGCGGCAATAACGATGATTTTGATATTGATGAATACGTGGCCGACGATGACATCCCCGATTACAAACTGAAAGCCAACAATACATCCAAAGACGATAAATACGAAGACATCCCGTTTTCGGTGGGCATGACCTTTCATGAATTTTTAGTCGACCAGGTGGGCTTACTGCAATTGTCGGAGAAAGAACGCCTGCTCACAGAATACGTGATTGGTAATATCGACGACGAAGGCTACCTGCGCCGCACGCCCGAAGCAATGGTGGACGACATTGTTTTTCAGGCCGGCGTGCAAACTACCGACGACGAAATGTACCGCATCATTAATCTTGTGCGCCAGCTGGATCCGGCAGGCGTGGGTGCTTCCAACCTGCAGGAATGCCTGATGCTTCAGTTGGAACGCAAAGAAACCTGCGAATCGGTAAAGCTCGCCACCCGTCTTATCAAAGATTATTTCGAAGAATTTTCGAAGAAACATTACGATAAAATCCAGCGCGGACTGGAAATGGATGACACCATGCTGAAAAAGGTAATGAACGAAATCATCCACCTCAACCCGAAACCCGGAAACGCCTGGGGTGGTAATATTTTGGAAAAATCGATGGCAACCATTGTTCCCGATTTTATTCTGGAAAACGATGAAAACCAACTTACCGTTTCGCTCAATAACAGCAACATTCCTGAACTGCGTGTGAACTCTACGTACAACGAAATGTTTCAGGATTATGCCGGAAATAAACAGAACCAAAGCCGCGAAATGAAAGATGCGGTGATGTTCGTAAAACAAAAGATTGATTCTGCGCGTTGGTTTATCGACGCCATTAAACAGCGACAGCAAACCTTGCTTACCACCATGATGGCGATTGTGGATTTTCAGCGGGAGTTCTTTATCGAAGGCGACGACACGTACCTGAAACCAATGATTCTGAAAGATATTGCCGACCGCACCGGATATGATATTTCGACTATTTCGCGCGTAAGCAACAGCAAATATATTCAAACGGAATTCGGTATTTTTCCGGTGAAATACTTTTTCTCTGAATCGATGACCAACGACTCGGGCGAGGAAGTTTCGACACGCGAAATCAAGAAAATCCTGCAGGATTGCATCGACAACGAAGATAAACGCAAACCATGGAACGACGATGCGCTGGCCGAAGTATTAAAAACAAAAGGCTATATCATTGCCCGCCGAACAGTTGCCAAATACCGCGAACAGTTGAACATTCCGGTAGCACGCATGCGGAAAGAGATTTAGAATAGTCAGTAGTTTATAGTAAATAGTAAATAAAAAGAAACTGAATTGATGAAAAAATTCTACGAAATAATTTCACTGGTTTTTCAGCCGTTGTTAATGCCCACCTACGGTATTATACTGTTGATGAACATGGATGTTTTCACCGCGCTACCTCTCATGTGGCGCTGGATTGCCATTATCGGGACATTCGTATTCACAGCCATACTTCCTGCCATTCCAATCTATTTATTGATGCGAAAAGGCGAGGTGCATGACCTGTTTATTTCGAAAAAAGAAGAACGCACCATGCCTTATCTTTTCTCGTTTATGGCCTACGTATTCTGGGCGCTGTTCATGTGGCGCACCATGCAATTCCCCATGTTCATTGTAGCCATGGGAATGGGTTCAGCGCTTTCCATTTTTGTTATCGTATTTATCAACCTCAGGTGGAAAATAAGTGCACACCTGGCAGGAATAGGAGGCTTGGCCGGTTCCATTTTTGGCGTATGTTACCGCACGGCCATTAATCCTGTGTGGCTGTTTATCACAATATTATCTATTTCCGCACTTGTTGCATTGTCGCGCATTGAGCTGAAAGCACACACACCGGGCCAGGTTCTTGCCGGTTTTGCAGTAGGTTTCGTCCTGGTTTTCACCCCTTGCTTTTTCTTTTAAAATAATCCAACTTTTCCAAAGTTTAGAACTTTGGAAAAGTCATATTACAAATAAACAATTCACTAAATAAAATAAAAAAAGAATGATAACGATAGACCAACTGAAAGATGTGTTGGAACGCGAGTCCGCGTTGAGGAGGTATCTTTGACGTCGATACAAAATTGATCCAAATAGAAGAAGAAGAGTTGCGCACGCAAGTTCCCGGATTTTGGGATAATGCTAAAGAAGCTGAGGCTCAAATGCGCAAGGTAAAAGAGTTGAAAAATTGGGTAACCGGTTACAACGATGTGAAAACGGCCGCTGATGAACTTCAGTTGGCTTTCGATTTTTTTAAGGAAGAAGCTGTCAGCGAAGAAGAAGTGGACGAAGCATATCGTCATGCCATGGATCTGATTGAGACCATTGAAATGAAGAACATGCTTTCGCACGAGGAAGATAAACTGGGTGCAGTTATCAAAATTGTGGGTGGAGCCGGTGGAACTGAAGCGCAGGATTGGGCATCGATGCTTTTCCGCATGTATCAGCGTTGGTGCGAACGCCAGGGTTACAAGTGCGAAATCACAAACTTGCTGGATGGTGAAGAAGCCGGAATCAAAACCGTGACTATGCAGATTGAAGGCGAGATGGCTTATGGCTACCTGAAAAGCGAAAACGGTGTTCACCGCCTGGTGCGTGTGTCACCTTTCAATGCACAGGGCAAGCGCATGACTTCGTTTTGCTCGGTTTATGTGGTTCCGTTGGTGGATGATACAATCGAAATTGAAGTGAATCCAGGTATGCTGTCATGGGATACTTTCCGGTCCTCAGGAGCTGGTGGCCAGAACGTAAACAAGGTGGAAACCGGTGTGCGTCTGCACTATAAATTCGTGAATCCGGTAACGAACCAGCCCGACGAAATTGTGATTGAGAATACCGAAAGCCGTTCGCAGTTTGGCAACAAGGACAATGCTATACGCTTGTTGAAATCGCAACTGTACGAACTGGAGTTGGAGAAACGCCGGGCTGCATCAGCAGTAGTTGAAGCAGGTAAAAAGAAAATTGAGTGGGGTTCGCAAATCCGCAGCTACGTGTTCGACGACCGCCGCGTGAAAGACCACCGCACCAATTACCAGACTTCAAACGTGAACGGAGTAATGGACGGTGATATCGATGCGTTTATCAAAGCGTATTTGATGGAATTTCCGGATTAAAACAAATTGAAGTAAATACTAAACAGGCTTATTTTCTCTGCATTTGAGAAAATAAGCCTGTTTCTTTTAAATCAAAATTCGCATTTTGGAGTAATTCTCGCGAAACTCCTTGGGAGTAACTCCTTTCCGCTTTTTGAAAATGCGGTTGAAATTTGAGAGATTATTAAAGCCGCATTCGAAGCTTATTTCAGCAATTGTTTTTGTGGTATCGACCAGATAACGAGAAGCAATACCCAGGCGTAAGTCGTTAAGATATTCAATATAATTCTTACCCGTACGCTTTTTCATAAACCGGCTGAAAGAAACTTCAGACATATTGACGTGATTGGCAACATCGATCAGGCGAATTTCTTTCTGATAGTTTTCGTGGAGATAATTGACAACCTTCTGAATGCGTCGACTATCGGATGATTCATCTTTATTGGCAAAAGTAGTAGAGCAAAGAATACGCGAATTTTCGTCAACAGACAGTTCGTAAAGGATAATAAGCAGTTCAATGACAGAATAAAATCCACTTTCTTTATCGCTCAGAGAATGGAGTCGATCCTTTACACTTTCTATTACGTTGCGGGAAAAGACAACACCTTTTTTGGCATTTTGAAGCATTACAGCCACCGAGTGAAACTGGCGTTTATTCAAGAAACTTTCCAGAAAAAGATCTTTATGAAACTGAATCGTTATTTCGTGAATTTCCTTCGACTCGCAATGGCCATTCATCCAACCATGTTCCAGACTCTCATTCCCAATGAGACAAAGTTCAAGGTCGTCAATATTTTCAATGGAATCACCAACCACACGCTGTGCCCCTTTAGCATTCTCAATAAAATTGAGTTCATATTCCGGGTGGACATGAATAGGATAGGAGAATTCTGTCTTCGTACGGTTAATGATTATAAAACAATCTTCTTCCGAAAGCGGCGTTACTTCACGAAAAACATTAGATGGTTGCATAGAAATCATGATTTATTCATTTTGCAAGTGTACAAATTATCATTGAATAAACATCACATATAACCTAAAAAAAATACAAATAGCCTATTCCAAGGCTTTTACATTTGTACTTCGAATGCTTTCACGAGCCATTTTTCCCCACTCCTTCATCACATCATCGGCCCAGTTGCCTTCGGCTGCAGCACGAGGCAGAAGCATGGAACAGGTTTCGTTTTTATCGGAAACCGACCAGGCACACCAACTGAGTTTTCTGTCGCTCATCCAATCCTGATAAGCCTTCCATTCTGTTTTATCGAGCGGACCGTCTCCCGAAGCTTCCATACCGGCACACTCCGAAACAAAGATAGGAATGCCTGCAGCCATTGCAGCATCGGTACGGTCGCGCAACCATTTCTTGTGCGTTCCGGCATAAAAGTGCATGGTGTACATGATGTTTTTCTGACCAACGATAGGATTACCAGCTACCGAATCAATATCCTGATCCCAATGAGGAGAACCGACAAGAATTATGTTAGTTGGGTCAATAGCACGAATGGTTGAGATAACTTCCTCTGAATATTGTTTCACCACTTTCCACGAATAATAATCGGGCTCGTTCCATATTTCGTAAATTACATTAGGATTCTTGCCATATTTAGTTGCCATTTGAGTAAAAAATGTTTTGGCTTCGGCAGTATGCAATTTATGACTATGGAAATCGATAAGCACATAGATGCCGTTTTTGATAGCAGCATCAATTACGTTGGTCATGCATTTAAGTGCATATTGAGGGTTTTCCAGATAGCTATCGTCCAATCCAACACCCATGGAAGCGCGGATAACATTGCATTTCCAATCGGTAGCAAGCCATTTTACTGCACTTTTGTTATAAAAACGCGGCCATAAATTATGCCAACCAAGACTGGCACCGCATAGCATAAGTGGCTCTCCATTTTGATTTGATAGCTGTGTTCCAATAACCTGTAACTTGCCATTAATAGCAACCGGAGTTCTTTTCTGCGCTGAAAGTGACGCAAAAATACCAACAAAAAGCAGAGGCAAGAGAAGTGATTTTGTGATTTTCATAAGTGTTGTATTAGAGCTATTCTGTAATTCGGGCAATTAATTCCAAACACATCCTACCGTTGTGATACGGACATTTCCAGAATCCAGCTTTGTCATTCACTGTATCCGCTTGCCCATCGGCCGAGATAGACCAATGCCATTCCCCATTGATTTTATCAACGATATTCTCTTTTATAAATTCCCATTCAGATATCGATTTTTGCAAATATGATTCATCCTTGGTGAGTTCATAGGCATTAAAGAATCCAATCGTAGCTTCGGCTTGCGGCCACCAATCGGCATTGGTATCAATGTGTCCGGTTGCTGAGTTTTTTTCGTTTACTATCGAACCGTTTGCCTGAATGCCTTCTGCAGCAGCATTAGCCACCTTCACAACCACTTCACGCACTTTTTTCAATAATTCGGCATTGCCAAGTACCACAGCGGCTTCTTCGAGCAACCACGAGGCTTCTATGTCGTGACCATAGGAATAAAGTGTGGACTTGCATTTCCAGTTTTCATCAAAAAACAAGTCGAGATGATAAGATTCCGAGTTAATGATTTTCTCCAAAAATATCTCAATCAGATTCTTCAACTGCCGTTCCAACAAAGCATCTTTCCAAACCCGGTACAAGTTGGTATAGGCTTCCAGAATATGCAAATGCGTATTCATGGTTTTCTTTTCGTTGGCATCCTTCTCGCTCAGGCGCAGGTCTTCCAACAACACCCAGTCTCGGCTGTATGCTTCGAAATAGCCATTCTGCTCTTTATCAAAACTGTGTTTTTCAATCAAAAGAAATAGCTCAATGGCTTTATCAAGGCATTCTTTATCTTTTGTAACCCGATAATATTCAATCAATCCATAGATAAAAAAGGCCTGACTATAGATTTGCTTTTTTGTATCGACCGGCGTTCCATCTGCGCTCAACATCCAATAGGTTCCTCCATAATTTGTATCAAAAAAATGGTTGAAAGCATAGTCTTTTGCAAATTTTGCGAATTCTGTATATAATGGGTGTTTGAGTTGCAACGCTGCCGAAGAAAACGTCCACAGAATGCGTGCATTTAAAATTCCGCCTTTTGGAGCATCTGCCACTAATTGGTTTTTGCCTGTCATTTGTCCGTAGAATCCGCCATTTTTCACATCTAACATCTTATCCATCCAAAATGGAAGAATATTGTGCGTCAACTCTTCTTTGAGTTCTTGCTTGAGTTGTAATAGATTGTATTTCATAACCCCTAGTCCGTCAGCCGACGGAGAACTTAGTTAGTATTGATTTTTATATTTTTACTGTTGTGTTATTTTCAACAAACAGTTGTAATTTCCTCTCCGTCGGTTGACGGATTGGGGGCTACATTACCACTACCACCTTGTAGGTTCCACCTACAGGCATCAACGGGATAGTATTTCCTTCAATGGCCTTACCATCAACAGTTAGTGAGGCAACACCCTTCATCGATCCATTCGGATTTTTCACTTCTATGAGGTAAGTCGCTCCACGGAATTTACGGGTTACTGCAAAACCTTTCCATTCGGGTGCAATACAAGGTTCAATCCGCAAGCCATTGTAAGTGGGTTGAATTCCCAAAATGTATTGTGTAATGGCGTAATAGTTCCACGCTGCCGTTCCGGTTAACCAGGAGTTCTTCGCTTCACCCGGTTTGAAAGCATCTTTACCGGCAATCATTTGGGCGTATACGTAAGGCTCTACTTTGTGCAAGTCGCTAATCTCTTCGGTGTATGAAGGACAGATTTTGCGGAAATATTCCCACGCTCTGTCGCCACGTCCCTGAACGGTTTCGCCAATCATAATCCATGGATTATTGTGACAGAAAATACCTGCATTTTCCTTGTATCCAGGAGGATAGCTGGAAATTTCGCCGTATTCGATATAGTATTTTGTAAACGGTGGATTATTGAGCACGATACCATGTTCGCAGTCCAAACGTTCTTTTACCGAGTCCAGTGCTTTTGCTACCATGCCTTCTTCTAAACCAATACCGGCCATAGTACACCAGCCGTTCGATTCGATAAAGATCTTCGATTCTTCATTGTCTTTCGAGCCTATTTTGTTTCCAAAATAATCGTAAGCACGTATAAACCAGTCGCCATCCCAGCCGTTCAATTTAATGGCTGCAACCATTGTATCGATATGCTGCTGAGCGCGGGCTGCTTCTTCCGTTTTTCCGATTACTTTACATAATTCCACGTAATCGCGACCATACACCACAAACAGTCCGGCAATCATCAAGCTTTGCGCTTGGCTGCCTTCCGATTTGTTTTCGGTAGTCTGGAAACTTTCGTTCGGATCGTTGGAGAAGCAATTCAGGTTCAAGCAATCGTTCCAGTCGGCACGACCGCTCAATGGCAAACCGTGAGGTCCGAGGTTATTCACTACGTGATCGAACGAAACGGTAAGATGATGGAAAAGTGACACTTCCGAGCCTACTTCGTTATCAAACGGAACAGGCTCATCCAAAATAGTGAAATCGCCCGATTCTTTGATATAAGCTGTTGTTCCGAGAATCAACCACATCGGATCATCGTTGAAACCTTGTCCGATTTCGTTGTTCCCTTTTTTTGTCAATGGTTGATATTGATGATAGCAACCGCCGTCGGGAAATTGTGTAGAAGCAATGTCGATGATACGTTCGCGGGCACGTTCCGGAATCTGGTGCACAAAGCCCACCAAATCCTGATTGGAATCGCGGAATCCCATTCCACGTCCGATACCGCTTTCGAAGAACGAAGCAGAACGCGAGAAACAGAAAGTAATCATACATTGGTATTGATTCCAAATATTCACCATGCGATCCAGCTTTTCTTCGCCCGTTTTGATGGTAAATATGTTCAATAAATTATCCCAATAAGCGTTCAGTTCTGCCAGAGCAGCATCCACTTTGGCAGCCGTATCGAAGCGTGCAATAGTGGCTTTAGCTTTGGTTTTATTGATTACGTTTTTACTTTCCCATTTCTCTTCGGGAGCGTTTTCCACATATCCTAACACATACACCAACTCTTTCGATTCGCCCGGTTGCAATACCACTTCTACATAATGCGAAGCGATAGGTGACCAACCGTGTGCTTCGGAGTTGCGCGGTGCACCTTCGAGAACAGTTTGCGGTTCGTCAAAACCATTGTACAAGCCAAAGAATGTTTCGCGGTCGGTATCAAAGCCCTGCATCGGTTCATTTACCGAGTAGTATGCAAAATGGTCGCGACGTTCCTTGTATTCTGTTTTGTGATAAATCACCGAATCTTCTATTTCCACCTCACCGGTTGAGAAGTTACGTTGGAAGTTTTCCATATCGGTGGCTGCATTCCACAAGCACCATTCCACGAAAGAGAAAATTTTCAGCGTTTTTACTTCGTTGGTAGTGTTTCTAAGTGTTAGCTTTTGTACTTCGGCCCATGTTTTCAACGGCACAAAATACAAAGCCTCCGCTTCTACCCCATTTTTCACCCCTTTGATGGTGGTGTAATTCATCCCGTGACGACACTCGTAGCTATCCAGTTCTGTTTTGCATGGCTTCCAGCCCGGGCTCCACACCGACTCTCCATCGTTGATGTAGAAATATTTTCCACCACTGTCCATCGGTACATTGTTGTAACGATAGCGGGTAAGACGGCGGAATTTGGCATCTTTGTAAAAAGAATATCCACCACCGGTATTGGAAACTAAACTAAAAAAATCCTCATTGCCGAGGTAATTAATCCAAGGCCAGGGCGTACGTGGATTGGTAATGACGTATTCACGTCTGCTGTCATCGAAATGTCCGTATTGCATTGTCTATTTTTTAATTATTTCTTGTCATAACTTTTCCAAAGTTTAGAACTTTGGAAAAGTTGTATTGTAAAAGTTAGCTATTCAACGAACAGTGAAACCAACAATTATTAATTCCTCCGAATTTGGTCCAACCATCACATCAAAGTCGCCCGGCTCTATTACTTTATTCAAATCCAGGTTATAATATTCCAGTTTGTCAGGTGTTACCGTGAACGTTACCGTTTTTGTTTCATTTGGCTGAAGATTTACCCGTTTAAAATCTTTCAATTCCTTTTCAGGTCGGGTGCCGGTACTCACTTTGTCGCGAATGTAAAGCTGCACAATTTCTTCACCGGCTTTTTTTCCGGTATTGGTCACCTGCACCGACACATTTACTGATTCTGTTTTGCTTATTTCTTTTTTATCAATAATCAGATTTTTGTATTCGAACTGGCTGTATGATAAGCCAAAACCAAATGGATAAAGCGGTTTATTGGTGGTTTCACCTCCAACGTATTCACGCATTCGCGAAGGTTTGTGGCTGTAATAGCAAGGCAATTGCCCAACGAATTTTGGAATGGTTACCGACAGTTTCCCCGACGGATTTACTTTGCCGAAAAGCACATCGGCAATGGCTGTACCACCTTCCTGACCGGGGTAAAAAACCTGAATAATGGCCGGAACTGTCTGAGCCACCTGATTAAAACTCAACGGGCGACCGCCAAACATAAGCACTACCACCGGTTTTCCTGTTTGGAGAATAGCTTCAACCAATTTATTCTGATTACCCAATAAATCCAAACTTTGTCTATCGCCTGAATGCTCATCGCTCCAGGCTTCGCGGCAGAATGATTCTGTTTCGCCCAGCGCCAACACCACTACGTCACTTTTGGCTGCTGTTTCAACAGCTTGTTTTATCAAGACAACCTCGTTTTCGGGCAAATTTGGAGTTTGTCGCCCATTATCCCAGAACGAACTTTCTTCCAACGCCAACTTACAGCCTTCGGCATAAGCTACCAGAAATTTATTGCCTGCAAAATTCTTGATTCCATCCAATACATCAATTCCACGACGAGGCTCAGCCGTGTAACCACCAAAATGAACGTCTTTGGCCAACGGTCCGATAACGGCTACTGTTTTAAGTTTTGTGGAATCGAGCGGTAATGTATTTTGTTGATTTTTAAGCAACACAAACGATTTGTGAGCCGCTGCCAATGCTTTATGAGCAGGACAGTTGGTTACTTTCAGCATTTCTTTTTCACTAATATCTTTGAAGTCGAAAAGTCCAAGTTGGTATTTCAATGTCAATGTTTGAAGCACCAGGTCATCAATTTGTTTTTCGGAGATAAGTCCCGCTTTGACCAAATTTTCCAATTCATCATACGCTCCGGTTGCATAGCGCAAATCAACCGCAATGCCGTTTTCAATGCCCACTTTGGCAGCATCAGCAAGCGTGGGAACAGTTTGGTGAGTTTTGTACATTTCGCGCAAGGCGTCCTGATCGGCAATTATCAAACCCTTAAAACCAAGTTTCGAGCGGAGAATATCATTTATCAACCATTTGCTGGCATGGTTTGGTTGCCCGTTCATTTCGTTGTACGACGGCATAACACTCAACGCGCCGGCCTGAATACATTTTTCGAACGGCAGCATATGGCTGTTCATCAAATCGTATTTCGAAACATTAACCGGAGCCACATTTCGTCCACCTTCCGGCTGACCGTGACCCACAAAATGTTTTAAAGTTGCGGCTACATGGTTGGCATCGGATTGTCCGCTTCGTCCCTGAAAACCCCAAACGGCAGCTTGTCCACAGATAGCAGCTAAATAAGCATCCTCACTGTACATTTCTTCGGTGCGACCAAAACGTGGCTCGCGTGCCAAATCGAGCACAGGCGAGAACAGTTGTTTAACACCTCTTGAAGAAGCTTCGAGTGCAGTGACCGTAAAAACGCGTTCGAGCAAAGCGGCATCCCACGTACAACCCAACGCGATAGCCTGCGGAAAAACAGTTGCACCGCTTGCCATGAAACCATGCAATCCTTCGCCAATAAACATGGGCGGAATATTGATACGCAGACTTTTATTATAATGACGTAGATTATTGGCAATCTTCACATACAAAGTTGGTTCAACACCCCAACCCAGTCCGATTTCGCCAACTCCGAAGGGAAAATACTTCTTCAGACTGTCGGTATTTACATTCCCTTTGGCATCAACAAACGACTTAATCACATCGTACGAGCAATTTTTCATTTGAGCCACTTTTTCGGCCAATGTGAGTTGTTGGAGAAGTTTGGCAGCTCTGTCAGCAGGTTTATCTACATAAGTAGAATTGCCTGCAAAAACTGTTTCCGCTAAAAGCAAGAAAAAAACCGGAAATAAGAAAAAGACCTTTTTCATCTTTACTTTGTGATTTCTTGATGTTACTATTTTATTAAAAACACGGGACGAAAAACCTTTATTAACCGCTCCGCGCTGTACTACAATCTACTGATATTCCTCAATAATACTTTTTATTTATTTGGCACTATTTCGTTTAACTTCGAGTTGTTCTGATATTTCCTTTACCTTTTTATCGGAAAGCGGATAGAACAACATGCCAACAAAAGCCAACACACAGCACACTGCCGGCATTAAACTAATCATTATATGTTCACCAAAAAGCGTTTCAGGACTTTGTTGTAATGCATCAGGAGCATATTTGAAAATAGCCAGAATCCAGCCACTCATTGCCGAACCTAATGCCCAACCTAATTTTTGAGACATAGATGAAGAGGAAAAAATCAACCCTGTAGCACGGCGTCCGGTAATTAATTCCTGATGATCTACAATATCAGCAAACATTGACCATAATAAAGGCAACACATAACCGGCAAAAAGTGAGATTACAAACTGGAAGGCAAGAATCCATGTAATATCATTTGGAATAAAATAAAAACCGGTACTCAATGCTCCTGCAATCAAAATGGCTATCATGTAAGTTCTTTTCTTACCGTATTTTGCCGAAATGGAAGGAGCAGCCATAACACCAATAAGATTTGCAGCCTGACCGACCAAAAAGTAAATGGTTGTCATATCCCAACCTGTTCCGGTCATTTTATAATCTACTTTTACAAAATCTCTGAAAAAATAAATAGCCACACTATCGCGCACTGCGTTAAAAAGCAAAGCAGCCAAACCCGTTGCAACTAAAATCCACCACGGTGCATTGTGAAACAGATTTTTTAAATCCTTTTTGATAGAAACATTTTCGTCACTCTCTATTTGTACTACCCTTTCTTTAGTCCAACTAAAGCAAAGCAGGAACAAAACTACACAAATTATCCCGATTGATCCTACACCCATTACCCAACCGACTGTTGATGTACTAATGCCGGCAGTTTGAGTTGCTTGAGCAACAGTTGCGGTATCAAATGTTTTAGAAAAGAAATCAATCAATGGTTGTAACAACATAAATGTCACGAAACTACCAATAAAGGCAAATGACATACGATAAGAAGAAAGGGAATTGCGTTCTTTTGGATCGGAAGAAATAGCTCCAAGCAAGGAAGCATACGGTACATTAATTAACGAATATACAATCATCATTAATGAATAAGTGATGTAAGCATAGACTAGCTTTGCCGTTTGTCCGAAATCAGGAGCAAAGAAAGTGATAGCTCCCATTACAGCAAACGGAATGGCAAACCAAAGCAAGTATGGGCGATATTTCCCGTAGCGGCTTTTAGTACGGTCGCTGATAATGCCTACAAAAACATCGAAGAAAGAATCCCAAAGGCGAGCAACGAGAAACATGGTTCCGGCAGCAGCTGCTGTAATTCCGAATACATCGGTATAGAAAAACAAAGAATACATTCCGAAAATTTTCCAGAACATGGAAGATGCAGCATCGCCAAAGCCATAACCGATTTTTTCTTTTAGACTAATTTTTTGAATATCCATTTGAGTTATTGTGATTTTTTGCTGATTATAATAATTAGGTCAATGATATCGGCTACAAAATTATTAGTTTGCAGCTGATTAATTGGTCTGAAATGTTTCCATTCAGATGTTATTTTCGAGATTTTACCGGTTTCATAAATACTTTCAGGCACAAAACATCGTGAGCCGGAATTGTAGCTATCAATGCTTTGCGGGTATCACGAATAGAGTTGTTCACCCACAGATCCCTGAGTATATAAACATCTTTACCAGTAGTATCGAGTTTAAGACCCGAAAAATCATCGGCTACAGAGAATGATTTCCAATCCTGTGTAATGGTTTTGGGTGATTTGCTGCGATTGAGATAAAACAAGGCCCACTCATTATTTTTCAATGGTTTCAACCAGGTTTCCACGCTATCTTTCACTGCAAACTTAAAGCCCTGAATTCCTAACGAATCCTGATTTATTGCAATCACGTCTTTATTTGTCAATACGTTTAAAGTTGCTGAAGTCATATTGCGCAAATCGTTTCCTGAAATAAGCGGAGCAGCCAACATAGCCCACATCGTAAAATGAGCACGTTCTTCGTTCACGGGCATTCCATTGCCAACTTCCAACATATCAGGGTCGTTCCAATGTCCGGGACCGGCATATTTTCTCAAAGTATCTTGCTTCTCGAGAATTTGCATCACGCCAAATGACTTCCATGTTCCATGGTCTTCCACACAATCAAAACAATTGTAAATGTCGCCGGTTGTACGCCACAAGTGACCCACTTTGTCGGCCCAAAGCCAGGGTTTGTTGTCGCCCCATTCGCAAAGGCTGAAAACGATAGGTCGCCCGGCACTGTAAAGCGCATCACGCATAGTCGTGTAAGCACCTTTGCCATTGATATTTTCAGTAAAACACCAGTCGTATTTCAAATAATCAACACCCCATTTGGCATACGATAGAGCATCCTGATATTCGTGCCCACGACTGGCTGGGCGTCCGCCACAGGTTTGAGCTCCGGCACAGGAATAAATTCCGAACTTCAATCCTTTTGAATGAATATAATCAGCTAATGCTTTTATCCCCGATGGGAAACGTTCAGGATCGGCAAGGATAAAGCCAAGGGAATCGCGCTTAACCTGCCAACAATCATCAATAACAACATATTCATAACCGGCATCTTTCATTCCTGATGAAACCATAGCATCGGCCGTTTCTTTGATCAATTGTTCGCTAACGTTGCAAGCAAATTTATTCCAACTGTTCCAACCCATGGGTGGAGTTTTGGCAAGACCTTCGAATTTTTGGGCGTTTGCGGAAGAAATGACCGCAAAAAATATTACTGCAAATATTATTTTTTTTATGAGTTTCATACTGGTTATTTTCTATTTATTTGTAAATGAAATTAGAGTGCTTTATTCTTTGTAACTAAATTTTTAATTGTTTGCACCGAAGTAGCTGAACGGTAACCATCAGCAGGCGTATTCAATACATAATCCAGCAATTTATCGATGGTGGAAGTGGCCACGTGCATGCGGGTATCAGACGAAGCGTAATAGATGAAAACCGCTCCGTCTTCGTCGGCAATCCAGCCGTTGCTAAACAATACGTTTGACACGTCACCGATGCGTTCTTCGCCTTCGGGAGCCATAAAGAATCCGGCTGGCTCAGCAATTTGTTTCGACGGATCTTGCAAATCGGTGAGGTAAAGATACAATACATAACGCAATCCGGCAGCACAATTGCGCACGCCGTGTGCCAAATGCAACCAACCTTTCTCAGTTTTGATTGGGTGCGGTCCTTCGCCGTTTTTCACCTCTTTGATGGTGTGGTAAAAACGTTGGTTGATAATTTTTTCTTCCGTTACCTCGGCTTTTGTAATGTCGTCAACCAATCCCCAACCAATTCCACCTCCGCTACCAGTATCGATAAATCCATCTTGCGGACGTGTATAAAGCGCATATTTACCAACCACAAATTCCGGGTGAAGCACCACATTGCGTTGCTGGCTTTTTGTTTTCAAGTCGGGCAATCGTTCCCAGTTGATCAAATCTTTGGTACGGGCAATTCCGGCAGCTGCCACAGCCATTGATAAGTCGCCGGCAGGAGCAGCCGGATCTTTGCGTTCGCTACAGAAAATGCCATAAATCCAACCATCTTCGTGAGCTGTCAGACGCATATCATACACATTAGTGTCGGGCTCATCGGTTTCGGGAAGTGTTATCGGTTCATCCCAAAAGCGGAAATTATCCACGCCATTCGGACTTTCGGCAATGGCAAAAAATGACTTGCGGTCATTACCTTCAACGCGTACCACCAAAACGTATTTTCCGTTCCATTTAATTGCGCCGGAATTGAGCGTTGCATTTATACCAATACGCTCCATCAGAAATGGATTTGTTTCAGAATTCAAATCGTAACGCCACTCAATAGGTGCGTGAGCTGCAGTAACAATCGGATTTACGTAGCGGTCGTAAATGCCGTTGCCATTTGCTTCTTTTTCATTTTTCTTAGTCAGTAATTGCTCGTGTGTTGCTTTAAGATGTTTTAAAGCGTCATTAAAATCAGTCATGTCAATCTATTTTATTTCTTAATATTATCTATAGTGCAGTTTAATTTCAGAATCGTTGAAGTCATTCCATCTGAGCTTGCTGTCAACGTAATTTCGCCTGCTTGTTTTTGAGTTTTTACAATAATTTGTGCCAATCCATTGAATGCTTTTCGTTTCCATTGTGCTGAACCTACAAATTGCTCCTGTTCGTGCGAAGCAGGATCACCATTGCCCACACCTATTATTTTGCCCGGACCGTTCAGTGTAAATATCACTTCGTTATTGGCTGTCGGCACCAATCTGTTTTTCTTATCATTTATCTGGACTGTAATTACGGCAACATCTTCACCATCGGCATTCAACCCCGTTCGGTCTGCTGTAAGTGCGACTTTGGCTGGCTCATCGGTGGTAGATACAAGTTCCGAAACAGTCAGCTTCCCTTTTACAAAGCCTTTAGCCACTAATGTTCCCGGTTTATAAGTTACATCCCATTCCAAATGCCCGTTCTTTTCCATTGCTTTTTTGCCCAATGATTTGCCATTCAATAGCAATTCTACGTCTTCGGCATTGCTGTAAATGGTGACTTTGATCGTTTTGCCTTCTGATCCTTTCCAGTTCCAATGCGGCATAATGTGCATTACTGGCTCTTTTCCCCACCACGATTTCAGGTAGTAGAAAATATCTTTGGGGAAACCGCAAAGGTCAACAATTCCAAACTGCGAATTGACCGCCGGCCAAACCAATGGGTTTGCTTCTCCGCGATAATCGAAACCTGTCCAGTAAAACAAGCCTGACAGGAATGGACGCGCTGCATAAAATTTCCAACCCGATTCTGTTCCTACATTCTCGGGCATCCGGTTGGCGGCAGCCATTCTACCGTTTTCTTTATCATCCACATACACTCCGCGTGTTCCAATGGTATTGCTTTCTTCTGTGCCAATGCCGCTTTGCCATGGAAAATTTTTATGGTGTTCGTCAATATTCCCCTGAACAATATAGTTGTAGCCCATCACTTGCGTAGTTTTCCCGCTTCCTGTTTCCCAGCCGCCCGAAACAGCCACCGTGAATGCCCGCGAAGAATCCAGTTTCTGCGCAAATTCCTGCATCGTTTTAGTGATGCGAGCTCCTTTTTCATTGCCTTCAATAGCCCATTCCTCGTTACCTACCGACCAAATCACCACCGAAGGATGATTTCGATCACGCACCATAAAGCGTTCCAACAAGTCGAAATGCTCTTTATTGATACCCATCAGGCGGTTTTCGTCCAGTACCAACATTCCCAACCGGTCGCAAACATCCAACAGCTCCGGCGTAGGCGGATTGTGTGAAGTACGGATGGCATTGCTACCCATTTCTTTGAGCTTTTTCACCCTAAATTCCTGCAAAGCATCGGGAATGGCCGTTCCAACCCCGGCATGATCCTGATGGTCGTTCGTTCCGAGTATTTTTATGTTTTTGCCATTCAAGAAAAAGCCCAGATTCGGGTCAAAACGCACCGAACGAATCCCCACATTGGTGGTATAAATATCAACCACCTGCCCTTCGGCAATAATGGAAGTTTTCAGCTTGTATAAATATGGATTTTCAAGCGACCAAAGGGTTGGTTTTTGCAGCTTTATTTTTTGGAAGTACGTGTTGTCCAAATTGCCATTCAGGCTTGTATTTTCAAACTTTATCGAAGCAACATGCTGATTATTTGTATCCAATAGCGTTTGCTCTATGGTAAAACTTTTTAGTTGAGCATATTGGTTTTCAACCTTTGTACGAATGGTTAATTCTGCATTATCGCTATTAATTTCCGACGTAACAAATGTGCCATATTGAGCCACGTGCAAACGATCCGTTTTATTCAACCATACATGACGGTAAATACCCGCACCCTCGTAATACCAACCTTCCTCAATGCTTGCATCAACACGAACAGCAACTGTATTTTCAGCGCCATAATTCAGGTAATCGGTAATGTCGTAAGTAGAACTGGCATAACCACTTGGCTCATGCCCCACATAAAAACCATTGACCCAAACCGTAGAATTGCGATGAATGCCATCAAACTGAATACTGATTTTGCGACTAAGATCTGAAGCTGGGATATCGAACTTTTTGCGATACCAACCTACCGAAGTTTCGGGATATTTCCAACCAATGGTTTTATATCCGTGGCTATGACTTGCCGAACCGGAGAACGGCAATTCCACCGCCCAATCGTGAGGCAGGTCTACTTCGTTCCATGTACTGTCTTTAAACGTAACGGCGGCGACTCCATCACCGTATCCTGTTTTGGCAAAATAGGTAAAATAACCTGTTGATGTTCCAAAATCCTTCGTGTAATCGGTGGCATGACCGAGCGCGAAACGCCAACCAAAATCCATTAGCAAATGCTCTCGAACATTGGTTGTTGTTTCATCCTCCAGTTTCTGAGCGAAAACAGGAAGTGAAGCAATTACCCACAATAACAATATTGTCAACTTCAGTTTCATCTTTATTCAATTCACTACTTTAAAATACAAAATCTCTTTGTTCCACTAAAACCAGCATTCCATAATCTCAATAAATACAGTCCGCTATTAAAATTTACCGTATTGATTTTTATGGGTGTATTTCCGTCATAATTAGATTGAAACGTATCTATCAATTTGCCATCCTGCGAATAGACTGAAATATCAGTCAGTGCAGGGGTTTGTGAAGCAAGTGCAATACTCAGACTTTCCTTGACCGGATTAGGGAAAAGTTTGATTTCTGTCGACCCGGTCTGCGGATTTTCGACCGAAGCAGTGTTTGATTTCAAAACAATGGCAGTTGTGGAAACAGTTGGCAAAACCAGACTAAATGAATTACCCGAAACAGCTACCGTATTCTTCTTCAATCCATTGCTGTTATGCGACACAAAGGTTTCGGTTGTAGGCAGCGATGCAATTTGCAGCGTATTGTAAATTCCATCTTTGACAGAAAAGTTGGATAAATTTACTGTTACCTTATGAGTAGAATTGAGGTCTCGATTGACCAAAATCACTGTCATCGAATCGGCATTGCTGCTGACGGTGGTGTATGCCGAAACCGTATTTTCGAGCGTGGAAGTGCTGGTTACACTGGTGCTTTTGGCGTAGCGGCTAAATAGGTGCAAGGTTTCCCACATGCCCACATTCCAAGTCCAGGGAGTGTATAACTCCACGCCATTATTGGCAAATGTGCCTAATAAAGAAGCATAAAGAACCGAGTTGACATTAGCATTTGCAGAACTGATTCCCGACTCGCTCAATCCAACGGTGATGCCGTGATTTACACCGAAATATGTGGTCAGCCAATCATTAATCCGTTGAAAAATATATTCCTTGTTTTGTGTATTATCCCAACCGCCATTGATAGATTTCAGACCGTTTGCTCCCGGATAAGCGTATGTTTTATCATAAAAAATACGGTGGAGCTGCAATACATCGGCATCGGAAGTTTCGCCCGGATACCAATGAATGTCAACTACATCAAGTAACTTTATTCCCGTTGCTTTTTGTTCATCCGCTGCCCGTTTCAAAAAGTATTCGAGCCAGCAATAGTATTTCCCATTGATATTCAGTGTCTCGTTACCCCATTTGTACCATTGCCACTCGTTGGCGGTTACCGGTCCGCACAATTTGATTCCGGGATAGAGCGCACGGGCTTTTTTTGCCGCGGCAAAATAGTTCGTCATAAAAGTAGTTGCAGCCTGCTGGGTTGGCATTACGTCATCATGCGTTCCGCTCCATATTTCGGGCTCGTTGTCCATGTCCCAATACTGGAAATTAGCCGGATTTAATCCAATACCTTTCGTTCCGAACCAATGGTTGATGATTTCTGTTGTAGAATCGGCCGGCCAATCCATTGTGTAAAGAGCAGGATTACCATTGATCGTTGCGGTGCTGCCACCTGCGGTATTTACCGTGCCGCCACCTGCCAAATTCTGCGAACACCCACTCCACCATTGCGATTGGTTGTAGCCCCAATCATTAAAATTTTTTGTTTTGTTCGAAGCCACTTTCCCAATCAGCTGAAATGCCCACATTACCTGCATGTCGGGCACATTGGCCACAATGTTTTTTGACAAAGCATCCCAATCATGGTCGTACACATTATTGTACCAATCGGGGTGGCTGGATATTTTCTTGCGCCAGTTGTATTTGGTAGCATTATTTCCACCGTTTTCGCGAGTTAAATGTACTCCAGCATCTTTAACAAGAACAATTTCAGCCGCGGATGCTGTTGTTCCAAACGAATTGGAGAAACTTCCATTACGCCCATAAATATAAGGAGATACGGCTTTCTTGCCATCGGCGGCATTTACCGTCACAACCACATCCTGTGCAAATAAAGTTGTACCACTACACAATAGCAGAAACAAGAAAGCCATAGGTTTGATCAGCCTCTCCCCCCGCCCTCTCCAAGGAGATGGAGCTAGTTTAGTATTATTTGACATAATTGTTTTGTGTTTCGTTTATATACATGGGTGAAATTTCTTTATTTAAAAGAATACCCGGTATCTCTGTGAATTTTTTAAAGTCATTGGCCGAAGCATGTCCGGGATATGGCACATAAAAATGATTCGGGTTGTTGAACGCATTGCGCCAAAACAAAACGTAACTAATTTTATATGGTTGAATGATTGGCAATAAAACCCTTGTGAAATAATCATTTACTTTTATTCCTTCCATTCCGGTTTCGGCCATAACGGGAATTTTTCCTGTTTGGGCGGCATATTTTGTAACGATAGACAAACCGGTCGTCATTTTCTGTTTATATACATCTAAATCTTTCTGTCCGGTTCCAAAAGCGTATGTATCGAAACCTACAATATCCACCCATTCGTCGCCCGGATAACGCTCCATATATTCCTGTTCGGTAGCTACATCGGCGGGAGAAAAAGCATATAGCAGATTATGAACCCCTTTGGTATCACGCAGATATTTCACCGTCATGCGGTACAGCTCATTGTATTGGGCGGGTGTACATTGTTTGGCTCCCCACCAAAACCAACTGCCGGTATGTTCGTGATACATGCGGAAAATGACCGGAATAGGTTCTCCGTTTTTGTCTTTCAAATCGTGGAAAAATGTAGCCAAACGGTCGAGATACACCAGAAACTTTGCATGATTACTTCCTTTCGGCAATATACTTTTCACCACAGTATCTTGTGCACAATCCCATGCGGTTTTGCCGGTGGCAATGTTATCGCTATGCCAACTGATGGTATTGATTCCACCGCGATCGTACACTTCACGAATCAGGCGTTTCATGTCGGTAAAATAAATCGAATCCAGATTATGAGGTGCGTCAATTTCCAAATGACCGAGCTCCCAACCCGAAACGGCAGGATAATCGCCCGCAACGGCTTTTACATCCGAAGCTCCCGGTTTTCCGTACCAATCGTGACCGTAAGCCGCATCGTCCTGATGAGCAATCATAATCCCTTTGTCAAGATTATTTTTCATGTTCACGAAAAGTGCACGGGTTTTTACGGTGGCATTTTCGTCCACCAGTGTCACTTTTCCGTGAATTCTACCGGAATAATTCTTCACCATCTTCACGGTTGCATCCGTATCAAAAACGGAGTTTAAGCCTTGCTCTTCTTGTGCCGGATCGCCGAGGTAATCGTCGCCTTTTTTCCAGAAAATATGTTGTCCTTTTGGACGACCAAATCCACCCCATGCCCAGAAGTTACAACCTGCCAGCACATCTTTCTCAGCTGCCGACTGTTGTAGTTTATGAAATACAGCAGCATAATACCTATCGCGCAGGGAAGTAGAATCTTTCAGATTATATTCGTGGTGGTCGCGCGGAAATCCGAACTCTTCCATAACAATTGGTTTGGATAATTTTCGGGCAACAGCCATGTGATTATTCATGTACTCAACTGTTTTATCGATGCTGTTTTGCAACGTTCCCTGCATATCTTTCACATCCAACCAACTCCAGTTCTTAGGCCATATATGCATGGTCAGGTAATCGATATTCGGGTCGGCATGAATTTGCTCAAACAAACCCATATCCATTTCGCAGCCCCATTGACCTTCGGAACCAATGCTCACCATGTGGTTTCTGTCCAACGATTTGATATACCCTGAAATATCTTTCAGCCAAGCGGCAAATGCAGGTTTGTTAGCATCCGAGAAGGCTCGTGGCTCGTTCCCAATTTGCCACGAAAAAATAGCCGGATCCTCCGTGTATTTTTTTTTCGTGTAGCGGTTGGTGCGCGATACAATGTGTTTGATATGGTTTTTCAACAACTGACGGCATTCCGCATTTCCGGCATATTGCTTCACGTATTCCATATAAGCCGGCCAACCATCGACTGACGGAACGGGATTCTTGCCTTTGCCCACCCAGTTGAGGTACTGGCTGTAACCGCCCGACCATTCCCACGAATTGGTAAAAAACAACACCGCTTTCATGTTTCGTTTGCCAAGTTCAGACATCAAAAAATCCAAACCATCAAAAATAGTATCGTTGTACACGCCCGGTTTCTTTTGCAGCGTAGGTTCTACTTTCGAAGGAATTCCATTTTCGCCATCGGCACCAATCAGCACACGGAGGTTTTCTATTCCGTTGGCTTTCATAAAATCAAGCTCTTTTAGAAGACGTTCGCGGTTTCCACCTTCGCCCTTTGAACCTAAAATTGCACCGTACCAGAAGTTGGTCCCGATAAAGTAATAGGACTTGCCATTCAACTCAAAATGAGCATCTTTTGTGCGGACAAACGACCTCATCCCCAGCCCCTCGGATACTTGTCCCGCTTGCGGGAGAGGAGAGGGAAGTAGTGAGTTATTTGAAAAAATTGAATTACTAAAACATGTAAGCATAATAAGCAAAACAATAATATTCCTAGCCCTTAAAGGGGAACATAAGTTATTGTTGTCCTTTATCTTGTCTTTGAAGTCCATTTTAATATCATTTTTAAAATCAGTTGTAATCCAGTTCCCCTTCAGGGGTTAGGGGTCGTCTTTCTTACGGTTTATATTCTATTTTATCCGTTCTGAACGGAAGTAATGGTAAACCATTTGTATCAAATAAGTCGGGCATAGCATCATTCGTAAAACAATAGCGAACTGAAACCGGAGCTTTCACATCTTTGCTTGAAACTGTTATGCTTCCATCTTTCTCTATCTTAGCTACTGCCGGATAAAATTGGTTGTCGTCACCAGCAATCTGGAAATTGGCAGGTGATTTGGCCTTGCATATCAGTTTGCCAGAAGTTGTAAACTGAACATTTACCTTATCCTTTTTAACGACAAAGCTTTTATAAACAGGCGAATATGGGTTGATTTCCTTCATGCCATATTGTTCTTTCAAAGCCAGATTCACCAATCGCATTCCCACTTCTTTTTTTATTTTGGGGTGAATGTTCGTAATATCATCAACCAAATCGCCCACGCAAACCATTCCTGTTTTGGGCAAATGGAGTACCGACTCCTGATTCTCGCGTAAGTAAGCCGAACTATTTTTCCAATATCCTTTCCATGGTGCAATCTGTACAAAATAGAATGGAAAATCATTATTAAATGCTTTCCTCCAACCGGTTATAAGTCCTTCGAATAATTTTCCATAGTTTTGTGTCTCACCGGTATTTCCTTCACCCTGATACCAAATAGCTCCGGCAATTTTATAATTCACCAATGGATATAACATCGAGTTGTATAAAACGGATGGTGCTGTGGGAGCCCAATTTACTGGCTTAGTATCTTCGGCCAGCTTTTTAAGTGCGGCATCCTGCTGATACACTTCGTTTGGTGTCCAGCTCTGCACATTTGTTCCACCCCAATACGAGGCAATCAACCCTACCGGAACTTTCAATTTTTCGTTTATTGTTTTGCCAAAGAAATAACCGACCACACTCATAGATGGTGTAGTTTCGGGCGAACTGACTTTCCATTCTCCATCAGAATTCTCTTTCGGAAAAATACTGTAGGTGTGCGACAACTGGAAGTAGCGCAATTGGTTATTGGCCGATTGAGCCACCGCATCACCTGCATCGAGCACACCCTGCTGCCAGTTAAATGCATATTCCATATTCGACTGACCGGAACAAAGCCATACTTCACCAATTAGTATGTCTTCGACCACTACTTTTTGCGTACTGCTGATAAATGTGATTGTATATGGACCACCGGCTTTAGGCGTTTTCACAATAGCATCCCATGTCCAGTCTTTGCGGGGTTCTGCTTTCACTGTGTCGGTCGGATTCCAGCTGCAACTGATTTTTACGGTGTTTCCACTTTGTGCCCAACCCCAGAGTTTAACATCGGCAGATTGCTGAAGTACAGCGTGCTTGCTGATAATAGCTGGCAGGCGGAATGCCCATTGAGCGGAGGCGTTTAATGTAAAGCCTATTAGTATTGGTAGAAGTAGCTTCTTCATTGTTCGAGTGATTATAAAGACATTTATATTAAAACTATTTTAAACTGAGATACTCTATTGGCTATGGAGACCCGACAAATGTATATCCCCTGCTGAATCCGGCTATTTCTAGTCCATTGTTGAGTATAACTGCCAGCTGTTTGTTTGGCATCCACAATCGTTTCTATTTTTTGTCCCGATAAATTGTACAAACTAATATCAACATTTTCATCACCATTTAAACTGTAATTTATCGTTGCCTTGTCATACACCGGATTTGGAAAGAAACTTACTGTAGGTTTGTCTGCAACCGGTTGTTCTACGGCAGTAAAAGTTGTTGTTTCATATATTTGGGCAGTATCTTGATTTACCAATTGGATATTGTCAAACCAAAATGATTTCCCAACTAACGATGCTTGCTCAGCCACAATATCAAACCTGTCAATAGCTTTCCAATCAAACAACCCAGCAGCATTATACCAGCTGTTATCCCATGAGCCACCTTCGGCAAAACGAGAAAGCGGAAGATATACTTTGTGCCATTTCCCGTCCCACTTAGCAGTTGTTTCATCCATTGTAAAGTTCATGCGCCAAGGGTGATCGGAGGCAGAAGTTTTAGTATCAGTAAATCTTAAATCGAACTTAGCTCCCGGGGAGTTTCCTCTTACAAGAAAACTTAGTGCGTAATTTTGTGATTTCAGCGTAGACAAATCCTTGTTGGGCGAAAAGTTGAAACCAACCGTTCCATACTGTGCCGGACCGCTCCAAGACAAGCAGTATTTTCCATTATTGGGTTTGTCTTTTGAATAAAAATTGATGGCAGCCCCACTTGCAGTGCTCGATTCGGATATTTTTTCGCCAATATAGTCGGTGTAAATGGGAAATCCAACTAAGTCGGGCGTTAGTGTATATGTTTGTTGTGTCGGCACAGTTAACCCTAGCGAACTAACCAAGCCGGTGTTTATATCATAATCAAATTGCTCATTTGATCCTTTGTTGAACAACCCAAAACTACCCTGATAATCCCACGTTGTCCAGGGAATTCCTTTTGCTTCGAGGTATTTGCGTACTTCACCATACCAATATGTTCTGTCGGCATTCGGACTATTCGGAATATAAACACCAAATTCACCGCAATACACTTTCACATTTCTACTTGTTTTAAATGCTGCCGCAATATCAATAAGCGATTTAACTTTAGCCAACGTTCCTTCGTTTTTATAACTCGTCAATGCGCTTGCTACCCAAGTTCCATTCAAACTTGAAGGTGTAGCAGGCATTGTTGAGGCATTGTATGGAAATGGCACATTGGCAAGTGGCGCCATTGAAGGTGTAACCCATGTTGCACCTTGATGTGTGAATACAAAAGGATCGTAAAAATGGAATGTATAAATCAAATTTGTATCCGTATAAACCGGTAGCGAAGCCAGTTCAGTATAACTATTAAAACCTGCACCTCCCACAACAATGGTATGTTTAGTGTCAATGGATCGAATAGCGGTAATGGCAGTTTGTTGTATTTTACCCCAAGCCGACGTTGTTAATGTTCCGTTTGGCTCATTCAATATTTCGTACAGAATATAGGTTGATCGATTCTTATAATGCTCAGCCATTTGCGACCAAACTTTTGTAAGCACAGTTTCCAGATTAGCATTTTTACTCGCCAAATCATCCGTAGTATGATTGTCCAGAATTAGGTACATCTGTAACTCCTCAGCCCAGTTGGCTGCCTGATCAAGAAAATCAAACATCAATGGGTCAATGGTATAATCTGGAGTGCCACTGGTCATATGAAAAGGGTTGATAGGCAAACGAACAACATCGCAACCAAGGCTTTTTATGTTCTGAAAATCTTTTTTTGTATATTTTGTAAATTGAATCTGATTAGTACTCGATGTCTGAAACCATCCTGTGAGATTTACACCACGGTTAAAAGTTACCTGTGCCTGAAGCTGAAGAGAGAGAAAACAAAAGATCAAAATGACCCCTAACCCCTGAAGGGGAACTAAGTTAGTTTTGTTTTGTATATTTCTATTTTTATCCATTGTTTTAATATCCTTTTATTTGATCAGTTGCAATTCGGTCCCCACGATTTTTCGGGAGGACTTAGGAATAATTCTCTTATTCCCCTTTAGGGGTTAGGGGTAATTCACTTCAAACTTGGCATTTTATCCCGTGTAATCACATAATCGTAGCTAAAAAATTTCTTCCACCACGTAGCTCCATTGTGTGAATCGGATTCGGTATAATCGCCGTTCCATGGCATAAACCACGACCATGTATCCCCGTATTCTTTCATCAAAGCAGGATCGGGAGCCGAACCACATTCGCTCAGTGTAATCAGTTTTTTACCCCCGAACATTTCTTTCACTTTCAAGAACGATATATATTGCGACCCATGCTGATTGGCACCCGGATAAATATCCATGCCCAACACATCCACATACGCATCGCCGGGATACCAATTTACGGCATCGGAACTGGCATCAGTTGTCCATACCCAAATCAGGTTATTCAGTCCATGGTAATTCACAAGTCGGTCAAACATCAGTTTCCATAATGCTTTGCAAGGTTCTGCACCTTTAGCGCCCCACCAAAACCAAGCACCGGCAGCTTCGTGAAGCGGTCGCCAAACAACAGGAATATTGGCATCTTTAAATTGTTTAAGGTAGCCGGCAATTACGTCAATATCTACTATCATGGCCTTATATTCTGCCGAATTTGTATCGGAAACTTTTGTTATATCAAAAGTAGTTCCGGTATCGGGTGCAGTAGCGGCAGAAGGCACGTAAAAACTTCCCGATTTGGTCAATGGATCGCGCCAGTGCCAGGTCATTGCCACAATACCGTTGTTATTCCACCAATTCTGTCCTAAGGTAAAAGGAGCATCGTATTTCACCCAGTTCTGGTTTGGGTAGGTGTGGTCAATAAGGTCAAAAGCTGTTAGAGCCGGCCATTTGCCGGTGTTGTTATATACCCAGGTGGCTTCATCAATGTTGGTACTATGTTTAGCCATTGTACCTGAAATAATATTGATGCCAAAGTTCGTTTTCAGAAAATTGTATAAATTCACCGCCTGAGCAGAGGGATTGGGTGTAACAAGCAAAGTTGCAATATTGAATGCGCCAATTCCGTCGGCATTGTAAGTCGCTGTCATATAATCCAACTGAGTATATCCCCAACTTTTGACGATAGCAATGGTATGTTCACCAGCCGATAGTTTAACTTTCCCAGCTGAAAGGGTTGTCCATGTATTAACCGCATCGAAAGTCAATGAAGTCAGTTTATTACCATCGAGGTACAAATCGTTTATTTTTTTACTTCCCGCCGTTGAAAAGCGGAAGCTTAAATCGTAATAGCCTGCCGTAACGGCTTGAACTGTAAACGTAACGTTACCCGAATTGGTATTTACATATCCGGTACCCGAATAACCTGCTAAAGTAGAAGCAATGGCTGCATCACCACTTAATGCAGCTTTTTCTGCTTCATACACCCCGTCGACACTGGTATCACCCTTTGTCGTGAAAGTGATTTTAATTTCTTTGGAATAATTGCCAGAAACATCGCTGATTGCATTTGCCGGAATAATCAATGTATAGGTTGTTCCAGCCAGTAGGGTTGTAGTGATTGTAAGCGTTTGGGAATTAACCGTGGCAGGAACAACAACATTATTTAAGAGAATATGAGCGGAGGACGACAAAACAATTTTGTCGTTATAATTAATGGAGACAACCGTTTTTATATCAACAGCTGATGCCCCATCGGCAGGCGTGCTGGATATCAGCACCGGAGCTGTGGTATCTGTATTTTCGTCTGACTTACATGCTGCAAAAGATACTAGAATAGCAACAAAGCAAATGATGTAAAATGATAATCTGTTGGACATAAATACAATCTAGTTAACCTATATAAAAAAACAAAAAACTAATACCTATTGAATTTTGTATTTTGCAATACAGAGAAAATAATGGGGATTATTCCGGAGAATAATCCCCATAAGAAAAAAATCAATTACTAACTAAAAACCAATCAATTTAAATTTAGGAGCTGAAGAAGGTGCTGATTTCAGGTCAAAACGAAGATTATCAATCATAATTCCCGAGAAATCATAAGTGCCGCTTGCACCGCTAATATACAATCCCCAATCTTTTGTGCCGTCAATAACCATGCTCGAATTCAGTACATCAAATGTCATAGTTACCCATTGTCCATTGGTTGAAGTGCCGAACACATCACCAAGGTTAACCGAAATATCCCAGCCTTTCAGACACATGCCCATTGTGATGCCACTAACCGGTTTGGTGATGCATACATCCATTTTGATAACGTATTTTTCTGGATTTGTCAATGAAGGAATTGACCCCCAGTTAGCAGCCCACAACCAATCCCACGATGTAGTGACGCTTGATTTTCCAATCATAGCAGCAGTTTCATTTAAGTTTACGGCCGGATTACCAAAAGTAAACGAACCGCCCCATGTGGATTGTGAATTTCCACCTCCATCAAAGTTGGTTACCATTACCGTTGTGCTCAAAATAGGGTCAGTACCATAAACGAATGACGGTGACACAATTTTTTCCCCATCAAAAGAATTCATTGTGAATGTAGTTTTACCATGTTTGGCAGCCATCGGAATAAATACGTTAATCGATGTTTCGGTCCGCACACCGTAAAGCACAGCTTTTACATTATCTTCAAAATAGATCGATTCGACATAATTCAGGTTCTTTCCGGTAATGGTCATCATTCCACCCGGTGCTACAGCTTCTGTTATACTAATAATAGCTGGAGTAGTCGAAGCTTTGATGGTAAGTTGGTCAGACGAAACAACCTTAGAACCATTCACAGTTTCCAATGTTACAGATCCTGTTCCAGCACTGGTAGTTGGCACAGTTACTTCCAATGAAGTTGCACCAGCAGCAGGCGTTACCGCTACTGTTCCTCCAACGAAAATCACTTTGCGAACCAAATCAAGGTCGGTACCTGTAATAGTCACCTTATCGCCGGCAGTCAATGATAGCGGGCTAATGCTTGTGAATGTAGGTTTTACCATGGTCAATGCAGCCGAAGTGGCCGTTAAACCGGAATTTGTATTCAGTACTATAGCGCCATCAACAGCTGTCATTGGCACAGTTACTTCAATACTGGTTTCAGATTTGGTTGCTATAGTTCCATCAACACTTCCGGCAAAAGTTACACTGGTAACCAAGTCTAAATCAGTACCGGTAATCTTCAATGTTTCACCATTCTTTACGGTTAATGGAGATGCTGTAGAAATAACAGGAGCTACAAGTTTAATTGCTTGTGGTGCTTTAATTTCTGTACCCGAGTAAGTTACGACCTTAACATCACCTTCTTTTGCATTATCAGGGACTATAACTGTAATCTCTGTTTTTGCCGCATTTATTGTAATTGCCGCACTATCAATTTTGAGTCCATCAGGAATAATAACGGTTTTCACAAGATCAAGATATGTTCCGGAAATTTTCAAAGCACCTCCTGCTTTTACAGGCACTGGAGATATTGCAGCGAGTGTAGTCGGGTCAACAATTGTGGCAGCTCCCGCCGTGTAAACAATTACGGGTATTTCAGCTCCGTTTGAAACGGCAACTTTACCTGTTTTAGCTGCTTTGGGAACTTTAACTTCAATTTTCTTACGAGACTTGCTTACAAACTCAGAACTGTCCACCACAGCTCCATCGCTGAATATTACCTGTTTAATCAAATTCAAATAATCACCATTGATAGTAAATATATCATTGGCTTTAACAGCAGTAGTTGTGTAAGTATCAATAGAAATAGGTTCCGAAAAGGTCAACGGAGTCTTTGTAACAATGTCTCCGCTGGCACTTTTTAGTGTAATGATACCTGGCTGTGCAGTTTGGGGAATCGTAATTGAAATCTCCGAAGTGCTTGTTCTGGTAATTTCGGTAATCTCAAGATTACCTGCTAACACTACCGATGTAACCTTATCCAGGTTTGTCCCAATAAACTTCAGTTCACCGCCACGCAGTGCAGGTGAAGGACCAAAAACGCTCAATGTAGGTGCAAGGGATATTTCTTCTTGCTTGCAGGAGTTGAATAACAGCCCGCCTACCAGTAAGCAAACCATAATGCTTGCCGTCAGTATTTTATTTATTTTATGTTGCATAATAAGTTTTTTTAGTAAGTCCACTCTGTATTTCAAGAGTGGACAAGATTTTTCTATAAAATTATTCGGCAGGAACAACACGAATGTTGTCGATACAGATATCAGGATTACATTCTGTACCAACGATACCACCATTGTAAACAAAGAATGTCAAACCACCAAAACTGCCCACTTGAGTACCTGTCTCAAGTTTTTTTCCGGTGTGATCATAAGTAAAGTCTTTTATCGGAACAGTTACAGTAATCCAACCATCGGTTTTAAATGTGCCTTTATCAGCAGTAGCCCAAGGATTCCATAGGGCTCTTGGAGTTTTACCATCAGCAATATAGCCGTTAGTGCCAGAGGTAGACCAAGGAGTGAAAATCATTTGTAATGCAGATGAAGACCAAGCTTTATCCACGTTTACTTCAAATTTCAATACTGCATTAGCCGGATCAATGTCAAACAAATCACCTTGTGGTCGACCATTAGCTGTTCCCCAAAGATTAAACGAGAAACCATCTTCATTCCAGGAGGAGTCGTCCATCTTTCCGGTAAAGCGAACATAATTTCCGCTAATTCCGGCAGGATTAGTACTGGCAATATTGCCTGAACGCCAGCCACCCGAAGCATTGGTGTTATCCCAATCGAGAATCATACCACGGTTATCCCTGAAATAAAATGCTTTAGAACGTGTTGTTCCATAACGGCTTTTAACCGAAACTGGACCAACGCCGGCACCTACAGGGACTTTTACTGTTATTTTATTAATAGTAGCCGATACCACTTGTGCTTTAATATTCGGAGTGAAATATACTTCCGGAACATCGCTCCCATCCACCGGCAAGAAGAAGTTTCCATTGATAACAGCAGTGCCTCCGTCTTCAACATACTCACAGTTCATGCTTGTCAACAACGGGTTGGGAACATCTACGCCAAAATCATATTTAACTGTGTCATTAGAAGCAGTAACCATATAAATCTTACTGGTTACATTGTCTGGAATAGTTTTTGGAACTTCTACAATCAATACTGTTGGGGTAATTAAACTTGTATTTAAAACCGCCTGTCGATCATTGAACCAAACCTCTTTTACACTTCTCATATTTTCACCTACCAGGGCTATGGTTGTGCCCATAAATGCATGTGTCACCAAAGAGTCTGCACTAAGTGCATCAGGAATGCGGATATAAGAAACCGTAGGCTTGCCAGAAGTTATTTCGTAAGCATCCGGGTTGTCGTTACACGCTGGTATGGCCATCAATGTTGCCAATACAAATAGCGATGCAACCCTCTTTATTGTTGATTTATATATATTTTTCATTTTCAATCATTTTTTTAGAAACTAATTGTGCTAAAATCAAATGAAACCGGATCTTTTGACAGATTTGGATTTGCCGATTGATCGGTATCAGGGAACGGAATTGAGAAGAACAAATTGCCTTCACTGAGATTCACGATAGTTTTTGTCACTGAAGATTTCGGTGTTTTTCCTTTGTAATAATCTTCCAAACCATTCCAATAGCCACGGTTTTGAGCTACCAAACGAGCTTTTGCTTCTGCCGGTTTGTAATAGCTTAAACGTACAAAATCAAACCAAAAATCACCTTCGCCAGCTAATTCCAAACGACGTTCTTTGAAAATTTCATCGAATGTGATAGATGTTTTAGCCGTGTAATTGCTAATGCTCCGTCCTCTTACATCATTGAATGCTTTCAAAGCTCCTGCATCGGAAGTAGAAGGGGCATTACCCAGAACTGCCTCAGCATAAATCAAGTAAACATCGGCCAACCGTAACAAATGAGTACTCAACGCAGTTGACATACGATCCAATCCAATACCCGAACCTGCAATGTGGTCGGCATTATCACCAACAATAAATTTCACACAGTTTGATCCTGTTCCACTACCGTAGGTTACGGTCAGTTTTCCGTCGCTTGAAGTAGGTTTAGTCCAATCATAGTCAAAACCACCTTTATCCGACCAGAAATAATCGTAATGGTCGCCCTGCATCATCATGGTTGCTTTTCGGCGGGCATCTGAGTTGTTACGGGTTAAGCTACTTGCATCTTCACCAAACGTATCTTCCAGGTCAACAGTTGCTCCAACCCAAGTACCCCAAGAATCAGAGAATTCAGAGAATCCAGCCAATCCAAGGTCAGATTGGAACGTGTTTTGGCAAGTCCATTGGCTACCGATTGTCCAATGCCACGAAATTAAATCTTCACCTACAAACGCCTGTGTTCCATTATTTTTCAGACGGAAAATATCTGAATAAACTGGCGTTAATGTACGTCCACTTTCATTAATTACTTTGCCTGCATACAAAGCAGCTTTTGCCAAATCATCTGCATTACGGGTTCCGTTTTGACCGTAACCAGCTTTGGCCAAATATACTTTTGCCAAAAGACCATAAGCACTGTACTTGTCAATTCTACCTGGAGCGTTGGTAGCAGGTAGAAGCTCAATGGCTTTCTCCAAATCCTTCACGATATACGTGTAAACATCTTCTATTTTGTTTTTATAAACGCTGTTAGATTGGCCGTTGGCAATAATCTCGCTATTATTGTGAATAATAGGCACTGCACCAAAACAACGAACCAAATAAAAATAGGCCATCGCTTTCCATGTCAACGCTTCACCTATTACCGTATTCTTGGTTGTTTGTGTTACCTCAGATCCAGCTTTCATGTTGATATTTTCAATAATCGTATTGCAATATGCATTAACTGACCAAAGCGATGATGAAGCATTTTTTAAATCGGCATCGCTCGACTTGAGCACAAATGATTGGTATGGATTATCAGTACCATAATAGTAATTACCAGAAAGTACGTCTCCGATTTTCACAAATCCACGTTGAAAATCGTACCATGGGGAATTATATAGTGCATTAACACCCTGAAAACACTGCGCATCTGTTTTGTAAAAACCATCAGTTGTATATGTGTCTTCGGCCGGGCGATTTAAGAAGTCGGAACAAGAGCTCATTCCAACCAGTAACATGGAGGCAATCGCCAAACTCTTTATATTTAGTATTTTCATATTATTTCCTTTCAATATTTAGAATGACAAATTTAAACCAAAAGTATACACTTGTGGCGAAGGATAACGTCCATTATCTAACCCATATACATTGCCTAATTGACTTGCAGTGCTTGCTCCAATTTCCGGATCAAAACCGGTGTAGCTTGTCAACGTATATAAGTTCTGAATATTGGCGTAGATACGTAATGACTGTAAATGCAGTGGGTTCAATAATTTCTTATCAAAATTATATCCCAACGATATATTCTTAAGTCTCAAATAAGAACCATCTTCGATATAACGGCTCGACATATCAATATTTCCATTAGGGTCATTCTGGATGGCACGTGGAACAGTTGTACCTGGGTTAGCCACTTTTACGTTATCAATATCATCGTACCAGTTATATACTGTAGCACCGGTTGAATTTACATAAGGATAAACCTGAGCAATATTAATTTCAGTCAGACGGGCACGATCAGCTACTGTGGCCAGTTGATTGCTCCACATCGACTTCATGCTCGAAAGATTGATGGCTGAATAATTGATAACCTTGTTGCCATAAGAACCATTGACGAATATGTTCAAATCAAAGTTTTTATAGTGGAAAGTATTGTTGAAGCCGAAGGTAAAGATTGGCATTGGCGAACCTAAGTTCGTACGGTCGTTTTCGTCAATCTTACCATCCAGATTTACATCTTCGTATTTCAAGTCACCCACATAAGTGGTATTGGTGCGGCTCCATGGTTTTGTTGCAGATGAAGGACTTTTTGGAGTCACTTTATTGCCCAAACTGTTTGTATAGTTTTCTAAATCGGCCTTATCCTGATAAATACCCACGACTTTGTAACCATAGAAATTATAAAGCGACTGAGCCACTTCGGTATGTGATACCACATCATCCCATTGACCTTTACCTTCAATTGCAGTAGCGGAAGTTCCGGTAAGGTCTAACAGCTTATTTTTATTGAAAGTAATCTGAGTCTCAGTATCCCATTGGAAATCCTTCGTTTTGATGTTGTGCGTAGTCAATGCTATTTCTAATCCCTTATTTTCTAGTTTTCCGAGGTTTCCATATGGAGCTTCCAATGCACTCGAAACATTACCATCAGTCCCCATATAGGACGGCAGATCAGACAACATTAACATATCCTTGGAGATTTTATAATAAGCATCCACAGTCAATTCAATACGGTTGTCCAGCAACCCAAGATCTAATCCTAAGTTTGTTTGCTCTTGAGTTTCCCATTGAAGATAAGGGTTAGCAATATTGGTAGGACGATATGCTACACCTAAACCTGTAGACATTTTTGAAATTTTAGCACCCCAACGGTAATCCCCAATAAATTGGTTACCTGTTTGTCCCCATCCTAAACGCAATTTACCATTACTTATAATCGATTTCATATCTTGCATAAAGGCTTCGTTGGTAAAACGCCATGAAGCAGCACCTGAGTGAAAAGGTGCCCAACGATTTTTAGGTCCGAATTTCGAAGAACCATCTTGCCGGAAAGTATAAGTTGCATAATACTTATCGTTATAGTTATAGGTACCACGGGCAAAAACTGATGACATAGCACTACTACCAAAACCTGCATTGATTTTAGGAGTACCTGTTCCTAAATATGGATTATGTACTGTGTTATCGGGCAAGTTAGTGTTTGAAATACTTTGGTACTTCCAGCTCGACTCAGACATCTCCTGCCCTATCATAGCAGTAACTTTATGTACTCCAAAGTCTTTGGCATAAGTCAAATAGTTTTTCACTTGCCAAAATAAGTTCTGGTTATTTTGCCATGAATCACCATTAATAGAACGGGACCATGAACCATAGGTTGCTGTAGGAAAGAAAGTTTCAGCTGTTGAACCACCCTTATCCATGGCATATTCTGTATGAAGGGTTAATCCTTTTGTAATAGTTGCATCGAAAAATATATTACCATTCAAAGAGTAGCGATCTAGTAAATTATCCTCATCTAAAGCCTTGGCAATAGGATTAACACGCGAAGCAACACCCTCACGACTTACGCTGGTATAGTTACCATTTATATCATAAATCGGCACATCCGGAGTTGATGTTAAAGCAATATTTATAATTCCTTCATCGCTATCAACCAATCCCAACCTTTCGTTCGTGTTTGAATAGGTTATATTTGTACCCATTTTCAACCATTTTTTCAACTGGGCATCTAAATTTGAGCGAAACGAGAATCGTTTAAAATCAGTTCCTTTTACTGTACCTTGCTGTCCCAAATACGAACCGGATACAAAATATTTTACAAATTCAGTCCCTCCTTGAGCGCCAAAGGTATGGCTTTGCATAGGAGCAAGTTGGAATACGGCATCTTGCCAATTTGTACCATTGCCTAGTAACGAAGGATCACGGAATTCAACACGTACATCACGCCCCTGGGTTTCGGAAGCCATATCATTGCTATATTCGGCAAATTGTTTTAAATTCATCACATCCAGGCGTTTTGCCTGACGTTGGATACCATACATGCCATCGTACGAAAATTTGGCTTCGCCGACCTTACCGCGTTTGGTAGTGATAAGCACAACACCATTCGATGCCCTCGAACCATAAATGGCTGTGGCAGAAGCATCTTTCAAAATCTCCATAGAAATAATATCAGAAGGATTGATGGTAGAAAGCGGAGATACAGTTGAAACAGCTCCATTACCTAGTCCGCCTAAACCAAATGATGCAGCCGATGATCCAGGAGATTGAACTGGAACACCATCAATTACATAAAGAGGCTCTGCTCCTGCATTGATAGTGCTTTGGCCACGCACGCGGATAGAAACGGAAGAACCGGGAGCACCCGAAGTTGTAACAGCAGTAACACCGGTAACACGACCCTGCAAGGCCTGGTCCATGTTGGTAATAATAGAGCCTTTGAGTTTGTCTTCACCGACGGTGACTGAGGCTCCCGAGAGGTCGCTTTTCTTCATTGTTCCGTAACCGACCGCTACAACTTCGTTCAGCATTTGGCTGTCGGAGGTCATCGAAACATTTAAAATTTTGGATTTAGCCTGAATCTCCTGCTTTACCATACCAATGTAATTGAAAACAAGAGTGGCACCTTGCTGGGCAGTTAATGAATACTTCCCGTTGAGATCAGTTACCGTCCCAATACTGGACCCTTTAATTTTTACGGAAGCGCCAACAATCGGACTCCCGTCACTGGCATCGGTAACAACTCCCGAAACAGAAAGCTGCTGAGCAGACACTAAGCACACTCCAAAAAGGAGTAGCACGGATAGAAAAATGATTTTTCTTCTCATGGAATTAGATTTAATATTTGAAGGTTATTTGATTTATCAAAATGATACATTTCGACATTGCAAAAATAGAGTATCGGAAACGATGAAAAAGATATTTTTTTATCTTTATATGATACTTTTTCTACCTACGAATGGGTGTATTGACCTTTTATAGCACAATCAGAACAAAATACTCATGTTTTTCTATCAAATAACATATTCTATTCTTTAATAAAAACAACACCTTTACAATAGAAAATAATATCCGAAAATAATACTTTTTGTACTATAATTCGATTTAGAAGGGTCTTTAAAGCAAATTTTTTTATGCTATTAAAAAAGAAACACGCTTTTTTCTTAGTTTTGTCGTTCTATTCTTTATACAGATTCAATTAATAGATTGCAAACCACATTTCAATGAAAAGATTTTTTCAGTTTTTACTCATTCTCATTCCTCTTGAATTTGCTTCCGGTGCCGACTACAGTAAAATTGACAGCCAATCCGCCACCGTGCCGGCCGCACTGAAAACTGTACAGGAAATTTCGGGTTATCTCACCAAAAACCTCTCTACTCCCACCGAAAAAGTCCGGGCTATTTACTACTGGATTTCGCATAATATCCGGTACGATGTTTCGCAACTGGAAAATGCCGGTATTTCTTACCGGTCAGGTGAGCGGAACCTGTTGAATGAAGTCCTTCAGAAGCGCCAGGGCGTTTGCCAGCATTATGCCGAACTGTTTAATGCATGTTGTAAAGCGGCAGATATCCAGTCGTATATTATTGCCGGTTATACAAAAACGGATGGAAAAATTGCAGATCTTGCCCATGCCTGGAATGCCGTGGTTATAGATGGAAAGTATTATGAAATTGACGCAACCTGGGCAGCAGGTTATGTTGATAATGGAAAGTTTACAGCTAAATTTAACGATGTCTATTTCATGATTTCGCCTGCGGAATTTATTAAAACGCACATACCGTTCGATCTCATTTGGCAGTTTTTGGATAATCCGGTGTCGAACAAAGAGTTTCAGGCAGGCGATTTCTCGAAACTGAAAATCCGTTCAAATTTAAATTTTTCAGATTCCATTAAAAGCATCTCCGGGCTCGATTCGCTAAGTATTCTGATACGCGAAAACAAAAGAATACGGAATAGCGGACTAACGAATGACCTTATCAGAGAGTATGTTTCCTACAACCAGCAAAATATTGTCCAAATCAAATACAATCAGGCTGTCGGTGAGTTTAATAAGGCTGTAGAAGCATATAATATCTATGTAATGCACAAAAACAAACAATTCAAAGGTTCGTCGTTGGAGGATGCTAAAATCATGGAACTGCTCACTGCGGCAAATAACCATGCAGAATCATCTGAAAACCGCATTCGCTTTCTGAATGGAGATAATTCGACAATTATGAAAAACATATTCGAACTTCAGGCCAATATTGAAGCATTGAAGAAAAACATTGACACCGAAAGCGCCTTTGTAAAAAAATACATTTCAACCGGAAAACCATTCAGATTGTTTTTGTTTGGACGATAAAACAATAATTAAGGTTAAAAATAATTTGAAAAATGTAATGATTACAATTTAGATACCAATTGTGCCGTTACTTTGTATACGAATTTAAACTTAATTACAAAATTATGACACAAACAAGAAATTTCTCTATTCTTCTGGCTTTAGCTAGTATTTTGTTTTTCAATTCAGCCTGCACTTCGGGCAATGATCCGATTGACAATTCGGTAAAAACTCCGGGGTCATTATCAGTAACGGCCACCACCAGTACTTACAGTGGAGATTATGCTCCAAGTCATGTGTTGGCTATTTGGGTTGAAAGTAGCTCGGGTACATTTGTAAAAACACTTATGGTTTATGCAGCATCCCGAAAACAACATCTATCCGATTGGCTTTCTGCCACTAAAAGCGGAAATACAACGGATGCTATTACCGGTGCAACATTAAATAGCCATGGAAAACGTAACTGTACGTGGAATGGCAAAAATGCAAGCGGAAACGAAGTTGGAGATGGAGCATACAGGGTATGTGTAGAATATACTGAAAGCAATAGCGGAAGTAAAATAGCCAGATTCCCCTTTACTAAAGGCACTGCAGCCGATTCGCAAACTCCGGCTTCGGCTTCAGGAGTTTCAAATGTAAGCCTAAAATGGACTCCTAATTGATATTATATAAACTCATCAACTACAATAATCCACCTAAAAAATTATTCTTAAATTGCTTATGATAAAAAATTTACTCGAATAAAAAATTCAGTAATCAGCTAAATTATAAACAATTACAGAAAAAACAATAGAGTTTATATAAGTTAGTTTGTTATTGATATTTTAGTTTAAAATTAGACAAGGCACAAGCGAGTACCATAACTAAATCACGGAAATCATCAATAAATGATCTGATTTTCTCTTTGACAA